>Ga0302320_10030556_pt1 | contig 10258 bp, 9 predicted proteins | sample Bog_T0_3_FD_202130 | JGI IMG/M metagenome (GOLD analysis project Ga0302320, IMG submission 202130) | Peat permafrost microbial communities from Stordalen Mire near Abisko, Sweden - Bog_T0_3 | ecosystem: Environmental > Terrestrial > Soil > Wetlands > Peat | place: Sweden: Abisko, Stordalen Mire... | reverse complement strand
ATGCAGTTGGATTTTTCCACCAAACGGTGGCTCCAAATACGATTGAAAAACGGCATTCCAACCCGGTATCTGCTAGCATTTCCTCGTGAGAGATCCCACCCAACTGCATGGTTACGGCTTAGGCACCCAAACGGCGCCAGGAATAAGTCCCATGGATCCCATCCGTCCTAGGCTTCACGAAGGCCGGTTGCCGCGCTTCTACACTTCGGAAAGAATCCTCTTCCGCTCCGTCTCATACTCCGCCTCCGTCACCGTCCCGTCCTCCTTCAATTGATCCAGCGTCTTCAGCCGCTCCGCCACAGGCGTCGGTTGCGCCAAACCCGGGCCGCCCGCCGCGGCCTGCCTGCGAATCATCACGTTCGCGAAAACCACCAGCACCGCGATAGTACCCGCCACCAGCCCCAAAATTACGAGGACCACCAGCAGATCAGGCCCCCCAAGATTAATAAAAGTGGCAATCATTCAAACAAAGACTCTCAAACCATCGACCATCCCCCACCCCTCTTCAAGCCAATTGAGTACCCCGCTCTCGCGCCCTCTCACTTAAGCCCCTTCTGTCGTTTTGGTGCTTTCTCAACCCCGCTTTGCATCTCTATGTCACCCGAGGGACACGGCCAAACTCGCACCCGAAGTCCCCGCCTCCTCCCCTGTCTCCACCATCGGCACAGGCACCGCCGGCACCTGTCTCCACCCCGCCTCATCCTTCAAAATCACCGTCCGCTGCAACTTCAAAAACACCTGTTTCAGCGGCTGCAGGTTCGAGATCGGCACCGCCACCTCCGCTGTCGTCCCGTCAATCCGTACCGTCGCCATCCGTACCAATCCTCCCGTAATCGCATCCTGCAGCGGCACGCAGCGTGATGTGCCGGGCAGCGGCAGCACCCAGCGGACACTTCCCTCCGTCGCGCTTTCCACCGCCAGTAACAGCGTCGCCTTCGCAAGGCTCGCCCTGGGTCCCCTCAACCGCAGCCGGATACGCAGCGCTCCCTTCTCGAACCTCGCCTCCGTTACCAGGTGTTCCTCGTCGATCTGCTCCTGCAGCGGCGCATCGTAATAAATCTCCCGGTCCGTCGCATACCCGGCAAACCGTTTCCGGCTCAGAGCCATCTGGCTCTCATGCGTCAGGATCGCCGCCCGCTTCCTTCCCACCTCGGCCTCAGTCAGCCGCAGCGTCATTCTCCCTCGCTCCGATTGCCGCCGCGGCGGGTGAATAATGAACCGCAACAGCCGCGGCATCCGCTCCAGCCGCAGCAGCGCAAGGTGCACCAGCACAAACAAAGCCGAGTGGTCCGGATGCGCGTCCGTCGCCGAGGGCATCACAAAAATCGTCGGCTCCCACTCCTTCAGTTCCGCCCAGAGCGTGAACAGCACCCCTTCCTCAGCACGCATCAGCAAGTTGGTGATCCCCTGGTCCGGCAGACCCAGGAAGCGCACTGACCCCTTCTTCAAACCCAGCATCTCAAGCGCCGCCAGCGCCTCTTTGCGCCGCCGCCGCCCCCACCGCGCACGGTCCGTGTAACTGATCTGCATCTTCCGCTCCAGGAACCGTTGCGGCCATGGATTATTGTCCCCGTCCGTCGCGAAGAGCACCCGCACCTTCGCCCCCGCCTTCACCGCCCTTTGGATCAATCCCCCCGTCGCCAGCGATTCGTCGTCCGGGTGCGGTGCCAGGATCAGAACCCGGTCCTTTGAGGTGATTTTTAGCGTCCCCATCTTGATCTTAATTCTCCTTATCCGCGTAACCGGCAAACTTTCGCGTGAACGGATTAAATCCCCTTTCGACCGCCTGCGCCCATACAAGCGCCACCGCTCCCTTCCCCCCCGTTGTTTCCAGTTGGTGATCGCCGGCCGCAATTTGCTGTGAATCCTGCAACGGCACACCGTCGAGCAGTCCCGTCATCTTTCCGCCACGCGACAGGATCGCGTACCGGCCGCGGACATCCGTATGAAACGCAATCTTCTCATCCGCCGTCCCCAGATTCTTCCCCGCAACCCAGATCTTGCCTGTCCCCTGCAGGTAATTCGCCCGTAGCCATGCCTTGTCGGCCGGGCGCAGCCGGTTATTCAGCGCCACGCATGTCCCCGTCGCGATCATCCGCTCCTTCACGTCGTCCGGGATCAGCCCAAGCTGGATACGCCGTAGCGTCACCCCTTCCAGCACCCAGTACGTCGGACGGTTGCGGAAAATTGTTTCCCCCTTGCCATCCATCACCGGGTCCCCTGGATCCGTAACGTGCAATACGATTGCAAGGTTCCGCTCGAATCCCGCCATTCTGTTATCCAACGGCGATTGCTGTCTCCAGATCATTCCGATCTCGCATCCCATTACCACAAGGCTCGTCACCGGGATCGCGACCCGCGCCGGCCATCCCGTCAGGCTCAGCACATGAAACAAAAACGGCACCGTCGTCAGCGCCACCAGCGGCAGCACAGGCAGCGTGTCCTGCGCCGTCACCAGCGGCCAATAACTCTTTAGCAGAAAGTAAAAAGCCCCCCACGTCATCAGGATCAATGCGCGCCCAGCGCCGATTCTCTCGTCCGCGCTCGAGTGCATGCATAACCACCCCAGTCCCAGCAGCACCGGCAGCGATATTGGAAAAAGCCACTGGTGAAACCCAGCCTTCGCCCACTTGCCCAATCCCGGCAGCGCATTGTGCTGGATCACGCAATAGAACATCGCGTGCAACGCACCATGTGCCGCGAAGAACGCGATCAAAATCCCGGGGACAATCACCAACCCCGCAAGAATCAGCCCTATCCGCTTCGCCATCGCTTTGACCCCGGTATTCCGCCGCGATAGCCCATGCAACACCATCACCCCCAAGCCCGCCACCACCATGGCCACCAGCAAAAGCGTCGTTTTCATCGACACCGAGAAACAGGCTCCCAACGTGAGTCCAAACAGGAACGCCCGCCGCCCCTCCAGCGCACCTTCGACCGCCAGCCACACCGCCACCAGCCACACCGTCGTCCACAGGTCATCCGTACGGAACTCCGTCGTCACCAAAAAGAACCCCGGCATGCACGCCGCCACCACCGCCGTCCACAATCCCCACCGCTGCACATACAGGGAGCGTCCGATCAGGTACACCAGCCACAAGTCCGCCGCGTACAGCGGCAGCATCGCCAGCCGCATCGGCGTCACAATCCACGCGTGCTCCCCGAGCGCCCAGAACAGCGGCGCACACAGCATCTGGAACAGCGGGCTGTGATTATCGAAAATGTCACGATACTGCAGCAGCCCGTGAGCCCAGCCCCAGACCACATGGAGGTGCTGCGGCTCATCCGAGTCCACCCGATAATGGAGTGCATACACCACCCTCAGCGCGATAATCACCCCCATCGCAAGCCCTGCCGCCCACGTTTCAGTCATCCCGAATACCCGCTCCCGCTTCACAACATCAGGCTTCGGCGCGAACTGGGGTGAACGTAATACGGCGACTTCCGGTACCATTAGAATCAAGCACTCTGCCACACTCTCCCTTTTTCTCCAATTTCCCCCGAATTACACTTTTTTAACCTCTCCCCATCTCCATAAGCCTCATACACCCCATAAAATCCAATACCTCATCCTTTTTTGCCATCTCCTTCCCCCACCCAAACCCGCTCGCAGGGCTAAACCTAAAAATCATCAATCGAAAATTCCCCATCACACCACCACCGGAATCCTCAACGTAAACTCCGACCCCTTACCCACCTCACTCCTCACCCTGCATTCCCCCAGGTGCGCCTGCGCGATCGCCTTCACCAAGCTCAACCCCAACCCCAACCCGCGCTGCGACCGGCTCTTGTCCCCACGGTACAATCGCTCCCAGACCCGCGACAAATCCTCCTCCGGGATCCCGATCCCGGTATCCCGCACACTCACCACCACCTGCCCCCCCGCGAACTGCACCCCCACTTCCACCTTTCCACCATCCGGCGTGTACTTGATCGCGTTGTCCAGCAAGTTCGCAACCGCCTGTCTCAGCCGGTTCTCATCCGCCACCGTCTCGCAACGCTTATCCGCGGACAACGCAATCGTCACCCCCTTGTCCTCCGCCACCTCCCCATAAAACTCCGCCAGTTGCCGGGCCAGCTCCGTCACATCCACAGGCTCGAGGTTCAGTTTCATCGCACCCGTCTCCACCTCGGAGATATCCATCAGCGTATTCAGCATCGTGATCACCCGCTCGCTTTCCTCCACGCAATCCGCCAGCGCCTCCTGCGAGCCCGCTACATCCCCCGGGTGCCGCAACGCCAGCTCCGCCACCCCGCGCAGCCGTGTGATCGGCGTCCGCAGATCGTGCGCCACATTATCCAGCACACCCCGCATCCCCTCCACCAGCGCCTGTATCTTCTCCAGCATCCGGTCAAAGGAGACCACAAGGTCGCGTAACTCGCCAACCGTCTTCTCCGGCGGGATTCGCGCATCCAGCTTTCCCGTCGCCACAATGCTCTGCACCGTCGCCGTCAGGTTCCGCAGCGGGCGCAACGCCCGGTCCGCCATCAGCGTCCCACCGCCCAGCGCCAGCAGCAGCACCGGGAAACCCACCGCGAGGCAGCTTGCCACAAAGTGCTCCAGTAGCAGCCGCCGCTTCTCCGTGTTTCTCCCGATCTGCAGCAGGATCCCATTCGTCAGCTTCGTATTGGCAAACTCGAACGTCCCCCATTTCCCGAGGTTGATCGTAAACAACCGTTCGGATGGCAGGATCAGCCGCGCCTCCAGCCCCGCCAGAGCCTTCGGCCCCTGGGTGTCACCGTACGGCAGGCTCGCAAACAGCGTGTGGTTCTGCGGGTCCGATATCCGCACCAGGAACTCATCCGAACGCTTTTGGGATGCATCCTTCCGGATCTCCGCGATCCCCGAGTCGTGGTAGGTATCCGCAAACTCCTTCACCTTCGAGTGGAGCAACTCCGCGTTCGCCTTCTTCAGCGTCGCATCCAGCGTCCAGTACACAAACCCAAACAACACCGCGAGGCTCAGGCTGAACAGCCCGCAATACCACGCCGTCAGCCGCACGCTTACCAGCCGGCCGAGCGTGTTTTTATCCATTGGCCGGTTTCAACACGTAGCCCACCCCGCGGATCGTATGGATTAGCGGCGACTCGAAGGCCTTGTCGATCTTCGTCCGCAGCCGGCACACCAGCACATCCACCACATTCGTCTGGGGATCGAAGTGGTAATTCCACACATGCTCCATGATTAGCGTCTTGGAGACGACCCGCCCTGTGTTTCGCAGCAGATACTCCAGCAGCGCAAACTCCCGCGGCTGAAGCTCGATCTCCTGCCCCGCCCGCTCCACCCGCCGCTTCAGCAGATCCATCGACAGATCCCCCGCCGTCAGCCGCGACGGCTCCCCCTGGTCGCTCGCCCGCCGGATCAGCGCCTGGATCCGCGCCAGCAACTCCGAAAACGCAAACGGCTTCGTCAAATAATCGTCCGACCCGATCTCCAAGCCCTTCACCCGGTCATCCACAGACCGCTTCGCGCTCAGTACAATCACCGGCGTCTGCAACTGGCTGCGCCGCATCTCCTGGATTACCGAGAGCCCATCCAGTTGAGGAAGCATCAGATCGATCACCGCCGCGTCATAAGCCTCATTGAGCGCAAGGTGCAACCCGCTTCGCCCATCCTTCGCCTGGTCCACCGCAAATCCGGCCTCCTGCAAGCCGCGCTTCACAAACCCCGAAATCTTCTCGTCATCTTCAATAATTAAAACACGCATAACTGCCTCCATCTATACCCCCTTTTCCCCGGCACGCCACGCCTGAAAAGCCCGTTCTTTCCCTCAACCTGAACATGAAATCTCCCCTTCTGTGCGTCACCGAAGAGGAGGCGGAGGGAGGAAGATGGTTCAAGTTCAAGCTGGGAGAACAGGGCGATGGTTCCCGCGGCTTGAAACGCACCGGGGTCTGCGGGGATAAGGCCAGTACCCGTCTTTTGCTCAAAAATAGCGCCGCGGAACTTTGGGCGATAATCACGGTTCGAAAGGTATCCCCATGAAAATCCCCCTCTATGCCGGCTGGCGCGTCGCACCCGGTTTCATCATTTTTACCGTGCTGCTGGCTCTGCCGGCCCTGCGCGCGGATGCCACCTCCGTGACCCTCACCGACAATGGGCGCTCCTGGACGCTCGATAACGGAATCGTCCAGGCCACCATCGACAAGCGCAACGGAGCGATGGATTCGCTCGTTTGCAAGGGCATCGATACGATGGGCCACGACCAGGGGCAATCGGGTTACTGGGAGCAGGACCCGTCGGCGGCTGCGGCATGGGGTGGATTGACGGACTCGGTGACGATCGATCCGTCGAAGAATGGCGGGGAGCGCGCGGAGGTTTCGGTGAAGGCGGTGACCGGAGGGCAGCGCCAGCTATCGCCGGGAGCGCCGGGAGGCGGAACCATTTGCGACATGGAAGTGCGCTATGCCATGGGAGCCGACGACAGTGGCGTGTACGTGTACGCGATCTACACCCATCCGGCATCCTACCCGCCCGCGGGAGTGGGACCGGAGAGCCGTTATATCACAAAGGTCAACCAGGACTTTAACTGGATCTCCGTGGACCCGGATCGCAACATGTTGGAATGCTCGCCGAAGGACTGGGGCACCGGCGTGGTGGTGCATGCGAAGGAGCAACGCATCATGAATACCGGACCGTACAAGAATTCGGTCGAGCACAAGTACAATTACTCCGGAGTGCAGTACAGGACGACCGCTTATGGATGGTCGAGCACGAAGAACCATATGGGTATATGGTTTATTAATCCAACGATCGAATACCTCAGCGGCGGACCGTTAAAGAACGAGCTCGACTGCCACTTTGGCGATAACGACAACCCGGACCCAATCATCCTCGATTACTGGGAGGGGGGACATTACGACACCGGCGCGCGTTGCAACGTAGCCGCCGGGGAGCAATGGAGCAAAGTTGTCGGCCCAATCTTTGTTTACGTCAATTCATTGGAGCGTCCCATCCCTACCGCGCAGGCAGAGTTGGATACGCTGGCCGCGACCGCCGGAAACCCTACTGTGCCGGCGTCATGGACAGCGAATCAGACAGCTCTATATCAAGACGCCCTCGCCCAGGCGCAAAAGGAAAAGGCGAAGTGGCCCTACGATTGGGTCAACGGCGTGGACTACCCGCACAAGGAACAGCGCGCCACAGTGACTGGGCAGCTCATTCTCGACGATCCGCTTGCGCCCTCGCCCGATAACACGCTGCCGCGACTGACAATCGGTCTCACTTGTCCGGATGAGGGCCGGGTAAGTTGGATCCATAACGCCAAGTATTACCAATTCTGGAACGACGGCAGCGAAGACGGTCGATTCACACTTACGAACATTCGCCCCGGCACTTATACATTTCACGCTTTTGCGGCCGGGGTGCTCGGGGAATTTGCGAAGGCCAATATTACCGTCCAGCCGGGCGAGACGCTGAACCTCGGCAGGCTTGACTGGCGGCCCGTGCGCTATGGCAGGCAGCTATGGGACGTCGGCTACCCGGACCGCACCGGCGACAAATTCTTCAAGGGCGACGGCGCCAATTACTGGCTCTGGGGCTGGAACCTCCGGTACGCCCTCCTTTTCCCAAATGATATCACTTACACCATCGGCAAAAGCGATTACCACAAGGATTGGTTCTTCGAGGAGGTGCCGCACGCGACGAATCTCTCCTTTGTCAATCCGGACGCGAAGGATCCCGCCAACCAGCGCTTCGGATGGGTGAAGGCGGAATCTCTCACCCAGTACCCGCAGACCGATACTCACGGCCCATGGGCCATCTATGGCCGCGGCCGGGCGACGACATGGACCGTCAAGTTCAACATGGCCCAGCCCGCGCAAGGCCAGCTCGCCCTGCGCGTCGCCCTCGCCGGCGTCCAGACGATCAATCAGCTTCCCGTAATGGTCAATGGCCAGCCCGCCGGCGCCATCGGCGGCGGCCCGGACCCGGAGAACGCCCGCCTCATCAGCACCAACACCATCCGCTACAACTCCGACAAAGGCCTCTGGCAGGAGCGCACGTTAAGATTCAACGCCGCGCTCTTGCGCCCTGGCGAAAATGATATGCAATTCACCGTCCCCGCCGGCGACCTGCAGAGTGGCGTGGTGTGGGATTACCTGCGGCTGGAGCTGGTCGAGAATCGGTAAGTGGCCATAAGTCGTTTAGCGATTGAAGCCTGCGATGCTCTTTCATAGGTTTTTTTGTTGATTAAACGGCTTTGCCCGGGAATATCGGGCCTTCCTGATGAAAAAATATACCGCGGAATTGATTGGGACGTTTGTACTGGTGTTTGGCGGTTGCGGAAGCGCCACCATCGCCGGCGATCACATCGGCCTGTATGGGATTGCATTGGCATTCGGGCTGACGCTGCTGGCAATGGCCTATGCCATCGGACCCATTTCCGGATGTCACATCAATCCCGCGGTGACGATCGGCTTGTTTATCAGTAAGAAGATCGATGCAAAGGATGTTCCCGGTTACATCATCGCACAGATTCTTGGCGGCATCCTCGCTGCCGGATTGCTTCTGGTAATCCTCAAAGGTGGCCCCAATGGTTACGATCCCGCGGCTGCAGGTTTTGCCGCCAATGGCTATGGCGACCACTCTCCGGGCCATTATGGCGTCGGAGCCGCATTTATTGTAGAAACTGTCCTTACATTTTTTCTCGTATTCACTGTCCTTGGAGCCACGGATTTGAAAGCGCCGGTCGGTTTCGCCGGGCTTCCGATCGGCCTCGTGCTGGTCCTCATCCATCTGATTGGCATTCCGGTTACCAAAGTTTCCGTCAATCCCGCCCGCAGCATCAGCCAGGCGGTTTTTGTCGGAGGCTGGGCGCGCTGGGGCAACTTTGGCTCTTCATTATCGCTCCGATTCTCGGCGCGGTGATCGCCTCCGTTGTATTCCAAACGATCGGCACGCCAAGCCCCTTGATGACTACCGCAAAAGCGGAGCGCGCACTGGAAAGCGAAGTGGACGAGAGGCGGCGGTGATTACGAGCCCAACGGATTGGGATAACGAAGTTCCTTCGAGTTGGCCCTTTTCCAGAGTTGCAGGAACCTCCCGACGCACTGCGGGGTTCTGTAACGATAAGTGGTAAGTCAGCCACGGGCTTGTTGCTTTTAGGCATCAGGTTCCTCTTTGGATCTTCTCCACTCATTTCCCGTATTGTTCGTCGCTGACCTTTTCCATCCATTCCACGACCTTGCCGTCGAGCGCCTCCTGGATGGCGATGTGCGTCATGGCGGTCGCCGGCGCGGCGCCATGCCAATGTTTCTCGCCCGGTGGAAACCAGACCACATCGCCTGGGTGTATTTCCTCGATTGCCCCGCCCTCGCGTTGCGCCCGTCCGCATCCGGCTGTAACGATCAGCGTCTGGCCCAGCGGATGGGTATGCCAGGCGGTGCGGGCGCCCGGCTCGAATGTGACGCTCGCGCCTGCAACACGAGCCGGGGCGCCTGCCTGGAACAGCGGATCAATCCGCACCGTCCCGGTAAACCAGTCGGCTGGCCCTTTGTTTGATGGTTGTGATCCGACTCTTTTGATTTCCATGCTCCCACCCTTACAGCAGCGGGATCTGCCTGTCCCTCCGGGACTCCAGCACCAGCTTTGCAATCAGCGCCCCCAGCAGCAGCGACACCCCGATTGCGTACAGCGCCGGATTATCCCGCACATGGCGCACCAACGCCTCCTCCACGCTCACGATATTCCGCGTCCCGCTGTCCACCTGGCTCCGCACACGGTGCGCCGCCTTGGTTGCCCGCCCGGTCGCTTCGTCCACCCAATGTCCCGCCTTCTTTTGCCCTTCCTCCAGCCCACCGTTGAAGAGGTGCCCGATTCGATTGAATTGTCGTAGATTCATACAATAATAACGCGTTCTGTCTGGGGTTGGCCATGCCGGGCGCACTCGCGCCCCGCCTGTCCGTACTCTTATCGTCCCCCACCCCTCCCGCGGTTCCTTATTCTCCCATTGCCGACAGCGCGGCTCCGTACCCTGTGAGCTCAAGGTAGCCATGTCCCGTCACCGGCGTCCCCCCAGCCGATCCCGCCGCATGGATCAGCCCCTCCCAGTAGGCCAGCCATGGCAGTGCCAGCTCCTGGTCCTTCAACGGTGTCGTGATCGCGAGGCTTAGATTCAGCCGTGGAATATCCACCGCCCAGCGGATCGGGTAATTGCCCCCCGTCATCCCACTCTTCCAATACTCCAGCGGCGTCAGCTTGAAATCGCCCGCCTTCAGGTACACCACCCGCCCATCCTTCCCCGTGTACGTCCCGCTC
>Ga0302320_10030554_pt1 | contig 10258 bp, 12 predicted proteins | sample Bog_T0_3_FD_202130 | JGI IMG/M metagenome (GOLD analysis project Ga0302320, IMG submission 202130) | Peat permafrost microbial communities from Stordalen Mire near Abisko, Sweden - Bog_T0_3 | ecosystem: Environmental > Terrestrial > Soil > Wetlands > Peat | place: Sweden: Abisko, Stordalen Mire... | reverse complement strand
GCCAAGGGAAATATATTAAAAAAGCTTGGACACTTCACAAATGTCATATTTTCACAGCGTTCAAGTTGGATATATTAATTGTGGGTAAACTGATATATTCCTAGACTACACACATGATGAAGCCATGATAAAATCCAATTATTCATAAAGACCAACTTATCCCGACAACCTAATATTCCCCTAATGTTATAATTAATATCCTCGTGATCTACTGCCCCCAGCATCTGCGTTGCCACCATTCCTTCGACAAGCTTCCGCCCAACATTTCGTGCAGTAATCCGGTGTAGACACCACTCCTGACACATGTCCCTTCTGAGTCGGATTCGAGCATTGGACGAAGCGCGTATGTAGTCTGACTTTGCAGGTTATGCAGAATGTAGTTTCAAGGTTACACATCTTTGGTATTACTTGTACCGTGTTTCCTGGATCGGGGTTGTGGAGATTGTATGCAGTGGGTTTTTCGGGACGTGTTGGATTTGTAGGATGGGCTTAAACATATCAATACGAGGGAGAGAAGATAGGCTTTATACATATGATCCGAGACACCGAGGAAATTCTGCGGTATTCGGAGATGGAGGTTGAGTCAAAACTTGATAAAGAAGGGATATATCATTATCATCATTAGTTTCATGAAGAGCTTTGTGCTGTGTTCAAAGAAAAGAATATATGAAGTTTCAAGTCCAAAGATGGCATTTTAAGTAAATGAAACATTTTAAATCTATACACAAAGGAATTGTCTTAAATTTGAAAGTGTGGCAAGAAGCTATAGTCTTAATTGAGCTCTCATCGTATGATTTTCAGTTCACGGTACTCAAGGGTAGCATATTAATAATATTGAAGCAGAGGAAATTAAAGATTATGAATGTATACTATTGGAGGACGCTTTGAATCTGAACAAAAATTCACCATATCTCATCGTAGTTCTACGCAACACCTGCCACATGTGACTCACTCCAACAAGCTCAAGACTTGCCTCCTGGTTAACTAGCTATGCGGGGGGTTAGAACATACCCCTTCTTCTAGCCCACCTGCTAATCATCCAGGGAGCAATACCACCTGGCCCGCCATTTTTTATGCCTTCGAACGACTTGCCAGGGTTGCATGCATCCCAATTTGAGCCTTCTTTGAAATAATCGTGCATTTCTGGGAGCTCTTCGATCGCTCCGTTTTGCTCCGCTTCTCGAATAGCCGTATTTACGTTCCTAGGTTCGCAGCCTATGCCTACCAAATATGCTGCAATTTCTTTGTAGTGGATTGCAACCGTGCTCTGAGCTGGAATAAGCGTTCCGCCGCCGACCTGAGGTGCTGGCATTCCCGGTAATCTCCCAAATGGTGCACCTGGGGGGAAATTTGGGCCTATAACGTTGCCGCGCCTACCCCTATTACGTGAATATCCGCGTCCGTATTGCGGTCCTCCCCCATAAAGAGCTGATTGCCCCCCAAACAGAGCTGCCATAGCAGCTGCCAAGATTCGGGGAGTTAGCAGATGCTTGGTTGGAAGTAAAGAAAGGACAGGGGAAAAGAACTACTTTACTGGGGAGCTTGCAGAAACTTCAAGCCTTAGAATCAAGGAGACTCGAATACCGACCGTCATTCGCTCTTGTATTGCCTGGCCCTGGGTTACCACCTCCAGTTAGATTCCCTTGCGAGAATGGCATACTTCCAGAGCCAAAATTTGCGTTGCCTGGAGACGTACAAGCATTAGCATCATCCTCACGATCCTTACTTCGTCCTCCAGTATTCGACGGCCGATTACCTGAACTCATCATCTTCGCGAAAAAGTGTGATTTGTTGTAATAGTTAGATAAATGTTTTGTTTCGCTCTTGATACCGGGCTTAGTTTCGTTGGAAAGACTCCAGAGCTGTATTATTATACAAAAGAAAAATATGGAGGTCTGCAAATCTTTGAGTTAAATAGACATACTGTGCCTCTGCATAGCTGATTTTGCGCGGGATTTATGAGTCGAAACGGGCGATACATCATTGAACGTGGGGATGATTGGCACGCATTCTCCAGAATGCAATGATTGTTCAAAGTATTAATATTATTCTTATATGACTTTCGGATTTTCTATGAAGGATGATCCACACAATAACCAAAGAGACCACCGAACAACGCAGAAAGTCAAAGAGCCAAATGTAACATCCGCCATAGCATCAAATATGTGCATCATTCTCATATTTTCCATCTTAACCCAAAATACTTGGTTGCTGGGTAAGCTTTACAACCTTTCGCATCTCAATATCGCAGGTCTCACCGACTACTCATACCTAATGCTTATCAAAGTGTCTATCGGATCATTTGAGAAGGTGTTTTGCAGGAGCGGCAAGCTTCTTGCAATGCAGCACTTCAGAATGAGAAAAACACAAGTCTCTTGAAAGACTGAAAATCCGTTGACCGTCTTTGTAGTGTGTAGTCAACGCACAGGGTAACTACCCTGCTCTTTTTTGTTGGGAAACTTCTATCGACATTTGCTTTCAAAGGATATGATCAAGCTTAAGCAGATTTATCACTTTTTGTGGTCAGGTGGAGCCGCGACAACGAACACTTGCATGATGAATTGCATATACTGGTTCATCCTGAAATTTATGACTCGTTTTCTCTCAAAATGAGTTGGGGAGTTAGACCTTAGCCTTCTCTTACGCCAGACTTAGAGTGTCCGATCACTTCAAATGAATAGATGCCGAGTCTCGGAGATGAAGGTAAGGGCTGAAGGTCCCTCTGGGACCAATCCTCCGGATTCGGAGTTGGGCCCGATTCTACCCTCCCTGAGACATGTTGATTTTCCGAATTCACTACCAAGATCGACTTGTTTTTAGTAATGTTCCAGGCGAAAATAAGATTTTGAAAACAGATAGTAGAACATAGATCATAAAACGAAGCCCATGATGCCTGAAGGCTAGTTTTCTGGGCGTGGCTTAAACAGACCAAGATTTTCAGATCTTGTTATGGAGAGATTGAAATTCTTAGCTGGCTCTTGTACTCACTTCCTAGAGGAGCAGTGCCAATCAACATATTCTTACACGATGCGCTGTACACCTAGCAATCCTATCTAACAATCACATCTTCCAACCCATCTGGGAAATGTAACTATTTCCCGGATGTTTTGTACTCCAGCCAAATATCCCAAAAGTCTGTCGAAGCCCAAGCCAAACCCACCATGGGGAACACTACCCCAACGCCTCAAATCCACATACCATTTCAAACTGCCGAAATCTGCTTCTTCAACAGTTGTTCCCTCAAGGGATGAAACCATCCCAAGCTCGCGCATTGATGCGACAAGAGGTTTCAGTCGATGCTCACGCATCGAACCCCCAACAATTTCGCAAACTTCAGGAACGAGAAGATCGAAGCACTCAACAGTGCTGGGATCATGTGTCGACGGTAGCATGTAAAATGGTTTGATGTTTTTCGGATAGCAGGTGACAAAAATGGGCGAGCCTTTGCCGACTTCGCTGGCAATATATCGTTCATGCTCAGCTTGGAGACCAAGTCCCCAAGTTGGAGGATATTCGAAAGTTTCGGTGCTCGCCTGAAGTAAGTCGATTGCTTCAGTATATGTAATTCTTGGCCAAGGTCCGTTCATCATTCCTTGCCATCTTCGTTCTAATTCTTCAGACCTCTTTGAGCCTTCTTCGTCAGTCTCACCACTTCTTTTGCCGTGCAATAACTCTTGCCCCACCCGAGATTGATGAAGACCTTTTGTCATATGTCGTAACATGTCTTCTACCAAGTCCATGACATCGTCCATTTTTTCTACAAAACTTACCTCTGCTTCTAACATGTAGAACTCACTTAGATGCCGGGCAGTATCGCTTTTTTCTGCGCGGAACGTTGGAGATAGTGTCCATACTTTACCGATGGACTGGGCTAAAGCTTCAAGATGCAATTGACTAGAGACAGTCAAGTATTTCGTAGATCTGAAAAATGTTCCATCATCGTCTTCTGTCACTTTGTGACTACTTGTAACATTAAAGACCTCTCCAGCACCTTCGCAATCCGAGGACGTGATGATAGGAGGATGTGTTTGGGTGTATTCCTTTTCCGCAAAGAACTCCGTCACCTGTGCTATGCTTTGAGACCGAAATCGAAGTAATGCAGAATTGAAAGGTGTTCGGGTTCGTAAATGAGGTATGGTGCGCAGGTATTCAGGGCTGTGGTATTTCTTCTGTAATGGGAACGTCTGATGGTTGGATCAGCATCGTGTGTACCTGATGTTCAAAGCCTTACATACGACAGGATCCGCGGTGCCTATGATACTAACGCCCGTGACGTGTAACTCGTGGCTTTGTGCTTTCGGATTAGGTGACGGTCGCCATGATCCAGTAAGGCGAACTGCCGTGCCCGTGTACAGGCTGTGAAACCTGTTAGCGGATAGCATGAATAATAATGGAGATATCAAAACCTTTGGGCTTGTTCTGGTGTAAGGAGTGCCTGCAGCGGTTCAAGACTCGATCCGTCACCGAGGGAAGCAAAGGACCTTGTTTTTTGGTTCCTGATTGATCGTATAAAGCCATTGACAACAACATTCTCTGCATCCGCAGGGATCGTCTCAAGCAGGCTTGCAACTGATAAGGGTGCTCTGCTATAAGAGGATGTGTGAAGGCTCCTCCAGGCATGCCCCCAGGCCCGCTGCACGCAGTGTGATAGACGTGGTTGGACCATTTCCTATCCAATCTGCAAAGAAGAGCTGGACGACGGCTAACATCGAGCCCCAAATGAGGTACTGTTGGTAGATCCAATCAAAGAGTTCTCTGTTGCGAGCTCAGTGGTTGGATAGGATACGTTCTCGAATTTGTTTTTTTGTTGCATTTTATTTTGGGATGGGGTATATTTTTGACAGGATAACGCGGCAATCGCGCTTGGCGCTTGGATTACTAATCTTGCATATCAACCTTTGCTTTTTCTGATAGCTCAGCTAGACCAAGCGATCGCGATCATCTACAACTTTTGCTCATTATATATATTACCCCTCACATATGATATGGAAAGAAGAAGAAAAGAGAAATATAATACTCTGACTGGCATGCTATCCCCTGCTAGACCTGTCGACCCTTCCCGCAATACCAGCTTCCGGTTCTTAATCGCCATAGGCCCCTCATTGTATTCCCCGTCCGTCACAATACGCCACCAGCTTTGAAAAATGCACCTAAAAGAACTTTCCGGAAGGGAGTTACGCGGATGCATCCCCCCTTGGCACAGGTGTTTTCAAAGGCTCGTTTCACACACTACTTCCTCGTTCCACATAGATGCTTGGGTCAAGGGCCACAAAGATCTACCCTCGCGAATCTCACTTCAAGGGGCACAGAGATCGATCTTGGGACTCGGATTAGTGCATGAGTTCAACAATGCTCGTGCTATCGAGGCCGTTGTGGGTTTTATTGTTTTATTGATTTTTTATTCTACGCCCTTTTGGTAAAACCAGGATTAAGAATTGAAGGACGCGGGCGGCCTCGACCGCAATAAGCATTCGAAGGTATGTTCACTTCCGTGGTTACAGGTATTGGGCATCAGTTTTTCAATGTCCGTGTGCCTCTTCTACCCTTTGAAGGGAGTAGCTGGATTTGGAATATGGCTTGGCTTCAGCCCTAATACCCTGTTCCCAACCCAATCACCTCCTTGTTTTCTTTTGCAGCTTGATCTCTATAAGAAGACCTATACCATTCCATTCATCAGCACCATTCGCGGTGTTTTGACTCCCATCTACCACACACATTTAACTCTCATAACATTTCATTTTCCCTTCCCATCGAATACACATTTAGAAATCGCAATGCCACCATCGAAGCTAAAGCCGTCAGAAATTGCTGCAGACGCAAAGAAGATATACAACCCTTATATTCTTCAGAATTTTAGTGCAACATGGCCTCCCGTCTCATACTTATGCTACTCGGATTCCTTGATAGGTCCGGGAGCAACAGTTATATATCAGACCAAGTTTGGTGCATAGTTACCAAAATAGAATCAAATTGTGGATTTAACTAACGTCAATTCAGGTTTCGTCAATGGGGATCCTGTTGATTGCGCTATCCAATGGGCTGCGGGGGAATTTCCAATACCCGTCATAATGCCCGCAAATGAGAAGCGGCCGGGAGGAGATTGGGAAGCAGGTCTGTTACTCGCAATCTTTCTTACACCCAATTTTTAATCTCGTGATACAGGTGTTATGGCCCCAGAAGAGTGTCTTTGCAGAAGAAGCAATTTGTTCGCAACTATCACAACTCCAGCATCGAATAGTTCCGCTACAAGCAACTATCCTATCCCTGCAAAGGCTGGGATAATGTCGCAAAACGTGGGTAAGTATTTCCGCTTTTCTTATAACTGCAAAATCTAACAATGGCTAGTTGTCTTCCGAGAGGGCCCAGAAAAATATCAAATATATACACAATATAAATGTGAGCCGCAATTTTTTATGTTTGAAATTTTCCATTCGAACTGATAGATTACAGGCCTTCCAATCATTTCCGTTCCGCCAGTTAGAAGACCCAAGCTAGACAGCTCAGAGGCTAAGTACTCCTTCAAAGACGAGAGAGAAGAAATGAGGGACAAGATGCGAACAGCTTTGCGGATTGCTGTTTGGTATAAACACGTTAAAATCTGCATTGGGACTTTTGGTCTGGGACCGGGTTTCAAAAACCCGCCAGGTGAAGTTGCGGTCATGTGGAGACAACTGTTGCTGGATGATCCTGAATTCAAAGGCTTCTTCTCCGACGTCGTTTTTGCCTTCGAGGCTCCGGAGGGTGTGGCTGGCTCTAGTTCCACTTCTAGCTCGTCAAAGGGCTCGTCTAGAAGCTCCAAGAGCTCATCGTCCAAGAGCAGCTCTTTGGGGAAAAATACCTTTCGCGAAGATCTGGAAATATTCAAACAAACTTTCAGCCCGAGTGTTATTCATGGAATCTAGGTTTGTCAGATGAGGTGCTGTTCAACATCACGGGGCTCTAGGAGGCGTTTGTAAGACATGCAGGGCGTTGAAATTTGCAGCCACATAACTGGTAGTTTTCTTCTGGGGGATTTCGGATTTCTTATGCGTCATGTTTAATATTCCACTGAAGGCTCTATTTTCATAATACATCATAGTTCTCAATGCTTTATTGGGGAAAAAGAAAACGACAAGACGAGGGGGACGGTGATCTGACCTGTAATCAATAAGACAATTCGCCTTCAAAACGCATCAGAACGGTCCGACCCCTCCCTAGTCAAGGAGGAAAAGCCTCCATCAATGTCTCAGCGTGGTACGACTCATGCTTCTCTCCCTCTTCTCCGCCTTTAGTTGCACATCCACCCTGTAGGAACAATCGGCTCACTCTCGACCCCCGAACCTAGTCGGAAGCTAATAGTTTGTGGCGCCCACGCCCGGAATCATTCCCCAACCATCAATACTTTGACGATCGTCAGCAGAAGCGGGATGATTCTCTTATTTTTCCTTTCCCGTTCTTTCCAAAAGAGGTTTTCAGCATACTTGGCCGATCTCATCACGAAAAAAAAAAAAAAGCAATTGTTTATTGCAACAAATATTTATTGGCGAAAGCGGAATGCGGGTGTAGATAAATCGTTCCCGCTCGAAAAGTCCTTGTGTAACAATCAACGCAAGGGCCGTCGAGTGCCTCCGCTTATCAAAGACAATTAATGTGGAAAAGGCCGCATCCGAGTTGGCCGCATCGGAAGTTCAGCTTGCTCGTGGCACCCTTGAACGGCAGTTATGATATCAAGCGTAGCGCAAGGAAGAGAAACGTTGCTTTTTAGGATCACTTGGGGCCGGCTTGAAGCAGCGGAATTCTTGCGAAATCGGTAAGTTCCATCAGAATGATGTAACTATTCATGCTCGGTTCAACGTCTGTTCTTCTTTTGTTCATCCGTTCCTAGATTCTAAGATTTTGTCACTCAAAAGCTTCCCAGTAATCGTTTCCTAACGGAAGTTATGAAACACATATGACTTCCACCTGTCAAGCTGTTGTATTCGATGCGACGTTGCTGTTAATTGTTCCTGCAAAACGCGAGTAGATTAAAGTTTCATTTTTATTACCTGAGTTGTGTCTCGCGGCAACTCAACATCTTTAGGTGGGTCGCAACAATTTCTCGACATCAAGCCCAGATTTTTCCCAGAAACAAGTTAGTCATCAAGATATCCACTTCAAATCCTCCCAATCTTTTAATGCAGGAGAATTACCTAGTGGATTCAGCCTCTACAGGCCCCCAAGCTTCCTCATTTGCTTCTCCAATATGTTGGAATAAAGATCAATAAGAGCACATTTATGCCATAACTATCTTCAATCGTTCTGCTTGTGAGGAATAACGTATGATTGGAACTTGATCCAGACCGAAAGTCAGCGCCCACGCACGAGGAGATATCAGGATGCAGATTCTATTGTTGGCTTGAACTTTGTCTCAGTTCTTTTTTCACGAAAGTTTGGAGATACTCCGAAGTGGTCCCCGATTATGGAATTGGCCAATCCTATTGGCCGGCTACCCTAATTGATAATCTCGGTCCGGTTTTCATTATCCATACCAATTATAGAAAAAAAATTGAGGTCATTCCCGACTTAATAATGTTTCCACTATTACCTAATCATTTTCTTTCCTCTCCGACAATAATTTTCTAGACGTAGCTCTAACGGCCGGACAAAAGTTACCAGTGAGCCCCCCCTCTAGTAGGGAAGAATCGATTATTATGCCCTAAACAGAGTGTAGATATAAGTTAAAGCTTAAGAAATAAAAGAGAAGTATTTAAAATAATAATAGGCAGCATATAATGATGCCTAACTTTAATTTAAGTTACGATAGTATAACGCCTTGTATTAGCTCATTTCTATACGAGGCAAGAGCAAGCACATACATCACTAGGAATAGTTTCATTTCCCCCTATATTAATGACTAAATTATGTTTGGTGAACCGTCATCGCACTGGCCGAAAGCTTAAAATTGGCCCACAAGATGACCCACCAACCAAATTGGTGATTGAAATCTAACAATTCTAGAATTAGCGTATTTCGGAGCAAAGACACTTTCTCCTGCCCAACAAAACGGCAGATTGAATATGTCATATTTGAATAGCAATCAATATTCAGCGGTAGATTTTTCGGAGAGCAGCAAGAGAACAGTGAAGAAACAAGCCAAAGATGGCCACGCTCAAACCATATCTGCGATACAAGTATTGGGAAATGTACCCACGACTTCAGTATAAAATCATTGCTATGCATAATCATTTCCTCCTCGTAAGAATATCGATCCGTACATGATTTCAAGAATCTCACAACCAAGAAACTTCAAATCCCGCGCGCAAGTTCTTAGTTCAAGTTCCAACCATCCCATCCCTACCACTATGGATTCTGCCACCACTGAAGCAAGACCGCGTGCATGATGGATCGAAATGAGTCCTAGACCATGCTATCTTTCACCGGTTTTTCCCGCGCTGCATGCTGTTCGAATGGGTCGCTCACGGCCTAGACGAAGACTACCTGGTAGCCATCGCTTATCCTGCTCTGCCAATCAATCCTCCACTCTGAGCTAGAGTATCACAAGCGAAGTCAGATGAGAGGGAGTGCGACGAGGAACGATAGGGTGAATCGTACGAGACTGCATGCTATGATGCTGAGAGAAAGAGAATAGGAACTGGAGAGAGAAGTGAAAGGAATCCCTACGGGCACAGGATTGACGGTAACATCATACTATTAGTACGGTATGAAAGATGCAATAAATGAGCCCTATTTTATATATTTGGTGAGATTTAGTATAGCCAGCACAATATTATCATATTCAGGTACTATTTTTTTAAAAAACTTTTTATATTATTCTATCATTTACCTTCGAAAAATACGCTAATAAATGCATCTCTTTTCTTTTCTTCTTTTTTTCCCCTTCTACTTCTTCCATATTCATAGACTAGAAATTTTCCTTTTCTCTCCAAAATAGGTGCTTTCTCTCTCTCTCTCTAGTTGACCGGTTGGAGCATTGGGGTCTGGACTAGCAAAGTAGATAGCTATCTACTTCGTCCGAGCTTCTTAGTATTTCCAACTGCAATCGCACGAAAGCATTTCGACCTTCTCCATACAGTGGCGGCATGTTGACACCAAAAAGTCCCATGAGGCTGCATGCTCTGTCCTCGATCTGAGTCGTCTCTCTTCCTGAAGCTCTGAAGCTCATAAAATCCCCGATTCCAGTCACCGAGGAGAGATGCGGTTCCAGAGATGTCTTTGTACCGATGTTAGTCCATTCCTGATCAAAGAACACCAAATTTTCTAGGGCAAGAAGTTCCTGCAA
>Ga0302320_10030553_pt1 | contig 10258 bp, 8 predicted proteins | sample Bog_T0_3_FD_202130 | JGI IMG/M metagenome (GOLD analysis project Ga0302320, IMG submission 202130) | Peat permafrost microbial communities from Stordalen Mire near Abisko, Sweden - Bog_T0_3 | ecosystem: Environmental > Terrestrial > Soil > Wetlands > Peat | place: Sweden: Abisko, Stordalen Mire... | reverse complement strand
CGCTTGGTGGCCACGATCCACGCGCTCTCGCCGGTGAACGGCAGAACTCCCGTGACCATTTCGTACATCACTACGCCCAGGGCGTAGATATCCGTGGCTGCCGTGATCTCTCCGCCTTCGATCTGTTCGGGCGCCATGTAGGCCGGCGTGCCCACCAACCGGCCCGCAATCGTCACATGTTCGCCTCCGCTCATGGCCCGCGCCAGGCCGAAATCCATAATCTTCGCCTGCAGACCCGCGCCCCCGGCATTCCCAGCGCTGTCCCCCGCCAGGATCACGTTGCCGCTTTTGAAATCGCGATGAATGATTCCCGCGCGATGGGCGGCCGTCAATCCCGCGATCAACTGCAGGACCATCGGCAGCGCCTCGGCGGTGGTGATGGCGCCCGTGCGCGCCACGCGGTCGGCCAGTGTCTCGCCGGAAAGCATCTCCATGGTCAGGAATGTGATGCGCGCCGCCGGCCCCCCGGAGTGATGGCCCAAGTCGAATATACGGCATACATTGGGGTGCGTGACCTGGCGGGCCAAATGGACTTCGCGCTTGAAACGATCCAGAATCTCGCGCTGTGCCGCTATCTCCGGGCGCACCACCTTCAGCGCGATCGAAGCGTGCAGTTCCAGATCCTCCGCCTCGTACACTTCCCCCATCCCCCCCCGCCCGATCAGGCGCAGGATTCTATAGCGGCCGGCCAGAACTTCTCCTGCCGGCAGACTGGTATCGGGTGGCGTGTCGGCGAATGCGCCTCCCAGGTAGTCGGCCGCGCCTTCCGACAGAAATTCGTTGGATTGTTCTTCGGATTCAAGCAGCGAAGCCACTTCTCGCCGCACTGCTTCGTCGCCGCCGGAAGCCACCTGCAAGTAAGCATCGCGCTCGGAAGGCGGCAATTCGAGCGCGGCGTGAAAGATTTCCTTGCATCGTTGCCAGCGCTCGGTGTTCATTGGTAAACCGCCTGGGTCAGGTGGTGGAAAGCTCCCGGTAGAGCCACGCCTTGGCCATAGCCCATTCGCGCTTCACCGTAGGAGTTGAAATACCCATCGCCGTGGCCGTCTCCTCCACCGAGAGGCCGCCGAAAAAACGCAACTCCACTACCTTGGCCTGGCGCCCGTCGAGCTGTTCCAAGCGGGTCAGCGCTTCGTCGATTCGCACCAGGTCGGAGACGCGCTCGGGAGTCGCCATCAGGCCTTCATCCAGAGTGGTTTGCCGCATGCCGCCGCCCCGCTTGTCCCGCGCCTTCGACTTGGCGTAGTCGATTAAGATACGGCGCATCGCTTGCGCGGCCACGCCGAAGAAATGCGCGCGATTCTGCCAATTGACCTCTCGCTGATCGACCAGCTTCAGGTAGGCTTCATGCACCAGCGCGGTGGCCTGCAGCGTATGGCCGGGGCGTTCGCCGCGTAGCTGTCCACCGGCCATCCGCTTCAACTCCTTGTATACCAACGGGGTCAGTTCGTCCACCACCGCCCGGTTTCCGCCGCCGAGTTGCACCAGCAGTTGTGTCACCTGATCGGAAGCCATGTTTCCCGCATACCGTCGGATGCGGCAGCACTAAGCCGGAGTATACCGCGATCCGCAAGTCTCCGATTTGTGATCTCGTTTTCCCGCCTTTGTCGCGTTTAGTCTTGAGCCCGCCTCAGCATTCATAAGGAAAACAAGACATTGACCATAAATTTTGCGCTTGCCGCCATGTTCGCGGCCTCCTTGGCCGCCGTTCGATCCCCGCTCCCCGCCATCCGCCCGGCCGCCCAGCCGGCCGCCGCAGTCCTGGTCGCGCACGCCGTTCCCCGGATACCTCTGCCGCAGTCCGCCCCGGCCCCCAGACTCGTCCGCCACAAGCATGCGCCGCGGTACCCATCGAGCATCGACCAACAAACCGGGGGAGCTTAAGTCCCTGCGGACGGCACTCGCCGGCATCGCAGGCTCCAGCCGGTCAAGCCCGGGTTCATTTATCCTATATTCATAGCCTTCCTGAACGTGGAACTGCAAGGGTCTTGATGCCGTCCGCGCAACAAGTGGCGATCGCCGGAGCTACCGGGTACATCGGCGGCCGTCTGGCTCCGCGTTTGATCGACGATGGTCACAGCGTCCGCTGTCTGGTTCGTTCGCCTGAAAAGTTGGCTGGCCGGTCGTGGGCCGCCAGTCCGCGCGCCGAGATCCGCCAGGCCGACTTGGCGGAGGTTGCCTCGCTGGCCCAACACCTCAACGGATGCCAGGCCGCCTTCTACCTGGTCCATTCCATGACATCCGCCGGCGCGGAGTACGCCGATCGGGACCGCCATCTGGCTGCGCAGTTCGCCTGCGCCGCGCGGGAGGCAGGAGTAGGACGGATCATTTACCTCGGCGGGCTTGGCGAGACTGGGTCCGGCCTCAGCGAGCATCTGTCATCCCGCCGGGAAGTTGAACAAGCGCTGGCTTCCACTGGCGTGCCGGTGACGGTTTTGCGCGCCGCCATGATCATAGGTTCGGGCTCCGCATCCTTTGAGATCCTGCGCTATCTGGTGGAGCGACTGCCGGTGATGGTCACGCCAAAATGGGTCAGCACGCCTTGCCAGCCGATTGGCGTCAGAAATGTGATCGCGTATCTTGCTGGAACCCTATCCTCCCTCGATACCATCGGGGGGGTGTTCGATATTGGCGGACCCGAGGTACTGTGTTACCGCGACATCATGCAAGTGATGGCGCAGGAATTGGGATTGGGGCGCCGCTTAGTGATCCCCGTCCCGGTCCTGACACCCCGCTTGAGTTCCTATTGGATTCAGTTCATCACGCCCCTCAGCCATGACATAGCCAAACCGTTGGCGGAGGGGCTCAAGAATCCGGTGGTATGCCGCGAGGACCGCATTACGAAATTGATTCCACAGGATCTGTTGAATGTGCGCCAGGCGATCCACGCGGCATTGACCAAAGTGGCGGAGCGCCAGGTTGAGACGAACTGGTCGATGGCGGGACCCATCCCGGGCGATCCCGATTGGGCGGGCGGCACCGTTTTTCGCGATGCCCGTGAAGCCGCCGTTCAAGCCCCCGACTGGGCCGTGTTTCGCGCCGTCTGCCGGGTGGGCGGCGGGAACGGCTGGTACGCCGCGGACTGGCTCTGGAGAATTCGCGGATGGCTGGACCGTCTGGCAGGTGGGCCGGGCCTCCGGCGCGGACGCCGCGATCCGGAGACCGTCGGCTACGGCGAAGCTCTCGATTTCTGGCGTGTAGTCGGGTATGAACGGGATCGCCGCCTGACGCTGCGCGCGGAGATGAAACTGCCGGGCGATGCCCTCCTGGAATTCCGCATCGAACCGGGCGGCGCCCTTCAATGCACTCTGCGGCAAGTGGCCCTGTTTCAACCGCGCGGGTTATTTGGGCTGCTGTACTGGTATGCGGTGGCCCCGCTGCACCACATCGTTTTTCGCGGGATGTTACTCGGTATCCAGCAGGAAGCTCTCCACATTGCCAGCGGCAATATCCGTTAAATCAAGCCGTCCGCCTCGCCTCGGCAAACGCCGGAAGCCACACTCCTACTCGCAAGCCACCCAGCGGAGAATCCTCCAGGCAAATCGATCCGGAGTACATTTCAGCAAGATCTCGAACGATGGCCAGCCCAAGCCCAGATCCCGGCGCGGCTTGGTCTAAGCGTACGCCTCGCTCCAGCACGAAGTTCCGTCTATCGGCATCCAACCCTGCGCCGTCGTCATCCACCCTCAGGACCAGCATGGATCCAACCACAGAAGCTTGCAAAGCAATCCGGGATTTCGCCCATTTGCAGGCGTTATCGAGCAGATTACCGAGGATCTCCTCGAGATCCTCCTGTCGCACCAGCGCACACATCCCCGGATCGATGGTCGAAGAGATTCCCAGCCCGCGGGCCGCATAGAGCGTCAGGAGAGTTCGCACCACTCCGGCGGCGCACGGCGCAACCCGGCAGGGCGCCGCGCCCGCGGCCCCCGGCGCGGCCCTCGCGCGGGCCAAGTGATACTGCACCTGCCGGAGCATACGTTCTACTTGTTGGGCGATCCGTCCTGCCAGTTCGCCATTGCCGGCGGACGCGGCCCGGTCGGCCTCCTGCGAAAGCACCGCTAGCGGAGTTTTCAAACCATGCGCGAGATCGCCCGCCGTGGCAATGGCGCGTTTCACGGCTCTTTCCCGATCTTCGATCAGCGCATTCAGATCATCGACCAGCGGCTGGATCTCGCTCGGGTACCGACCTTCAATACACCGGCTCGGCAGGCTGCGAACCGCCGCCAGCTTTTCTCTCAAACGGCGCAACGGCGCCAGAGCTTGGTATACGGCCAGCAGTCCGCCGGCCATCAGCAAGACGCCGGTCGAAATCATCCCCGCGGCGCGGGCCCCACGCATTTGTGGGAAGACGTGTATCACCGTCAACGAGAATATGTGGATCAACATCAGCAGGCCGGCCGTCCACAGCACCGACGCCATGATCAACTTGGAGCGAAGGGAGCGCATGATCTTACGGAAGTTCCAAGGCTGGCGGCGCTTCCGCCGGAGAGGGTTCCCGCAGCCGGTAGCCCAGCCCGCGCACCGTCTCTATGAAAGGTGCTCCAACCTTGCGGCGGAGGCGTGCAATGAACACCTCCACCGTGTTGGAGTCCCGGTCGGAGTCGTGCGCATAGATGTGATCGATCAGTTCCGCTCGCGAAACCACCTTTCCGGCGTGATGCATTAAATAGGAGAGTACCCGGTATTCGTGGCTGGTTAGCTTCACCGGAGCGCCGCCCACCGCTACGCGGGCGGTGCGCGCATCCAGCGTCAGGTTGCCACAGTGGAACTCTCCGCCCGCAAAACCGCTGGCACGCCGGATCAAAGCGCGAATACGAGCCAGCACCTCTTCCATCCGGAAGGGCTTAGCCACGTAGTCGTCCGCCCCGCTATCGATGCCTTCCACCTTTTCGTGCCAGGTTCCGCGCGCCGTCAGAATCAGCACCGGCGCCGCGATACCTGCAGCTCGCCAGCCGCGCAGAAGACTCAGTCCGTCGATTTTGGGAAGGCCGAGGTCGAGCACTACCGCGTCATATTGCTCGGTATGCGCCAGAAAATCGGCTTGCTCTCCATCGCTGGCCGAGTCGACGGCGTATTCCGCTTCCGTCAGAGCCCTTGCCAAATCACGGGCCAGCAAGCTTTCGTCTTCTACCACCAGAATCCGCAATGCAACCGTTATACCGTACTCCGATGAACGCCAGATGAACACGCCGTTCAGGCCTGGTTCAGCAAGCATGCGTCACAATCGTCTTTTAGGTAATTCTATACAGGGGAACTAAATGAACGTATTCGCATACTTGTCCATCGACTATGGCTATCCGTGGTGGCTCAGCTACGGGCATGTGCCGATTCTGGTCGCCGCGCTTGTTCTGTTGCTGGCCGGATTTCTCCGTAAGTGGAGAGTTTGGCCCATGTTCCTGCTCGGTGTCGTCGCGCTTTGGTCCAGCGCCGCGTTTGTGGTCGATCGCTTTGTCATTGACGTGAATGGCCCGCCCGCATTGCCGACGGAGAAGTTTCTGGCGTCTGGGACAGGCCGCGTGCTCGACATCGGAGCGGGCACCGGCAGATCCTCGATCATGGTCCTCCAAGCTCGGCCTCGCGCGACCTTGGTGGCCAGCGATCTGTTCGGTGAATCGTTTGACGAGCACTTTGGCAACAGCGGAAGCCCGCAGCAGAGACTGCTCGCCAATTTGAAGGCTGCCGGCGTAAGCGAGCGAGCCACGATTGTGACGGCTGATATGCTGAAGCTCCCCTTTGAATCCGCCCAGTTTGATGCCGTCGTGAGCGCCTATGCCATGGATCACGTCAATCGCGCGGGTAGCGATCGGGCGTTAGCCGAAGCCGCCCGCGTGCTGAAACCCGGCGGAGAGTTTCTGTTGATGGTGGTCGGCGAAGAGCCGTGGTCCGAATTCGCGTTCGGGCCGCTGCTCAAGCACAGTGGAGCGCGCGGCCACGACTGGTGGCCCGAACACGTGCAAACAGCGGGTTTCCAGGTAATCGAGCAAGGCACTCGGCCGCTGACGCTCTACGTCCTGGCGCGCCGGTTGTGAAGCGCCGGGCCAGTCCACAGTCCCTCTGGAGCCGGTCTATTTTAGAGCGAGCTTGGTGATGTTCCCTGGGAGAAGGCCCCGGATCCCTTTTGGCGGAAACATCTCGCTGGCAACGGCGGTTACCTTTCCCGGCCCTGACGGCGTGCCGTAAAACCGGTACTGTCCTTTGGCGTCGGTGATCGTATGGAATACATGCGGTCCCGCAGTGACCTCGACCTCCTGGTGCGGTACAGGCGCGCCAAGAGCGTCCGTGAAGGTCCCAGAGAGACTCGGCGGCACGGCCAGAAACGCAAACATGAACGAGTTATAAATAGTGTCCCAGTAAACCTGGACATCAGCCCCGTCCGAGTAGCCAAATGCCGGACCGCCAACCACGACCGTAGCCGTCTGCGTTGTTTGGTTGGTTGACCCCGAGGAAGAGGTATTCGTCCATTGGAGTTGACCCACGGCCTTCAGTACGGAGCCGAGCACTGGAACCGACCCGGTCAAGGAAACCCCGAACTGGGTCTGAACCGAGTGGCTCGTAGTGTAGGTCAAGGTATTTTGTAGCGCGAGCTTCTGAAGGGGCACCGGATCGCCGCTGTTCAGTGGAGGATTGTAGGGGAAGGTGAACGTGGTCGGCACAAAGCGGTTTGGATCGATCGCGCCGGAACCGGAAGCAAACGGGTCCGCCGTCAGGATTATGGCATAGTCGTCCGCCGTGAGTCCTGCCGCAGACAATTGTTGCTGCAGGCCGGCAGGCATTGTGCTGGGGTTCTTCAACCACCCGACGTGCAGGTATTGGATGACCATTTGCGGGCCCTGGATGCCTAGTTCCCAGTTCAAGTTGTTCCAAGGGTCAATGGTTACCGTCAGTTGTGGGTTGAGCCAAAGATAAATAAGGTCCTCGTCGTGGTTGATGCCATCCGCGGCCGGGCCTGAGGTAGAAATGTCGAAGGTCTCGGATTTTTTGATATCAATAGACGAACTGTCGGTAGTCGTTTCAGAGAAGCCAAAATCGAGGCTTCCCGACGCGCTGCCGTCCGACTTGCCGCCACCCACAGATGCGGAAATATCCAAACCGTCCTTGAACGAACTGCTAATGGACGTGGTCGAGCCCGTCAGGCTGCCGTTGCCGTAGTCCACCGACGAACTACTCTTCCCGCCATTCGTGCCCGGCGGAGAGTAAATCACCGTCAGCACCATGTAGCGTGCGATCGCCGTCCCGGACTGTGGTTGATTCGAGGGCTGAACGACAAAGGGCGTCGAGGAAGTATCAAAGCCTCCCACGTGCACACCGTTGGAGCCGTCCAAGTCGATCCGCCAGAGGGCATTATCGGTGCCCTGGAAATAGACGAAATTAGATGAGGTATCGACGGTAGGAGACGATTTGGTTTGATATCGCCCCAAGTTAATGCCCGCGCTCCCATCCAAATTGATCTGCCAAAGCTTATCATCAGTGCCTCGAAAATAGACGTGCTGGGCAGTAACAAACGGCGATGAGCTCGTCTTGTATCCAGCTAGGTTTACACCGCCTGTGCCGTCCAAATGGATCTGCCAGAGTTTGTCGTCGGTGCCTTGGAAGTAGACATATCGCTGAGTAACGAAGGGTGTGGCATTGGTCTGATAGAGCCCCAAATTGATCCCTCCGGTGCCATCGCTATCAATACGCCAGAGCTTGTTGTCGGTCCCTTGAAAATAGACGTACTGTCCGGATACGAACGGAGTCGACTTGCATTGATAACCACCCAGGTTCACGCCATCCGTGCCACTCAGATTGACCTTCCAGAGCTTGTTGTCGGTGCCTTGGAAATACACATACCCCGCAGTCAGAAACGGCGTTGAACTGGTCTCGTAGCCGCCGAGGTTTACCCCGCCCGAGCCATCCAGATTGATCTTCCAGAGTTTATCGTCGGTCCCTTGGAAATACACGTAATCTCCAAAGACAATCGGAGTTGATTTCGTCTGGTAGTCACCTAGGTTGATGCCCGCGGATCCGTCGGGATTGGCGCGCCACAGTTTGTTGTCGGTACCCTGAAAGTAGATCATCGTCTTAATGTTCCTTCCAAAACTAGAATTGTGATTTTATGGCTTCGAACTAACGCTAGAATCCATTCACTGTTTGCTTCCACATCGGAGATGCGGAGCCATTGTAGTCCACGCTCCCTCCGTAAACCGCCTGAATCGACGTCGTGCCTGCCGGAAGCGTAGAGGTGGTGAATGTAGCTTTATGTGTTGAGGCGTTCAGCGTCCCTTTGCCCCAAACCTTCGTGCCGGTCTGGAAGGATACTGTGCCGGCAGGGTTGCCCCCAAATTCCCCAGTCACGGTAGCTGTAAACGTGACTGGATGCAAGATCCCGGAAGGGTCTGGTGAAGCGATCAACGTGGTAATGGTGTTCGCCTTGACAACCGTCTGCGTGAGCACGGAGGAAGTACTCGCCGCAAAAGTGACGCTCCCCCCGAAAGATGCCGTGATTTTGTCCCCCCCAAAAGCCAGGGCGCTTGAAACGAATGTAGCTTTTCCCGCGCTAAGCGTACTGACGCCCAGTTGGGTCGAGCCGTTGAAGAAAGTCACCGTGCCGGTCGGAGTGCCGCTGGCCGAACTGACCGTAGCTGTAAAGGTTACGCCCTGATTGAACTGCGAAGGGTTGACACTCGAGGTCACCGCCGTAGTGGTAATCGCGCCCACCGTGAAACTCAGCGTTTCGGTGCTCTCAACGTTGCCGGCATTGTCGGTGCTATGGAAAGTCAGCGTGTGGCTGCCCAACACAGATACTGGGAAAGGACCGGCATAAGTGACCGTGGACCCGCCGTCAAGCTGATACAACGTGCTGGCGACGCCGCTGGTGGCGTCCGTGGCGGTCAGGGTGATCTGTGCGGGACTGGTGGCGCTCGCCTGCCCCGTTGTCTGGGGTGGCACCGTGTCGTAGCCTATCGGGCCATAAGTGGTGTACGCAGAGATGCCCGTGTTATCCCAAGCCTGCACGTTCACCGTATGCCAACCTTGGCCGGAGCCAAGAAAACACGCGGCGCCCGATAAATCGCGGCAGCCGCTGGTCTGATTGGGATACGCCGGCCCGCTGTAAAAGGAGTTGCCTGTTCCGGGAGTGGCTTCGCTAACCGGGTCGCCACCGCCGGGGTCTGTGTCCCAGGCTGTGCTATAACCTGCTACGCCGGCTGGCTTCTTGCTATTCCCACTGGTATCGGTGATGGTCCAGCTTACAATTTGGTTAGTGTTATACCACTTATTCAATGCAGGTCCGGAGAAGCTAACGCTAGGCTCCCCGAAGTCGCCCGCCAGGTCGAAATTGATAGCCCAGGCCAATTGCAGGAAATTAAACGATCCCCAACCGGTAGCCTCATCGCGGCCCGGGCCGGCGCAATAAAAAGTGAGATTATTAGCCTCCGTAACGTCGTTGTTGTTACAGCCCGAAGTGATGTCGTAGAAGGGGTAGTGCGGCGCAAGATGCGGCTGCAGCCCGAAGAAATAGAGGTACCAGTCTCCGTTGCCTAGAGGTGCGCAGGGTGCCCCGGAACATCCTCCCGTCAAAGAGCCAACGTACAGCATATAGGCGTTGGCCTGGGCAAAAAAGCCCGCTACTTCCGGCGCGACGATGCTGGTGCCGCCATTGCCGCTCAGTTTGCCGCTGAAATAGAAGTTCTGTGGTTCGTATAACCAATCGGCGTTGAGCGCGATGTCGGGGACCGGCCGTTTCGTTCCGCTGGGCAGCGCCATGTATGAAGGCGCCGCATAGTAGGCACTGTAGCCGCCCCCCGTTCCACCGTCGTTCGTGGAGCAAAAATCCGGACCGCCGGTCCAAGCGGACTCACCATAGAATATTGCCTCTGAGGACAACTGAAGTGAGGATCCGCCCGCCGAAACCACGTCGGGGTCCGACCCGGGATAGCTGACCCCATCTTGCGGCAGACATTCCGCGGTGGCGCCCCAATCACCCGAGATCGATACCAGGGTCCAGCCCTGCCCGATCATCGAATTGAAGATGCCGTGATCGGTGTCCATATCCGTTTGCAAAATGCCATCGAATTCGGCGGCGGCCAAACTGGTGCTGAAGACCCGCGCATAGCCGTCGCTCAACACGTGGTTGAATGCGTTGGTAATTGTCGAGGTATTGGTATTCGCGCCCTCGTACAGGTAGACCATGGCCGTATTCGCGACCGCGCCAAAACTGTTGGCCATGGCGGTGGACCACTCTATATCCATAGTGCCCTCACCATCGGGGGTCGTC
>Ga0302320_10030552_pt1 | contig 10258 bp, 10 predicted proteins | sample Bog_T0_3_FD_202130 | JGI IMG/M metagenome (GOLD analysis project Ga0302320, IMG submission 202130) | Peat permafrost microbial communities from Stordalen Mire near Abisko, Sweden - Bog_T0_3 | ecosystem: Environmental > Terrestrial > Soil > Wetlands > Peat | place: Sweden: Abisko, Stordalen Mire... | reverse complement strand
CATCTTCCTCGACACCGACACCGCGCTGCGTGAGCACCCGGACATCTTCAAGCAGTACTTCGGCACGGTTATCCCGGCTGGGGACAACAAGTTCTCTGCGCTGAACACTGCGGTGTGGAGTGGTGGATCGTTCATCTACATCCCGCCGGGCGTGCACGTCGACATCCCGCTGCAGGCCTACTTCCGCATCAACACCGAGAACATGGGCCAGTTCGAGCGAACGCTGATCATCGCCGACGAAGGCTCCTACGTGCACTACGTCGAGGGCTGTACCGCGCCGATCTACAAGTCGGATTCGCTGCACTCGGCCGTGGTGGAGATCATCGTCAAACCCAATGCGCGGGTTCGCTACACCACCATCCAGAACTGGTCGAACAACGTCTACAACCTGGTCACGAAGCGCGCCCGCGCCGAGGCCGGGGCCACCATGGAGTGGATCGACGGCAACATCGGTTCCAAGGTCACCATGAAGTACCCGGCGGTCTGGATGACCGGCGAGCACGCCAAGGGCGAGGTGCTGTCGGTGGCGTTCGCCGGCGAGGACCAGCACCAGGACACCGGTGCCAAGATGCTGCACCTGGCGCCGAATACGTCGAGCAACATCGTGTCCAAGTCGGTGGCCCGCGGCGGCGGTCGCACGTCCTACCGCGGCCTGGTCCAGGTGAACAAGGGTGCGCACGGATCGCGCTCCAGCGTGAAATGTGATGCGCTGCTGGTGGATACGATCAGCCGCAGCGACACCTACCCGTACGTTGACATCCGCGAGGACGACGTCACGATGGGCCACGAGGCCACCGTGTCGAAGGTCAGCGCGGACCAGCTGTTCTACCTGATGAGCCGCGGGATGACCGAGGACGAGGCGATGGCGATGGTGGTGCGTGGCTTCGTCGAGCCGATCGCCAAGGAACTGCCCATGGAGTACGCGCTGGAACTCAACCGGCTGATCGAGTTGCAGATGGAGGGCTCGGTCGGATGACGGTTGCCCCCTACGACGCCGCCGTCAATAAAGGGGAGTTGTTCGCCTCCTTTGACGTCGACGCCTTCGAGGTTCCGCATGGCCGCGACGAGATCTGGCGGTTCACCCCGCTGCGGCGGTTGCGCGGCCTGCACGACGGCTCCGCGCGTGCCACCGGCAGCGCCGGGATCGTTGTCAGCGAACAGCCCGGCGTACACGTGGAGACCGTGCGCCGCGGCGACGAGCGGCTCGGTCAGGGTGGCGTGCCCACCGACCGGGTTGCGGCCCAGGCATTTTCGTCGTTCAACTCCGCGGCGCTGGTCACCGTCGGGCGAGACATCCAGGCCGCTGAGCCGGTCAACATCGGCGTCACCGGCCCGGGCAGGGGCGCGGTCGCCTACGGGCACCTGCAGATCAGGGTCGAAGAGCTCGGCGAGGCGGTCGTGATCATCGACCACCGGGGCAGCGGAACATACGCCGACAACGTCGAATTCGTCGTCGCCGACGCCGCCCGGCTGACCGTTGTGTGGATCGCCGATTGGGCCGACGACACGGTCCACGTCAGCGCGCACCACGCCCGGCTGGGCAAGGACGCCGTGCTGCGGCACGTCGCCGTCACGCTGGGCGGCGAGCTAGTGCGGACGTCGGCCAACGTGCGGTACTCCGGGCCCGGTGGCGATGCCGAGCTGCTGGGCCTGTACTTCGCCGACGACGGCCAGCACCTCGAATCGCGGTTGCTGGTCGACCACGCTCAACCCAACTGCAGGTCGAGCGTGCTGTACAAGGGTGCGCTGCAGGGAGATCCGACCTCGTCGTTGCCCGACGCCCACACCGTGTGGGTGGGTGACGTCTTGATCCGCGCCGAGGCCACCGGCACCGACACGTTCGAGGTGAACCGCAATCTGGTGCTCACCGACGGTGCGCGTGCCGACTCGGTGCCCAACCTGGAGATCGAGACCGGCGAGATCGTCGGCGCCGGACATGCCAGTGCCACCGGACGTTTCGACGACGAGCAACTGTTTTACCTGCGCTCCCGCGGCATACCCGAGGACCAGGCCCGCCGACTGGTGGTGCGCGGTTTCTTCGGCGAGATCATCTCCAAGATCGCGGTGCCGGACATCCGGGACCGCCTGACCGCGGCCATCGAGCACGAACTGGAAATCACGGAATCGAGAACAACAGCCTCATGACGACTTTGGAAATCAAGGACCTGCACGTCAGCGTCGAGACTCCCAACGCCAGCGACGGGGAGCGCGAAATCCCGATCCTCAACGGCGTCGACCTGACCGTGAAATCCGGTGAGACGCATGCGTTGATGGGCCCCAATGGCTCTGGCAAGTCGACGCTGTCCTACGCCATCGCGGGTCACCCCAAGTACCGGGTGACCTCGGGATCGATCACGCTGGACGGTGCGGACGTGCTGGCGATGAGCATCGACGAGCGCGCGCGGGCCGGGGTGTTTCTGGCCATGCAATATCCGGTCGAGGTGCCCGGCGTCTCGGTGTCGAACTTCCTGCGCTCGGCGGCGACGGCCATCCGCGGCGAGGCGCCTAAGCTGCGGCTCTGGGTGAAGGAGTTCAAGGCCTCGATGGCCGCACTTGAGATCGACCCGGCCTTCGCGGAGCGCAACGTCAACGAGGGGTTCTCGGGCGGCGAAAAGAAGCGTCACGAGATCCTGCAGCTGGAATTGCTCAAGCCCAAGATCGCGATCCTCGACGAGACCGACTCCGGGTTGGACGTCGACGCGCTGCGAGTGGTCAGCGAGGGTGTGAACCGGTACGCCGCATCCGAACACGGTGGCGTGCTGTTGATCACGCACTACACCCGCATCCTGCGCTACATCCACCCCGAATTCGTGCACGTGTTCGTGGCTGGCCGCATCGCCGAATCCGGCGGGCCGGAGCTGGCCGACGAGCTCGAGCAGAACGGCTACGAGCGCTTCCAGCAAGCGGCGACCGCAGGGGCCTGACCATGACGATCGAGTTGGGTCGGCCGGCCGTGCTGGACACGGCGGCGATCCGCGCCGATTTCCCCATCCTCAAGCGTGTCATGCGTGGCGGAAACCAGTTGGCGTACCTGGATTCCGGGGCGACGTCGCAGCGCCCGTTGCAGGTGCTCGACGCTGAGCGCGAGTTCCTGGTCACGTCCAACGGCGGGGTGCATCGCGGTGCGCACCAGTTGATGGAGGAGGCTACCGACGCCTACGAGCAGGGTCGCGCCGACATCGCGGCGTTCGTCGGTGCCGACGCCGACGAGCTGGTTTTCACCAAGAACGCCACCGAGTCGCTCAACCTGACGTCATATGTGCTGGGCGACAATCGGTTCGACCGGGCCGTCGGGCCCGGCGACGTCATCGTCACCACCGAGCTGGAGCACCACGCCAACCTGGTTCCGTGGCAGGAACTGGCCCGCCGCACCGGCGCCACGTTGCGCTGGTACGGCGTCACTGACGACGGGCGCATCGACCTGGACTCGCTGCAGCTCGACGAGCGCGTCAAGGTCGTCACCTTCAGCCACCATTCCAATGTGACCGGCGCGCTGGCTCCGGTGAGCGAGCTGGTTGCCCGGGCCAAGGCCGTGGGCGCGCTGACCGTTCTGGACGCCTGCCAGTCGGTGCCGCACCAGCCCGTCGACTTCCACGCGCTCGACGTCGACTTCGCCGCGTTTTCCGGGCATAAAATGCTGGGCCCCAATGGAATCGGTGTGCTGTACGGCCGCCGGGAGCTGTTGTCGGCGGCACCGCCGTTTCTTACCGGTGGTTCGATGATCGAGAACGTGACCATGGAAGCCTCCACGTATGCGCCGGCGCCGCAGCGGTTCGAGGCCGGTACCCCGATGAGCTCCCAGGTGGTCGGGCTGGCCGCGGCGGCTCGTTATCTCGGTGCCATTGGCATGGACGCGGTCGAAGCACACGAACGCGAGCTGGTTGCCGCGGCTTTGCGGGGTTTGTCCGGCATTGACGGCGTGCGCATCGTCGGCCCGTCGTCGATGGAAGACCGTGGCTCGCCAGTGTCTTTCGTTGTCGACGGCGTGCACGCGCACGACGTGGGCCAGGTCCTCGACGACGACGGTGTTGCGGTGCGCGTTGGGCACCACTGCGCGCTGCCGCTGCACCGCAGGTTCGGCGTGGCAGCCACCGCGCGGGCGTCGTTCGCGGTCTACAACACCGCCGACGAGGTCGACCGTTTGGTGTCCGGCGTGCGGCATGCGCTGGATTTCTTTGGGAGAGAATGACGTTGCGCCTAGAGCAGATGTATCAGGACGTGATCCTTGATCACTACAAGCACCCGCAACACCGCGGACTGCGGGAGCCGTTCGGTGCGCAGGTGTATCACAAGAACCCGGTCTGCGGTGACGACGTCACCCTGCGCGTCGCATTGTCTGACGACGGCGAGACCGTCGTCGACGTTTCCTATGACGGGCAGGGCTGCTCGATCAGCCAGGCGGCCACTTCGGTACTGACCCAGCAGGTCATCGGTCAAAGCATTGGCGAGGCGCTGAAGACGATTGCCGCATTCACCGAATTGGTCTCCTCACGGGGAACCATTGAGGGTGATGAGGACGTCCTGGGTGACGGCGTGGCGTTCGCCGGCGTGGCCAAATACCCGGCGCGGGTGAAATGCGCGCTGCTGGGATGGATGGCGTTCAAGGATGCACTGGCCCAAGCCAGCGTCGAAAATCACACAAATGGAAGCGACGGACCATGAGCGAAACCACCGCGCCCGACGACGAGAGGATCTTCGACCTCGAGGAGGCGATGCGTGACGTCGTCGACCCGGAACTGGGGATCAACGTCGTCGACCTGGGATTGGTCTACGGCCTGAGCATCGAACAGAACGAGGACGGAACCGTCGCCCTGATCGACATGACGCTGACGTCGGCGGCCTGCCCGCTGACCGACGTCATCGAGGACCAGTCACGCAGCGCGTTGATCGGCACTGGTCTGGTCAACGATCTGCGGATCAACTGGGTGTGGAACCCGCCGTGGGGCCCGGACAAGATCACCGAGGACGGGCGCGAGCAATTGCGCGCCCTCGGCTTCACCGTCTGACCGGGCCAACCACGGCGCGGCTCAGCCGCCGTGACCGTGGTGCGGTCCGCCTTCGCCCGGGCATCTGCCGTCGGCGGCCGGTCGCACCGTGATCGCCGTGGCCTGCAGCGCCCCGCCGTTGTCCTGGCTGCCCTGCGCGTTGATGCACTTACCCGAAGCGATGGCCTGCGAGTTGGCGGCGCCTTCTTTGGCGTATTTGGTCTTGTCGCTGACGGTCACGGTCGTCGGGGAAGTGCTGTCGACGCCGTTGACGGTGATCGTGTTACCCGCGAGGGAAGCTACCGTGCCGTGGACGCCCGCACCCGCCGGCGGTTGATTCGGTTGTGGGCATTTGCCATCCACAGCGGGGCTGATCCGCACCATTCGCGCGGCAACGGTGCCGCCGCTCTGCGGGTCGTCCTTGGTGGGCCGCACGCTGACGCAGCTGCCTGCGGTGACGTCGGTCAACCCAGCCGGGGTGACCTCGTTGATCGCGGTCGACGGCGTGAAGTCCACGCTGGCGGTGCCATTCTTCTGGGTCACCTGGATTGTGCTGCCTGACACGGACGCGATCAGGCCGGCGACTCGCTGGCCATTGCCCGGCGTGGGCGCCTGGGATGGCGCCTGGGCTTGCGCCGATGCGGCGCTGCTCGGGCCCGGCGACTGAGCCGGGGCAGCGGTATTCGAGCTGCCACACGCAGCCAGCGACAGCGTGGCGGCGCCGGCGGCGGCCAGGATCGCAAATCGCGTCAGTCGAGGCGTAAATGGGTTGGCGGATATCAAGGTTTCTCCCTGGACGTGGTTTTCATGGCAGGGGTGACCCCCTGAGTTCAGCATCAGGGAGGGTGCTGAGAAGGCAATAAGTGATGCCTGTGCGCAGGGTGTTAGAAAGCGGCGAACCTATCCGTTCGCACCGGCCTGGCCGATCACACCGCCTTTGCCGCCCTCACCGTCAGGGGCCCCGCCATGGCCGCCATTGCCGATCAGCTGAGCGTTGCCACCCTTGCCGCCATGGAAATGCCCGCTGCCGCCGGCGCCGCCGTTGCCAATCACTAGGCCACCGGTGCCGCCATTGCCACCGATGCCGTTCACACTCGATGATCCGCCGTTGCCGCCGGTGCCGAACCAGCCGGCGTTGCCGCCATGGCCGGCGGCTTCGTCAACACTGGCTCCGCCGTTGCCGCCGCTGCCGAACAAGCCGCCGTTGCCGCCGGCACCACCGTTTACGAAGCCTTCACCGCCCTGGCCGCCGCTGCCGAACAGCAACGCGTTGCCGCCCTGGCCGCCGACGCCGGAAGTAGAAGCGCCTCCCGGCGAGCTGCCACCGATCCCGCCGTTGCCGAACAACCCGGCGTTGCCACCGACCCCGCCAAAGCCCCCGTTGGCCGCCATCCCGCCGGCCCCGCCGTTGCCGACGAATAAGCCGCCGCTGCCGCCATGGCCGGCAATGTCGCCGTTATTCTCGACAATCCCGCCTGCGCCACCGTCACCCAGCAACCAGGCCCTGCCCCCGCCGCCACCGCTGGTGGTGCCGGTGCCTCCCGTACCGCCGTTGCCGAACAGCAGCCCGCCGTTGCCGCCGCCGCCGCCTGCCCCGGACGTATTGCCGCCGCCGGTCCCTCCGGCGCCGAGCAGTACGGCGGAGCCACCGGCACCGCCGCTGTGGCCTGAGGAGCCCGCGCCGCCGGCCCCGCCGTTGCCGAACAGCAGCCCGCCGGTGCCGCCGCTGCCACCGTTTCCGATGAATCCGTTAGCCGACCCGCCCGCTCCGCCATTGCCGAGCAGCCCCGCGTCCCCGCCGTTGCCGGCGTGCAGGCTGAATGTCGCCGCGCCGCCGGTACCGCCGTTGCCGATCAAGATTCCGCCCGCCTGGCCGTTCTGGCCAGGCGCGCCGTTCGCCCCGTTGCCGATCAGGGGGCGATCGAACAGCGCCTCGGTGGGCGCATTGATCAGGCCCAGCAGAGTCGCTTGGGCATTGGTGGCCTCGGCGCTGGCGTACTGCGTCGCGCCGCCATTCATCAGCTGGACAAACTGCTGATGAAACGCCGCTGCCTGATTGCTGAGCGCTTGAAAGGCCTGGGCATGGGCGCCGAAAAGCGCCGCGATAACGGCCGAGACGTCATCGGCACCTGCGGCTACCACCCCGGTGATAGGAACGGCCGCTGCCGCATTGGCCGTGCTGATCATCGAGCCGATCCGCGCTAGATCCGCGGCCGCCCCCGAGACCAACTCCGTGTCAGTCACCACAAACGACATCTCGCACCTCCATGAAAATGCGTTGCTGGCGAGCAAAGCTTATCGCGGTTCGGCGCGACCAGCCAGGCACGACGCAGCCCGGGAACACCACATCAGCCCGGCGCGTTATGGCCGGTGTGACCACACGAGACCTCACTGCTGCGCAGTTCAACGAAACGATCGAGGGCAACGACATCGTGCTCGTCGATTTTTGGGCTTCCTGGTGCGGACCGTGCCGCCAGTTCGCGCCGACGTTCCAGGCGTCGTCGGAGAAGCACCCCGACATCGTGCACGCCAAGGTCGACACCGAGGCCGAACAAGAGTTGGCTGCGGCCGCCCAGATCCAGTCCATCCCCACGCTGATGGCCTTCAAAAAAGGCCAGCTGCTGTTCAACCAGCCGGGCGCACTGCCGCCGGCAGCCCTCGAGGATCTGCTGCAGCAAGTCATCGCCTTCGACATTGAAGCCGCACAAGAGGCCGCCCAGGCCGAGCAGACCGAGCAGGCCTGACGCGGCACGCTACCGTTCACGGGTGAGTTTGGTACTCGTCGATCACCCGCGGCCCGAGGTTGCGCTGATAACCCTCAACCGGCCGGAGCGGATGAATTCCATGGCGTTCGACGTCATGGTCCCGCTCAAAGAGGCTCTGGAAAAAGTGACCCACGACAACTCGGTGCGGGTGGTCGTGCTGACCGGGGCGGGTCGGGGCTTTTCCTCAGGAGCCGATCACAAGTCGGCAGGCAGCGTGCCGAACGTCGACGGGTTGACCCGCCCGACGTTTGCGCTGCGCTCCATGGAGCTGCTCGACGACGTCATCCTGGCGTTGCGGCGGCTGCACCAACCGGTCATTGCCGCCGTCAACGGCGCGGCGATCGGCGGCGGATTGTGCCTGGCGCTGGCCGCCGACATCCGGGTGGCCTCTACCAGCGCCTATTTCCGCGCAGCGGGCATCAACAACGGGCTGACCGCCAGCGAACTGGGGCTCAGCTATCTGCTACCCAGGGCCATTGGGTCGTCGCGCGCGTTCGAGATCATGCTGACCGGTCGCGACGTCAGCGCCGAGGAAGCCGAGCGGATCGGACTGGTGTCGTGCCAGGTGCCGGACGAACAGCTGCTGGACACCTGCTACGCGCTCGCGGCACGGATCGGCGCGTTCTCGCGGCCGGGAACCGAGTTGACCAAGCGCACGCTGTGGAGTGGACTGGACGCCGGTAGCCTGGAAGGGCACATGCAAGCCGAAGGCTTGGGACAGCTTTACGTCCGTCTGCTCACCGCCAACTTCGAAGAAGCGGTTGCCGCGCGCGCAGAGCAGCGCCCGCCGGCGTTCACAGACGACAAATAACTTAGGAGAGCATCGTGATCACGGCCACGGACCTGGAGGTCCGCGCTGGCGCGCGCATCCTGCTCTCACCCGACGGCCCGGACCTGCGGATCCAGCCCGGCGATCGCATCGGGCTGGTTGGGCGCAACGGCGCCGGCAAGACCACCACGCTGCGCATCCTTGCGGGCGAGACCGAGCCGTACGCCGGGTCGGTCACCCGCACCGGCGAAGTCGGTTACCTGCCCCAGGATCCCAAAGAGGGCGATCTCGAGGTGTTGGCCCGCGACCGGGTGCTGTCGGCCCGCGGATTGGACGTGCTGCTCACCGATCTGGAAAAGCAGCGGGCGTTGATGGCCGAGGTTGCCGACGACGACGCAAGGGACCGCGCGATCCGTCGCTACGGCCAGCTTGAGGAGCGGTTCGTCGCGTTGGGCGGCTACAGCGCCGAAAGCGAAGCGGGCCGGATCTGCGCCAGTCTCGGCTTGGCCGAGCGGGTTCTGACGCAACAATTGAGCACGCTGTCCGGTGGGCAGCGCCGCCGGGTGGAGCTGGCCCGGATCTTGTTCGCCGCCTCCGATAGTGGTTCGGGATCTTCGACCACGCTGCTGCTCGACGAGCCGACCAATCACCTCGACGCGGATTCGCTTGGCTGGCTGCGGGATTTCCTGCGGTCACACACCGGCGGGCTGGTGGTCATCAGCCACAACGTCGACCTGATCGCCGATGTGGTCAACCGGGTGTGGTTCCTGGACGCCGTTCGTGGCGAGGTCGACGTCTACAACATGGGCTGGCAAAAGTACCTGGACGCCAGGGCCACCGACGAGCAGCGTCGTCGTCGGGAGCGGACCAACGCCGAACGCAAGGCCGCGTCGCTGCGCACGCAGGCCGCCAAGCTGGGTGCCAAAGCCACCAAAGCCACTGCGGCCCAGAACATGTTGCGGCGCGCCGATCGGATGATGGCCGAGCTCGACGAGGAGCGGGTCGCCGACAAGGTGGCCCGGATCAAGTTCCCGGTCCCCGCCGCGTGCGGACGCACGCCTCTGATCGTCAAGGGGCTGAGCAAGTCGTACGGGTCGCTCGAAGTGTTCACCGGTGTGGATCTGGCGATCGACCGCGGCTCGCGGGTGGTGGTGCTGGGACTCAACGGCGCGGGCAAGACCACCATGTTGCGGCTGCTGGCCGGCGTCGAGACGCCCGACACCGGAGGGCTTGAGCCCGGATACGGTTTGCGGATCGGCTATTTCGCGCAGGAGCACGACACCCTCGACAACGACGCAACCGTGTGGGAGAACATCCGGTACCTGGCACCCGACTCCGGCGAACAGGAGCTGCGCGGCCTCCTGGGGGCATTCATGTTCAGCGGTCCGCAGCTCGACCAACCGGCCGGCACCCTATCCGGCGGGGAGAAGACCCGGCTGGCGCTGGCCGGCCTGGTGGCGTCCACGGCCAACGTGCTGCTGCTCGACGAGCCGACCAACAACCTCGATCCCGCGTCGCGCGAACAGGTGCTTGATGCGCTGCGCAGCTATCAGGGCGCCGTGGTGCTGGTAACACACGACCCCGGGGCGGCCGAGGCGCTCGACCCGCAGCGCGTCGTGCTGCTGCCCGACGCCACCGAGGACTACTGGTCCGACGAGTATCGGGACCTCATCGAGCTGGCCTGACTGGAGCGCGAGCAGACGCAAAAGCCCCCGACACGCCGAGCGTGCGGGGGCTTT
>Ga0302320_10030551_pt1 | contig 10258 bp, 8 predicted proteins | sample Bog_T0_3_FD_202130 | JGI IMG/M metagenome (GOLD analysis project Ga0302320, IMG submission 202130) | Peat permafrost microbial communities from Stordalen Mire near Abisko, Sweden - Bog_T0_3 | ecosystem: Environmental > Terrestrial > Soil > Wetlands > Peat | place: Sweden: Abisko, Stordalen Mire... | reverse complement strand
TCCGCCACAGCCTCCAGCCACTTGTTGCGCAGACCAGCCAAGCCCTGTTCGCGAAGGTTGCGCTTGTGCGTCCAGTCGCGCAGCGCGTCGCGGATCACTTCGCTGTTGGAGGAGTACTCGCCAAGGTCCACGGCACGACGAACCAGCGCTGCCATCTCCGATGGCAGCGCGACGCTTAACTTTTCGATGGTAGGCAAAAGGTACACTCCAGTAGTATTTTATACTACCATTTTTCCGTCTGTGTTCTTGGCACCGAGGCAGATTCACCAGGGCAATCGCATGAATCTGTTATGGGCCAGCGGATGAGTGTCGCAGCGCCCCGCCGGGGCGCAAGGCGCACTTCGAATCGCGTTCCCAGGGCAGCGCTTCGCTCGCCCCGGGCTATCTTCTTGTGGTCCCTCCGGGACCTGAGCCGATTTTCCATGCAGAGTGGGGGGCTTCTTGCAGTGGATTTGAGTTCATGCGATTGCCCTGGCAGATTCACAAGAAATCGCTGGTTCATCTGAGGCCTGACCGACACTTGCTTGCCGAGTGTGCGCCCATCCCGTTAAAGTGACACCCACGCGCGGTTTATTCTGAATCGCCGCTTCGAAGGTGCGCGTTCAGCTAAGATTATTGTTCCCCAGAAGGACTTATCCATGTCATCTTTGCCCGTTCCTGCACTCGCCAACCAGGATATCGACTCCATGCTGCGCGAAAATCGCGTTTTCCCGCCTCCGGCGGAGTTCAGCGCCAAGGCACACATCAAGAGCCTTGCTGAGTATGAAGCGTTATACAAACGGTCTATTGACGATCCGGAGGGCTTTTGGGCTGAGGCCGCGAATGAACTGCATTGGTTCAAGACCTGGGACAAGGTGCTGGATTGGAACCTGCCCTGGGCCAAGTGGTTTGTGGGCGGGAAGCTCAACCTGAGTTACAACTGCGTGGACCGCCATGCACTCGGCGCGCGCCGCGACAAGACGGCCCTGATCTGGGAGGGCGAGCCGGGCGAGGTGCGCCGGTTGACCTACGCCGAACTGCATGTCGAGGTGCAGAAATTCGCCAATGCGCTCAAAACTTTGGGAATCAAGAAAGGCGACCGCGTGGCTGTATACATGGGCATGACGCCGGAGCTGGCGATTGCCCTTCTGGCTTGCGCGCGGATCGGCGCGGTGCATTCGGTCATCTTCGGCGGATTTGCTGCAAACGCGATTGCCGACCGTGTGAACGACTCAACCTGCGTGGCGATTCTCACCCAGGACTCGAGCTTCCGGCGCGGCGGCGAGATCAAATTGAAGCAGACCGTGGACGAAGCCATGAATGCATGCCCCACCGTGAAGTATGTGGTGGTCTATAGGCGTACGGGCAGCCCGGTGACCATGGTGGAGGGCCGCGACCATTGGTGGCACGACCTGGTGGCCAAGGCCGCGTCCGAGTGCCCTGCCGAAGAGCAGGACTCAGAAGATCCGCTCTACATTCTGTATACCAGCGGCACGACCGGCAAGCCCAAGGGGCTGGTGCACACCACGGGCGGTTACGCGGTGCAGACCTATCTGACTTCGAAATACGTCTTCGACCTTCGCGACGAGGACGTCTACTGGTGTACGGCGGATATCGGCTGGGTTACCGGGCATTCCTACGTTGTCTACGGCCCGCTGCAGAATGGGGCCACGGTGCTGATGTACGAGGGCGCGCCCAACTGGCCGGACTTTTCGCGCTTCTGGAACATTGTGGACGACCACAAGGTCAGCATCTTCTACACCGCGCCGACGGCCATTCGCGCCTTCATCAAGTGGGGCGATCAGCACGTGGAGAAGTACAAGCTGGATTCTCTGCGCCTGCTGGGGACGGTGGGCGAGCCGATTAATCCCGAGGCGTGGATGTGGTATCGCGAGAAGATCGGCCACAACCGCTGCCCGATCGTGGACACGTGGTGGCAGACGGAGACGGGAGCCATCATGATCGCGCCCATCCCCGGCGCGGTGCCCACCAAGCCGGGCTCGGCAACGCGGCCGTTTTTCGGCATTGAGCCCGCAGTGGTGACCAAGGAAGGAAACGAAGTGCCGGCCGGCAGCGGCGGCCTGCTGGTGGTGCGCAAGCCCTGGCCGTCGATGGCGCGGACCGTCTACGGCGATCCCGAGCGCTATGAGAAGACTTATTTCAGCGACGTGCCCGGCTGCTACTTCACCGGCGACGGCGCGCGCATGGACGCCGATGGATACTTCTGGCTGATGGGCCGCGTGGACGACGTGATCAATGTGAGCGGCCACCGGTTGGGGACGATGGAAGTGGAGTCGGCGCTGGTGGCGCACCCCAAGGTTGCCGAGGCCGCCGTGGTTGGGCGGCCAGACGCGCTGAAAGGCCAGGCGATCTCGGCGTTCGTCTCTCTGGAAAGCGGCAACCAACCAAGCGAGCAGTTGAAGGACGAACTGCGCAAGTGGGTTTCGAAGGAGATCGGCTCGCTGGCGCGGCCAGACGATATTCGCTTCACCGAGCAGTTGCCCAAGACACGTTCAGGCAAGATCATGCGGCGCCTGCTGAGGGAGCTGGCTACGCACGGGGAGATCAAGGGCGATACGACGACGCTTGAGGATTTTACGGTGATTGCAAAGCTGCGCGAGGCGGAAGAGGGATGACATCTCGTGGATTAGCGGCTCGCAAGACCCCTCGCAGATCGGACCAGCCCGTCAGTTCTCGCTATTGCATTCCTCGCAATCGTCTTCGTGCGCCGTTAAGTCACGCACACGAAGACGAAACTCATCGAGGCACGCATCGAAGTTGCGCCGATTATTGGCAGAGTCAACCGGATCACTGTCCTTCAACATTCGGTGCGCATCCGAAAGCAATCGGTCTGCCCTCAATCGGAGTTCTTCAAACTCCTGGCGTGCCAGGCACTGCGGTTTGGGCATTTGGGTGCCCCTCTCCAACGAACGGGCTCCTGGGATGGCAGCGCTCAGGCCTACACTCCTCGCTGAAGCTTTCCAGAAGTTCGATGAACCTCGGCGCCGAGAAGTCAGAGGCGTCAAGGGAGCTCACGGACAAGGGTCTCTGAGAGGGTTTGTGACGGATAAGAAACCAATGTTTAAGCGAGTTCGGGTACACTCCGCAGGCGGCGAGCTCAAGGTCTGGAAACGAAGATAATCCAGACGTGAGAGATACGCGCTGTTGGTCAATTCTACTATTGCATTCCATCGTTTTTTTCTCCTTCTGCGCGGGAGTTTATAGCAAAGAATCTGCCGCGCTTGTGTTTTGCGCGAGAAATATTTTTCTCAAAGGCGAAGGCCTCAATCCGTGTCCACCATTTTGGGTCACTTGACTGCCGCCCTGGAGGCTCCTACCTTCAAAACATTGAATTGCATCTCAGTGACGAGCAGGAAGCCGAACTCTCCCGAATTGCCGACCAGGCCGGCAGAAGCGCGGAGGAGTTGGCGCGGGAAGTCTTGGAACGCTACCTGACGGAAGAGAGACGCTTTCGCGCGGGAGTGCAAGCTGGACTGGATGCTGCTGATCGTGGCGAGTTTGTCGAAACATCTGAAGTTTGGGCGCGAGTCGAGCGTGCGTTGAAACGCTGACATTCTCCAAGGCCCGAACCGATGCAAGTGCGGTTTCCTTTCGGGCCGATTCTTCGGGAAATACGGCAGACAAAAACAGAGCGGGAGTGATCGACACTCACCGCCCTGCTTGTTCCTAGGTTTTCTAACGCGCCTGCTTACCGGGCCAGCTTGCTCCGGATTGCCCCGAGCAATCCCAGAGCGCCCGTGCCAAACAACAGGAAACTGCCTGGCTCGGGCGTGGCGGGGGAAGTGGCGGAATAAGACTGCTCATCTGCGCCATATTGGACGCCGCCGTTACTGTCGTACAGAAAGAAGTCGACAGAGGTTTGCGCGGTGCCGCCGGTGAGCACCTGCAATACCGACGTGTAGTTTCCAGGGTTGCCGATGACCCAGGATTCATCCAGCCCGCATTTGCAGCCTAGACCTGAAGGCTGAAAGCCGAAATCGTCAGTCCAGCCATCCGGATTCAGTGGGGCGGTGGGCGAGAATCCGGACTCCGGAAGGTCCTGCGTGGAAGAATTAAACCCAAACCCAAGAATGTCTCCGGGGCCGTAATCCTGCAAGCTTGCGGCAATGGTTCCATTGCCGTTGAGGGTGAGAGTGATCTGGCCGACAGGCGCTATGAGTGTCGGCAAAGCACTGCCGGGGACTGCGGGGTCGCAGCTTCCGCCCGGACAGGTGAGGTTGAAGTATTCGGTTAAGGAATCGGCATGGCTGGCTGCCACGCCGAAGATGGCCAGGGTCGTGGTCAGCATAACTGTGCGGAACGCGCGCATTCAATATCTCCCTTTCACTACTGAGTAGTAGCGATCTTCAATTCGTATGGAGCACGTAAGTATCCTTTGCGTCCCCGCTTGTTATCGGCATCTTGCAAGCCGGCGTGGCGAAAGAACCACAAGCTCTTACACCTCAATGTGGTATTCCTCACCGATTTGTGACAAGGCAATCCAAAAAAATGTGCGTGCTGGTCTGTCCGGTTCTGAAGTAAATCGCCGTGCTGCGAGGCGGAGGAGGGATAGACTGGCCTGAGCGGAGGAAGACATGCGGCGTTTGCGTTATGGCGTGGCGGTGAGCCTGGATGGGTTTATCGCCGGGCCCAAGGGCGAGTACGACTGGATTGTGCACGATCCGAGCATCGATTTTGCGGCGATGTTTGCCGAGTACGACACGCTGCTGATGGGGCGCGGGACCTATGAGGTTGCCAGTGGAACGGGCAAGACCTGGGACAGTTTTGGCCAGCGGTGGGTCGTCGTCTCGACGACGCTGAAAGCTGAAGATCACCCCAACGTCACCATTCTTTCGAGCGGCGTTGCGGAGGCCGTGGCCGCAATGAAGGCGCAGCCGGGCCCAGCGCCGCAAAAGGATATCTGGCTCTTCGGCGGCGGCGTCTTATTTCGCTCGATGCTGGATGCCGGACTGGTGGACACGGTGGAAGTCGCGGTGATGCCGGTGATGATCGGCAGCGGCATTCCGCTCATGCCGGAAGGGAAGCGCCAGGCGCTGCATCTGGACGAAAGCAAGACTCTGCCGAGCGGGATTCTGATGCTTAAATACTCGATTGTGCCGCCAGGCTCCATCGACTGAGAACCCGGGCCGGAATCCGATTCGGGCGTACAATCAATTGCAAAGAGGCCCCTGCTATGGCTGCGACCGTTTCCCTGATCTCCGCCTTGGACTATTTGAAGACCACGTTCGAGCCGGACTGTGAGTTTGTAGCTGGCGTGCTGGAGGGCCGTTCCGTGGGCGAATATGACCATTCAACTTGGCAAATGATTCTGGCCGCGTATTTTCTTGCCCGCGAAAAGGAATTGTGGATACTATCTCGCCCTGAATTGAGGATGCAGACAGGACCGGACAATTTCCGCATCCCCGATGTCGCATTACTGAGCCGCAATGCGCCTCGTGAGCAGATCATTACGCATCCGCCGTTGGCAGTGTTTGAGATCCTTTCGCCGGAAGATACCATGACCCGGATGCTGGACAAACTGGCGGAGTATGAGCAGATGGGCATCGGCGCGATCTGGGTTATCGAGCCAAAGAAGCGGCTCTACTTCCGCTATCGCGATGGGCAGCTTACGCCGGGAGCGGTCTTCGAGTTGCCGGGGACGCAATTCAGCGTTCCGTTCGCAGAGATTGCCGCGTTGGTGGAATGATTCTCTAGCGCTGGTTGCATAAATGCTGCCCTGCCCCTGCAGATCATCCCGCAGGGGCTAAAACCCCAAGTTTTGCGCGGCTTCTGCGGCACGGCTAAAGCCGTGCCCTTTCAAAACCTGAATTATGCAACCACCTGTAGGCTCATTAAGCTGAAAGAGAAAGAGGCGCCCATTTCGGACGCCTCGTTCATTTGGTTGGATATATTCGCTCAGAAGCGATAGACAACGCCGATCGTGGCGCGCGAATCCCAGGTGCGGTGTGGCGAGTACCCAAGCTGGGGGGAGTTCCCGGTGAGCGAGAACGAGGCACCGATAATATCTCCCGAGGTGCGCAGGGAAAAGCGGTTGGTAAAGCTGTACTCCATGCCGCCGCCAAACCCTCCAGCGAAGGAGATGTTGGGGGTCTGCTTCTCGCCGCCTGTATGCTCGCCGCCGAGAAGCCCGTGAACGAATCCGCCGAAGTGACCATAGATATTTGCGTGGAGGACGGGGCCGAAGAGGACGGATGTCACCGTGGGCTCAATCGTGCTGCCGATGACTTCCGGAGATCCGAAAGACTTGTTGTAGAAGTCGCCCTCCGCCGTGACTCCGAAGTATCTGCCGAAATCACGCGTCACCGAGACGTTCACGCCCTGCAACCCGTAGCGCGACTGGTTGACCTGGTTGAGGCTGGTGTAGGCGTAGCCGGCGTAGACTTCGTACTTGTAGGTTTTTTCTGCCTGGTCAGAGGCGTTGGAACCGGCGGATGGTGAAGACTGGCTGGTGGCTGCCAGGGGTAGAAGCGCGGCCGAAACCACGGCCAGAATCGAAAACAGGAACATCCTCTTCAACTTGAAACTCTCCTCAACAACGTGCTGTGACTTGTCTGCCGTGCGCAATTCCTTTTTCGTGCGCCTCTTAAGCAGAGCCGTGAGTAAAATGCAGTACCCTCATAGACTATCCTCTACCCCCCAATTCGACGAAGTCCGGCCCCAATGCACGCGGTCGCGGGCTCAGGCACAATCACGGCATTTGAACCGGCACCGGTTCGGCCAGGGGTTGGATTTTGCCCGGATTGTCTGATACTGTGACGGCGATTCCGCCGCGAAGGTAGCGTGCAATCACTTCCGGCCGAGCCCAATCCAGGTCCCAGCCGTTCTCAATGGCCACCAGGGTGTACTGTCCGGGCGCAACATCGCGCAGGGAAAAACTGCCGTCGGAGTCCGACTGGTCGCGGCGGGCGAAATCAGGAAGCGCGGTCAATTCGCGTGGCACCAGCACCACCATTACGCCCGCATCCCCCTTGCCGTCCCGCCGGGCAAATCCGGTAACGCGCGTGGCGCCCTGGGTGACGGTCACAACCATCGTGAGCGGCCGGTCCTGCACACTGATCCGGTTGCCGGCACGCGTTCGATTTCCAACAGTAACCGAGCCGATGGACAACTGCCTTCCGCCACCTTCAGCGGAAAGCTGCCACTGACCTGCCGGAACCGACGGAAAGTTGAACGCCCCGCGCAGGCAAATCGCTTGCATCGAGTTCTGGCGCGCTAAGCCGTCAACGGATTCAAGGCTCACGTTGCAATCGTCACCCAATGGCGTGCCGGCGGAGGTGCGCAGGGTTCCGCGGACAGAGACAGCGGGGACGCCGAGCGTAGGGTCGACCTGCATGCTCGACGAAGCATCCATCTCCAGGATGCGCGGCGGGTCGCCCTGCGAAAGCTCGTAGTGGCCCGGAGCCACGCCGGTGAATTCGGTGTGCCCAGTCTGCATAGCGTCAAGAAAGCCGGAGCTCTCTGCCCCGACCACGGCGCCGAAGACAGTTTGGCGAAGCTCGGCGCGCGCAATCGAGCCGTCCTCCTTGCGCGGCGTGTCCACACTGAGGTGCAAGGCCGGCGTGGGATGCAGGTTGAAATTGGCCTCCACGCGCTTGCCTCCCGCGAGCACGAGGCGGCTGGCGGAAGCTTCGTCGGTGGTGGAATCGAAATAAGTCACGGGATAAGCGACGTCGAGCGCTGCCGCCGGGTCAGTCGGTCCCAAACTGTCCGCACTATCGGGATTGAGTTGGGGCCCCTGCATGGCCGAGCGGTGCAGCGCGTACCAGGGCTCGGCCACCACGGCGAGCAGGTACTCTCCCGCGGCCAGGTTGTTGAACTCGTAGCCACCGGTGTCGTCGGTATTTACGTTGTCCGACTGGGCGATGCGGCCCGCAATTTTGCCGTCATGGGTCATCTGGAAGAGCATCACCCGGGCGTTCTCCACCGGATCGCCGCTATCGGTCATCACCACTCCGTGCAGAATGGCTCCGGGGGCGAGCCGGAAGGTGAGGTTTGTGGTGTCCTGGCCAGGCCCGGTGACAATGGCGGAGTTGAACTCCTGATGCTCGTCGTAAAACGCCGTTCGGTATCCGCGCTTGGAGGCTGTCAATTGATACTTGGCGGCGGGCAGATGGTCGAGCACAAAATGCCCTTCGCCGTCGGACTCGACTGCCGCGACGGTGTGGCTGTCTACCTCAGAGAGCACAGCCATGTTGGCATGGCGGAGCGGCTCGCCCGACGTGGCGTTCACGACAGTTCCGGCGATGCTGTAGAGGCCGGAGCCCGAATATGGGGCGCGGGGGGTCTGGGCAAATGCCGTCATGGCCAACAGGGTGATCGCACTCGCGAAAAGGAGAGCCGTCTTGAAAGAAGACCGATCCTGGCTTTGAGGTTTCCCACCCTTGCCGCAAAAACAAGAACGCGGCAAGGATGGGGCACCCGGCCTTTTCACGGCTACGAATTTCCCCGCACCCTTGAAGACTCGCATCAATGTTCCGGCGCCTCCAGGTTAAGACTGGTGGTCGATCCACTGGAGACCGTCACCTGCCGGCCGGAACCGGGCAATGCGGCAGGGTTGCGGTATTCCAGGTGGACGGGTGAGTCGAAGGTGTAGACGTGATAGCTGCCGGGAGTAAGTCCGTCGATGGTGAGGGTCGGGCCGGAAGAAGGATGCATGGTCATGGGGGGAAAATCGATCACGGTGTCGAAGTCGGGGACAACGTAGACGGTGTAATACGGCTCCTCTCCGGGCACGAACGCCGCCTCCACTCCGGGCAGGTTGAGAGCCAGTGTGCCGCAGTCGTCCCGAAGTTCAAGTTCCATGGGCGGCACGGGGTTAGCAAAGCTCAGAACAAGCGGTTCGCGGGCCAGGTTGAAGCTGCCGGCGCTCAGCGCGCCGGCGCACAGGCCCTTGCGCGGCACATAGCCGCTGACCCAGTAAGCGCCGGGGTGCGCAGCAATTGTGACGATGTCCGGCTCGATGTCCATCGACCAGAGGCCTTCGCCGTTGTTCATGGGGATGCCGGCTGGGTCGATGTTGAAGTTGACCGGATCCGTCGCGTTGCCTGGGGCCTCGCCGGGGCCGATGGTGTTGTGCAGGAACCGCAGGTGAACCGTGGCGGAAGGCGGCGGCCCGAGCGCAAAGCCCAGGCCGGTAACGGGGTGGCCGGCGATGGTGAACTCGACAGCGCCGGCCAGCGAGGCCATGGGGCGAAGTTCCCGATTTGAGTTGATGATTCCATCGCCGGGATTTTGCGGCTGAACAAACCTGCGAACGACGAGAACATACGACCCGTCGGGCAGATTGGCCTGCAGGCTGTGGGTGGCCTCGTCGAATTGCACGGAGTAGGGCAGCAGATGGCCTGCGGCATCCATCACGGTGGCTGTGTAGCTCGACTGGGTTCCCTTTTTCCCTGAGCTGGTTGCAGCGGTTTGGGATGCGTCGACGGCGGTGATGGGATAAAAGGGCTCAAGGGTGAGGTTGAAGTTGGCGTCGGCCGTCGATCCCGCGGAAACGCGGATGCGGGAAGCGCCGGCGAGGTCGTGCGCATCCGGGTAATACACGCTGGAATAGCCGCTGCGGGCCACCTTCACTGCACTGCCCGCCGCAACCACGCTGACCGCCGGTTCGCTTTCCAGGGCCGGATATGTGTAGACGACGTAGATGCCGTCCGGCAGGCGTCCGAACCGATAAGCCCCATCGCCGTTGCTGCGTGTGCTGGCGATCTGTTCCCAGGCCGCGCGGCCGAAGCGCACCACCTGTTTGAGCAAGAACAGACTGATTCCGTCTGCCGGATCGCCCGTCGAAAGCTCGATATGGCCGCGGATTGCGCCGTCAGGTGAAAGTGCGAAGTTCAGTTCGGGCATTTGCGCGGCCAACAGCACGCTGTGCGCTGGGCCTTCGGCCTGCAGGCCTGTTTCCTCTGTGGCGTAGGGCCGATCGCGGAACCCCGGCTTGACGACGCGGACGATCTGCGGGCCAACGGGGACGCCGGGAATTTCGAAGCGGCCTTCACCGTCAGTCAGTGTGCCGGTGTTGGCGTCGCCCTCGATCTGCACCAGCGCGCGGGCCAGCGGATCGCCGGTTGCTGCGTTGCGCACGACTCCAATAACGGTGATACGGGTCGGCCCCGGCGGGGCCTGGTCCGGTTGCTGGACCAGGGCCTGCGCTGTGCCGGCAAGAATCATCGCGGACAACAGGCCTGCACCCCAACAGGCATGCGCCGTCCGCCGAGTGACGAATTCCAGCGAGCAGGGAGTCCCGTCCGCGCGTTGATGC
>Ga0302320_10030550_pt1 | contig 10258 bp, 8 predicted proteins | sample Bog_T0_3_FD_202130 | JGI IMG/M metagenome (GOLD analysis project Ga0302320, IMG submission 202130) | Peat permafrost microbial communities from Stordalen Mire near Abisko, Sweden - Bog_T0_3 | ecosystem: Environmental > Terrestrial > Soil > Wetlands > Peat | place: Sweden: Abisko, Stordalen Mire... | reverse complement strand
ACGCCGCACCGCAGGCAGCGCCACACCTCACCCAACCCGGTGGAGCCGCTGAGCCGGGCGGCAAGAGCCTCCTCGTCGGGCGCATACGTGGCGTGTCCTGCGAGCGCGCAGGTGACCAACTCCCACTGGTTGATGCGGGAATCTTTGGGATCATTGTGACCTTTGCGCATGGCCGATCATTCAATCAGAACCGCGGCTTGCCGCGTGGACGTTGAGCGGTGGACCTCGCCGCTTCAGCCGACCGGCGCCACCGAACGCTGCTGGGATTCTGTGATCACCGCCGTTTCCTCATTGAGCTGTTTCCCGATCACCCGGATCTGACGCGCGCTGAGCGGGCACAGCGGATGCACGGCCACCATCAGCGCGGCGTGTCCACGGTGATCGAAAATTGGCGCGGCGATGGTGACCACGGGTTGTTTCCGGCGACCGGGGTTGTCGTCGGAAAGGAAGCCGATGGTGGTGAACTCGACGAGTAACTGATCCATGATGTGGCGAACCGGCGTCGGCATCTGGTCACTATCCAGCGTGCCGACCACCTGGACGGCCTGCGCGAGCGCAGGCGTAGTCCAATCGACGTCGAATCCGCGCTCGCGTGTGTGCCGCAAGACCTGTTCGAGGCGCCGCGTGCGATCCGCGTTGCTGCCCGCACCACGGCGGATCCACGCGCGTTGTTCCTCTTCGGTGTCCCAGGCGGCTAACGCGACGCCGAACGGTGGCGCATACGGGATGCGATCACCCGGTATCCCCGCAGGCTGGGTGGCGGGGTCACCCTCGAACGCGGTGACCACCAACGAATCACCGAATCGCTCCACCACAGAGCCGGCATACCCGACCTCGCGGGAGAGCCGCAGCGCTGCCGCACGAGCCGCATGCGCCAGCGGCCGGGCGGTGTCGGTCCGCGCCGCCACCACGGCCAGCGCGGGGCCAAGGGTAAAAGTCTTTGCGACAGGGTCGCGGCTGGCCCACCCACGGTCACACAGCGTCTTCAGGATCGCATGTGCGGTGGCCTGCGTGACGTCGAGTTCGCGCACGATGTCGGAGAACCGCAGCCGTGCATTCCCGGACCGCGCGAGCAGCTCGACAACGTCGAGCACTCGGGCGGTCGGCGCTGACGTCGATCCGCGAATGGCTTGACTCCCTTGCCGCGAGGTTCCTACAGTTACACCGAACATTCGAAATTTAACATCGATTATTCGACAAATATAGGGCTGTGACGCGTTGCGCGCTGTCGTTTTGAGGGAAGGCCGGTTACGGGTCGGTGAGACGCCGGACCCACAACCCGGACCTGGTGAGCTGCTGCTCCGGACGCTGAGCACCGCGATCTGCGCATCGGACGTGCACTTCATGGACTACCCCGAGCTCGGCGTCGACGATCCGACCGGCCGCTCGCTGTATGACGCGGACCAAGACATCGTGCTCGGCCATGAATTCGTCGGCGAGGTCATCGGGCACGGGCCAGGCTGCTCGGATCAGTTCGCCGTCGGTGCGCGGGTGACCGCAATGCCGGTACGCCTGGTCGACGGCGGGGCCGGCGGCCTGCGGATCATCGGCCAGCATCCCGAGGCGCCGGGCAGTTTCGCTGAGCTGCTGGTGGTTTCGGAAGTGGCGGCCAGACCGGTCTTGGGTGACGTGTCCAGTGACGCGGCCGCGCTGACCGATGCGTTCGCGGTCGGCGAGTTCTACGTGAGATCGGCACACCTCCAAGAGGGTGAGGTCGCGATCGTCATCGGTGCCGGAGCTATCGGCCTTTCGGCCGTCGCCGCCCTGGGCAGCCGGGGCATCGAACCGGTCATCGTGGCGGACTACAAGTTTGACCGCCGCGAGCTGGCCCGCGACTGCTTTGGCGCGCACGTCGTGGTCGATCCCGCCGACAAGACCGCCTTCGACGCGTTCAACGAGGTTCGCGCGGAACGCGGTTTGCCCGGCCCCGCTGTCGTGTTCGAGTGTGTCGGCGCCGCCGGGCTGATCCAGAACATCGTCGAATCCGCCGAGATGGGTACCCGGATCTACTGTGCGGGTGGCTGGTACACCGGCGACACGCTGGACATCACCACCGCCACTCGGCAAGGCGTCACAATCCAATTCGGCGGCGGCCCGCACCCGCAGGACTGGTACGGAACGCTGGACGCAATCGCGTCCGGACGGCTGGACCCGTTACCCAGTGTGGGCAAGATCGTCACCCTTGACGAAGTGCCAGCCGCGCTCGACATGGCCCGCCGGTCCGACGGCCCGCCACGCATCGTGGTCCACCCGAACGGAGACGGCGTATGACCGAACGCAATGATCGTCACGAGATCTCTGATCTGCTGGTGCGCTACGCCACCGGGATCGACAGTCGCGACTGGCCGCTGTTTCGCACGGTGTTCACCGATGACTGTCACCTCGATTACGGCGAGATCGGCGTATGGAACGGAGTCGACGAGGTCACGGACTTCATGGACCAGACACACGCCATGGCGGGACACACCATGCACCGCTTGACCAATCAGGCCATCGCGGTCGGCGGCGACAAAGCATCGGCCCGCACCTACGTCGACGCGGTGATCATGTTCGGCGACAACCAGGCCGGCGTCAACGCGCTCGGTTTCTACGACGACGAGATCGTCCGGACCGCGGACGGCTGGCGCATCGCGCGGCGCCGGTTCACTCAGGTGCGGGTAACTACGTTCGGCCAACCGTAAACGGAGCAGGGGTATTCGGGTGACTTTCGCGACGAAGTATGGACCGTGGGCGCTGGTCGCCGGCGCCTCGGATGGGGTCGGTGCCGCCTTCGCCAAGGGACTCGCCGAGCGCGGTGTCAACGTTGTGCTGCTGGCCCGCAGGCAGGCGGTGCTCGATCAGGTTGCGGCAGAGATCAAATCAGAGACATCCGCCGAAACACGCACTCTCGCTATTGATCTCGCGCAGCAGGACGCCGCATCGACAATCGCCGCGGCCACCGGCGACCTGGAGATCGGATTCCTCGTGTATTGCGCGGGTGCCGACCCGAACTACGAGCCCTTCCTTGCCAACCCGATCGACGCCGCCGAAGCGATGGTGCATCGCAATTGCATGGTGCCGATGCAACTGTGCCACCACTTCGCTCCGGCAATGGTCCAGCGAGGCAGTGGCGGAATCGTCATCTTCGGGTCTGGCGCCGGATTAGCCGGGGGACCGAACATGGTTGCCTACGGCGCATCCAAGGCGTTCGACATGGTCTTCGCCGAAGCTCTGTGGGCCGAACTGCACGACAAGGGCGTCGATGTGTTGGGCCTCATCCTGGGCAAGACCAATACCCCCGCGCTGCGGCAGCTCGAACACAGCCGCGGCCAGATAGGTTCGCCGGACGACTTGCCGGTGGGTGCCGAGGCTGTGGACGACGTCATCGCCGAGGCGTTCGAGAATCTGACCAACGGCCCGACCTGGATGGCAGGCGACGCCATCCGCGGCGCCGCGCAAATGCTCGCGTCGCTCACCCGCAAGCAGGCCGTTGAATTGTTTACCGCGGCCGCGGCCGCGGCGATGGGCCCCGATCGTTAGCCGCGCGGGTGCCCAGCTAGCGGTGCTGACAGGCCGAAACACCACCACAATTCCGAGAACAGGTTTGCCAAATTCTGAAATCAGCGTCCCCGAACTTTTCGGATTGCATGACCTGGCCAGCAAATACAGGTCACTACCCGCCGATTGCCTGGCATCTCCCTGACGTTGCTGGCGTGACGTTGAGCAGGTAGTTTGGTCAACAGTTGGCCGCCGCCGCGAGCCGAAACCGCCACCAGTTAATCGGCACTCGTTGCCGAGTTGAAGGATGACGATGCTCGCCACAGAACGGCCCGCGACGGCGTCGCGTTTGCGGCGCCGCACGCTGACCCGGTCGGCGCTGATCACCGCGACATTCATCGCCCCGGCGGTGGTGCTCCGGATCGTCGGTCCGCAGCTGGATGCGGTGGCGGCGCTGCTGATCTATGGGGCCGCGGTTGTCTCGGCCAGCTTCCTGCTGGCATGGGCCGCCGAAACAGCCCAGATCGACGTCTCCGGTGGGCTCGCCATTGCCGTGCTCGCGCTGGTCGCGGTGCTGCCCGAGTACGCCGTCGACCTGTACTACGCATACGTATCGGGCCACAATCCGGATTACACCCAGTACGCCGCCGCCAACATGACCGGATCCAACCGGCTTCTGATGGGCCTGGGCTGGCCGGTCGTGGTGTTGGTGGGCGTGCTGGTGGCCCGTAAGGCCGGCGCTACCAAGTCCACCGGTTTGCTGTTGGAGCCCGCCAACCGGGTCGAACTCGGGTTCCTGCTGATCGCCGGTCTGGTCGCTTTCGTCATACCGGCGACCGGCCAGATCCACCTGGTGCTCGGGCTGGCACTGCTGGCCTGGTTCGGCTTCTACCTCTACAAGGTCAGCCACGGCGACGTGGAAGAGCCGGACCTGATCGGTACGGCCGCCGCACTCGGGGAGCTACCCGACCGCAGCCGGCGCATCGCCGTCGTCGGCATGTTGCTGGTGTCCGGCGCAGTCATCCTGCTCTGCGCCAAACCCTTCGCCGACAACTTGGTGAGCGCCGGGACCGAGCTGGGTATCGACCGATTCCTGCTGGTGCAGTGGCTTGCCCCGCTGGCGTCCGAAGCTCCCGAGTTCATCATCGCGACCATTTTCGCCGCCCGCGGCAAGGGCACGGCCGCCATCGCGACGTTGATCTCGTCCAAGGTCAACCAGTGGACGCTGTTGATCGGATCGTTGCCGATAGCCCATCTGCTGGGGGGTGGCGGATTCGCCCTCTGGCTCGACTCACGTCAGGTCGAGGAGGTGCTCCTCACGGCCACCCAAACGCTGATGGGCGTCGCGCTGATCCTGGCGCTGCGTTTCTCCCGAGCGAGCGCCTTGGCGCTATTGATGCTGTTCGTGGTCCAATTCCCGCTCGCCTCGACCCAGGGCCGACTGGTGCTCTGCGGCGTTTACGCGGTGGTGGCGATCGCCGGGTTGATCGTCAACCGCCGCAACCTCGCCGCCACCGTCCGGGCGCCGTTCGTCGGAACGGCGATCCGGCACGGCGGTCACCCCCATCATGAACCGGAGAACCCCACACTCCCGAGGTAGCACCCGCCGCGTATACGGTCCAGGTATGAATCGAGTATCGGTGATCACCGGCGGTGCGGGCGGCATGGGTCTGGCCACGGCCAAGATCCTCGGCCGCGACCACACCCTGGTCCTCGGCGACGTCAGGCAAGACCGGCTGACCACCGCGGCCGCAACCCTGCAGGACCTCGGGATAACTCCAACGATCGTCAACTGCGATGTCACCGACCGGCGTGCGGTCGATGAGCTGTTCGACGCCGCAGCCAGCCTCGGGACGGTCGCCTCGGTCATCCACACCGCGGGAGTAAGCCCGAGCATGGGCGCTGCTGACTACGTCATGCGAACCAATGCAGTCGGCACCGTCAACGTCAACGAGGCGTTCCACGCGACGGCCGGCGAAGGTTCCGTGATCGTCAACGTGGCGTCAATGGCGGCCCACCTGTTGCCCCCGGAAATCATTCCAATAGGGCAATTCCCGCTGGCGCTTCACGACGTGAACGCCTTCATGGACGCCATGATGACGGCTTGCAGCATCGCCCCCGAGGATATGCGATCCGGTATCGCTTACGCCGTGAGCAAGAGCTTCGTGAAGTGGTACAGCCAGTCGCAGGCGGAGAGATTCAACGCGAGCGGAATGCGCATCGTCTCGGTCTCGCCAGGCTCCGTCGACACCGAAATGGGCAGGCTCGAGGAGCAGGCCGGGGCCGGTGCGATGGTTGCCGACGCCGCGGTCCCGAGGTGGGGCAAGGCCGAGGAAATGGCGGAGCTGTTCGCCTTCTGTGCCAGCGACAAAGCGGGTTACCTCACCGGCACCGACATCCTCAACGACGGCGGGGTGGTCGCCTCGATGACGGAGCGGGCCAGGGTGGCCGCCGCCAACGGCTGACCTCCACAAACCCGGCCGGCATCAGACCAGGTAGTACAGGTCCGTGTGGTCGGTGTGTTCGGGTTCCCCTGTGAACGGCTCTTTGAGTTTCAGCTCGGCAAGCTTGTTGTGGGCGTACCGGACCGCTTTGAGCGTCGCCGAGTATTCCTCTTCTTCTTCGGGGAACACGTGCTCCGCGGGGAACCAACTTTCGAATCCGACGTTTTTCAGAAGGCCAAGCGTATCGGGTCGTATCCCGGCAAGCAGGACGGTGACGCCGCGCTCGGTCTCTTCCCGCAGGAATTGCTCGATGTGCTCGATGCAGACGACGTCCGGGTGGCGTACACGTTTGAGCCGCAACACCGCGAATTTGACCTCCAAACCGGAACTGTCGTCCTCGATCCGCTGTCGCAGCGTCTCGAGATAGTGATCCAATTCGGGCGCGGCACCGAAGAACAGCTCGCCTTCCAGGTCGAAGATGACGAGCGGGGGATCTGCGGGCTCACCTGGAAGACGTTCGCGGACAACGCGTTCGGAGGTGACGATGAGTTCTCTGGACTTCAGCTGCGCCGCCCGCGGGATGAACAGCAGGATCGACAGGATCACCCCGAGCAGGACAGCCTTGTCGAGATCGATCGCTATTCCGGTGATCGCTGTGACGATCACCAGGCCTGCGTCATAACGGGAGGCTTTGAGCGTATAGACCAGCCGCTTGAAGTCGACCAGCCTGGCGGCCGTCACCAGCAGCAGCCCAGCCAATGCCGGCTGCGGAACGTACCGCAGCAACGGTGCAAACAACAGCAGCGCCGCGGCAACCGTTGTGGCCGAGACGATCCCGGAAAATCGGGTCAGGGCACCGGCCTGGAAGTTGATCGCCGATCGCGACAAAGAGCCCGAGCCTGGCAGGCTCTGGAAGAAGCCGCCGGCGAGATTGGCCAGGCCTTCGGCCATGATCTGCCGGTTGTAGTCGATCTTCTGTTGAGTCTGGTCGGCGATGGCTTTGGCGATCGACAACGCCTCGATGATGCCGACGAAGGCGATGGCCAGCGCACCCGTGGACAGATGCGGCAGCCAGTCGGTCTGGAGCTCAGGGATATGCGGGCTGGGCAGGCTCCGCGGGACTTTGGCGGCCACCGACACCGCGGTATGGCCGTTGGCTCCCGGAATCGACCATCCCGCGAAATAGGCGACCAGGGCGGTGATAACCAGTACGGCAAGCATGTCGATCTGCGGCAATCGGTAGCGTTGCACCAGCTTGCGCAGGACGACCGCCAGTACTACTGCCGAGGCACTCACTATCAGGGCGCGGTAGTTGACGCGATCGCCGTGGAACAGGGTGAGCCATACGCGCCGCAAGACCTGCATGTGGCCGTTGCCCTTGTCGCGTACGCCAAGCGCGTTGCCCAACTGCCCCATCGCGAGCAAGAGCGACGCGGCCGCCATGAAGCCGATGATCACCGACTCGGAAATGTAGCGGGTCAGGTTGCCCAGCTTGAACAAGCTGATAATGATTTGGAACACGCCAACCAGCACGGCCAGCAGGAACAGCCCCTCGAAGAGTTCCTTGGTGTTCTCCGAGTCGAGGAAGGCAAGGGCCGAGAAAACCAACAGCGAGATCGCGCTCGTCGGGCCGTTGATCAGGTGCGACGACGACCCGAAGATCGAGGCGACGATCGTCACGACGATTGCCGAGTACACGCCGAACCTGGGATCCACTCCGGCAATCAGCGCATACGCCATGGCCTGCGGGAACGAAATGGCCGCGACGGTGAGGCCGGCAATCACATCGTGCCGGCCCTTCACCAGGGTGTAATTCAGAGCAAGGGCCACGTGTGTTCAGTCCTTCGCTATGTGCCCGACGCCGCGCCGGACGGCGACGCTGAGAGGGTGTCCAGAATTCCGTTGGTGCCGAAGAACTGCTCGCGCGCGTCGCTCCAGTCCTTGGCGATGGCGCTGATCGGGAAAAGCGTGAGCGGGGGCAACCGGTCCTTGTGTTTCGCAAGGATTTCCGGCTTGAAGGGCCGATAGCCGTATTGCGCTATCTGCTCTTGTCCGGCGTCGGTGAACAAGTAGTCGAGGTATGCCTTGGCGTAGGTCGCTGTCTTGGGATCAGTGACGTTCGCATCGACCCAGGCCACTGCGGGCTCGGCGAGGATGCTGACCGGCGGGTATACCACCTGAAGTTCGTCCTTGTTGGCGGCGACCTCGCGCAGCGCCTCGTTCTCCCAAGCCAGCTGCACGTCGCCGGTCTTGGCCAGGGTGAAGCTGTCGCCCGCGCCCCGGGCGCCGACGTCAGAGGCCGCCACATGCCGCAATAGCGTCCTCAGGTAGCCGGTCGCGTCGGCCTGCCTGCCGCCGCGGGTGGTGACCGAGCCCCACGCTGCGAGCAGACTTAATTGGCCGTTGCCCGAGCTGCGCCAATTGGGTGTCACGACGGCCACGTCACCTTTAACCAGGTCCGGCCAGTCGTGAATGGCTTTGGGATTGCCCTTGCGAACGACGAAAACGACGGTCGACGTATACGGCACCGAATTGTTCGGCAGGCGCTGTTGCCAGTCGGGCGCGATGAGCCCCCGTTTGCTCAACGTCTGGACGTCGCCGATGAGCGCCAGCGACACCACGTTGGCCTTCTGGCTGCCGTCCAGGACGCTGCGTAACTGTCGCCCCGAGCCGCCGTGCGACTGCTTGATGTCCAGGGTGACCCCGGCGTGTGTGCGGTATTGCGGGATGAACGCTTTGTCGATCGCCGCGTACAGCTCGCGCGTCGGATCGTAGGAGACATTGAGGATCTGGTTGGACCCTTGAGAGGAGCGATCGGAGCCGTTCTTGACCACGATCGCGGTCCCGGCCAGGACGATGGCGACGACACCGAGGATGTTCAGCCAGCTGACGTGAAACCGGGGGCGGAGACGCTTGAGCACCGGACGCGCATCTACCATCCGGGCGTCCTCTCAGCAGCGATATCCCAGACTGTTCGGTCCAGTCCGGGCACTCAACATATTTAGGCAATGTTAACGATCAGGCCACCTCGTGGCAGCCATGAGAATCAGCCTGAAGCTAACTGGCCGCGCCGGTGCACCCACTCTCGGGGCCGTAACCGCCAGGTCCGGCGCGCATACTCGAGCTCGGTGTGCGGCCATTGGGTGACGATGCGGCCGGTGGGTGAACGGAAGTAGCTGTCGCACTGGGTCCAAATGGTGCGCTCAAGGTCCGCGGAAAGCCGCTCGTTGTATCGCCGTTCGACGTCAGGACGCACCTCGAGATATCCGCCGCGACGCGCGAGCCGGCCTACGGCGCTGGCTACCAGTCGCGCACCGGCCTCGAGAATGTAGACAATCGAGTTGCCGCCCTGATTGGTGTTGGGGCCGTACAGCATGAAAAAGTTCGGGAATCCGCTGACCGCCACGCCCAAATAGGCGCTGGGGTCGTCGCCCCAGCGCTCGTGCAGGCTGTGCCCGCCAGTCCCGATGACGTCGATGCGCGACAGATAGCGCGATGTTTCGAATCCGGTGGCCAGCACGATCATGTCGACGTCCACGATCCCGGTAGCGGTGACAACCGACGTTTCGGTGATTCGGTCGATGGGGTCGGCGACAAGCTCGACATTGTCTCGCTGCAGTGCCAGGTAGTAGTCGTCGCCCAGCAGCACCCGTTTACAGCGGAATGGATAATCCGGTGTCAGCGCGCGCCGAAGCCGCTCGTCATCCACGGTGTGGTTCAGGAACGACGTCGCAACCTGGTTGCGGGAGGCCACCACCGGGTCGTCGGCAAAAGTCGCGGTGTTGTCGTGCTGGAATTTCCAGATCTGCCAGCGCATCCGGCGCACAGCCAGAGGGTTGCGCCGGAATTGCGCCAATTCGGCTGTGCTGTAGGCGCGGTCGTCCTTAGGGACCATCCATGGCGGTGTGCGCTGAAACACCGTCAGGTGTTCAGCGACCCGTGCCAGTTCGGGAACGACCTGCACCCCGCTGGCCCCGGTACCGATCACCGCCACCTTTTTGCCCGCCAGGTCGATCTCGCGATCCCATTGCGCGGTATGCATAATGGCGCCACCAAAGTCGGCCAGACCGGCGATATCGGGAAGCTTCAGCGACCCGAACAAGCCGGCGGCGCAGACGACGATGTCGGCGCTCAACGCCCCCGTCCGCCCCCCGCGGTCCAAACGCATGTCCCACTGCCAGGTGTCCTCGTTCCAGCGTGCGGTGCGGACTCTGGTGCCCACCATCAAATGACGACGCAGATCGAAGTCGTCGGCCACCGACTCCAGGTAGGCCAGAATCTCGGGTTGCCGAGCGTAGGTGCGGCTCCAGGATTTGTTGGGGCGAACGAGAATGAGT
>Ga0302320_10030548_pt1 | contig 10258 bp, 11 predicted proteins | sample Bog_T0_3_FD_202130 | JGI IMG/M metagenome (GOLD analysis project Ga0302320, IMG submission 202130) | Peat permafrost microbial communities from Stordalen Mire near Abisko, Sweden - Bog_T0_3 | ecosystem: Environmental > Terrestrial > Soil > Wetlands > Peat | place: Sweden: Abisko, Stordalen Mire... | reverse complement strand
TATTTCATTGCATCACCGCCCGATAAAATCTCGCCGGTGGAACTACACCGGCAGGGTCAAGGAATGAATACGGGTTCGTCAGCAAGTTTGACAACGAAATCATATTGATCCAATTGGTGCCTGCCAGATTGGTGCTGTATTGCACCACGAAATTGTTGCTCAACATGCCATTTAGTTTTAATTGCGGATAGCCTGCCAGGAACTGCAAGGCAATCGTCGGCGGAACCAGCCACCCAACGAAGTCTATTATTAACAACACCCTTTTTGTCGCACTACAAATGTGAAACTAAACTTTAGCGTCGGTAGATGACTGGTCGAAAAGAACTATCTGGCTTGATGCCGAATAATTCGGGATGAATCTCGGCCAGGTCGAGCAGTTGCACACGCTCGGTCGCTGTGCGCAAACCAGCGCCGGGTTCCTGCCACTCGAAAAAACTGTCAGCCGGAACAAGACAACGCCGTTGTTGATACGCCTGTCGAAATGCCTGACGGGTATTGAGAGTTTCCGCCCGTGCATTGATGAGCGCATTTCCCGTGGATTCATCCTTCGTCCAAGACGGAATCAGGCCCCAACGCATCAATTTCACCGTCGGTTTTTTGTTCTCCATGAAGATCACCGGAGCCATCTGAGTCGGGGCGATGTTGTAACGCGGGCCAAAGAACGCCACGCGCATGACGGAATCCACAAGCTTCATCAGTTCTGACAAATCCTTCGCATTGGAATAACGACCGCACATCGCCCAAAGTCTAACCGAGATGTGCGTCAAAAGAAAATCCACGTTGTTTCTGTCGTTTCAATGGCCGTCAGAACACAATTTCAGGGGCAGACAGCGAAACCCATTCCTTTGCTTCGGTAAAAGGTGGCCGGAGGCCGGATGAGGTGAACCGCGAAATATGCGAAATACGCGAACGGATTCAAGGACTGATCTCTTTAAGTTTTTATCAATCCGGTAAGAGCGCCGACCAAAAGCGTCGTCAGAATCCATCCCGCAATGATATGAATCCAAAAATAGACGCGAAGCGCGCCCCCGGTGGGATGCCAGTAATCCGCCACGCCCAATTTTAGAAATGGTATGAATGTTTCCAACGAATAAATAAATCCAGTGAATTTCGGGTAAGCTGTATCCAAAACAGTGCTTTCATTAACGTATGCGTTGACTTTATCGGTTGGACTGAAAAGCCTGGACGAGGAAAAAATCCAACCAATAAGAATAAATCCAACGCTGAACCAAATGGCTCGAACAGGGCGATAACCATAATTAATAAACCAACCGAAAGCATTATACCACCACCACGACAAGGAAAATCGCGTTGTGAAATGAGATTGAGCCACGTTTTTTTCAATCATCACGGTAGTGGCTTCATCCTCATATCCGCGTTCGCGTAATACCGTGGCGAGTTGTTGATAAGGCTGCGCGTAAAATGTATTTGTCGGTTGCAAACCAAGCCACCTGATCCGTCCCGCCGGAGTGATTGAATCGTGCGTGCCTATGATTTCATCATAGGTGAAACCGTCCAGAAACAAATTATTGGCTTTGGGCCAGCTTTTCTCATCATCCTGAAATCTTTGGACTTTCAGCCATGACAAATCCAGTATCGTCTTGTCTGCGTTTGTGACTCCATACCAATCAAAATCATTATCAACGCTGCTGTTTCTAAAAATGACTTTTCCCTCAAAATCGCCGTCTAAATAAGCATAGCCGGCGATCTTGGTTCCCATGACGGCTAGAACAAACGAATCTGAATTGGTATTCGGGTTGCAAAAACTTCCGCCAGAACAATCAAAATCACCGCCAATGTGCGCGACATAGAAATTTACCTGCCCATCAGCTTTGAAACCATGTTCTAATGCGACATCGTGATCTACCGCCACTTGATAGGCATCAAGATTTTGGGTGATATGCGTGCCGGTCAGATCAAGGCAGGATAAATGGGCATTATTGACACGAAGCACGGCTTCAATATTGCACCCTTCCATGCGAACCGGAAAACATGCCTTCTCGAAATTCAACGTGTTTGTTTCTCCCGAGTTCGAAATGATTCGCGCATCTATGATTTGGATGCCATCGTCGGACACCAGTTTCAAGGCATCGGAGTCCGTGCACAGCCAGGTGAGCCGATCCGCACGAATTTTCCGGTTGGTTGACCACGAAGCGGCATGATCCGTATTGGTATCATTTTTTGCACTACACTCGTTTGTATTATCGGTTGGTGTGCAATCTACCGTCCCTCTATTGCGGAACATCGTTTCTTCTGCAAACCACAGGTCGTTCGTAAAATGGCTTCGGGCGAGTTTTAACAACTGTTTTCCAGCCGCAGTATCACCTTTCGCATCCGTGACGGCTGCAATCATGAAACCGACGATTAAAACGATGAAACATCTCCAAATCTTTTGCATATTTATTCAATCGAATTTTATTTGTCGTATGGAACGTAAATTGGTAGCTCCAAGAAACATGAACAATAAATCCGGCATCAAGCGCGAGTTGAATGTGAAGTGAACTGCGAAGATTTTATTGTTTATGGCTGGGTTTGCAAGTCGCTGACTTTTGTGAAATTTAAGGTTACAGGATTATGCCATGGTTCTTTACTGTTTTTACTATTGTATTGTGACGGAATCAACATTGTCATGGTTTTTTTATCGCCACTCACTTTGCATGAAATTACGGGCTGCCATTCGGTAGGATAATACTTGCTACCACCAAAAAAGGCACCCGTTGTAGAAAATCCTGATCCACGTATATCATAATAGCGCTCCCAACTTATTTGTCCGGAGTCATGTATAGTGCCGCGCATGTCAGAAGTAAGCAGGTTAGTTGTGAAAACTTCCTGCCAAGAATAAAATTCCTGGCCATTCCAATAACTAACTACCTTCCAAGTTCCAAACACCCAGCCAAATTCTTTATTAAACTCTATAATATTCTTGGCTCTCTGCACTTCTTGTTTATCCAGCCAGCCCTTGATTTTAAGTTTTGCAATCAGTTGTTGGAGGTTTGGGTCATTGCTGTCTGCCGCGCCCGCCGCCAGAAGTTTTTGTCCGGCTTCATAACCTGCGTCTGGGTCATCCAAAATCAATGCCGCCGCTACTCGGAATTCCCAGAGCAGCATCTGGTCTGGATATTTCTGCAAGAAAGTTCCGCTCTCATCCATGAATTGTTTCAATGACGCTTTTTGCTGGTCTAAATCCGTGTTCTGCTGCGCCTCTTTTGCCATTTCAATCAGCGAATTATATTCCACCTTGTCCATGCCCGTGAATTGTTCTGAAGTTGCGTTTGTCACTGGTTGAGCAACGCTGTTTGTTGGCTGACTGCTATTTGAAGCTACGATCAATTTGTCTAAAAGCGTCTTGGCTTTAATCAATCGCTGGTCGTCGGGATAGGCCAGCAACAAACCTGACGCCAATTGTTGCGCTTCCGCATATTTTCCGTCGTGAACCAAGCCAGAAAGTTTTTTAATCACGTCGTCGGACGCCTGACTCGCCGGAACTTGATTTGTCGCGATTGAGTTGGTGTCAGCGGGCGCGTTGGTCTGGCCGAACAACGATGGCGTAAGCAATGAAAAACAAATCAACGCAAAAAACGTGTGAGCCTTCATTTTTGTTCGCAGGGGGTTTTGATGAGACCACTCAACCGCGTATGCCAAGAATGCCGATCGAGTTGTTGGTATTTGGCAGTTGTTTTGGCAGTTTTGAAGTTATTTGTCTCATCAATTCTTTCCATGCCGGGTCTTCTTGCTTGAAAAACTCCTCATTGGACTTCTCCTCATCGGACTTCGTGTTCTTATTATCAAGCACTTCGTCGAGCGTTTGCAGTGTCTGTTGAACATCCGCAGGCTCGGTTGAAGGCGTGGCTGATTTTGTTTTACCCAAGCCGCTGAAATTCACCGCTTATGAGCCGCCGGAGACTATCTGGTCGAACTGCTGGCTGACTTGTTGTTGGAGCGCTTGCTGGTTGAGATTTTGTTTCTCTTCCTCGGTCATGTTTGAGTCTTTGGGCAATCCGCGAAAATCCACGGTGTTTGGGTCATTATTGGCATTCAACGAATTCAAGGCGGTGATATGGTCGCGCAAGTCCACGGTGTTCGCATCCAGATTTACTAGATTCAAGGCAGAGGCATTCGGGTTTGCGCCGGATGAATGGGTGAGTTGATCGAAATCAAAATTTCCCGCATTGGCCGGAGCATCGCCCAATAACTGGCTTAATGCGCCGCTGTTTTGCGCGGCCACGGCAGTGTCTTTAATTCTTTGTTTTGCAAGCGCGAGGTTGTGGAGAATGTTCGGATCATTTGGAGTTTGGCCGAGGGCTTTCTGAAATTCATTGATCGCACCGATATAATCTTTTTGTTTGAGCAGGTAAATGCCGCTGTTGTTGAGTTGATTGGCGGCGAGTTGACGCTGCTGTTGCGCTTGTTGCGCTGCAAGTTGTGCTGCCTGTTGCGCAGGGTCAACTTGAGGTGGTCCAAATAGCATCTGACCAAGTGATTTGCCAATGGCAGTCCCAATCATTTGCGCTCCCTGCAATTGCATCTGTTGCTGCGGCGTCGGTCCGGCGGGAATACTTGGCGCGGCGCTGCTGCTGTTTTGCTGTGCCGACCAATCGTTATATGTAACCGAAGGATCTATGCCGTGTGCCGCTTTATACGCGTCCCATTCAGCGGCGGATTGGCCAGCGGCAGAAAATGAAAAAAAGATTCCAACGGCCAAGCTGGCTGCAATTTGAACAAACAAACGAATTTTCATAAGCTGCTCACTTTCCAAATAATTTTCTCCGCCGTGTTATTATGAGATTTGCCATTTCGAGATATTTGTCAACCGAATAATAAAGGGTCAGTCCTTCACACGCCCATTTCTGAACCGAGTCGATAAATTATAGACACGAATCGCACGAATTGTCACGGATTCCAGTTCATTCAATGTATTTTGACAATAGAGCGTAGCGAGGGAGGTGGGACATTGGCTGTCCCTGTGAATAACTATTTTCAACTTGTTTGCTTGGGATAAGCGGCTGGCAAATTAAAGTGGGCGATGCGACATGAGACCGGCCAACCGCATCCTGCACGTTGATGGCGACAGCTTTTTTGCAAGCTGCGAAATCGCCCTCAATCCGAAATTGCAGGAACGGCCGGTCTGGGTCGGTGGCGGTCGCAAAGGCGATGGCATCGTCATTGCCGCCAACCGGATCGCCAAGAAATTCGGCATCAGCACGGGCATGGCGTGTTTTGAAGCCAAGCGCCGGTGTCCAACCGGCGTCCTGTGTCCGCCGCATTACGACGAATACCGGCGTCTGTCGTTGGCCATGTTCAAGATTCTGGAAGAATATGCGCCGGTCATCGTGCCGATGTCCATTGACGAGGGTTTTCTGGATTTGTCCACGATGAGCCAGCACGTCTGGCGGGACACCACCCCGTTGAATTACATGAAGGGCATCGGTGAACGAATCCGCAAAGAAGTCGGATTGCCGGTGTCAGGCGGGTTGGCGAACTCCGCCAAGCTCGCCAAACTTTCCACTGACGTTGCCAAACCCGGATTCATGGAAGTTCCTCAAAGTCAGGAAAAGGAATTTCTGAAAGACCGGCCGGTGCGCGAACTCTCCGGCATTGGGAAAAATCGCCAGCGCTCGCTGGCCGCCCTCGGTGCGCTCACCTTCGATCACGTTGCAAAATTGCCGTCCATGCTGCTCCGACAGAAATTCGGCATCTGGGGACAGGAACTCTGGCTGTTTGCGAACGGCCAATGGAACGAGCCTTTGATTCTGGAAGTCAAAGACCGCACCACCATTTCCAGCAGCACCACATTGCCGCAAGACGAACATGATTACGAAGCCGCCTTGATGTTCACCTTGAGCGAGTCCATCCGTATCGTCGGTCAATTGCGGCGGGAGCAAATGCAGACCCGTGAAATCAGTTTGGCAGTCCGGTTCAATGATTTTACGGAAGTCGGCACGAGTCATCGGTATCAGCATCCGCAATTTCTGAACTCGGTCATCAACACCACGCTGGAAGCCATGTTCCAGGATTGTATGCAGAACGCATTCCGGCCAGTGCGCCAAATTCGGATTGCGATGTTTAATCTTGAACGCCTCGACACGCAGCCAACGCTCTGGGGCAAGACGGATGCCGAACGCTGGGGCGCGCTGGACGAAGCAGCGGCGCAATTAAATGAACAACTTGGCAAAAATGTTTTGATGACGGGATCACAACTCGCATTGCTGAAACGGGACGCGGCGCATATTACGCCCAAGGCAAAATGTCCATTCACGCCGCAGCGAGAAATGGTTTTTAATTTGTGGGGTGAAAACCCGCCTTAAACCAGAGAAGTTTTATTCAGAGAAATTTTCTCCACCACGGAAACCATTTTGAAATTGTGCCGTCGGGTTCAAGCGGTGGTAAAACTGTTTTGCAAAAGCCTTTTTCACAGTGAACGAGGACGCACTGGTGTTTTCTCAAATTCCGCAACTCGTAGGGTTTGATTTTGTGTTCTTCAATATGCGTGAAGCTACGCGTGGCCATGCCGCCGGAATAACCATACGTCCTTTGGCGGACTTTTCGCTGTCCGAGAAAATCTGCGCTTTCAATCGCGCCCGCCTCGTCCGCACCTTTGAAAATCATCCGATTGCGAAGATTCAAGGTCAGCACTTGCGCCTTTTCCTCTCCAAGCGGCGGAATGAAGGACGTTGACGACTGCGCGGCGGCAACCAGCGTCGCCTTCGCCTCGCGCATCACGTCAATGCAGTTGTAATCGCTCATCTGGAAGATGATCTATTAAATCCTGAAGCCCTGATTTTTGCCAGACTCCGTGGTTTAGTTGCTATGGCCAGTTAAGCGACTACAGCGTGATCAGGGTGGAAGGGTGGGGCCTGTTTTGGAATTTGATGGCCCGCAAAGACCATCTGCTACTGCTTTATACCACCAATAATTTAATTTTTATTTTTGAGATCACTTTTGGTTCCACCCTCCACCCAAATCATTTTGAAATTGTGCCGTCAGGTTCAATGGGCGGTAAAACTGTTTTTTAAAAACCTTTTTCACAATGAACGAGAACGCATTGGTGTTTTCTCAAATTGCGTAATTCGTAGGGTTTGATTTTGTGTTCTTCAATAAGCGACTACAGCGTGATCAGGGTGGAAGGGTGGGGCCTGTTTTGAACTTCTACAGCCGCGAGAGCCATATATTGTCCTTCTTTTTAAGAATATTTTGTTTTTTTAATCATTAACATACAAAACCTGCCCCACCTCCCCACCTTGGCCATAAAAGAAAAGAGGCGAGAGACGTGGTGCCTCCCGCCTTGAACTCGTTGCCGCCATCACTCAGCCAATAACGGGCGGCTTGGGCAGCACTGGATCAGGAGCGTCGGACACCACTACTGCCGGCTCTTGTTTTGTAGCCGGGGTATCGGTGGTTTTTTCCGGCTCGATCGTCCAGATTGTCCTGCCTTGCACCTTGCGGCTTATCACCCGACCCCTTGCGTGCTCAACTTTTGAATCCTTTAAGCGTGCAAGATACGTCCCGGTTGCATTAGACCCCGACAGCAGCCGGCGGGTTCGGAAGTTGCAATCGTTGTCCTCCAACAGCTGGCTTTCCAATTGCGACGCCGTGCCATCCCACGGTTTGGTAATGGCGGCTCGGCGGAACACGATTTTATCAATGAGTTCGAGCAACGTTAACTCCGGTGCTGTCTCCTGAATTTTATCCACAATGTCCGGGTGTTGAAACGCGGCAATCCCATAGCGGCCATCCTGCAACCCCGCCGGCACCTCGTAGTTGTCAATGAAGTGCAAAAAGGCCGGCAATTCTGAAACCAATTTTTGCCAGAATCTTTTATCCGCCTCTGAGTCCCCGGTGTCCATCGGCATCGGCTTTTTGCTGATCTTGAGCGCGAGGATTTTGTCCCGGATGTCTGCGTCGAACGGCGGCAGCACCAGCAGACGTTCCGGCTCGTCATTCAAGCTAAGGCTCATCCGCCAGATCGGTTGCAATGTGAAAGCCTCGCGGTTTTTTCCATGGCAATTTTGATCCTGGTTGGTCAGCATGGTCTTGATGTTCGCAGCAAAATGACGGCGGGCAACATGGAGCCACCTGAGCACCGCGCCAAACTGGTCACGGGTCAATCCGTGGTTTAACCCCCCACGGAGTTTCTACATTGCCATGGTCAATCACATCAACGCAGACGGCATTCACCGCATTTTCCGTTGTGGTCGACATTGCACTTGGTTCCGGAGTGCAGGCCGGGTTGTTCATATCCAAACTCATAATTTAATTATAGGTTGCGACCGCCGGAAAAAATGGTTCCGCCAGTCAGGTTTACTGATCACCGTCAAGATCACAATTGTTCGGCCGGCGTGGTCTTCAATTCCGGCGGATTTCAAAGAACGGCAGACCAGAACAGCCAGCAACGTCCGTCGAAAATCCAACACTACGACAAGGTAAAAAAAGAGAAAAAGTTTAAGAAAAAAAGAAAAGATTAAGATCGCAGGAACTTCGCTTCGCCTACAAAAGTAGAGCTCGGGTTTATCCCTGCACATACTATAACGCCAATCAACGTCATTTTCTTACAAAATTGTTTTTTTATTTTTGCAGCTTTCGAACGGTCATTAAATTAAAGCCTAAAACGACCGTTTATCTTCAAATATTTGTAGTTGCGGGATTCATTTGAGTTGCTGAAAATTGCCCCGTGCCAGCCGAACCATCACCGGACAATCAACCTCTTCAATCGGTGAAGTCTGCTAACGACAAAAACACCGAACCCGAAACTAAAGACCGGAAAGCCTTAATTCCACAGCCTGACATGGATGATGAGACTGGGGAGGATAATGTGGACATCGATGATGCCCTGACAAAAATCGTTGAGAATACGTTGGCCGGCCAGGATGAAAATCCTGTTGATTGTGGTTATTCGATCGAATTATTGAAGCAACATGATGCAACGGCCTGGGAAAAAGCAGCTGAGCAGTTTCTCCAGATCGCAGCGTATATTGGTAAGAACGCCAGATTTATGGATTTGCCCGGCGCGGATGAAAATGAAATAAAAAGCGCGGGTGGTGTGGTAATTCTCAAGCTTCGTAAAGACATTGAAAAATATGCTTCAGTGCCTCAGCTAAAAGCCGCCTTCAGAACGGCGCTTCACCGGGACATTTTAAGCCTGATAAGAGCGCACCAGACGAAAACCCGTGGCGGGAAAATAACGGACGTCACGGCAGATTTTCACGGGCTAAATTTTAACAAGGATGTGGTCGGCCAACATGCTTACGCCGCTGATGATGCTTCTTCGGCCAGCAGTCTCGAAAACAAAAGGGATTTGAAGGCATTTGACTGGAACGCATTCAAAAGTCCGACCGCAAGCGAAATATTAGATCAAAAGGAAAAACGCGAAATTATTTCACGAGCAATAAAGCTTCTAAAACCCAAAGAGCAAAAACTGTTCACGTTGTTTTACACGGAAAGACTTAATAATAAAGAGATCGCCAATGAATTGAATATTGGTATAAGTTCTGTTAGTGGTCGTATTAAGAGGGTGGTACAGAAGGTGGTGGCGCTTGGTCGCAATGAATTGTTGATGAAGGAGAAAATGAAATGAATCGAAAAGAGTTTCAGGCAAGACTGGAGTTAACGCAGTTGTTTGGCGACTGGGCAGCAACTCAGCCCGGCTATAAACCGTTGGTCACCCGCGCCGATGTGGATGAGGTAATGAAAAAGCTCCGAAAGTGGAAGCCCTTCAAACAGGAGATGCCGACGGAACTGCCACCAATTACTAAAGCAGAACAGGCTGAAATGCAGCAAGCAGCAAAAATTCTCGACCGCCACACCAAAACTCCTGCGACCAGACCTGCGACCCGAAAAACAACCAAACTATCCGGCCCGCACTGAATATTTTGTGAAACGCCTGCCTGGCAGATCCTAAATATTTTCCGCGCCAGACCGTCCGAACCGTCCGGGGAAATTGGGCGTTAAAATTTCCAAAACAACGGGACCCGCGCCTTCGACTTGAATTTGATGCTCACTTCCTCGCTGCCCAACGCCAACATTTGCTCTTCCTCATCCCATGCCCATGAATTTTTCAACGCTTGGGCTGCCTGCTTCAATGGTTCTGTTATCCAAATAACCGTCCGTTCCACATCCGCCTCCCGCGTTACCTGGACCGGATTATCGATAAACAGAGGCGGCTTAATTTTCTGTTCAGACTCAGCATGATTGTTCAGGGCCATAGCAAATTGGTTTCAGTGGCGGCACATGATGATTTAAATTATGAAGCGGGACAAGTCTG
>Ga0302320_10030546_pt1 | contig 10259 bp, 7 predicted proteins | sample Bog_T0_3_FD_202130 | JGI IMG/M metagenome (GOLD analysis project Ga0302320, IMG submission 202130) | Peat permafrost microbial communities from Stordalen Mire near Abisko, Sweden - Bog_T0_3 | ecosystem: Environmental > Terrestrial > Soil > Wetlands > Peat | place: Sweden: Abisko, Stordalen Mire... | reverse complement strand
AGGCCCCGGCTGGACACGCGGAACGGAACCGCGTGAGGCTGGCGATTCTTGAAGAACAGCGGGCGGATCTGGCGGCGTGCCTGGACGCTTTGTGGCGTGAAACGCTGGCTGGAACGCGGCGATTCAAGCTCTATCAACAGTTGAAGATGTATAACGATCCATCGCTGAACCCGGCCATTTATCGGGACCGGGTGCGGGATCGGGGGGCGGAAAAAGCCGGGGCGCAAACGGCGCAGTCTTGACTGAAGGCGGCGTAGTGCGTATAAAGAGTGCCTGAGCAACAGAACACCCTGGCGCGTCGCTTGTGCAGGCAGCAAAGCGGCTCAGGCGCGCGCAGGCAGGTACCGTCTCACGGCAAAACCATGATGCAAGAGGCCCTATCTTTGGCGCACGACCGTAAAAAAGAAGCTACACCGTCTGGCAAATCCGGCGGTAACGGAACCCCCGGGACGGGACCGGCCTTCCAGCACTACCAGGCCGCGATGTTACTGCTTCAACAGGGCAAGTACGACAAAGCCCTCGCCGCTTTTGAGAAGCTGCTGCCGGCGGCTCCGCCGGAACTGCTGGAGCGGTGCAAGATGTATGTCTGCACTTGCCAACGGCAACTCGAAAAGCATAACCTGACGTTCCCGACACCCGAGGAACACTACGATTACGCGGTTTCGCAGCTCAATACGGGGTACTACGAAGAGGCGCGGGAGCAGTTCAACGCGATCGTGGAGGCGTATCCGGCGGCGGACTATGCGTTTTATGGTCTGGCGCTGCTTGACGCGATCACGGGACGGACGCAGGACTGCCTGAACAGCCTTTCAAAGGCGATCGAACTGAATCCCAAGAACCGGCTGCAGGCGCGCGTCGATAACGATTTCCAAAGCATGGCCGATGATCCCCGATTCACTGAATTGCTGTATCCTGAGGTTCCGTAGGCTTGCCAGAAGTGACAGCAGCAAACAATTCGGGCACGAATCATAAATCCAGCCCGCAGGCGACTGTGGAGACCGCGTTGAAGGCTCGCTCGTTACGCGTGGTAGCGATTGGCGGCGGCACGGGCTTGTCTACGCTGCTGCGGGGTTTGCGAAGCCATGTGACAGGCTGTGCGCCATGCGAGCCGGGAGAGATTTCCGACTTGGCCGCGCTGGTTACTGTCACCGATGACGGCGGTTCGTCGGGCCGCCTGCGCCGCGACTTCAACATGCTGCCTCCCGGCGATCTGCGCAATTGCATGGTTGCACTGAGCCAGGACGAAGACCTGCTGGTGCAGCTTTTTTCTCATCGCTTTCGCTCGGGGGATGCGCTCGAAGGGCAGAGCCTGGGGAATTTGTTTGTGGCCGCGCTGACGGAGATTACGGGCGACTTTGCGCACGCCATTCAACTGGCTTCGAAGATACTGGCTACGCGCGGGCGCATCTATCCGGTGACGACGACGAATACGACACTGGTAGCGCGCATGGACGATGGAACGCTCGAGCGCGGGGAAACGAAAATTACGGCCAGCCGCAAACGGATCGCCGAACTGATGCTCGATCCGGCCGACGCCGCGCCGCTGCCCGAGACGCTTGAGGCCATCGAACGCGCCGATCTGATTACTGTCGGTCCGGGGTCGCTTTACACTTCGCTGATCACGAATCTTCTGGTGAAGGAGATGCCGGCCGCGCTGGTTCGCGCGCGCGGGGTGCGCGTCTATATTTGCAACCTGATGACGCAGGCGAATGAGAGTTTGGGATTGACGGCTTCGCAGCATATCGAGCGCATATACGAACACACGCGCGCACCGATTTTCGATTATGCCCTGGTGAATACGGCAACGTTTTCGCCGCAGACGCTGGCTCGCTACGCCGACGTGGGTTCTTCGCAGATCGTGGCGGACATCGAACGCATCGAAGCCCTCGGCGTTCACTGCATCACGGGAAACTTTGCCAGTGAAGAAAGCGTTGTTCGCCACGCCGCGGACCGAGTCGCCGATGCGCTGTTGAAGCTTGCGGCTCGAAGTTAGACGGCTCGGCGTGGGGTATTGCGCGGTCTGTCGATCTTCTTTGGCCCGCCGCGCGTCTAAGTAATTAGATGTCGCGCGCCGCAGAGGAGTCATTCGAATGAATCATCCAGCAAAGACAATTTGCATCGCTCTCGCATTGCTTGGTCCGATTGCCGTTTTTTCTCAGAGCGATAACAATCAAGGCCAGGGCAAGGCGATCGTGACTGTGCTCCCTAAAGTTGGCCACGCGGTACCGGCGAGCGTCGTCGATCAGGATTTGTCGATCAAGGTCAACGGCAAGCAATCCAAAGTTACGAAATGGAAGCCGATCACGGGCCCGGATAACAGCCTGGAGTTAGTGCTGTTGATCGACGATTCGGCCCGCAGCAGCCTGGGAACGCAGACGGAAGAGATTGCGCATTTCATCAAGGCTCTACCGCCGAATGCGAAGGCCGCGATTAGTTACATGCAAAATGGACGGGCGGTTTTTTCGCGGCCGTTCAGTGCCGATCCCGCCGAGGTGCTGCGCGCGTTTCATCAGCCTGCCGGGTCGCCGGGGTCCAATGCGAGTCCTTACTTTTGCCTTTCGGATCTTGCCAAGAATTGGCCCTCAGCTAATCTACAAGCTCGGCGCGAAGTCGTCATGATAACCGACGGCGTCGATAACTACGACCGGCGCTACGATCCCGAAGACCCCTATGTTACGGCGGCGATGAAGGACGCGGCTCGCGCGGGAGTTATCGTCTATTCGATTTATTGGCAGTCCCGAGGAACCGGCGACAGTTCACTCTATGAAAACAATGCCGGACAGAATCTGCTGATCGAAGTAACTCAGGCGACGGGCGGAAAAAGTTATTGGCAGGGGATGGGCAACCCGGTCTCGTTTGCACCGTACTTCGATGAACTGCTGCGCCGCTTTCAAAATCAATATGAGTTGGGGTTCACGAGCCGCGCCGGCAACAAGCCCGAAGTGGAAAACTTCGAACTCAAACTGAGCGCTCCGGGCACCGAAATCGACTCGCCCGAACAGGTGACTGTGTATCCCGCGGCGCAGACGAAGTAGCGACGACGCTGCACATTATTGCGCGAGAGCAAGCAGGGCTGAGACGCCTGCGCCGAGCAGCGCGGTTTCATCGTCGGGCGGCAAGATCTCGAGCGAGTAACTCTGCAACGGCGTCATCTTGACCATCGTTTCCAGATGACTGCGCAACAGCGGTAACTCGAGAAAGCCGATGTTATGGCCGGTAAAGTAAAAGCGCCCCGGCCCGGCCAAGTGAATGAACGAGGCTGTGGCCGCGGCGAGCGCGCAATGCCAAAGGTCGACGAATTCACGGCAGCGTTGATCGCCCTTGCGCGCATGGGCGAAAACTTCTTCCGGTTCCAGATCGAGAAACCTCATGCGCATGGCGCGATAGCCCATGATGCCTTCGAGGTGCCCGACGCCACCGCAGGCGCAAAACTTTTCTTTGGGGTCGAGCGTGACCGTGATATGTCCGCCCTCCCAAACCCCCTCGACATAAGGCCAGCGGCCATAACCGATGCCATTGCCCAAGGTCCATACGCGCGTCAGTTTGTTGAGTTGTCCACGTGTCGCGGCTACGCCGGCGGCAATCGCATCGGCGTCGTTGGCCAGATGCACGGGCGCGGCGATGCCGCGTGCTTCAAGCGCTTTGCCGAGTTCCGCAGCCAGGTGCATTCCCTTGATCTGCGGCAGGTTCGGCGAGTCTTCAATGATGCCGCGGCGGACCAGACCCGGAGCAGCCACGCCAATTGCGTCGATTGGACCGCTGCCGGCCAAGGTCGCGATATGATCTACCAATCGCGCGACCAAGTCACTGCCATGAATCGCAGCCAGAGCATCGACATCTTTCGCGTCGGATGGATAGCGCAAAAGTTCGCCTGCGATGCGCTGATTTTCGAGCTTGCCTCCGACGATATGATCGGTAATTACGATACCAATCGCAGTAGTCATTGCACCCTCCACGAGAGTTAGCGGGAGTTACTCGGCCTGATAGCGATGTAGCCTGCCGAGCCCGTTAAATGCGGCGACTTTGTAACACTCGGCAAGAGTGGGGTAATTGAATACGGTGTCGACGAAGTACTCTATCGTACCTCCCAAAACCATGACTGCCTGGCCGATATGAATGAGTTCGCTGGCTTCTTCGCCGATGATATGAACGCCGAGCACGGTACGCGTGTCGCGATGAAAAATCAGTTTGAGCCGGCCTGTCGTATCGCCGCGAATCTGTCCGCGCGCGGTTTCGCGATAGTAGGCCATGCCTACCTCGTATGGCACATCTTCATTGGTCAATTGCTCTTCGGTTTTGCCGATGAAGCTGATCTCTGGAATCGTGTAGATGCCGTATGGATAGAAGCTCGGATTGGAACTTGCCGCGTGATCGTCGAATGCGCGGGCCGCGGCGATGCGCCCCTGTTCCATCGAAACCGAAGCCAGGGAAGGGAAGCCGACGACATCGCCGGCAGCGTAGATATGTTCGACCTTGGTGCGGTAATGTTCGTCGACGGGAATACGGCCGCGGCTGTCGGCTTCAAGGCCCGCGGCGGGAAGATTGAGATCGTCGACGGCCCCCTGGCGGCCGATGGCATAGAGGAGCGCGTCGCCGGAGACTCGCTTCTTGCTTTCGAGGTTCGCAATCACTGTACCGTCGGGTAATTCTTCGACACTCTGCACTTCTTCGCCGAGCCGCAGCGTGACGCGGCTGTCGCGCAGGTGATAACTCAGAGCTTCGATGATTTCGCGGTCGGCAAATTCGAGCAGCCGGTCGCGCTTTTCGATAATCGTCACGCGCACGCCGAGAATCGCAAACATGCAGGCGTATTCAACGCCAATCACGCCGCCGCCGACGACGATGAGAGTGCGCGGCAACTCGGGAATATCAAGAATCTGATCGCTATTGACGATGGTGCGCCCATTGATGGGCACCTTGCCGGAGATGGCCGGCTTGGTGCCGACGGCAAGGATGATGCGCTCGGCCTCAAGAGTTGTTTCCGCTTGAGGACCGACGACTTTCAATTGGTGCGGATCGACAAAATGAGCGATACCGTGAACGACATCGATGCCATTGCGCGAGAGCTGCGCTTCGGTCACATCGACTTCGGTGCGAATGACGGCTTGAACACGAAAGGCGAGGTCGGCCATCGTGATCTTTTCCTTGACCCGGTAATTGATTCCATAAATCGAGCGGTAGTTATAACCGGAGAGATGCAGGACCGCTTCGCGCATGGTCTTCGACGGAATCGTGCCGGTGTTGACGCAGACGCCGCCCACTACCGACCGCGCCTCGATGACGCAGACACGCTTTTTCATCTTGGCGGCTGCCACGGCTGCCCGTTGCCCCGAGGGGCCGGAACCAACCACGATCAGGTCATACTTAGCGGCGCTCATGTGACTGTCTCTCTCCATGGTTCGATGCGGTTTCTTCCCATTCGATTCGTATGGAAAGCGAAACTATCTCGATCATAGTTCAAGCTGGAGGTTCATCGACCGACGGTTGTGTCAGGCAGTCCCAACGTCGCCGGTGACGGCAGCTCCTTGCCGTTTTCCCAGTCATGAATACCGGTCAAAAACAGGTCGCCGCGCTGCTGCCACTTTTCAATCGCCAGGTCGTAGCGCACCGTCACATTATTCAGCCAATAGGGCCGGTTTTCGCTGAGCCAAACCTGACTGTATTCGCTTTTGGTGGCGGAATAGCCATCGCGCAAATCCTGGCAACGGCCAAACATGCTGCTGATTTCATCGAGAATATTATGCGTCTCGGTGCGCCGCGCCGCGTCGTGCTGCTGTGCAAGCGCTTGCGCATAGGTGTCCGCAATCTCCTGGCTAAGTTCAAATTTCAAGCCAATCAGGTCCAGCCGCCGCGCTCCCAAATCCATCGCCGTCAAGGCATCGGTCTCTTTTAATTTTGAATTGGCCGCGCGCGCTTCACTCAGCAGCACAATGGCTCGCTCGGCATGGCTGCGTAACTCTACCGCAACCGGCAATAACTTCAGAGAGGCTTGCTGTCCGTCTGTGCTCCAGGGATCGAGCCAGAATAATTGATCGCTGACATAACCCGTATTGGCGCTGGTGAGCGCCTCGTGCGCGGCCATCAGCTCCTTTTCGGCCTGATCCACTTTGCCGCTCGTGTCGCCGTGAAAGGTCAATCCATAGCTATCCTGATACGTGGGGATCGAACTCTCTCCGGGCTGCCATGCGGCGACCGCGCCAAACAACACGCCGTACCAATCCATGTTGAACAGGCCTTCGCCGTCGTCGTTCCACACCGTTGTAAGCGCGCCCGTCGAACCTAGTTTTTGTCCATCGCGAATGAAGCCCTGGATGTTTCCGAAGGCCGTTTTCGCTACCGGATAAACCTGATTCCAATTCGCGTCGCCCGGCGATACCCAGGTCTCGATGCCTGCCTTGACGAAGGGATCGAGCGTCTTGTCAAAGCCTTTCGTGTCCCAGTAATTCCATGGCACGGCAATCATATCTTTGGGCAAGTCGGCAACCGCTGCGGGGTCGGCTCCACCAATATCTCCCCAGAAAACCAGCCGCCGATGAAGCGGCGCGAGACGGTCGTGAATCTCCTTCAGAAAGTCGACATACACCGGCCCGTAGCTGCGCGCTTCCACTTGCGGACGGGTGCGGCCAACGCCTAAATCGAAGGTTTCATCGGCGCCGATGTGAATGAATGGCGAGGGGAATTCCTGCGCGATTTGCGTGAACCATTCCTTGATCAAAGGCAGCGTCCCGGGCTGCCCGGGAGCTAAAACATGTCCGTGCGGCGTCTCTGCGAGATCTTTGTATAAGTCGTATTTTAAAACTTGATGAAGATGCCCGAAGGCTTCCTGCTCCGGCAAGATCATGACATGATATTGGCGAGCGTAGGCGACTAACTCGGCGACTTCAGCCGGTGACAGCGCTGCGCCGAGGGGTGCTCCGAGCGGCTGAGTTGGATAGAGCAGCGTGTGTTCAAAATAGGGCGAATAGATGTTGACCTTATAGGAAGCGAAAAGCCGGATTTGATGCTTTTGAAATTCGAGAGTAGGAAACGGACCGCGCGATAAGTCATCGTCGATGCCGCGATATTTCATTGCCGGCCAATCGCGCAGGGTGCCCATTGGCAGCACGGCCTTGTTGCCAGCCAGCGGCAGCATCTGCTTGAGTGTTTGCACACCATAAAAAATGCCGGCGCTCGACTCGGCAACGATGTAAGCTTCATGCACCTCGACCGTCAGTACATAGCCTTCGGCATTCATCGCGGGATCGAATTGCAGGCTATGCCAGGCCAACATAGCTTTCGCATCGAGCGAATCGGCACGCAGCAAAATAACACGAAAAGCGGGAGCCGCGGCCGCGGTCTTCATGCGCGGAGACTGCGCAATTGCGTCCTCCAGATCGCGTGCGGCAAACTCGTCTTCGGCATCGCGTCCGGGGACGGAGACTTCGACGCGATCTGGAAGCGGCGTCTCGCCGGAGAAGTGCATTTCGCGTGGGGCGGGTAATAGATGAAGCTGCGCGGCAGCCTCGGTTGTGGCAGCGCACACGATGAAACAAAGCGCATAAATGGAGTTGCGCAAAAATCCCTGCGCATTCAATCGAATGGCGTCCAACATCCCTACCGCCTTCAGCTCGTGGAGAGAGCACTTTATTTTAGTACGGCCATTTTAGACTAAATGCACAACCATGAGTTGCGGAATCAGATTTCTGCCGGACCCGCGACCACCAATTGTTTTTTTTCATGCTTGGCTTTATACATTGCAGCATCGGAGCAGATCAGCAGACTGTCGCGGTTGGTGCCGTTTTCGGGGTAAAGGGCAATTCCGAAGCTGGCCGAGCAATGCAAAGTATAGCCTTCGAGCCTTAGCGGATCGTCGAAGCAGCGCTCCAGCCGGCGGGCAATTTCTTCGACGCTGCAGCGGCTGTGCATGGTTGGCAGCAAGACGGCAAATTCATCGCCGCCAAGCCGGGCCAGCAGGTCGTTCGAGCGCAGCAGCAGTTTCATGCGCCGGGCTACTTCCTGCAGATAGAGATCGCCGATATGGTGGCCATAGACGTCGTTGACCTGCTTGAATCCATCGAGATCGACGTAGATCAATCCAAAAATAGAGCCGGCGATGTGCGCTTCTTCAATCAGGGCGTCGAGATGTTTTTCGAGAGAGAATCGATTGTGCGCGCCGGTGAGCAGGTCAAACTCCGAACGATGGCGCAGATCGGAGTAGAGGCGACGGGTTTCGATGGCCAGCGTCGCCAAACGCACGCCCGTCGAAAGAGCGTCGGCCTCGCGCGGATCGGGTTCGGTCGCAGGGTCAAAGGCCGCGAAGAGCGCGCCCAGCTTGGCGCCGGAGCGGGCCAGGATTTCGCGATGAATGAGGCGCTGTTTTTCGCTTTCGTCCGGCGCTTTACCCAGTTGCGTCCCATCGCTTGTTTCGCACCAGCAGGGCACGCCATTGAGCATGAACGAGACCAGTTCGGCAATCTTTTCGAGGATGCCGGTCAGGGGTACGGTTCCATTGATGTCTTCAAGGATCAGGCTTCGCTTTTTTTCGATCAGCGCCAGCGCGGCGGTCCCGCGGCGCATCGATCGTTCAATCAGCCAGCTTCGAATGCCGAGGGTCAAGAACAGAACCAGCAAGAGTCCGACAGCCAGTGTCAGGTTGCGCACGCTCAACGGGGAAGGCCGCGCGACCAACTCTACATCGTCGAATGAGCGCAGCAGAATTTCAAACGGTACTGAGCCGTTCCGTTGATTGGAACTCAGCTCCACGCAGATGCCCGAAACGCGAATCCTTGCGCCAATTGGAATTTCCTTCATCGGCGGGAGTGGGATTGGACTGGCTTCGTTGGCATGGTGATAGATCGCCGTAAAAAGATGGCCGTAAGAATTGAGAACGTATTCGTCCTGTTCATCCTCGCGGGCTTCGGTCATGACCTGACCCTCAATCGAGACAAGGTCGTAGATGTGGCCGAATTGTATGTTGTCGCTGATCGACAGACTTTGCCAACTTGCGGGTAGCGGCGCGATCGGTTCACGCACGTTGGTGTCTTGAACTTCGCCATGGACCAGGTTCAGAAATCCATTGCGCACGCTTGGGAAGCCATAGGCGTCGGCAACATCGCCGATATTGAGGGGGGTGTTCATCTCGGTCGAGATCCAAATGCTTTTGGAGCCGTCCTGCAACACCACCGCTACGCCCGGTTGGTAGTAAGTGATTGTTCCGTGAACCCGGACTCTCGAGGTCAGATCGCGGACCCGGTAAGCGGCCAGAACAGTTTCCATGGGGGTCACCGGCAGAGTCCAGGGGCTGACCGCGGCGAGCTTGAGCACCTTTACGTCGGCCGGAGTGTTGGCGTGTAGCATGACGCCTGTCTGCTGCATCTTGCTGTCGAAGACCGCCGACTCGACTCCGGTGATTTCGACTTCGGCATCCAAAAGACCCCGGAGCGGAGCGGCGTCCGAGGTATCGATCGAGATGTCCACATCGCCACTATTTTGTCCGTCGGCAAGTAGATGGATAAAGGTACTGCGTGCATTCTTGTCGTAAATCAAATCGGCCGAACGAACGACTCCGCGGACAGTGACCAGTCGCGAGTCAAACTCGTTGTTGACCAGTTGTTCGTAGGTGGCCGGCGCCGAGGGCGGCAGTTGCGCATGACCGATCACGGTCACGCTGTCGGGCTGCACAATCGGACGAAAGCTGGGCTGTGTGATGCCTTTTACCCGGATGCGATCGCCGGCAGCCAGATTGAGATGTCCGGCGAAAAACAGATAAATTCCGGCATTGCCATCCTGCACAAAGAGGTTTCTGGTCTGCGCGCGGAAGTTGGTCACCGTCGCCTCGAAGTCGACTGGATAATGACGCTTTGCCTCGGCGTTGCTGAGCGCATTGATCGCCTGCAGCGAGGTCAATGTAGCGGGCGCGGCAGCTCTGGCGCCCGACGCCCAGCCGAAAACAAGCAGAACCACTGGAATCAGTTTCTTCATGAAGTATTTTCCAGGCCGAGCAACATCTTTCAGAGCCTGTGAGACATATCGGCAATGTCAGACAGTTCAATACTTTTGCTCCTGATAATCCCGCGTGCCGGTCCAAAAACAAACCTTCGAAACTGTTGCAATCTTCTAATCCAAGGACCCTCTGAAAAGCGCTTTAGGAATTTGAGTTGATTCTTATCCCGACTGTCCATGTCAGAAACCCAGCGGCTATAATCAGTCGGTGGTGTTCCGAGGACGAACTTCGGGACAAAATATCATCACCAATTACACTTATGTTTTTTTTGAGATGA
>Ga0302320_10030544_pt1 | contig 10259 bp, 10 predicted proteins | sample Bog_T0_3_FD_202130 | JGI IMG/M metagenome (GOLD analysis project Ga0302320, IMG submission 202130) | Peat permafrost microbial communities from Stordalen Mire near Abisko, Sweden - Bog_T0_3 | ecosystem: Environmental > Terrestrial > Soil > Wetlands > Peat | place: Sweden: Abisko, Stordalen Mire... | reverse complement strand
GAATGGATGACGATATCCAGGAGCTGCTTGATCTCGGCCTGGAATTCGAAGGTCTGGGGAGCGGTTTCAGTGGGCATAGAGGTTGTTATCTTAACAGGATGGGCAAAAAATCAAGGGTGGCAACGGAGGAGGTGAACCTTTCGGTTCTGAATCGCAGCGCCGAAGGGCTGGAGAATGGGTTCGGGGACTCTGGTTGGATCTTTTCGCCAAGTTTGAGATTATTCAATTTTAAATAATTTAAAATCGAATAACTCAATTTGACATAATTTAACTTACCGTAATTATGGACGACATGCTGGGGAATCCCTTTTTTTTCGAGTTGCCGAGCGACCGCTGGTCTTTCACGGACCGCGATGAGCTCCTCCCGGTCCTGGGCGAATTCATGCGGTCGCGCGGACGGCGCCTGCTCGTGCACGGACGGCGCCGGATGGGCAAGACCTCGTTGATTCAAAATGCGGCCCACAAGGGCAAAGCGGCGCTCATCTACGTCGATCTTTCGAAGGCGGCGAGCCTGGCAGACGTCGCCAAGAAATTGCTCGATGGCGCGCCTTCCGAGGAGCCGGGACTACTGCTCAAGGCGATCGAACTGGCCAAGCGCCACTTCAAATCCATCACCGTTTCGGCGCTCAACAAGATCTCGCTCTCCGCCGACTTCCGGACGGAGAACCCCCGCGAGATGCTCGAAAAGGTGCTGAACTATCTCAACGACCGGACTGAACTGGAGGATGTTCCCCGGACGATCTGCCTGGATGAATTCCAGGACCTGCGCGCCATCGGCGGAGAGCGGCCGGATTGGCTGCTGCGAGGCATCATTCAAGAGCACCGGCACCTGAACTACATCTTTTCCGGCTCCGACCAGCGCCTCTTGGCCTGGATGACCGCGGCGGAGGCGGCGTTCTTCAAGCAGCTGCAGCAGATGGAGGTCGGCCCAATTTCTCCCGCCCACTTGATCCAATGGCTTGATCACCGGGCCAAACTCGGCGGAATGCTGGAGCGACCCTTCGGCGAATCGATCGTGGCCGTCGCCGGTCCGTGCACGGGCGACGTAATCCGCCTGGCGAAAGTGGCGTTCGACCTTGCGGCCAAAGGCCGCGTGAAGGCGGTCGCCTCTGCCGCCTTGGATTCCATTGCTTTGATCGAATTGAACGGCGAGTTTGTCGCTCGCTGGGCTGATCTGACGGTCGGTCAGCGCCGCCTCCTTCAGGCGGTGGCGGCTGGAAAACGCATCACGGCCACCGACACGGTCATGGAATACGGCCTGCGCTCGGCGTCCACCGCCCAAAGCGCGGCGCGGCGTCTGCTGGATCGCCAAATCCTGGTTCGGTTTGCCACCGGAATGGACTTCGACAGTCCATTCTTTAAGCGGTGGGTCGCTGTGAATTCCGAATAACTCCGAGTTTCATGCCTCGATCTCCGGGGCTAAGTTCAGTCGGCGTGTATTCTGCTCAAAGTTGAGCATTAAGTGGCGAGTGGAGGTGCTTTGGGTCGGTGAGACCTGGCGCCGTGGAGCCTTGCCGAGAAGACGGTGAGGACTGCGAGCACGTCCTGGGTGAAGGTCTCCTCCATGGTCTTCTCTTGCGGTGAGTCGAGGATGGTGACGGTGATTCCGAGGCGCTTGCAGATGAAGAACACCAGTTCGGAGCCGAAACGCAACAGCCGGTCTTTGTAGGTCAGGATCAACTCCCGGACCTTGCCGGAAAGGAGGAGCGCGAGGAGTTTGCGCAGGCCTGGTTTGTTGCAGTTCAGGCCGCTGCCGATGTCCTTGACGATGAAAACCTCCCTGCCTTCGGATTTACCCTGGGCGATGAGTCGGTCGATCTGGCGGGGCAAATCATCCTTCTGGTCGTGGCAGCTAACTCGGGCGTAGCCGACCGTTACCTTGCCGGCTGTCGGGACTGGGTAGCGTCGGTGATTGCCGGCGGTGCGGACGGGCGGGGTGAGGCCGGGCCGGCCTTCGCGTTCCCAGTGACGAACGGTTTGCGGGTGAACGCCAAGCGAATGGCTGTAGGCAGCGATGGATTGGAACATTCCGGAAGATAACGGCCCGTGCCGCAGGGTATGGGACCGTCCTTGTCCCACCCTGTTATTATCTTCCCGCAATGCCCAAGATCGATATCCGCAAACACGCCTCTGCGGCGGCGGTTCATTACGAACCGCTGCCGCAGAAGCTGTATTCTACGGATGTTGCCCGACTGCGGGGGATCACGCCGGCCGGGCGGGAGTTCCTGGCCAAGGCCCCTGGCTTTTGCCGGATGGAGCGGGCGATCATCGCTCGGGTCCTGGCCGGCAGGCCGGTCAATAAGGCCGCGATGCTCGCCGAATATGGCCTGCCGGGCCGGATGTTCAATGCGGCGCAGGATTCGGCGGTGAGTTTGATCCGGTCTGCAAAGGCCTGCGCCGATCTTGCTTTGGAGGGAACCCGGGAAGCGATCGCGCGTGGCCTCGTCCAGTACTCAGAGACCGAAGCTGATCCGGGCCGCCAGGGCGAGCTGCCCGGCCGGCGCCGGCGGCTCGCCAGGCTCGTTGCGCAAGAGGCCCGGCACGAGAGGATTGTCCAGCGGCCGCGGATCTTCCCGGGCAGAGAACTCTTTCGCGCGCAGCACAAGAGTCCTAAATGGAAGCAAGCCTATCTAGCCAAGAGGTCGAACCACCTCAGCGCCAACGGTGGGGCCGATGAGGAGCACGGAAACAAGACCCTGCAAATTACGCTCGGGCCAGTGGAGCAGATTGGGGACCGGCTCTGGCAGTGGTTTTTCCTAAAACACTCCCGCAAGCCAGTCGCGAGCTTCCGCCTGTGGGACTCTGAATGCACTGATCTCGTCCAGGCCGTGCAGGCCAATGGCCCCAGCATTAAGAAAGCTCCCGCCCTGGTCTGGTTTGGGGCCGACGGGAAGAAGATCCATCCGGTCCGGCAGAAGCAGATGGAACAGGCTGGGGAACGACCGGCGTCAACGCGGCTGATCGATCGGGCGGTGACCGCCGGCCGAATCGGCCTGACGATCGACCTGAGACGCCAGGAGAACGGCCACTGGTATGTCCATGTCTCGCGGGAGCAGAAGGACCTCCCCCAGGCCTACGTCCCACACGCCTGGCTGGGCATTGACCTGAACTGCGACTCAGTCGCCTCCGCCGTCGTCTCGATGCGGAAGGGCTTGCCCGTTCTCGAGTCGTTCGGCAAAGAACACTTTCCGGCCGGTGGACCCGCTGGCGAACGAACCGAGGTGCTGTATGGCATCATCAACCGGCTCATCGCTGAAGCGAATAACCGAAAACTCGGGATCGCCCTGGAGTATCTCGACTTCGAACATTGCAAGCGGTGGCTGCGGAGGAAGCTCGGCGCCATGTTGCACGTCATGCCGTACCGGCAGATCCGAGGAATCTTCGAGAGACGTTGCCGGGAAGCCGGGGTCCCGCTGCGGTATGTCCCGTCAAAATATTCCTCGCTCCTGGGCGCGCTGCTGAGCGCCAAATGGCCCCAACTGGGCAGGGACCAAGCGGCCAGCGCGATCCTGGCCCTTCGGGCCAGCCAGACCGGCAACCCCTGGCTGGAGCGCGCCTGCGAGCAGGCCGCCAAAGCCGAAAGAGTTTCCCTGCGACTGAATCGCAAGGGCCAATTTGGACATACGCTCGTGGTCGAGGCCTCCGCGCCTCCGCCAACGTCGAACGGTAATCTCGGCCGCCAGATGGACAGGCCGCGCTTCCCGGTCGAACCCGCCCTCCAATGGCAGGTCGCGTGTGGGCGTAAGGTCAGTGACGCTTTCTCGACCTTGGCGGCCCTCCGGGCCGCCTCGTTGCGAGAATTGCGCCGGGCAGCCAAGGCCCAGAAGCGCTCCAACGGTCAGATCCCGCGCTCCAAAATGCCCCTCCTCCTCAAACTCGACCCGCCTGAATCTCTCCGTTCCTCGGCGCGCTCAAGTTTGGGCAAGGTGGCATGAGCGGCGGAGCGCAGCATCGAATCCTCGTGGTCGAGGAGCTGCTGCAGCGGACGGTGGCCCTCGTCGGCAATGAGGTTGCGCTTCCAGAGTTCGCCGATCGCGGCGCGCTCGGCGTCAAGGGCGGCCTGGCGGAAGCGCTTCTCGGCCGCGCGGCGCAGCCGCGCAGGACGGCGCTAAGGCGAAAGTAAATCGATCCGAGCGCTGAGGGTGTCGATCCGCGTGCCCAACCTCTCGCCCAGGGTGTCGATGCGCTGATCGAGCCGGTTACCCATGGCCGCAACGGTTGCCGTCAAGTCATCGATGCGTTGATCGAGTCGGTTACCCGTGGCTGTGACAGTCACGGTCAAGTCATCGATGCGCTTATCCAGCCGATTGCCCAAGGCGACAACCGTGGAACTCACCGTGTCGATGCGTTGATCCAACCTTGCGCCCATCGCGGTCAGGCGGGTGTTGGTATCCTCCAGCCGGGCATCCATTTTGTCCAGCCGTAGCCCAATCGCCTGAAACTGCAATCCAATCGCCTCAAACTGCGGGGTGATCAGCTCCTGGATGGACCGGCGCATCGCGCCATCGATCAGCTTGCGGATCATGCCGACGATCGTGCCGGCCCGGCGGGCCGTGTCAACGATCGGGCTCCCGGCCGGGGTTGCGGTCATGGAGCAGGATTATAGCAACTTGGCGCTCCCCCTTTTTGGCGCGGCCAGGGGGGGGACGCCCGCGGGCCCGCCATGCCCCGGACCTAATCCTCCGGGGAAGGGGCAATTCGCAACATCGAATCTTCGTAGTCGAGGAGCTGCTGCAGCGGGCGGTGGACCTCGTCGGCGATGAGGTTGCGCTTCCAAAGGTCGCCGATCGCGGTGCGTTCGGCGTCGAGGGCGGCCTGGCGGAAGCGCTTCTCGGCCGCGCGGCGCTGCCGCGCATGGGTGCGGGTCTCCCCGGCCGCCCCCAGCGAGGCGAGCCGGTGCTCGTATTCGGCGATCACGTGCCCCAGCGCCGCCGCTTCCTCGGGCGCCGTGGCCTCCGCCTCCAGGGCGCGCAGGGTCGCCAGGCCGGCGTCCACGGCGGTGGTCCGGGCCAGCTGCTCCTCCTGCAGGCGGGTCGGGTCCTCCTGAAGCTTGAGCTGGCAGATCAGCCATTCGGTCGTGGTGCCCTGGAGGAGGAGCGTCGCGGCGATCACGCCGAACGCCAGAAAGATGACCAGGTCGCGGTCCGGGTAGGGGCTGCCGTCGGGGCGCAGCAGGGGAATGGACAGCGCCGCCGCCAGGGTGACCACCCCGCGCATGCCCGCCCAGCCGCCGACCAGGACGGCCTGCCACGAGGGCCGCACCTCGTGCTGGCGCACTTTGCGCGAGAGGAGAAAGGGCAGGTAGGCGCCGGGAAAGAACCAGGCGATGCGCGCCACCACCGCCACGCCGGTGACGATCGCGACGTCGGTCAGCAGCTGGGAATCCGTGAATTCCCCGCGCACGTCCGCGAGCAGCCGGGGGAACTGCAGCCCGAGCAGGAGGAAGGCGAGCCCGTTGAGCCAGAACAGGACGACGGACCAGACCGTCCAGGTGGTCTGGCGGGACTCGGCGTCCATCCGCAGGGGGTCGCGCCAGCCGGAGTAGAGCCCCGCGGCCACGACCGCCAGCACGCTCGAAACCCCGATCGCCTCCGCGGCGAGGTAGGCCGCGTACGGCGTCAGGAGCGAGAGCGTGATCTCGATGAACGCGTCGCTGTTGCGGGTCCGGCGCAGCAGGTCGCGCAGGCGTCCGACGCCATAGGCGCCGGCGAGGCCCACCGCCAGGCCGCCGCAGGCGACCAGGACGAACTCGAGGGCGGCCTCGCGCAGGGAGAAGGCCCCCACCGCGGCCGCGGCCAGCGCGGCCTTGAAGGCGACCAGGCCCGTGGCGTCGTTCATCAGGCTCTCGCCGGTGAGGACCGTCCGCAGGCGGGTGGGCACCTTGAGCCGCTCGGTGATCGCGCTCACGGCCACCGCGTCGGTAGGGGAAATCACCGCCCCCAGGGCGAAGGCCATCGCCAGCGGCAGGCCCGGGATCAGCAGGTAGCCGGCCACCCCGACCGTGACGGTCGTGAAGAGGACCAGCCCGATGGCCAGCAGCGTGATCGACCGCCGGTACTTGGCGAATTCCCGCAGCGGCATCAGCCAGCCGTCGGAGAAGAGCAGGGGCGGCAGGAAGCAGAGGAAGAAGAAGCCGGGCTCCAGCGCGACCTTGGGAAAGGCGGGCACGAGCGCGATCGCCACGCCGCCCGCGACGTAGGTGATAGGCCGGGGCCACGGCAGCCAGCGGGCCACGACGCTGAGGGCGGCCGTCGCGAGCAGGAGCGCCAGGGCGTGGACGAAGGGAACCAAGGGCGCGGGACCTCAGGCGCCCAGGTAGGCCGCCTTCAATTGCGGGTTGGCGCGCAGCTCGGGGCTCGGCCCGGCCATCGCGATCTGGCCCGTCTCCAGGACGTAGGCGCGCCGGCTCACCTCGAGGGCCAGGTTCGCGTTCTGCTCGACCAGGAGGATCGTGATGCCCTGGACCCGGTTGATCTCCGCGATCTTCTCGAAGATCGTGCCGATCAGCCGCGGGGCGATCCCGAGCGAGGGCTCGTCGAGCATCAGGAACTTCGGGCTGCCCATCAGCGCCCGGGCGATCGCGAGCATCTGCTGCTCGCCGCCGGAGAGCGTGCCGGCCGTCTGGTCGAGGCGCTCCTTCAGGCGCGGAAAAATGCCGAAGCAGTAGTCCCGGTTGCGGGCGATCGCCGCCGGATCGCGCAGGAGGTAGGCGCCCATCGCGAGGTTTTCGGCGACGGTCAGGTTGGCGAAGATCATCCGGCCCTCGGGCACGTGGCTGAGCCCGCGGGCCACGATCTGGTGGGGCGCCAGCTTGGTGAGGTCCTCGCCGAGGAATTCGATCCTGCCCTGGGTCGGGCGCAGGAGGCCCGAGATCGTGCGCAGGGCGGTGGTCTTGCCGGCGCCGTTGCCGCCGATCAGGGCGACGATCGAACCCTGTTCGACTTCCAGCGAGATGCCGTTCAGCGCGCGGATCGCGCCGTAGGAGACGAAGAGATTCTCGATCCGGAGCATGCGCGAGGGTCAGTGGTGGGTCAGGCTCTTCTGGTGGTCTTCGCCCAGATACGCCTCGACGACCTTCGGGTCCCGCTGGATCGCCGCCGGGCTGCCCTCGGCGATCTTGATGCCGTAGTCGAGGACGGCGATCCGCTGGCAGACCCCCATCACGACCTTCATCGAATGCTCCACCAGGAGGATCGACAGGCCGAACTGCTGCTGGATCTGCTGGATCAGCCGGATCAGCTCGACCTTCTCGGCGGCGTTCATCCCGGCGGCCGGCTCGTCCAGAAGCAGCAGCTTGGGCTGGGTGGCCAGGGCGCGGACGATTTCGAGGCGCCGCTGCTCGCCGTAGGGCAGGATCCGCGCCGGGGCGTCCCGGAGCCGGTCCAGGCCGAAGAGCGCGAGCAACTCGCGCACGCGCCGGGCGATCGCCGCCTCCTCCCGCGCAAAGGCGCCGAGGCGCACGAGAGTCTGGCCGGCGCCGGTCTGCCGGTGGAGGTTGCAGGCCACCCGGACATTGTCGAAGACCGAGAGGTGGGCGAACAGGCGGATGTTCTGGAAGGTGCGGGCGATGCCGCGGGCGACCACCTCGTCGACCCGCAGGCCGGCCAGGTCGGCCCCCTGGAAGCGCACGGCGCCGGAGGTCGGGGCGTAGACTCCGGTGATCAGGTTGAAGACGGTCGTCTTGCCGGCGCCGTTCGGGCCGATCAGCCCGACCAATTCGCCCTCGCCGACCACGAGGTCGACGGCGTTCACCGCGGTCAGGCCGCCGAACCGGATCGTGACCCGGTCCAGGGCGAGCAGCGGGGCGGCGGGACTGGCGGGCGGCGGGTTCAAGCGGACTTGCGGCGGCGGAACGAAAAATTGAAGAGGCCCTGCGGGCGGACGATCATCAGGACGATCAGCAGGAACGAGTAGAGGATCATTCGATACTCGGCCACCGGCCGGAGCACCTCCGGCAGGAGCGTCAGCAGGATCGCGGCCAGGATGACTCCGGGGGTGTTGCCCATGCCGCCCAGGATCACCATGACGACGATCTCGATGCTCTTGGTGAAATTGAAGCCCGCCGGGGCGATCGTCTGCTTGAAATGCGCGTAGAGGCCGCCGGCGATGCCGGCGAAGAACGCCCCGACGACGAAGGCGACGATCTTGTAGTGCGTCGTGTTGAGGCCGATCGCCTCGGCGGCGATCTCATCGTCGTGGGTCGCGAGGAAGCCGCGCCCGTAGGTGGAGTGGACGAGGCACACGACGACGAACACCGTGACGGCCGCGAAGGCGAGGACCCAGAAGATCGTCGTCAGGGGCGGGATGCCGTTGAGCCCGAGCGCGCCGCCCAGGCTGTCAAGGTTCTGGAAGATGACGCGGATGATCTCCCCGAAGCCCAGGGTGACCAGGGCGAGGTAATCGCCCTTCAGCCGGAGCGAGGGGATGCCCACCAGCAGGCCGGCCAGCGCGGCGCAGAGGCCGCCGCCGAGCAGGGCGGCGAGGAAGAGCAGATCCTGGCCGAAGGCCCCGCCGCCCAGCGGGCCGATCCAGCGCGGGGCGACGAAGAGCGTGAAGCCGGCCGAGAGGTACGCTCCGACCGACATGAAGCCCGCGTGCCCCAGGGAGAACTGCCCGGTGTAGCCGTTCACCAAGTTCAAGGAAACCGCGAGAATGACGTTGATCCCCATGCCCTTCAGGACATCCAGGAAGTACGGGTCGATCCAGGCCGAGCCGGCCGAGACGACGGCGGCCGCGGCCAGGGCGGCGAGCAGGGCCAGGTGCGGGCCGAAGCGAAAGCTCCCGCGGTCCATGGCGGCCTCAGACCTTTTCGACCGTCGTCCGGCCGAGGAGGCCGGCGGGCCGGAAAAGCAGGATCACGATCAGGATGGCGAAGGCGATCGCGTCCTTGCCGGTGGACCACGAGCTGCCGCCGACGAACGTTTCCACGACGCCCAGGATCAGGCCGCCCAGCGCGGCACCCGGGATGTTGCCGATCCCGCCGAGGACGGCGGCGACGAAGGCCTTGAGCCCGGGCATCACCCCCATCAGGGGGTCGATCGACGGGTAGTTGAGGGCGTAGAGGATGCCGCCGGCTCCGGCCAGGGCCGAGCCCAGCGCGAAGGTGAAGGAGATCACGACGTCGTTGTTGATCCCGACCAGGGCGGCCGCCTGGGGGTTGAGCGCGACGGCGCGCATCGCCGTGCCGATCCGGGTGCGGAAGACGATCCAGCGCAGGCCGACGATCAGCGCGAGCGTCACGAGGACGACGATCACCTGGTTGCTGGAGACGGTGAGGCGGCCGAGCTGGAAGTCCCGGGTGGGAAACACCGGCGGGAAGCGCTGAGGGGCCGCCCCGAAGATTTTTTGGCCGCTATATTCCAGGAGGAGGGAGACGCCGATCGCGGTGATCAGCACGTTCAGGGTCGGCGCCCGGCGCAAGGGGCGGTAGGCCAGGCGCTCGATCGCCATGCCCAGCAGGGCGCAGCCCGCCATGGCGGCGGCCAGGATCGCCAGCCCGCCGCCGATCGAGCCAGGGGGAATCACCTTTGCGGCGTAGAAGCCGATGAAGGCGCCGACCATGAACACATCGGAATGTGCGAAGTTGATGAACCGGAGCACCCCGTAGACCATCGTGTAGCCGATCGCGAGCAGCGCGTAGATCGCCCCCAGGGAGACGCCGTTTAGCAGCTGTTGGAAGAACTCGCTCACGCGGGCCGTTGGTCCGGGGCTTCCGTCAGGGCGGAAAGGTCTGCACGAGCACGGTCTGGCCCTTCACCACCTGGACCACCACGGCCGACTTGCTGGCGTTGCGCTCGGCGTCGATCGTCGTCCGGCCGGTGACGCCGTCAAAGTCCTTGGTCGCCGCGATCGCATCGCGCAGGGCCGGCTCGTCGGTCGTCCCCGCGCGCTGGATCGCCTGGACGAGGAGCCGGGCCGCATCGTAGCCCAGGGCCGCCATCGCATCGGGGATCTTGTCCTGGTAGCGCGCCTGGAACGCCTTGACGAAGGCCTGCGCCGTGGGGCTGGGGTCGGAGGGGGCGAAATGGTCCGAATAGTAGCAGCCCTCGACGGCCGCCCCGCCGATCCCCACCAGTTCGGGCGCCTCCCAGCCGTCGCCCCCGAAGATCGGGCAGGTCAGGCCCAGCTCCCGCGCCTGGATGCAGATCAGGGCGACGTCGGAGTAATAGCCCGGGATGAAGAGCGCCTCCACGTTCGCCGCGTGGATCGCGGTCAGCTGGGCTTTGAAGTCCTTGTCGCCGTTGGAGTATTTTTGCTCG
>Ga0302320_10030541_pt1 | contig 10260 bp, 7 predicted proteins | sample Bog_T0_3_FD_202130 | JGI IMG/M metagenome (GOLD analysis project Ga0302320, IMG submission 202130) | Peat permafrost microbial communities from Stordalen Mire near Abisko, Sweden - Bog_T0_3 | ecosystem: Environmental > Terrestrial > Soil > Wetlands > Peat | place: Sweden: Abisko, Stordalen Mire... | reverse complement strand
AGAATACAAGGACGTCGTGAGAAATGCTTGCCCCACACCAGGTGTATGCCCCTTCATGGGAACGGCCAACACTATGTGCGCAACAGCAGAAATTCTAGGCTTTTCTCCGGACGGAAATGCGAGTGTCAAGTCCAACAGCGAAGAATGGCGGCAGATGGCTGCACTTTGCGCCCGCAAAGCGGTAGAGATGACTGCCAAAGACACAAAACCGCGCGAATTCGTGACGAAAGAGTCGTTTGACAACGTCATCAGCTATGTCATGGCTACTGGCGGATCTACCAACACGCTGCTGCACCTACCGGCGATAGCCAAACAGATGGGAATAGAAATAAGTCCGGAGCGATTCGACGAACTAAGCATGAAAGTACCTGTTATCAGTACCATCTATCCGAACCACAAAACGAATACCATGGTTGAGTTTTCCAAGGCGGGAGGTGTGTCGGCCGTGTTGAAAGAGTTGGCGGCGGCAAATCTTCTTAATCGGGGAGTCGTGGGAGCTTACGGCTCGATAGCCGACAAGGTTAAGAATGCGAAGAACAAAGATACAGCAATCATCAAGCCGGTCAGCGATCCCATCCATGAACATGGTGGACTCGCGGTACTCAAGGGTAACTTGGCTACTCAGAGCTCGATAGTGAAGTTCTCTGCGGTGGATAAGGACGCCTGGGTGTTCAAGGGTCCGGCTCGCGTATATGAGTCTCAGGACGATAGTTGGGCGGCATTGTTAAGGGATGAGATAAAGCCTGGCGACGTTGTGGTGATCAGGTATGAGGGGCCCAAGGGTTCGCCCGGCATGCCTCATCTAGAAACGTTTATGGCCGCTGTGTTAGGAAAAGAAATGGGAACAACTATCGCCCTAGTAACAGATGGCAGATTTTCGGGTGCTACGGGAGGTTTGGCTGTTGGACACGTGGCTCCAGAGGCATACGAAGGTGGCAACATCGCTCTCCTTCAAGATGGAGACATGATTGAAATAGATATAGAGCAACGGAAGCTCATGGTTGATATAACGGAAGAAGAATTTGCCAGACGGCGCACGAAGTGGCAACGCGTGGAGAAACCCGCTACCGGATGGCTCAACCTATACAAGAAAATGACCACGTCCGCGCATCAGGGCGCCACAGTTTACTGGGAATAATAATGGGCTAAAGGAACATGCGGGTTACAGAGTACTAGAATGCAAACCCGAACCGTAATGCTGTCGTGGAGCAAGGATAGCTGACATAAGCAAAATACAACAAACTCTGAGAGGAAACCCAGTGCTCACACTCGCGCAACAGAGACGAACAATTGTCACTTGCTTTCTTGGTTGGACATTGGACGCATTCGACTTTTTCGTGATGATCTTCCTGATCACGGATTTGGCTGCGACGTTCCATGTCGGCGTCACCGCCGTTACCTGGGCAGTTACCGCGACCCTCGTGCTACGTGTTGTCGGTGCGGCGTTATTTGGTCGTTTGGCCGATCGGTTAGGCCGAAAGCCGATCCTGATCGTTAATGTCTTGGCGTTTTCGGCGGTCGAACTGGCCACCGGCTTCTCGCCAACCTTGACGGTCTTCCTGATCTTGCGGGCTTTGTTTGGTATCGCGATGGGGGGGCAGTGGGGAGTTGCGGCATCGTTAACGATGGAGAGCATTCCGGCTCACTGGCGTGGCTGGGCCTCTGGCCTGCTACAGTCGGGCTATTCTATCGGCTATCTGCTTGCTGGAGTGTATTATGGTTTCGCCCATGATCTCCTGGGTTGGCGGGGCATGTTTATCGTAGCAGTTGTGCCTGCCCTATTTGTTGTTGCTCTGGCCTCCACCCTTCCGGAAAGCCCAGTTTGGCAGCAGCAGCACTTGAAGAAGCAACCCGGCCTGACTGCGGTCGTCCGTGCCAACTGGAAGCTGTTCCTGTACGCCATGATCTTGATGTTTGCCGCTGCTGTTATGAGCCACGGCACTCAGGACTTGTACCCCGTCATGCTCAGGGTCCAACATAAGCTGTCTGTCCACCAGGTAGCGACAATCTCGACCATCTACAACATTGGTGGGTTGCTCGGCTGTCTGTGCGGGGGCATGCTCTCCCAGAAAATCGGGCGTCGATGGCAGCTCGTACTGGCTTCTGCCGCGATGTTAGTCTTGATGCCGTTCTGGGGGCTTTGCTCCGGTGTTGTCGCCGTCACGGTAACGGCATTCTTCATGCAGTTCTTGGTGCAATGCAGTTTCGGCGTCATGCCGGCACATCTTAATGAGATGTCGCCATCGGCGGTGCGCGGAACCTTTCCGGGTTTTGCTTTGCAGTTCGGCAACATGTTGGCCGCTGGTAACGCCACGGTCCAGTCGATGCTGGCCGACAGTCTTCATAAGAATTATGGTGTGGCGTTGTCGCTTGTTGCCGGGCTGGGTGCTATCGCGTTCTGCCTGCTAGCGTATTTCGGTCCCGACGCGCGCAATGCCAAAATGGGTGATGAGGCAACTCCTATAGCTACTGCCACCGTCGCCCGCGGTTGAGTCGATGGGAGCGGTACGCCAGTACTCTGCCGGTACCGCTTTCTCTAGACTCTGATCGGGTGATTCCTGGTCGGCGCGGAATCGACGCGATTGGCGAGAGGCATCTCGACCGTGGCGAGGAGATACTTGTCGGCAATCCGAAAGTAATCCGGATCGTCGACCACTCAGATAGGCTTCTGGACTTCGGTTTGTGGTGGGTAGTGAATAAAGTGTTTCTAAGCCCAACACAGTGGGACCGTCCCGATACTCGGGTCGTAATATCGATTTGCTAAGGAGAGATTTATAAAAAGCGATCATAAATTGCGTTTTGGCGTAATAGGCATAGACCATCGTCACATTTACGATCAGGTTCGCGGGTTGCTTGATATAGGTGCCGAATGCGCAGGGTATTGGTCTCCATCAGAGGTTTCTATAGAAAAAGGTTTCACTGAACGTTTTCCGGAAATTCCACGCATCAATGATCGATACCAGCTACTCGAGGACAAAAGTGTAAGGCTGATCACCTGCGCCGCAATACCATGCGACAGAGCATCCTTTGCCATTGAAGCCATGACGTATGGTAAAGATTTCATGACTGACAAGCCCGGCGTCACCACATTTGAACAACTGCAAAAGGTCAAGCAGGCACAGCAAGAAACCCAACGCATTTTCTCTGTTAACTTCACTGAGCGTTTTGAAGTACGGGCGGTGACCAAGGCTACCGAACTGGTGCGGGCCGGTGCAATAGGCCGGGTCATACAGACCGTTGGACTAGGGCCACATCGCCTAAATCGTGATACGCGTCCAGCATGGTTTTTCGATCCCGCGGCTTATGGAGGCATTCTCGTCGATATCGCTTCACATCAGATCGACCAGTTCCTGCATTTTACAGACTCAGCAGATGCCGAAATTCTTATTGCCCGTTACGGAAATCTTGCTCATCCTGCTGATCCAGGTCTTCAGGACTATGGCGAAATTATGCTCGCCAACCGTGCTGCCAGCGGGTACATCCGCGTGGACTGGTTTACCCCTGATGGACTCGCCACCTGGGGAGATGGTCGTCTGACCATTTTAGGGACAGAAGGCTACATCGAGTTGAGAAAATACATTGATATTGCTGGACGACCCGGCAAAGACCATCTGTTCTTAGTTAATAACAAAGGCACCAGCTATATGGATTGCTCTAAGGCTGACCTGCCTTACTACGCTGATTTGCGCGACGATATTTTTGAAAGAACAGAAAGAGCAATGCCCCATTCGCATTGCTTCAAAGTGTGTGAACTGGCGTTGGCGGCTCAATCTGTCGCAACGCGTATCGACGCAAAGGACTCTTGATAAGACCATGCACAATCACGACACAATCGGTTTCGGGCTCATTGGCGTGGGCATGATAGCGGGCTATCACGCACAGGCGATCAAGGCCGCCAGTAAGACTCACAATATTCGCCTGATTGGCGTCGCCGGGCGAGATGCTGCAAAAACGCGCAGCTTCGCGGAGCGCCATGACGTGCCCTTCCACACAACGCAAATTGACGAACTACTGGGCTACCCGGGAATCGATGTCGTATGCGTTGTAACACCGAGCGGAGCCCACCTCGAACCAGCATTGAAAGCAATTCGTGCCGGGAAACATATCGTTGTCGAAAAACCAATGGAAATCACTCTCGCTCGGGTTGACGCCATGATCGCAGCCGCACGGCAGGGCGGAGTCAAAATCTGCGCGATTTCTCAAGCGCGCTTCAGCTCTGGAGCCCGAGCCGTCAAGAATGCAATCGACGCCGGCCGTTTTGGCCGTCTTTGCTTATGCAGCGCTTACGTCAAGTGGCATCGCAGTGCAAGCTATTACACCGGATGGAAAGGAACTCTTTCTCTTGATGGAGGTGGTGCAGTCATAAACCAAGCTATTCATGCACTGGACCTTCTGCGTTGGTTTGCGGGAATGCCGATAGAACTATTCGCTTGGAAAAGCCGCTGTGTTCACTTGGGGATCGAGGCCGAGGACACTGCCTGCGCCACGTTCAGATTTCCGCACGGCGCCCTCGGTGTACTGGAGGCGACGACTGCAGCTTACCCCGGTTGGGAAAGACGCATAGACATATGCGGAGAACACGGCTCCGTATCTATAGAAGATGATCGCATCGTACGGTGGGATTTTATCGATCCGCAACCACAAGACGCAGCCTTGAAAAACCATCTTCGAAATGAAATATCCGCATCCGGCGCCGGTGCCCCTGACCAGATCAGCTTTTACGGACACCAGCTACAAATAGAAGAACTGGTCAACTCGATAAGAATGGGCACGTCATTGACAATCGACGCAGAGGACGCACGCAACACGGTGGCCCTGGTTTGCGGAATTTATCGATCCGGAAAACTACATATCCCTATAAGTCTGAGCGCAACTTAAACACATTGGGAGAAGATCAATATGTCATCAACTAAGACAACTTCCATGCCTGCAATGCTGTTGCAGAAAAACCATGGTGGGGCATTTTCAACCGCGCGCACCGGTTGGTTTTCATTGTTACATCGTTAGCTTGGCTTATCGATTGCTTTGACCAGCAGGTCTTCAATCTCGCCCGAGACGGAGCCATCGAACATTTAATGGGCAAACAACTGGCAACAGAATATGTCCCTTATACAGCCTCGGTTTTTCTGATTGGCTGGGCAATCGGAGGCTTGGTCCTCGGTTCGCTGGGGGATCACTATGGCCGTTCCCAAATGTTATTGGTCGCCGTCCTCATGTATGCCATGTGTACTGGGTTGGCCTTGCCCGCAGAATCCGTATCCCATAACTGAATGTACCTCGTAGTCGTCGTGGCTGTGGGAAAGTTGGAAGACGGTTTTTGCTTTCCTGCTTTTCCATAGCCTGCTTCGGTTGGCTTCGCGTTCAACTTGCGGCATACATCGGAACATTCGAATGGGGCGTAACTCACTACTGGGGCAGTCACGAGCAGTTCATTTCGACTCAACTATTCGAAACCGTTCAGGCCGTGATTCACGGGCCCCTCAAGGGAAAATACGGCAAACACGACATTGCATTCCGGGGCATGATGAACTTCGCACGGAGCAAGTTCTCCAGCGCAAGCTCCTGAACTTCTCCCTGGAGTTGTTGAGAACCCTGTTCAGCCTTCCTTTGCAACTCTTCTACGGCACGCCAACGCCAACTTGCTCGATGCTGTGGGAGCACCACTCGGAACGGTGCAAGCTTTGCTGGGGCACGCCTCAGCGGAGATCACGCGCGATGTGTACTTCACGCGGTTCCGGCGGACGCAAAAAGCGCGGTCCAGAAGGTGGAAGACTTGATTGGACCCAAACGGACCCAAGTTCCGGCATGGCCGGAACCGTTGACTCTTGTAACTCAATGATTCTATGGGATTAATTGGCAGGCTTTAGAGGACGACTTTAGAACTTTTCTGCGGAGTTCTCGCGTTTTAATTCGCGGCGATAATCAAGAGAGTTGCGTCGTCCTGAAATAGGCTGCTGCAATGGTCGGAGACTTGCGCGAGCAGCTGGCTATTCAACTCGTTTGCAGGCAGTGCAACATTGGCCTTGGCGAATGTTGCGATGCGTGCTTCTTCGAATTCCTTGCCATCAGCATCGGATGCCTCAGTGATGCCGTCTGTGAAAAGGAGCAACCGATCCCCCGCCCTTAACTCTACGGTTGAGTCCTCATACTGCCAATCCGGGAAAACACCGAGCACCGCGCCTCCCTGCTCCAGCGTCTGGACTGAACTGCCACTGACGAGGATGGGGTAAAGATGCCCTGCGTTACAGTACTGAAACGTACGCGTCTCAGCGTCCAGAATTCCGTAAAGGAAAGTCACGAACTTCCCGGTCGCAATGTTCTCGTGCAACAGGCTGTTAACTTTGCTGCATAGCCGGGCGGGGCTTTCAGAGTCGTTTGCAAACGCGCGTACCGCGGCCTGCACGTTGGCCATCAGCAGTGCCGCAGACACACCTTTTACGGCGACGTCGGCGATGCAGATTCCCAGTCGATGGCTGCCGAGCCGGAGCACGTCATAATAGTCCCCGCTGACAAAACGAGCAGGCAGCCACGCGCCTGCAACCTCGAATCCCCGAAGTTGGGGAATCACTCTCGGGAGTAGCGACTGTTGTATCTCCCGGGCGCGTTGCATTTCCTGGTCCTGCATTTCAAGCCGGGCGGCGCCGCGTTCCACCGATTGCTGGAGCTCGGTGTTGTGCTTTACGAGCCGGTCTTTCGTGCTGTGGTACAGAAACGCAATCACGCCAACGACAAACGAGACCAGGAGCGCAAGCTTCCATCCCAATCGAATGAACTCAAAAAGCGGCATCTGGGCTGGCGGAGCAAGCCACCAAACCATCACACTCGTAATGAGGCAAACGGGGACTGCGATCACCAGCAGCACGGATAGGAAGATCAGCCAGTTGAAAGGAAATGGCTTGTCCCGATAGAGGAAGCCCAGACGATTCAATGCCGGTGAGAGCAGATTTCCGATGCAGAGAGAGCTCACCAGAACCATGCCAAAATTGATCTGCTGTCCGCTGGCCCAGAAAACGCCACCGATCACTGCAGCAATGGCTGTGTAAACGCCCTGCTGCCGGAAAAAACGGGCTAAGAATGGGTAGTTCAATCGCACGGCACCAACCAGGTTGAACCATTATTGAGCTAACGATGAGGCAGTCGAGAACGATGCTCTGAGCGAGCTCTCCTCTGTGCTCGTCATCATACCATCTCGCCGAGTATGGTGCCCCAGTGCAGGGGTTTCGGACGAGCGTCCGCATATGGATTGTTAAGGGCCCACGCTCCGGTAGCAACCAAGGCCGCGACTGGAGCGTCGCTATGCGCGATGAGTTCTAAAAGGAGAAATGGATTTGCTTGTAAATTGATGAAATGCGCAGAAATCTTGAATGGTCGGGGAGAGAGGATTTGAACCTCCGACCCCCTGGTCCAGAACCAGCAACACTCGTATTATCAATAACTTACACAGATATGCATGGAGTGTTACCCAGTGCTATCTAGAAGTACTTCCGCGCAGTGCTGTAGCACTCGGTAACGCTGTGTCTATGTGGGTGGTGGGCACAAAATCGGGCACAACTTCCTTCATTATCCCAGCGAGTCCTGCCAGCGTTCTAACCCGAGATTGATACCAGATCTGAGAGATCTCCACTTTTCGGTACGCCTTTCATTTCCCTCGTAGTCGATCCGTATGTGTACATTTGCAATGCTGTAGGCTAGATGGTTGCCCCCGCCTTCTTTCAGTGATCAAGACCAGCAATACTTCTTCACAAGCGCCTGTGCAGTGGCGCACTTCTTCCTACTCGCTCGAGCCGGCGAAGGGTGTCGACCAGGACTATTCCGTCGCAAGCGCCCGTGAAGCGGCAACTTCTTCCTACGTGCGAAAATACGAGACATGGAGAATGATATGCAGCCGTCGCAAGCGCCTGAGAAGCGGCGCACTTCTTCCTACAGTGCAGTTCTGGATCATTCGAGGAACATTGTTCGTGTCGCAAGCGCCTGTGAAGCGGCGCACTTCTTCCTACAAGAGAATAGAGAGAATAGGAGGGAAAACATGCATCTGTCGCAAGCGCCTGTGAAGCGGCGCACTTCTTCCTACAGCTCATCAGGTCGTTGTGGCCTCGTGAGTAGCACTTGCAGAGCTGTTGATCAAGAGCCCATTGAGCGAATTGGTGATCGTCTCGCCAGTCTTTCTAACGAGACTAGCTCTGAATTAGGGAGATGAGATCAGCGAATCTGATGCCTTAACGGAGTTCGGGAAGATTCCATCGAGCATGGCAAGTAGTTCAATCCCGGCGGCCCCTACCGTAAATCGTGTGACGTTCACTGGTCCGAGATCAGCGGACCCATCACTGAACTTCAGGGGTTCGCTTTCAAGGACTCGTCTGTAGTTTTCGCTCATCTCGTCGTCGGCGTGAGCCCCTTCTTTATCGGCCACACCGAGGACAACCTCACGACGCGAAAGTGGTGAGCAACCTGGCACCTTCAGCACAGGCTTGTTCCACCAATTACCAAGACTGCATGTTTCGTATCCACTCATGTCGGGCTTCTGGGTCAGGAAGAGGCGGGGCTCTGAGGGTGAGAACGCGACTCCAAAAGGAAGGTGCATGATCGTTACACGATCTGAGAAGCGAGAGTAAGCCTCTGGGGGAGGTGTCGGCAGCGTTCGAATGGTAAGCGCTAGGTATTCCGGACGTATGCGCTTGAGAAGCGGAACACTCTTGCCGCTCTCGTGAACGAAAACCCGAATACAGGTGGCAGCGTGAAGCGCTTGGATCAGATCACCCTTTCCCATCCCGGCCAGTGCGCTTCGAAGGAGGTGCCTGTGATCCTCAAGCGCGGACAGATAAAAGGCTCTCCGTTCGACTGTAGTCCTCTTCGCCATAGTCTCAGGATACGCCAATCGTAGGCGGCGATGCCGCTCGATGAAACCTTCATCTGGTCGCCAGCCGAACCGGTTGTTCCCTGCGGAGACCCGAAGGGAAACGCTTTCCCATGTACGCTCTTCAACGCACCTGCTTCACGCTGGGAGTGTCATATGAGTCCATAGGCACTAGCACACCGTGGCTATGCCAGAGCGACACGGCAAACGACCCAGCGCTATGCACCTGCAAGAGCACACGGATCGAGAAGCGATGGTGCGGGCACAACGTGCCAGCTAGACTGTTTGCACTGTGGGCTAGCGGCACAATTGGTGAGCTTGGCGGCCCGAACTCCTAAAGACGGCGGCCCACAAACACACCCGCTATTAAACTTCTTGATTCCGGCCGGTGGGAGACGTATATTCCAGCAGACCTCACATTGGGCAATATTGATGCCATTAAACAATGCTCTAGAGCAGTTATGCAGCTACAAAAACCTGTTCTGGGCCTGGCGCAAAGTCGCCGTGTTCTGCCAAACCTCAGACACCTGGTATAACGAGACTGAATACCGACTTTTCGAGTTGAACCTTCGAGAAAACCTTCTCAGTATAGCCAGTGATTTTGCCCAGTCGCATTATCAGACCGCACCTCTAAGACCTCTTCCGCAGCCGAAGCGTGACTCTCAAGGCAAAATCACCGTACGCCAAGCGTTTTGGGTCGCCATTCGCGATCAGGTTGCGTGGCTGGCTTACACGAACGTGGTAGGTCCAGAAATAGACGGGCTTATGCCCGCGTGGAGTTATGGGAACCGTCTTTACCGCTCAATAACATTTGCGGATGTCGACGCGGGCAAGAGAAAAATGAGTGTTGGGCCCTACAGACACTCGCGGGGCCTCACCTATAGGCCCTGGAAACAAAGCTGGCCGTTATATCGGCGCCATTTGCTCCTAACAGCGCGGCGATGGCCAGATCAGAGTTTGTTTTATCAGAGACAGACGAACGCCTTTTGGAAACTGAGGAAGGTCTTGAGCCGACTTGGCGCCTGCCTTACCTTTCGAAGAATTTCTGGACGAAACCACTGGCGCGCCTACACTGGTGCTCGCTCGATATTGAAAAATTCTATCCATCTATTTCACTCGAGCTTGCTTGCAGTGTCTTGTTGAAACGGTCCTTGATGGCTCAGGCAATCGGGCCTGATTTGCTTGGGCGTTTAGCATCATTTGAAGGTTCATCCGCACTTTTGGTGATACTCCCGCATGACCGATAATTTGGGTACACTGCACTGCTCTGATGATCTCCGGTCAATGGGATGGGTCAACGCACGCTGTTGCCCGATGCTACCGAGCTTCAGTTGCATTGTCTGAAGTTCGAGTTGGATACCGTTGGTTTACGCTGGCGATGGGCGGTGAGGCGGGCGCACGGCTTG
>Ga0302320_10030539_pt1 | contig 10262 bp, 5 predicted proteins | sample Bog_T0_3_FD_202130 | JGI IMG/M metagenome (GOLD analysis project Ga0302320, IMG submission 202130) | Peat permafrost microbial communities from Stordalen Mire near Abisko, Sweden - Bog_T0_3 | ecosystem: Environmental > Terrestrial > Soil > Wetlands > Peat | place: Sweden: Abisko, Stordalen Mire... | reverse complement strand
CCTTTGAGGTGTTCTACTTCGTAGGTGAATTCTGGGCCAACCGCTACCGGGGAACCCGATTTGCGGGCCTTAACGGCATAGGTAGAGATAGTGTGCGATTCGCTCCCGGAAATTGGTGGAAGGAACAGCGCAAACGTAGTTGAACTGGCCGTAGTCTGGGTAAGGACGACGGACCAGAGAGAGCCCATGGCCGTTTCCTCCCGAGTGATCTGGTCTTCCCTGAAGCTCAGGTCGCCCTCCGGGCCGTAGTAAACGAACGGCGTTTTAGGAGGTTGCCCTACCTCAATGGGCCCTTGCGAGGGTGTATAAGTAACCTTTGTGTGGCCGGAATGGCTGGCTAGTTGAAATTGATTGACGCTCACTTGGGGAGTGGCGGGAATTGCTGCGGCTGACATTTTGTAAAACCTCTTTCTTATGAATTGACTGGCTCACTTGCCAACTCGTTAGTGACCTTATTAGCCTCCGCGTTGCAGTCTGCTCGCATTAAACGAATCGTCTGGGATACTTGGGCAATTGGCCCTACCGTCGGTAACGGCCGATCAGAACTTGTAGAGGCGGCAGCGCTGTTCCCTTGCGGTAGCTTTCATGGAACTCGTCGAAACCGGCTTGCGCGCGCCACCAGTAGTGGTCTTCCATACTCCAGCGCAGAAGAGCAGGCTCCAATCGATAAGGCGTGTACTCGGCCAGCCAGTTCGCGCGATAGTCGGGTATGAGCAAAGAGAGCGAGTCCATCAGATCCCCGACCCTTCCATGCGTGCGCGAAAAGCTCGAGGAGAGTAAGTCCCAAACCTCCGAATCAGCACCGTTAGCGCGCTGTTGTTTAGCCCACAAATCCCCGATCTCCAGCGCGTACAAGCTGCGCATGCCAGCGTAATCAAGCACCCGGCTGCCAAATAAGAATGTGCCAACACTGGCGTCCGCCGTTTCTGCTGCCAGAAAGCGCGCTTGCGCTTCCTCGGCGTTGAGACGAAGATTGCGAAGATCTTCGCGATGCTTGCGCAAGCCGGCCACGCGTTTCGCCTCGAAAGGGCTGCTCCATTGCGCGTCCATATCTTCCACGCCCCAAATCCTCTGCGCCAGCGATTCGGCCAATGACAGAGCCTGCAAACCCGCCGCCATCTCGGAAGCGCACGTTGCAGGATAAAAGTCGCGTGCATATTCATCAAAAAAAACGTCCGTGGCAATCGGCGTCGATTGCCACGCGGCGACTGCTCCATAAGCTATACCGGGCCACGCCATGCGCCGCAATCCCTCCTGGTTATCGGTCCAAACCGTGTTGATCAGGCCAAGCGCGCTGGCTTTCCTCCCGGCCGCTAGAAACGTATCGATATTACGGAAACTCTTCGCGAAGTCCGGCGTCATCTCGCTCCACATGTTCACGCCGGAGGCAACGAACACCGGCACCTGGTTGGCGATCAAAGGCGCGAGCCATTTGGTGTAAAGCGGATCGGGATCAGGTTCGTACCACCACGGCACGATGGCGACATTCGCCGGAATCTGCGCGGCGATGCCCGGAAATTTCACGACAATGTCGCCCCAAGCGAGAACAAACTTCCCATGCGCGATGAAGCGCTCGGCCACCGCGTCGAGTTGAGTGAGAAACAACCGGGCCGGCGTAAAGCCGCTTCCTTTCACTTTCGCCGCCCGGGCAATCTCCCATGTCTCATCGAACCCTATGTGGACAAAAGAACTCGGAAATAGCTCGAGGTATTGGTTCGTCCAATCGGCTAAGATCTCTTGCACTTTGGGATTGGCTGGATCAAACTCGCCGCCGTGTGCAAAATCAGCCAAACTGGAATACTTTTCGATGCGGAATAAATCGTGTTGGTGGCCGTAGAGTTCCAGGCAGGGAATTACGTCTATGTGACGTTCACGCGCATAGGCAATAATGCGGCGGATCTGCGCCTTTGAGAATTGGGCCTGCGGATTGAGGAGTGAGTATCCAGTCAGCTCTATGGAATCTTCGTTATAGAAATAATATTGGTTCCCTTTCCAGCGAGCGATGAAGTCAAGCTGCCGAAGAACTTCCTCCTCCGTGGCCAACGGACCTTCACTCATGTCGATCATGGTCCCTCGATAGGCTGTCGTGGGCCAATCTCGGATATCCACAAAGGGAAGTACGCCGCCGTCGTCGCTCGCTTCCGCCAGCTGCGCTAGTGTCTCAGCGCCATAAAAGAGCCCAGTGGAGGTGCGGGAGTCGAGAGTCACGCCCTCTTGGTTGACTGTCAGACGATACGCCTCACGGCTGTCCGGCCCCGTCGTCTCACCTGGCTGAGAAAGCGCCTCAATCCCGCCGGAGCGAAGAAATGTGATAGCTTTCGCGGAGCTTATGGTAGCCACAAGCGGGATGGAGATTCCGGTGCGCTTCAGGATCTCCTCCGCCAGGCGAGAGGCGGCGAATCGGTCCTCAGTGGCCGATCCCTCGGGCATAGTGATCTGGAGGTCCCGCAGCTGGAGCGATCCTTCTCCATAAGTAACCTGCTGCGGTTTGGGCAGAAGTGAACTGTGCGCTGGGGCGCTTAAGGCCAAGCAGACCGAGAGGGCGGCGGCTGAAAAAAATCGCATTAGAAAGACGTAGAGGCCAACTCGGTCCTATGCGATTCGAAACTGTGACGCGCCGCATAGACCTTCGCCACCGCGCTGACAATATCGTCCATGTCTTGCCGAGTGCCAAGGAACATACGATGTTCCAGCCAAACCGCCTCCTTGCAGGCCCTCTCGGAGTTGGGGCAAAGCTCGGAATAACGGCTATAGTCATGCGCTATCTCGCCGCTCTGAAAGAGCGGGTTGCGGTAGAGCGGGAACGAATAGCCCGTAAGACAAGGGATACCTTCGGCGTTCAGCGCCGTGACAAAATCTCCCCGCGATATCCCGAACGTTTCAGCCAGAAAACGAAATATATAAATGTGAACCGCGAATTCCGCGGCGTAATCGGTAATATGCAAAGGTCGTATACCAGGAATCTGGCTCAGCTGCCGGCTCAAGTAAAGACTGTTCTCTCGCCGCGTAATCGTTTGCCTCGCCAGACGCTTCAATTGCTCGAGCAGCAACGCGCCCTGGAACTCAGTCAGGCGGAAGTTCCAGCCCATACGGTGATGCTCATACCAGGGCCGCCCCGCCTTTCGCCCCACCCATATATAAGATTCGCAGAGTTCGGCCACCGCCAGGTTATTGGTCGTGATTATGCCACCCTCCCCGGCGGTCATGTTCTTCGAGAACTGAAAGCTGAAAGCCCCGGCGTCGCCGATGCTGCCGCAACCTCGGCCATTCCAGCGCGCGCCATGCGCATGGGCGGCGTCCTCCAAAACCATGATATTGTGCTTCCGCGCGACAGCCATGATGCCTTCCATGTCGGCGGCAACTCCCGCGAAGTGAACCGGGATCACCGCGCGCGTCGCGGGCGTTATCGCTTTCTCGAAGCTTTCCGGACTCAGGTTGAACGTGTCGTAATCGATATCGCAAAAAACCGGCGTTGCGCCAATAGCCAGCGGCGCGGTGGCCGTGGCTATAAATGTATACGCCGGCACAATCACTTCATCGCCGCGATCAACCCCTAAAGCGCGCAATGCAACCTGTAGGGCCGCCATACCCGTGGCGCAAGCTATGCCGAAGCGCGCGTTGTGCGCCTGCGCGAACTGCTCTTGAAATTCGGCCACGGTGGAGCGAAGCGTTCCCGTGTTGGCAATGGCTTCAGTAGCTTCGCCCATCGTGTAACGCCACCACTGTCCGCTATGCAACACTTCCAGCAGAGATTTCTCTTCGCTTTCATCGAAAACCGGCCACGACGGAAACGGGGCTGTGCGCACAGCCTCGCCGCCAAACACCGCGAGCTTACTCATAGTTCTACCAGCCTATGAGTTTTTGGCAAAAATGTCAAAAAGTCTGTTCGCGAACGGCGCTATTTCTGATACACGTTCCCTTTCAGATCGTCAGGAAGGTCGCTCAGAAAGCCCTGAAATTCATAAATCTTCGCCACCGCACGATCGATAATCCGCTCACCCATGCCCACTTCCACCCAGGTCGCCGCGCTTGCCGCGCCATAGCCACCCCTTGCTGCCGCCGCAATCGTCGGGAAATACCCGTAATAACCATTCGTGTATCCCGCTAGCACCGTCGTTCGCACCGGGCAGCGGTCCCGCCAATTGATTTGAAAATCCACGAACGGCTCGCCCGGAAAAGTGGCGATGGCGATTTGCTTGTTAATCAAAGCCGTGGTTACGCGGATAGGGAATTCCTGCATGACCGGCCCCGCCTGCTCAATCCCTTGTGGGCCGAGAAACTTCAAAAGCGCCGCTTCGAATTGCCGCTTGTTCCAGCGCAAACGCGCGATGATCGACTCCTCCGATGCCTCAATACTCGCCTGCGCCTCGGGCTCCGTGCGAATTTCTTTGGCTACGCGCGCCGCTTCCTTACCCAGCTTCATCCCCGTCCATTCGCGCATCTTCAGCGCGTCTTCCTGCATGGGTTGCTGCGTAAAGAACGGATTGATATCGCCCGGTGCGCCCTGCAGAAAGAAACTCAGCGCGCCTCCGCCCAGCGCTTCTTCCACTACCGAATTCATCACCGCCGGATAGTCGGCCGAATAGCGTGTGTTACCGGAGCCGAACACCACTGGGTGGCAAGCATAATTCACCACCACCGCCAGCGGCGTGCCATCGGCTCTATCCACACGAATCACCGTCACCGTCGGGTCCACCGGCGCGGTTGGAATCTGCGTCGGATTGCGCTCAAACCAGCTCACTTTTCCGTCAGCGGTAATCTTCAATCGATTGTGGCCGATATAAGCGATGCCTGTTCCCGACCCGATGCGCGCATCGCTCAGATGATCGGCTGCCCCTTGAATCGCATGCTTGATTTTGTCGCGCGCCGCACGCTCCCAGGCAGGCACGCCGTTCTTGTAAACGTCCTGAATCACCGGCGCGCTGTGCGTGTGCGATGCACTCAGCAAAAGAGTCGTGATGCCGCTCGATTTCTCCACCGCATTGTGGATCTCGTCAATCGCCTCCGGGCCAAAGCTGCGCCCCAAATCAAGCGTCACCAAAGCAAGGCGCTGAGTCCCAGCTTCGAGCACCAACACACGCGCAAAAAGCGGATCAATCGTACCGTCCGCCGGGGTAAGCCTATCTTCAAACCCCCACATCACCTCTTTTGCTTGCGGTGTGATGTCTACTTTCGCCACCCCGGCCCGCAGGGTCGCGGCCTGCGCCCACCCGCTCAGTAGCAAAGAAATGGCAAGCACTTTGTGGATCGGACTCATTCCAGGTAGTGTACAACCCCTCGCCAACCGCAAAAAGTACTAGACCGCCCTAGTCGTATCGTGGTATATGTGAATAATTCGTTTCAATTACCGATACCCGAGGTTCACTTTATGACACGCACTTTGAAGCTCCGTTCTCTCATCAACTTCCCCACATTTCTGTGCCTCGTCGCGCTCTCGCCCTCTCTCTACGCCCAACAAGTCGCCGCCGCCATCACCGGCCAAGTCACCGACGCCACCGGCGGCTCCATCGTCGGCGCCAAAATCACCGCCACCGACGTTGACCGCGGCACCTCCTGGACCACCATCACCGACGGTTCCGGCCTCTACAACCTCCCACGCGTCCCTGTCGGCACCTACAACGTCAAAGTCGAAAACGTCGGCTTTCAGGCCGCCACTAAGTCCAATGTTTTGCTTGAGTTAAATCAGGTCGCCCGCATCGACTTCAGCCTCCAGGTCGGCAACGTCGCCACCTCTGTCGAGGTCAACAGCGCCCCGCCTCTCCTGCAAACCGAATCTACCCAGCTTTCCACCGTTCTTGATTCCCGCACCAACGAATCCTTGCCCTTGGCCACCCGCAATTACGTTCAGCTCACGCTTCTTTCCGCCGGCAGCGTGCACCCCGATCCCAGCAGCTTCACCAACGGCCAAACCACTGCTTCCAGCGGCCGCCCCTACATCAACGGCAATCGCGAACAAGCCAATAATTTCATCCTCGATGGCATGGATAACAATCAGGTTTCCGACAACCTCGTCGGCTATGCGCCCAGCGTCGACGCCATCCAGGAGTTCAACCTCATCACCCAGGATGCTCCCGCCGAATTCGGCAATTTCATGGGCGGAATCGTTTCCACCAGCATCAAGTCGGGTACCAATCAGTTTCACGGCAGCGCCTTCGAATTCATCCGCAACGACAAGCTCAACGCCAATAATTGGGCCTCCAATTGGAGTGACAACCCTCGCCCCCTCCTCCGCTGGAACGAATTCGGCGCAACCGGCGGCGGTCCTATCAAGAAAGATAAACTCTTCTTCTTCGTCGATTATCAAGGCCAGCGCTACGATACGCCTGCCAGCACCGGTTCCGTGTCCGTCCTCACCGCGGCCGAACGCGGCGGTAACTTCAGTCAACTCCTCACGCTACAGAATCCCATTCAGCTCTACAATCCCTACTCGGTCGATGGCAACGGCAATCGCGCGCCCTTTGCCGGCAACATCATCACGCCTAGCTTGCTCAATCCGGTCTCGCTCAAAATCGTCAACTCACAGTACTATCCGCAACCGCTCAATGGCAGTCTCACCAACAATCAACTCAACACCAGCCATTCCTTCATCAATGGCGACCAAGGCGACGCCAAGGTGGACTACGCGCTCAGTGACAAAGATCACATCTTCGGCCGCTATTCGCAGAGTTCCATCGAAAATCCCGGCACCAACACCCAGCAGCTCTTCTACAATTCTTTCGCCAACTACCCCGCCCACAATGGCGTACTTGATTGGACCCGCTCCGTTTCCCCCTCGATCGTGAACGATGCGCGCGTCGGCGTGAACTACGTCTTCGTCAACAATGGCTCGGCAGCGAACGGAGTTACAGGCTTCGCGCAAACCGTCGGCATCCCAGGTATCGAATCCAGCTTCCTCCCGTCCATGTCGCTCTCCGGCAATAGCTTCGCTAACGGCATCGGTACCGGCGATGTCTATCAACTCTTCGCCGACGCGGTGATTCAGTACGAAGACACCATGATCGTCACCAAAGGGAAACATACGTTCCATCTCGGTTTCCAGGGTTGGCGTCAGCGCATCGATACCTTCTATTCCGGTAACAACGGCCGCGCCGGAACTTTCAGTTTCAACGGCCAATTCACCGCCGGCCCGCTCAACACCACCAAGGCCAATACCAACAGTGGCTCGGGAGATGCTGACTTCATGCTAGGCCTCCCATTCGACGTAGGTGGTGGAGTCAACGGCGGCACCTGGGGCCAGCGAGCTAACATCTTCTCCGGTTACTTCCAGGACGATTGGCGCGTCAGTTCCAACCTGACTCTCAACCTCGGATTGCGCTACGAACTGCATACGCCCTGGGTGGAAGTAGACAACCGCCAGGCCAACTTCGGACTCTTTTCCGGCGCTTTGGAACTCCCAGGCCAGAACGGCAACTCGCGGGCCCTTTATAACACCTACGAGGGGATCACCAATTTTCAACCTCGCATCGGTCTCGCCTATAGCCCCGGCGGCGGCAAAACGGTTATCCGTGCCGCTTATTCGCTTTCCTCCTATCTGGAAGGCACCGGTACCAATCTCCGTCCCACCATCAATCCTCCTTTCGCCGACGAGCACGATGCTCACTATAGCTCCAACACTTTCCCCGGTTCGACTCTCGACCAGGGTTTCCTCCCATTCGATTCGAGCAACGTATTCGCCGGCGCGACCCTCCGAGTTTGGGATCCCAACGTCCGCCCGGCTGTCTCGAATCAGTGGAACCTGACTCTCCAACGCCAGTTCGGCAACTCGACCACGCTCCAAGCCGGCTATGTCGGTCAGAAGACCACTCACCTAATGGTCCCCATGCCCTATCTCCAGGAACAGCTGCTTCCCAACGGCACCGTCATTCCAAGTCCTTATCTCGCCGGTAATCCCACGCTGCAAAATGAAATCGGCCAAATCTCCGGCACCGCTTCGAATGGCAACCAAAGCTACAACGCCCTGCAGGTCACTCTCCAAAAGCGTCTCTCGAGTGGCCTCGAAGGACAGCTTGCCTATACCTATTCCAAGTGTCTGACTGACTCCAGCGGCTACTACGGCTCGTGGGGCGGCCAAACCACTCCCACTTCTCCTTACTGGCAGAATCTCTACGACAAGAAAGCCGAATGGGGCCCTTGCTATTACGATGTGGAGCATGTGATGACGGGCTATATCACCTATGACATCCCTCTGGGCCGCAATCGCACATTTGGCAAGAACATGAACAAAGTCGTGAACGCCATCGTCGGTGAATGGCAGGCTAATGCCATTGTCAGTTTCCACGGTGGGTTCCCGTTAACCATCTCTGGCTCCGACGCTTCCGGCACCAACTCCCGCGGCGCTCGCGCCGATTGCATCGCTCCGGTCGTCTACAACGGCTATGAGAACGCACCTACTAGCGAGGGCGTGGCCGGCGGTTACCAATGGTTCGGCCAATCTTCCTTCTCTCAGCCCGCTTCCGGCTTCGGTACTTGCGGCGTTGCCACTGTGCGCGGGCCTGGTCTCCACGAAGCGGACGTAAGCATCTCTAAATTCTTCGCCTTCACGGAGCGCCAAAAGCTCGAATTCCGCGGCGAGTTTATCAATTTCACCAACACTCCCATCTTGAATTCTCCCAACACCGGCCTGGGTTCAACCTTGGGGGCCATCACCAGTGCACAAGGCGCTCGCAACATCCAATTTGCTCTGAAGTACCACTTCTGATCGTCTCGGCGCCTGGCGTTTTTGTCCAAAACCGCTAGCCGAGCCGCGACAGCAATGGAGCGGTAACGTCAGCCGCCATCGATGGAAAACTTCGGGAGCAAGCTTGCCCCCGCTACGCTAAATTAGAGGAGGACTCATTCATGTCGTTCCTCCTCCTCTTCTTCCTCGCCATCGCATCTCCCAACCTCCAGCAAGGCATCAAACTCTACGAAGAAGGCAAAGTCCGGGAAGCCATCGAACCCCTTCGCCGCGAACTAAAAGCAAACCCAACCTCCTTCACCGCCCAAGCCTATCTCGGACTCAGTTTCGCCGAAGCCGGTTTCTGTCCCGACGGCGAACCTCTCCTCAAAAAGTCCCTCCCAAATATCTCCGATAAAGAAATGCGCCGCGCCATGGCCGAAAGCGGCATCAAGTGCGCCATGTCTTCCAACCAGCAAGACGACGCCCTCGCTTTTCTCCATGCCCTCCGCCGCGACTATCCCAAAGACCCCGAGGTTCTCTACCTCGCCACTCACGTCTTCTCCGATCTCTCCCTCCGCACCTCCCAGGAACTCATCTTCAGTGCTCCGTCCTCCTATCAGGTCCATCAACTCAACGCCGAGGCCCTTGAGACGCAAGGTAAATGGGATGAAGCCGCCTCCGAATACCGCGTCGTCTTAGAGCAAAACCCCAAGCTCGCCAACATCCACTTCCGCATCGCCCGCCTGATTCTGTCCAAGCCCAAAACCGCTTCCACTTTCCCCGAGGCCACCAAAGAACTCAACGAAGAACTGCGCCTCAATCCCAACAATCCCGGCGCTGAATACACTCTGGGCGAAATCGCCCGCGAGTCCGACGATTGGCAAGCCGCTATCGATCACTTCAGCAAAGCCGCTCTCCTCGATTCCAATTTCGCCGACGCCTTCATCGGCCTCGGCCGCTCTCTCATTCAAGTCGACAAATCCACCGAGGCCATTCAACCCTTGCGTGTCGCCGTCCAACTCCAGCCCGCCAACCCCACTCCTCACTACCATCTCGCCGTCGCCTATCGCCGCTCAGGCCAAATCTCCGCGGCAGATCGCGAATCCCAACTCTTTAAACAAGCCTCCGACCAAGCCGCCGCCAACCGCCGCTCCGTCGAAAACGGACTCCTCGGCCAAGGCATCGACCCGAAAGAAAAGCCATGACCACTACGCCAGAAGGCCCGCGCCGTCGCATCGGAGCCGGGACCGTCAGCGGCCTACTTCGCTCCCCCGCTATCAGCACCGGATCGCTCTCGAAGCTCCTAGCCGCGCTCGTCTTCTTCTACGTCGCGATCCAGTTGAACACCCATTTCTGGCTCGACGAAACAGCGGGCTATTGGACCACCAATGCCGGCTTCACCCAGATCGTGCATCGCTGCATCATCTGGCCGCATTCCATCCTTTACAGTTTTGTGTTACTGGCCCTGCGCTCTCTGGGCATTCATCAGCCGTGGATCTATCGCTTGCCCTCCCTGCTGGCCATCTCGGGAGCGTGCTTCATTCTCTTCCGTCTGACGAAGCGCCTCTTCAATAGTGAGACCGCATGGCTAACCCTCGCCATC
>Ga0302320_10030538_pt1 | contig 10262 bp, 8 predicted proteins | sample Bog_T0_3_FD_202130 | JGI IMG/M metagenome (GOLD analysis project Ga0302320, IMG submission 202130) | Peat permafrost microbial communities from Stordalen Mire near Abisko, Sweden - Bog_T0_3 | ecosystem: Environmental > Terrestrial > Soil > Wetlands > Peat | place: Sweden: Abisko, Stordalen Mire... | reverse complement strand
CCGCGTTCGGATGGCCGGTCCGCGGATCCCCATGCCTCCCCTCCGCGATCTCCGCCACCGAACGGCGGCCGCGCTCCTGCCTCGGAGAAGGCGCCTGCGCCCGCTCCGGCAAACAGCGGGCCGGCGGCCGACCAAAAGAAATGACGACTGCGAAAAAACGAAAGTGACCTTCTGCAGTTGCGAAACCCGAGGTATTGGGGCATGTCATAGCACGATATGACCAACCAGCCGGTTTCACGAATCCTATTGACAGGCATCATGTTGGCTCTCGCCACGGCCGGCGGGCCTGCTGTTTTGGGCAAGGACAAGGCCGCGGACCATCCGCCGCTCAAACTGAACATTGACACGGCTCCGATCGACCGCGACGACGGGCTGAGGGTGAGCTACGCCTCGATAGTCAAGAAGGCCTCCCCCACCATCGTGTATATCAAGTCCAGCAAAAAGGTCCGAAACGAGATGCCGCAGTTCTTCAACGACCCGATGTTCCGGCATTTCTTTGGCGTCCCAGGCCAGGGTGGCGGCATTCCACAAAGCAGGCTGGAACAGAGCCTTGGTTCGGGCATCATTGTCAGTCCGGACGGCTATGTCATCACGAACGATCACGTGGTAGACGGCGCTGACGACATCCAGGTTTCGTTCGGCAAACCCGAGAAGGACTTCAAGGCGGCGATCATCGGCCGCGACAAGGAGGCGGACATCGCCGTCCTCAAGATCGACGCTACCGACCTGCCCGCCGCGACCCTTGGCGACAGCGAGCAGTTGCAGGTGGGAGACACCGTGCTCGCCATAGGAAATCCCTTTGGCGTCGGCCTGACCGTCACCCACGGGATCGTAAGCGCCCTCGGACGGAACAATCTCAACATAGAATCCTTCGAAGACTTCATCCAGACGGACGCGCCCATCAATCCGGGCAATTCAGGCGGAGCTCTTCTGGACTCGAAGGGCCGCGTCGTGGGCATCAACACTGCGATTGTCAGCGGCAACGGCGGTTCGAACGGGATCGGATTTGCGATCCCCATCAATCTCGTGCGCTCCGTCGTGGATCAGCTGGTGCGCAATGGCAAGGTGGCGCGCGGATTCATGGGAGTCGGACTCGAGGAGATCAAGCCCGACCTTGCCGAGCAGTTCGGCACAACCCATGGCGCATTGGTCACGGATGTGAATCCCGATACGCCCGCGGAAAAGGCCGGGCTCAAGAGCGGGGATGTCATCACGAAGCTGGATGGAAAGCCTGTCGATGATCCCGCTTCGCTTCGCCTGGCGGTGAGCGAGATGGCTCCCGGCACGAGCGTGAACCTCGAGTACCTGCGGGACGGGAAGAGCGCCACGGTGACCTTGAAGCTTGCCGACCGCTCATCGTCGAGCCTGGCCCAAAACGATCGCAATGGCGCGGAGGGCAAGAACGAGGGGGTCCTCAACGGCGTCACGGTTGGAGACATCACTCCGGAAATCCGAGAGCAACTGGGAATCCCGCCCGGCAGCAATATCAGGGGGGCCGTGATCACAGATGTCGATCCGGACAGCGCCTCGGCGAAGCAGGGACTCAGCAAGGGAGACGTCATCATGGACCTCAATCGCCGCCCGGTGCACAACGCCGATGAGGCGGTCAAGCTGAGTGACGAAATCAAGGGACCGAAAGTCCTCGTGCGCGTGTGGCGCGGCGGATCGAGCCGCTACATCGTTGTGGACGAGTCGCAGTGATCCTCCGACAACCGGCGGCTCAAGCCACCCTTACCGCGGCGGCAGCCGCTTCCTGAAGGGCGGTCAGATCCGGCTTTCCCGAGCCGAGAAGGGGAAACTCGGCAAGGAGGACGATCTGCCTCGGCACGCTCAGTTCGGCGAGTCCCTTTGCGCGTACCGCGTTTCGGATGGCCTCCAGGGTGAGCCCGGGGTCGGACGTGCAGACGACGAGCTCCTCGCCCTTGATTGGATGCGGGCGGCTGACGACCGATATGGGTCCCGCGGTGGCGATGGAAACAGCCTCCTCGACCGCGGCGAGAGAAACCATTTCGCCGGCGATCTTGGCGAAGCGTTTGGCACGGCCGAGGACGGCGACGTAGCCCTGGTCGTCGACCGAGACGATGTCGCCCGTGTCGTACCACGCCTGCGCGTCCGCCAGGACTCCGGGCTTTTCGGGGAGATAGTAACCCAGCATCCGATTCGGCCCGCGGAAATGAAGGCGCCCGCCCGGGGTGCCCGGCACGGGCTCGAGGCGGTATTCGATTCCGGGAAGAAAGCGGCCGACCGTGCCTGGCTTGGAGGCGAGCGGGGTGTTCATCGCCAGGGCGGGAGAGGCCTCGGTGGTTCCGTAGCCTTCAAAGATCCGTATTCCGAACCGATCCTGCCAGAGCTGCTGCGTGGCCGGCTGAAGCTTTTCCGCCCCTGAAAAGACATAGCGCAGGGAGTAGAAATCGTACGCGTTGGCCTTGCGCGCGTAGCCGTTCAGGAATGAGTTTGTCGCGAAGAAGATCGTCGCGTTCGCATTGTAGATGAAATCGGGAATGATTCCGTAGTGGAGTGGGGTAGGGTAGAGAACGGTCCTGACTCCCGAGAAAAGGGGAGTCAGCATTCCGCCGGTGAACCCGAAGGCATGGAATAGAGGCAGCGCGTTGAAAATGCAGTCGCTGTGCGCAAAATCGATCCGCGAGCGGAGCTGAGCCACGTTGGACAACAGGTTTGCATGGGACAGGACCACCGCCTTGGGAAGCCCGGTCGTTCCGGAGGTGAAGAAGATCGCACATCGCGGATCGCGGCCCGAGGCAATCCAGCGGGCTTCATTCTTCGCGTAGGCTGCGGCGAGGCGAAGGCGGATCCAGGCCACCCGCAGTTTCCACGGGAGCGACAGCTTCAGGTCCTCGAGGAAGATCACCTTGACCCCCTGCGCCGAAATCGCCCCGATCCGATCGCCCAGCCGGGCGGTTTCCACAAACGCGCGCGACGTGATGACAGTGCGGACCTGCGCCGTGCGAACGGTGGAAACGAAGGCCGTCATGCCCATTGAAGAATTGAGCCAGACCGGGACGCGATGAGCGAACTGGAGGCCCCAGAAGGCGAGCGCCCCGGCGATGCTGGTCGGCATCAGGAGGCCGACCGCCTCGCCCGGCGCCGACAGGCGTGCAAAGCGTGTTCCCAAGTATGCGGAACCGCCCAAAATGCGCGAGTAGCTGTATCCGCCGCTCCCGCGGCCCTGCCAGATGACGCGCCCGGCCCGGTGGCGCCGCGATGCGGCGACGAGTTCGCGAAAAAGCGAGTGGTCCGGGACCTGCGCCGAAAAGGAGGCGTCGCAAAGGAGATTGTAGATAAAAGGCGTCCGATTGCGGCGATCGGCCGCCTCGGGCATGACTTGCGGCGGAGAGATCGTGAGCGTGATTCGCGGAAAGAGCTGGCGCCTATACTTGTGGGCCAGTCGCGTGAAAAGCGACAGGTGCGCCCCGTCGATGTGAATCGTGATGATCTGCGCCCGGGTCCTGTGGGCGATGAATCCCGGCCCGTCGTAGATCTTCATCAACCCTCCGGTCGTCGTCAGCCGGCCTTCGGGAAAAATGGCGACGACTTCGCCGCGTTCGACGCAGGCGCAAAGGGATTTCAGGGCCAGCGGACGGGTGGGGTCCACCGAATACGTGTGAAGCCACCGCAGAAACGGCCGCACCCAGCGCATTCGGGCGACCTCGGTGTGGACGGCAAAGACCGGCGGCTCCGGAAGGAAGGAGGCGAGCAGCGCCGCGTCGAGCCAGGATGTGTGATTGGCGATGACGAGCCTCGGACCCGATTCCGGAAAATGCTCCAATCCGCGGACCTCCACCCGGAACACAACCCGCAGGATCAGGCGCGCCACGGTGTGAAGTACCGATTCGGGAATCAGCCAGATCATGTAGAATGAAACGGCCAGGTTTATCAGCCCGAAAACCCAAAGAAGCGTGACCGGACGCGGGTCGATCGAGGCAAGGCCCATCGCCCCGAGCGAGCCGGCGACCATAAACACCGCGTTCATGATGTTGTTGGCCGAAACAACCCGTCCGCGCTGGTCCGCTGGGCTGCGGTGCTGCATGAGCGCGTACAGCGGAACCGAGTAGACACCACCCGCCACGCCAATCCCGGAGGTAATGATCGTGAGCAGAAGATCGAGATGCGCACGCCAGAACACATCGGCTGCGACCCAAAGGAAAAGGAGGAAACTGATGGCAAGGCCCGCCAGGGGAACAAACGTCGCGCGAATTCGCCCCCGCGTCAGGGCGAGGCCGAGAAAGGACCCCGCGCCAACCCCGATCGCAAAGCAAAGGAGGAAATGGGTGACGCCACCGGCATCCCGATGCAGCGTGTCCTTCACGTACGTGGGCAGGAAGGACAGAAGCACGGCGCCGATGCACCAAAACCAGGAGATTCCCAGGATGCTGCGCCACAGGACGGGAACATGGCGGATCGTGCGCAGCGCCTCCGCAGTGCAGCGGACCAGCGAACGCGGATTCCACGGGGAGATGTCCCGGTTTGCGCACGCGGGCGCCGGGGGAAGGAAGTAGGTGGAAACGCAGCCGATCAGGCCGAGCGCGAACAGCAGGATCCCGACCTCCACGCGTCCCGCCGGAGAATAGGCGGCTTGGGCGCCGACCATCATTCCGGTGACGATGGCGACGAAGGATCCCGCCTCGAACCAGGCATTGCCCTTCACGAGTTCCTTGTCCGCGAGATAAACCGGCAAGAGCCCGTATTTGAGCGGTCCGAACAAGGCGGAGATGGACCCGAGAGACACAATCACCGCCCACATTCCGTAAAAACTGTTTGTGTAAAGGGCGGCTGCCGCGCCGAACATGACAAACGCCTCAAACGTCTTCAGCGCGCGGACGATCGTGTGCCGCGCCCAGATGTCGGAAACATAGCCGGCCCAGCCCGAAACAAGGGCAAACGGAAGGATGAAAAGCCCGGCGATGAGATAAACCGAATAGGCGGGATTCCAGCCGTTTGCGGCCGCCAGGCCAAACGTGCACAGCAGTACGAATGCGTTCTTGAAGACATTGTCGCAAAAGGCGCCGATGAACTGGGTGACGAACAGCGGCAGAAACCGTCTTGAAGTGAGCATGGGGAGGTGGATTTGAGCCGGGTCTTCAGCGCGCCGGACTCAGGTCAGCCGCCGGCAGCCGCAGCAGGCCGGCAGCCCGCGTGAAGCTCTCCTCGGGAAATCCCATGGCCTGCTTGAGCCGGCAATCGCGCTCGATGGGATTGTGCTCCCTGAGGCTCGACCGGAAAGCGAAACGGCTGACATATCCGCGAAAAAGGGCCTCATGACCGAGCACGGGAACGGGCGTGTCGCTTCCGTGCAGAATGCGCCGCGAAAGAGGCTCCGCAAGGCAGTGTTCAAGATGGCGGCCGCCCAGGCGGCCATTGGGCACGGAAAAGGCGCTGTTGTCCCCGTAAAGGTTGGGGAACCTGCGCACGAGTTTGGCGAAGACGCCAAAGTAATCCCGGTCGAAGGGCCCGCTTGCCGTGGCGCAATGCGCGGCGATGCAGGTGACTCCGATCTCGAGCGGACGGACCAGGATTCGCGGGTCCGCAAGGCGCTTGTCGATGACGGGAAGCGTGTGCTCGCTCCCGGTGTGGGCAAGAAGAGGCAGCCCCGCTGCAGCCATGCGCTCCAGGAAGCGCGTATAACGCCGGTCGGACCAGTCGATATTCTGGCAATTGGGCAGGCATTTGAGGAGCGCGGCTCCAGCGAAAAGGCATTTCTCCAGCTCCTCGAGCGCATCCGGCCTCGCCGGGTGGATGGATATCCCGGCGAGAAACTCCGGGTGCTCCCGGGCCAGTCGAAGCACATAGTCGTTGGGGACGTAGAAAGAACCCACGCTGTCGAGCTTCCGGCCGGCGCAGTCATAGGGTTCTTCCTGTGCCAAGATCACGACCGCGTCGAGCGAGGAGTCCTGCGCAAACGCAAGGAGCCTCTCCGCGTAGAGGGCGTCCAGATTTTCCCGAAGGGCGCCGGAGGGCAGGCCAAAATTGCGGAGCATCAGCGGCTCGGCCCACCGGGTCCAGCCGCGCGGCCTGTACCAGCACCCGGAACCTCCCGCGCCATTGCCGACCATGTGCACGTGAATGTCTATCTTGAGGGGATGGGGATCGGGCATGGACGGACATTCAGTATAATTAATTGATATATCAAGTAATTAATCAAAAAGCCGGGGAAGGAAGCCCTATCTTTCCTTTCATCAAATAAATGCGGAGATTTTCCGGCCGGATGGAGTCTGTCCTCGGCATCCGCATGGGTGCCGTTCAATCATCCGATTTCAGGCCGCGCCCAGACGCGATATCCGTCCGTCGCCGAAGAGAAATGAGGCTTACGCGGCGCGCGGTTGGCAATAACGGGCGAGCTGCCGGTCGGTTGTGATCGGATGCGTCTTAAGGTCGATGATCGCGGCCGGCTCCCACAGAAGCGCGCGAATCGGCTCGAGAAACCTTCTTGGGAGGTCCGGAACGTCGATTTGCCGCAATATGGAGAGCGTCTGCCGCGATGCGGGCAACCCGAGCCACTCGAGGACTCCGAAAACTCCATTTCGCTCGTAAATTGCGGCGAGTTCCTCCCAGCAGGGACTGGTCATTCCACGCAAGCTTGCGTGAGAGGCGATGAACTGGGTCAGCGCCGGGGTTTCATTCAAATCGCCGAGAAGCCCGGAGCAGCGGCCGATGACCTGGAGCGCTTCAAGCCGCCCGAATCGAAATTGCTCGAGGAACTCGCGCACGGTTGCGGGCACGAAATCGAGGTAATGCCACCACGCGGCGGGATCGAGGCTGGCCGCGGCCGATGCGCAGACTTCCGAGGTTGGCGCTTCTTCCAGCCAGCCCGAATCGGACAGCCGTTCAAACCGCACTTCCGGCCAGGTGGTGACCCGATGGGGGACGCCGTAGTGGGACCAGGCGAGTTCGACCGGAGCGGCAATCGTGAAGCGTGATGCGGGTTTCATGGGCGCACTTTACGCGAGCGGGTGAGACAATGCTTGTCCCAACCTAATAAAAGCGCTCAATTTCCCCCATGAATCCGCGAGTCCAGCTTTCCAGGCCCCCGCTCGAACGCATGCTGCGGATTCACGAGATCCTCCGCCGCAACACGCTCGTGAACTGCACCCGGCTCACACGTGATCTGGAGGTCTGCCGCAAGACGGTCGTCCGAGACATCACCTTCATGCGCGACAGGCTGGATCTGCCGATCGAGTTCGACACGGCGATCCAGTCCTACCGGTACACGCAGCCCGTGAACGCATTCCCGACCGTGCAGGTGACGGAAGGCGAGCTTGTCGCGCTGCTCGTCGCGCAGCGTGCGCTCGAACAGTACCGAGGCACACCGTTTCACCGGCAGCTTGAAATCGCCTTCGACAAGCTGGCCGCCGGGCTCAAGGACCGCATTTCCTTTTCCCCCGCCGACGAGTTGAGCGCTGTGTCTTTCAAGAACGTGGGCCTGGGCAGGACCGATCTTTTGGTTTTCAACGCCTTGAGCGGGGCCGTGCTCCGCCAGGAGGAGGTGAGCTTCCAATACCGGAAGCCGGGCGATTCAGGCAAGATTACCCGCAGCGTCCAGCCCTACCACCTGGCGCACCGCGAGAATCTCTGGTATCTGGTCGGTTTCGACCTTGAGCGGCACGCCCTGCGGACTTTTGCGCTTCCCCGCATCGACGGCGTTGTCGTCTCGAAGAGACTGTTCGTCAAACCTGCGGATTTTTCACCGGAAAGGTTCTTTTCAAATGCGATGGGTGTGCTCGGCGGCGATGGCGACCATCAGGTCGTGATCCGATTCAGCGCCAAAGTCGCCGACCGGGTCCGTGAACGCGAGTGGCACGAATCCCAGGAGATGCGCGACCTTCCGGGCGGGCGACTGGAGCTGCGGCTTCGGCTCGGCGCGCTCGCCGAAGTCGAGCAATGGGTGCTCGGCTGGGGCGCGGCCGCCGAGGTCCTCGCGCCGTCGACGCTTCGGGAGAAGATCCGCGAAACGTCGGTGAAGCTCGCCGGAATGTACGACAGGTCAGCCGCGGCGGGAAAGCCGGACGAACATCACGACGGCGATTGAGAGGCCGACGAAGATCACGAAGCGCCGGACCGCCGTCCGGCCTATCCTGCGCGCGATGCCGGCCGCGCCGTAGCCGCCGGTGACGGAGCCGACCGCCATCGCCAGGGCGTACGGCCAGAACACAAGGCCGGCCTGGGCGAAAATCAGGCCCGCGACCCCGTTGATGCACAGGGCTAGGAGACTCGTCATCGCACTCATCTCCAGGATATCCGTCATTCCGAGAACGCCGAGAATCGAAAGCATCATGATGCTCATGCCTGCGCCAAAATAGCCTCCATAGACGGCGACCGCGGTTTGGGCGAAGATCGCAAGGGACATCCAGCGAGTGCCGGCCTCGTGCGCGGCCTCGACCGACTTCAGCTTCCTCTGGATCGGCGTCTGGAGGATGAAAAGAACGGTCGCAAAAAGGATGAGCCACGGGACCAGCCGGTCGAAAACTCCCGAGGGAGTCAGGCGCAGGAGCATCGCGCCCGCGCCGCCGCCGAAGCATGCGGGAATCAAAAGCCAGCGCATGACGTTAGGAATTCGCGCAAGCTCCCTGCGGAAACCCCAGATGCTTCCGACCGAGCCCGGCCAGATGCCGACCGTGTTTGTCGTATTTGCAATGATCGGGGGCAGGCCTAAAGCGATCAAAACGGGGAAGGTGAGCATCGTCCCTCCGCCAGCGACCGAGTTGATCGCTCCGGCAATGAAGGCCGCCAGAAAGGCGCTAAAAATGTGAAATGCGTCAATCGTGGCCATGGTGGCGCCCAGATCGTTCAAAGCCTCCACCGGTAGGTGTCCTGGAGAAAGAACTGAGCACTGAGCTCGAAATCGAGATTTTGCGTTATTCCTGTGGAGACGGTCGGCCAGGCCACCCCAAGAGCCCGGTACTCGTTGGGCGCCGGGCTGTCCGGATTCAATCCCAGCGAGATCGCATTGACGCGCAAGAGAAGATCGCCCGGGGCGACCGTCTGCGGCGTTTCAGTAACCTGCCCGGCCAGCCGCAGGCCGATGGCTCCGGCAAGAATGCCGGGCAAGATCGGCTTCAGCAGCAATCGAAACAGGGGAAGCATCGGTCCACGGTTCACAAGAGCCCGTGGAGGCGCCAGCTCAAAACTTGATTTAAGAAAAACTGGAGCGTTATCGCAAAATTACCGGAGGAGGAGGGGTCCGCAGCCTTGCGCGCAAACTCTCATATTCAGGCTCTGACCCTGATTCCCGTTTGATGACAACGATAAATTCGGTTGAGAAACGGTGGGCGCCTCAGCACGATCTGCGGGTTCTTTTTTGGGCCCTTAGCTCAGCGGTTAGAGCAGGGGACTCATAATCCCTTGGTCGTGGGTTCGAATCCCCCAGGGCCCACTATCTCTTATGAATAATAAACATGCATGGTTGGCTGATGACCAATAACCGGCTGTAGGGCCCCGCCCGTCCCTGGACAGCCAAGGAGTCCGGAGCTTGAATGGAAATTGCCTAATGTCCGTTTGGGTCCAAGGTGTCGGTGAATCCAGATCCAAGGCCCGGACCCATTTGCCATGCCCGACACCGTTTCTTTCCGCGTCAACAAGCAGCCGGTGAAGATCAAGGTCGCACCGGACCGGACCCTGCTTTGGGTCTTGCGCACGGACCTTGGGCTGACCGGCACAAAATACGGCTGCGGCATCCTCCAATGCGGAGCGTGCACGGTGCTTGTGGACAACCGGGCCATCCGGTCGTGCTCGGTGGATGTCAAGTCGGTCGAGGGCAGGGATGTGACGACGATCGAAGGCCTGGCCGGCGATGGAAAGCTGCACCCGATTCAGGAGGCCTTTGTCGCGCACGACGCCCTTCAGTGCGGCTTCTGTACGCCAGGCATGATCCTGACGGCCTGTGATTTTCTGCTGAGACATCCCAACCCGACGCGTGACGAAGTCATCGCGGGCATGGATGGCAATCTCTGTCGTTGCGGCGCCCAAATGCGCATCGTCGATGCGATCCTGGCCGCCGCATCCGCCATGAAAGGGGGGAGGGCATCATGAGCACCGATTCCATCCCTGTTCGTGCCCGCCAATCGGAGACGTTGGAGCCGGGCATGCACCCGCCCACGCGCCGCCAATTTCTCAAGCGTTTCGGCACCGGTTTGATGGTTTGGGCCGTCTTGCGCCCGTCCATCCGCTCGCAGGAATCCGAGGCGGCTCGACCGATCACCGCGCGGCCCAGGCAGGCAAATGATTTCAACGCGTTCCTGCACATCGAC
>Ga0302320_10030536_pt1 | contig 10262 bp, 6 predicted proteins | sample Bog_T0_3_FD_202130 | JGI IMG/M metagenome (GOLD analysis project Ga0302320, IMG submission 202130) | Peat permafrost microbial communities from Stordalen Mire near Abisko, Sweden - Bog_T0_3 | ecosystem: Environmental > Terrestrial > Soil > Wetlands > Peat | place: Sweden: Abisko, Stordalen Mire... | reverse complement strand
GTGACGCTCGACACGCCCACCGGCGCGGCAGCCACGGCCGGGACGTACCCCATCACGGCCAGCGGCGGCACGGCCGCCAACTACGCCATCACCGACGTCAACGGCACGCTCACCGTGTCGCAAGCGCCGCTAATGGTCACGGCTGACGACCAGAGCAAGGTCTACGGCGCTGCCGACCCGACATTGACCTACACGCCCAGCGGCACGCTTTATTATGGCGATCAGTATTCGCTGATCACCGGCGTCGCGCTCTCGACAGCCACCGGCGCGTCGGCCACGGCCGGGACGTACCACATCACGGCCAGCGGCGGCACGGCCGCCAACTATGCGATCACCGACATCAACGGCACACTGACCGTATCGCCCTCGCCGCTCACCGTTACGGCCGACAGTCAGACCAAGGCCTACAGCGCGGCGGATCCCTTGTTCACCGCCAGCTACGGCGGATTCCAATACGGCCAGGTGCTCGCCACGAGCGGCGCGAGCGGCGGCCCCAGCCTGACCGGCAGCGACAACGCCGACAGTCCGCCGGGGAGCTACACTATTACGGCCGCATTGGGCACGCTTTCCGCGCAGAACTATAGCTTCAGCTTCGTCGACGGCACACTGACGATCCTGCCCGCCCCCACCTTTGCGCTCACCGGCCCGAGCGCGGGAACATTCGCCCCCGGGCAGAGCGTGACGATCGGGTGGACGGCGGTCAACGTCGATCTCGGCGGGCCTAGCAAGATCAGCTTGGGCTACGACCGGGACAGCACGGCCTTCGACGCCAACCAGCATTGGCTTGAGGTCGACGGAGTCACTGCGGCCAATGGCGTGGCAGCGTACGATTGGAATACTACGGGTGTCGCCGGGGGAACGTACTATCTCAGCGGTTACCTCTATGACTTCTCCACGGGCAGGGCGGTTTTTTCCCACCTCGGCGCGCCGATCGTCATCGCCGTCGGCGGCCCCGTCCCTGTTACCGCCTTCACGCTCACCGGCCCAAGCTTGGGGACGTTTTCCGCCGGGCAGAGCGTGACGATCGGGTGGACGGCGGCCGGCGTCGACGTGGCTGGCCCCAGCAAGATCAGCCTGGGCTACGACCCGGACGCCACGGCCTTCGATGCCAATGAGCACTGGCTCGAAGTCGACGGGATCACGGCGGCCAACGGCGTGGCATCCTACAGTTGGAACACCACCGGCGTCGCTTCGGGAACCTATTATCTCAGCGGTTACATGTACGATTTCGCGACGGGCAAGGCGGTCTACTCGCACCTTGGCACGTCAATCGCCATCACCGGCGGCAGTCCGCCCGCCTTTACGCTCAACGGCCCGAGCGCGGGAACATTCAGCGCCGGGCAAAGCGTGGCGATCCGATGGACGGCAACGAACGTCGACGTGGCCGGCCCCACCAAAATCAGCCTAGGCTACGACCGGGACGCCACGCCCTTCGACGCCAACCAGCACTGGATCGAGGTCGACCAGGTCACGGCGGCCAACGGTACGGCGCCGTACAGTTGGAACACCACCGGCGTCGCCACGGGAACCTATTATCTTAGCGGTTACATGTACGATTTCGCGACGAGCCAGGCGGTTTACTCCCATCTCGGCACATCGATCGTCATCGCCGGCGGCAGTCCGCCCGCCTTTACGCTCGCCGGCCCCAGCGCGGGAACATTCGTCCCCGGACAGAGCGTGACGATCGGATGGACGGCAACGAACGTCGACGTGGCGGGACCCACCAAGATCACCCTGGGTTACGACCGGGACACCACGGCCTTCGACGCCAATGAGCACTGGATCGAGATCGACGGGGTTACCGCGGCCAATGGCACGGCATCCTACAGTTGGAACACCGCCGGAGTGGCCGCGGGGACCTATTATCTCAGCGGCTACATGTATGATTTCGCGATCGGCCAGGCGGTTTACTCATACCTCGGCACGTCGATCGTGATCACCTGACGCAAAGCGGGAAGGTGGCACGGAGTAACGTCACCGCTGGCCTTGGGCGGTCCACTGTTGCCAAATATCGCGCATCACGACCATCAGGTTTGCCGCAAAGAGTTTTCCATCGCAAAGCGGCGAGGCGGCCATTCGCTCGCGCAAGCCGACGCGCAGGGCGGCCAGTCGCGCTAAGTCGTCGGCCAACGTGGCGGCGATCGCGACGTACTCGTCCAAGTCTGCCGCGACGGTTTCCGTCAGCCCGACGTTGCTAAGATGGCTCAGGCTGTGCCGGCTGGCAAACGTCTCGCCCGGACAGGTAATCACCGGCACTCCCATCCAGAGCGCGTCGCAGGTGGTTAGGCTGCCCGAAAATGGAAACGGGTCCAACGCGATGTCGACACGGTTGTACTCGGCCAGCGCCGCGCCCAAAGGCGACCGCCCGGCGAATTCGATGCGGTGGCTTGCGATTCCTTCCGCATGAAACAATTCCGCATAGTGCCGTTGCACGGCAGGGCCGGCGAAGGCGCCGTATTTCAGCAGCAGCCGGGCTTTTGGAACGTGGCGGAGGATATTGGCCCAAACACGAACCACCGCGGGCGTGATCTTCATGGGATTGCTGAAACTGCCGAAGGTCACACAGCCCGACTGCCGCGCCGGCAGCGTTCCGACCGGGGGCGCTTCGCTGCACGGGTCGTAGCACACATAGCCGTCGGGCAGTCGCAATACTCGCTCGCAATAGTAGGGTTCCGCGGCGGCGGGAATCACCCGCTGATCGGCGAGAATGTAGTCGATCGCCGCTACGCCGGTGGTTCCTTCGTAGGCCAGCCAGGTAATCTGGATCGGGGCCGGCTTGCGCGCCAATGCCAGGAGCCGGTTGCAGGCCAGATGACCGGCCACGTCGAAGAGGATATCGATGCCGTCGGCGCGGATTTGCTCCACCAAGGCTTCGTCGTCGATTGCGCTCACGTCGCGCCAGACATGAGCTGCCGCGGCAATGCGGTCGGTGAATTGGTCGCGGATGGTTCGGCAGGCATAGCAGAAAATCCGGCAGTCCTGTTCGCGGAGACCTTCCAGCGGACGAATGAGCAAACGTGCCGCAGGGTTCATCCAGAGCAGGGGCGAGAGTATTCCCAGACGCAGCTTCCGCCCGGGGTGGCGGGAGTTCCCCTGCGGTCTCCAGGGGGATTGCAGCGATTCGGTGTGCCGCCGCGCGAATTCGCCATGCGCCTCGGCCAACTCGCGCAGAGTTACGGTGCTGCGGAAGTGGAGCGCTAACAAGAAGGCGCTGCGGGTCCTGGCATCGTTGGGCTGTAATTCCAGGGCTCGCCGATAGCACGCAAGCGATTCCTCCACCCTTCCCTGGTCTCCCAACGCAACCGCGAGGTGGTAGATCGTCTCCACTAAATCCGGTTTCAATTGCAGGGCCTGCTGGAAATAGCCAATCGCCTCCGTAAGCTGCCGCTGCTCTTGCAAGGCATAGCCCAGGCTGGCGTGGGCCACGGCCGAGCCGGGGTTCAACTGCACCGCTCGTTGGTAGCACGCCACCGCTTCCACCAACTGTCCCTGGTCTTTCAGAACATGCCCCAGATTGCCGTGGGCTTCGGCGGAGTCCGGCCGCAATTCGAGCGCGCGGCGGAAGCAGGCGATTGCTTCCGCCGTCTGCCCCAGGCCTTTGTGGGCGTTGCCAAGGTTATTATAGGCATCGGCATAATCGGGCTGCAGTCGAGTGGCCTGCCGGTAACATTGGACGGCCGCCGCGAGTTGCCCATGGTCCTTTAAGACATTTCCCAGGTTGTAATAGGCCCCGGCGAAGTCCGGCTTCAACTGCAAGGCTCGCCGGTAACAGCCGATGGCTGCGGGAATTTGCCCGAGCCCACGATACGCTTCACCCAGATTGCTGTGATACATGGGCTGATTGCCGTCCAAAGCGATGGCACGGCCGATGTACTCGACGGCCGGTTCGAATTTGCCCGTCTGGCAGAAGACAACGCCCAGCAGATGCAGCGCTTCAGGCTGGTTTGGCTCCGCCAGCAGAATCTGGCGATAAATTCCTTCCGCCGCATCGAGCCGGCCGGCCTGATGGTGAGTCACTGCGATCGCGATCGCTTCGGAAATCGTCGCCATGGCAGACACGGCCCACGCGGCCGGCATTTCTCATTTTCGATCACGCTCGGACACGCTCCAAGCGGCGATAGTCTCCCCATGTTAACAAAGTGGCGTGCGACCTTCCAGTTCACATGCCGATTCGCGGTCGCGAATTTTGCCGCGACCCTGCTATCGCCTACCGTGGACGGCTTGCTACGATGTATCGGGTGGGCAATCTCAATGGACTTGCGGCATGGCGATCGATCCCATTTGTCAGATGCAAGTTGATGAAGTGACCGCTCTGCGGGCGGAGCGCGGCGGCAAGACATACTACTTCTGTTGCGATCATTGCCGCCGTAAGTTCCTCGAAGCCGCTGCCGGCCAACCCGCCCGGCATCCGCACGACGCTCCGCAGGCTCCGCGGAAGTCGGTCTACACCTGCCCCATGCACCCCGAGGTCGAACAGAACGAACCCGGCGCGTGCCCCAAGTGCGGCATGGAATTGGAGGCCGCATACGGGCAGGCCGGGGACGCCGGGGATGACGCCGAATTGCGTTCCATGACGCACAGGTTTGGCATCGCCGTTGCTTTGGGCTTGCCGGTCCTCCTGCTTGCTATGCTGCCGATGCTGGGAGTGCCTTTGCCGCGCTGGCTTCCCCAGTCCGTCGCGCGCTCCGTGCAGTTCGTGCTCTGCACGCCCGTAGTTCTATGGGCCGGCTGGCCCTTCTTTCAACGGGGCTGGCGATCGATCGTCAGCAGAAACCTCAACATGTTTACGCTGATTGCCCTGGGGGTCGCCGCGGCGTATTTCTACAGCGTCTTCGTGCTGTTATTTCCCGGCCTGATCCCCGACACTTTTCGCGAGCACGGGCATGTCCCGGTGTACTTCGAAGCCGCGGCGATGATTACGGCGCTGGTGCTGCTGGGGCAAGTTCTGGAACTTACCGCCCGTCGCCGCACCGGCAGCGCCATTCGCGAGTTACTGTCCCTGGCGCCGCCCACCGCCCGAGTCGTGCGCGATGGCCAGCAGCACGAAGTTCCCTTGGCGGAGGTACAGCCGGGAGACGCGTTGCGGGTGTTGCCGGGCGACAAGGTCCCCGTGGATGGGAAGGTCGTCGACGGCCGCAGTGCCGTCGACGAGTCGATGCTTACGGGCGAGTCGCTTCCGGTCGAGAAAACGCCGGGCGACGCGGTGATCGGCGGCACGGTCAATCAGACCGGCTCGTTTCTCATGCAGGCCGGCAATGTCGGGCAGGATACCGTGCTCGCGCAAATCGTGGCGGGGGTGGCCGCGGCGCAGCGGAGCCGTGCCCCCATCCAGCGCGTGGCCGACGCCGTGGCGGCTTATTTCGTGCCGGCCGTGCTGACCGTGGCCGCAATCACCTTTGTCGTCTGGTTCGTGTTCAGGCCGAAGGAACCAGCGCTGGCCTACGCCCTGGTCAATGCGGTTGCGGTGCTGATCGTGGCATGTCCGTGCGCCCTCGGATTGGCTGCGCCGATGTCGATCATGGTCGGTGTCGGCCGGGGGGCGCTCTCGGGCGTGCTCATCAAAGATGCCGCCGCATTGGAGACGCTGGAAAAGGTGGATACCCTGGTGATCGACAAGACCGGAACGCTCACCGAAGGGCGGCCCAAGCTCACGGAGTGCCTTCCCACGGCCGCCATTTCCGCGGAAGAACTGCTGAAAATGGCGGCCTCCTTGGAATCCTCCAGTGAACACCCGCTGGCCCGCGCCATCGTCCTTGCGGCCAAGGATCGCCGCATCGAACTGGCGGCGGTCAGAGATTTCGCTTCGTTGACCGGAGCGGGAATTCAGGGTACCGTCGCGGGACGCTCGGTGGTCATTGCCAATCGATCGCTGCTGGAAGAACAGGGGGTCGACAACCTTGCGTCGATGGACGTCCAGGCCGAGTCGCTGCAACAGCAAGGCCGCACGGTGGTGTACGTGGCCGTCGATCGCCGCTTCGCCGGTCTGTTGGCCGCCAGCGATCCGATCAAGCCATCCTCGGCCGAGGCCATCGAGCGGCTCCATGGCCTCGGTTTGCGGGTGATCATGCTCACGGGAGACCACGAAACGACCGCCCGGGCGGTGGCCCGGAAACTGGGGATCGACGAGTTCTTCTGCGGGGTTCGGCCGCACGAGAAGCAGCAACGGGTGGAAGCATTGCGGGCCCAGGGGCGCCGTGTGGCCATGGCCGGCGATGGGGTCAACGATGCCCCCGCGTTGGCGGCAGCCGACGTGGGCATTGCCATGGGCACTGGCGCCGACGTGGCCATCGAGGCGGCCGGAGTCACCTTGGTGAAGGGCGACCTGCTGTTGATCGTGAAGGCTATTCGGCTGAGCCGCCGCGTGATGCGGAACATCCGTCAGAACCTATTCTTCGCATTCATCTACAACTGCCTGGGCATCCCCCTTGCCGCCGGGATCTTGTTTCCTTTCTGCGGCATCCTGCTCAACCCGATGATTGCCGCCGCTGCCATGAGTTTCAGTTCCCTGTCGGTCGTCGGCAACGCGTTGCGGTTGCGGTCAACTCCGCTGAACTAAGGATTTGTTCCGCAGCGGCTTTCTAGAACCTATCGCAAGGACTGGGTGAGCCGGGCGGGGAATCGCCGAAGGCGCCTGGCCTTTTCTGCTTTATGGTCCGTCACCTCAATGGCCCATTCCAATCCTCGGTGTGTCCGAGGGCTTTCAATAGAGTGAGACGAGCGCGCGCGATGCCAAGTGAAAGGGTGCCGGATGTGCTCATGACGATCTCCACGTTCGCAGCTTTGGTCCAATCAAGCGCCATTGCCAAATCAACGCGCTGGCCGGAGGCGTCAAGCACATCCCCATCGGATACGTAGTCCTTGCAGCCGAACGGGCGGGCGATCGTAACGCGATCGACGCCCCCCAACTCAAGGTCCGCGCTGTAACTCCAGACCTCGTAGTGATCCACTGACCGCTCGATGAAAATGTCGACATGAGCGAAACGCACGATGGCGTCTCCCCCCGTTTTGAGCAAGATACTTTCCAGTCTCGCATCGTGTAAATCGATCAAGGCGATCTTCCCTTTGACCGATTCGGCGTCCTCATTCACAGGCATCGAACTTTCCCTTCGGCAGAAGACCGCGGATCTTTATCGTCGCCGCGACGGTCGTACCATCGCATAACACTATGCCAGGCGTTGCATTGATCCGAGTTCTTGCATAAGAACCGTCGTGTAACTTGAACTAGTAGGGGGGCCTTCACCTCCTGGCGCGATTGCTGCGGGTTCACGCTGCTTCCCTCATGGAATCCAACCAATCCCCGATTCCACACAAGTAGATGTCGGGATCACGGTCCCCAGATCACGTCGGCGTTGGAACGAATTGCTGCCGCCAAGACGTGGCGATCATCGGGGTCGGGGTTCGAGTACGTCGCAAGTCAACCCTGGAAAACCGCGAAAGCCCCTGTCAAACGTTACGAGCGAAAGCCGCGCCGCGTGCGCGTAGGCGGCCAAGTAGGCATCGGTCCATAGGCGGGGACTGAAGGCCCGTCCTATCATGAAACGCTCGAAGGCAGCGTCAAGGCCAGGAGGTTCTTGCAATGCAAATCGGAACCGCTCGTCTTCGAGCAGGCGATGCCAGAGAGCCCAGCAACCCGCGGCGTCCAACACCTCCTCCCGCATCACTGCGGGGTTGTTGAGCAACCGCAGCAAACCCACCTGCGCGACGCGGCACAGGATCGCTTCGCCCGCGGGAACACTTTCCGCCCATCGGACTGCAAGATCGTGGAGCGCGTGGCGATCAGCGACCAGGGCCAGCAGAACATTCACGTCACAGAGTGCCGGCACGAGCAGCATCCTCCTGCTGGGCCGCAGACTCCTCAGCGGCTTGAACCTGCTCGACACCCAATGTGCCGGGCCGCGCGCTGTGAATTAGCGGGAAAGCGATCCGCTGGCGGCCCGTAACTGGCGGCTCATGCAGCGCCAGACGTAACCCCTGGGCGATCAGGTCGCCTACCGCGATGCCCTCCCGGGCTGCTTTCGACTCCGCCTGCTGGTAAAGTTCATCAGGAATATCGAGGGTGGTTCGCATATATTCATCCTACGCCAACAAGGTGGTTCGCGGCAAGACTCACGCTCAATACTGCAAGCGGCAGACGCTTCTTACACCGGCCTCGCCGACAGGTATCTCTTTGGGAGGGAAATCCGTGTTAGTCGTCGATGTTGGATTCGTGCGTGCGAGCACGCACCCTACCACTGCACCACAAGCTGTGTCAATGTATGGACTTAAACTGCCTTGTTCCACTCCCGTTTTCCTGTTAAAATGTATCGAAATACCCGTTGGTCCTGAACATGCGAAACGTGGCTCTCGGAGCGGTCGATTGGCGATTAACTGTGACTCACACTCTACGCACTCGACGCAGGCATGGGGGGGCCGTCGTGGACAAGGTCCAGGCGATCTGGTAGCCCGATACCAGGGGATTCTCAAGCAACGGAGTTTCACCTGGATCGCCCGGCATCAGTTGATCCAGTTGTTGGGCTCCGGCACCCAGGGCGTCGTCTACCTGAGTTGGCGGCAGGGCGCCGACAACTTCTGCTTTCCGGTGGCGCTGAAAGTCTTTTCGCCGGAGCGTTACCCCGATCGCGAGGCCTACGAGGAAGCCACCATTTACATGGGCCGCGTCGCCGCCCGAGTGGCCCAGATTCAGCAGGACAACCTGCTCTTCGTGCAAGACTGGGTCGAGCAGGGAGGCGTCCGGGTGATGGTGATGGAGTGGGTCGACGGCTACGACTTGCGATACCTGCTCGGTCAAGGCCCTTTCGACGTGCTGCACACCGAAGTCAGCGCCGAGCGCTGGGATTATCTCAACCAGGTCGTGGTGACCAGCGGTCCGGAACAGCCGCGGCTCAAAGCGGGCATCGCCATCGCGATCGTCCGCAATTGTCTGGCGGCCCTGTCCTCGCTGCACGAGGCCGGGATCGTCCACGGCGATCTCAAGCCGGCCAATATCATGCTCAATCGCACCGGCAACGCCAAGATCGTCGACATTGGGTCGGCCTTCCTGGTCAACGATCCTCCGCCGCATCGAACCTGGACTCCCGCCTACGCGGCGCCGGAGCTCCATCGTGGCGAAACCGCCTCGCCGCGATCCGACTTGACCAGCCTCGGTTACGTGCTGGTGGAGCAATTGGCCGGCCAATCGCCGTTCAGCGGCCTCACCAGCCAAAAGGAACTGTTGGAGGCCAAGCAGGCGCTGCCCCAGCGATTGCCGCAATTGCTCCCCGCGGAACTGTCGCAAAATGAGATGCTGATGTCCTTCTGTCAGCGGCTCATTTCGCCGGAACCGGACGGCCGCTTCGGCGGTGCGGAAGAGGCCGGCATGGGCGATTGCGGAGCGGCCAGCATCCAACGTCAATTGGTCAAAGTGGATCTCGCCAGCGAGTACGAGAACGAAATTCGTCTCTGGCTGCAGGATCTGGCCTAGACGCGCCGGAAGAGAATCGGCCATGGATGGGCCACGGATATACGAAGACGATTAATTCATCCGTTCAAGGCGTGTCCGGCGGTCCTATCTGTGTTCAATCTGTGTTCATCTGTGGCAACTAACATCTTTGTGGGCAATCCCTTACGTTGCGGCTGAATATGCAGCGTGGGCTCGCTCCGCTCGACAAGCCATACCGTTGGGTGGTTTTCATCGGTTTCAGAAAGTCGCGACTTTTCCCCTACTGTTTCCCTCCGTCGCTCGGGAATATATATTGAACGGGGAAAAGAGTTCCCGCGTTGGGTTGGCGGTACGGTCGGTCCTGGGGCTCAGAAATTAAGGGAGATGGTCATGGCGTCGTCAAAGTCGGGATTCTCGCGTCGGTCTTTTCTGGAAAAAATAGGCCTCACTTGTGCTGCCGGCGGCGTCGCGGGGAGCGTGAGCTTGGCGTCGTTGGCCCGGGGCGAGGAAAACTCCGGCCCGATCGATTGCGGTCCGCCGCCCAAGGCCAAGGCACAGCACCGCACCGGCGGTGAAGGTTTTGCCCCGCTTCCCCTGCCGGCCACCCCCTTGCGTCGTTCGGAGAAGAAGCGTCCGCCGGCCCCCCCGGCCTTGATCGGCAAGATGGGCCTGGGACCCACCCGCTGGATCACCAAGGACGGCAAGCGGGTGCAATACCGCGACTGGATGACCGACCCCGCCGACATCAGCACCCTGTTGTTGTGGACCAACGAGAAGTTGGGCATCAACTACCGTTCCATCGAGTCCGACTTCAACCAGTTCTCCTACGATCCCCGCGAGTTGC
>Ga0302320_10030535_pt1 | contig 10263 bp, 6 predicted proteins | sample Bog_T0_3_FD_202130 | JGI IMG/M metagenome (GOLD analysis project Ga0302320, IMG submission 202130) | Peat permafrost microbial communities from Stordalen Mire near Abisko, Sweden - Bog_T0_3 | ecosystem: Environmental > Terrestrial > Soil > Wetlands > Peat | place: Sweden: Abisko, Stordalen Mire... | reverse complement strand
ACGGTTGGCCTTCAAGCGCTTCCGGCGCTTGTGCTTGTTCATCTTCAGACGGCGTTTCTTTTTCAGGTTGCCCATGTTGTGAGGCGTAAGACCGTGTGGCGCAGGGTTTCTCCTGTAAAGCCCGAAATAGGGCCCGGATCTACTGCGGTGGCAGGGCCATTCATCGGCCCCCTCAAGCCGACGCCCCTCGACGGGCTCGGGGCATGCCTCAGCGGTTCCTATCAAGTACTCAAATCATTGCCAATAACCGTTCAAGGCGGGACAACAACCGCCCGCCTCAGGCGAGTGAACACGATTTCACAGCTTACCGATTCGGCGGGCAGGCCGGTCAGGGCCGCGACCGCGCGGCGGTACAGGTTCAGCTGCCCGGCATGGCGCGCCGACTCCGCTGCCAGATCGGCCCCCGGAACGGCGGCATCGGTCTTGAAGTCGTACACCGTCGCCGAAACCGCCTGCCCCGACGCATCCCGGCACACGACCGTCCGGTCCAGAATTCCGCTGACCCAAGTACCGTCGAGCACCACTTCAAAGGCGCGTTCGCGCCAGACCTCGCTCTGCGGCGCGCTCGGCCTTGCCCAAACAGCAGCAAGTTCCGGAGCTCCGAGGCAAGCCAACGCCTCCTCGCCCGCCGGTCCGCGCGCGGGCCAAGCCGCTCCGATTTGCGCCGTCCCGGCCGAATCGGCCCATTCCGCGCGGGCCAGCAGTTCGTGGACTTCGGAGCCGAAATCGTCCGCTCCGCTGGCGACGAACAACTGAGCCGCGGAAATCGGCCCGCTCATCTCCTCAGAGGGCCGCCGGGCCGGCCGTCGCTCCACTCGCGCCGTGCGGCTGGAATCGAGCCAAGCGGTTTCCGGGGCGCCCTCCTGGGCTCCAGCCCTCACCTTGAGGTTTGAATGCCAGTCGGGATCTCCACCCGCCCAAACACCCTCCGCGGAGAGGCCTCCGATTCGCACCGGGTGCCTGTCCCCGCCGAGTGTTTCCTCGAGCAGTCGCGGGAAATTCACCGAAGTCGAACTGCCTGGCGGCTCGATGATCGCATAGAGCGCCCGCTTTGCCCGAGTCATTGCGACGTAGAGAAGCGAAAGCTTCTCGTAACAGCCTTCCGATTCCGCCGTCCGAACGTGGGCCTGGAGCACCGGATCGCTTTCCCAGAAAAGCCTGGTCGGCATTTCGAGAATCCACTGCACGGCGCGGTCCGGCCCCTTGTGCACCGCCAGGCCTTCGCGCCGGCGGACCAGGGTCTGTCCCTCCAGATCGGGCAGCAGCACGGCGTCGAATCCCAGGCCCTTGGACTTGTGAATCGTCATCACCCGGATGACGGCCTCGCCCTCGGCGTCCCGCACCGTGTGCCGCTCCATGAAGTCCACGAATTCAGTCACGTTTCGGCTGTCCGTCCTGTCGAAACCGGCGGCGGCCACGGCAAACTGCCGCGCTCGCTCGCGGCTGAACCCATCGTCCGCGCGGAGGTGCGGCTCCAGCAGGCGCAGCCAGTGCTCGACCGTGCGCTCGAATCCGTCGCCGTGCACCTGGCCGAGGACCCTCTCCGACAGCAGCGAGGGATTGGCGAGGCCCTCCCCGCGGCAGACGGCGCCCAGCGGAGTCATGGCCAGGTGTCCCCATGCCAGGGAGTCGCCCGGGTGCGCCGCGGCGTGGAAGAGGGCCAGCAGGGCCGCCCCGAGCGGATTGTCGCTGCAGACATGAAGGTCGGATTCCGCGACGGCAGGCAGGCCGCCCTCCCGGCGCAGGTAGTCGGCCAGGTCGGTCGCCGTCCTGTTCTGCTGCACGAGAATCGCGCAGGTGAGGCCCCTGGCCAGCGGGTCGATCTCCTGGAGCAGTCTGAGGCAAAGCGCCCACCTTGCCTCCTCATCCTGCGCCTCCAGGAGGGCCGCCTGGCCTCCCCGGTCCGGCACGGCGCTTACATGATCCATCCAGGCCGACGCCCAGGCGTCCGCGGCGGGCTTGGGAAAGAGCCTCCCCAACGCAGCGCCGTTTCCGAAGACGCGATTGACCATGTCGATCAGCGGCGGACCCGAGCGCCATGACCTGAACAAATGCTCCTCGACGACGGTCCCCGGGGCCGCCGCGTTGTAGTGCCTGAAGATCTCGCCGAACAGCCTCGGATCGCCCTCCCGCCACACGAAGATCGCCTGCTTGACATCGCCGACGCAGAAGAAAGTGCGGCCCCCGCCGGGATCCTGCACCACCTCGTCGATCAGGTTGCGCAGTATGGACCATTGGCCAAAGCTCGTATCCTGGAATTCGTCGAGGAGCCAGTGGTCCACGCCACCGTCAAGGCGGAATTCGAGCGCCAGACTGTCCGGCAACGACCCCTCGGCTGACCCCACCTGGGGCTCGAGCAGGCGCTGGACATCGGCGAACGTGAGCCTGCCGCGCCGTCTCACGGCCCCATTGTAAGCGACCTCGTACTCGCGCACGATCGCGTGGATGCCCCGTGTCGTCTGGAGCCTTCGGTTGAATTCCCCCGCCATGACATAGCGGACCAGGCCCGAAAGCGCCGCGCAGGCGCCTTTGTTCAATTCCTGGCTCCGCCGGTCGAATTCCAGTACGGCGTGGCCGGAACGGAGATCCTCCCATGCGGAAAGCGCCTTCTTGAGGACGTACTCTATCGGGCCGGCGGGCGCGGCGCCCGGCGTCCAGGCTCCCGCCTCGTCGAGAAAGTTCTCCCAGCGCGCGCGCTGCCTTGCCTCGGGCGCCGCCACGTCGAGCCAGGCCCTCAGCGGGCGGATGGATTCCGCCCGATCCGCAGAGCGGCCCAGCCACGGGCTCCCGTCCGGCCAGATGCGGAGTGCGTTGCCCCATAATTCCACGTCCGGCGCGTCCAAATACGTCTGCTGATGGGCGTCGAGGAAGGCGTCGAGGCGCGCGCTCAACCGTTTCTCCTCCGTGCCAAAGGTGGCCCGCTTGAATTCCTCGATGAAATCCTTCTGGGACTGCGCCAGTCCGGATGCCGGCCGGGCAAACAAGCCCTGCAGCACGCGGTGCCGCTCCATTCGGGCGCCGTATTCCTGGAGAATTTCAAAATCACCCGTGAGGCCGAGCTCGAACGGGAAGGCCCTCACAATGCGGCCGAAATACCCGTCCATCGTGCCAAGCCTGAGGCGGTGCATCGAGTCGACGACCTTGCGAAGCATCGGAAGAAAGTCGGCGGGGCCGAGGGAGCCGAGGCCGATCTCGTCCGCGAGGCGGGCCGCCTTTGCGGCGTCCCGCGCAGCGCCGGCCAGTTTCGCTAGGATCTCATCAAAGAACTCGCTGGCCGCCTTCCGTGTGAAGGTAAGGGCCACTATCCGCTCGGGCGCCGCGCCGCGGGCGAGCAGCGCGACAAACCGGCTTGTCAGGGCGTGCGTCTTGCCCGAACCCGCCGAGGCGAGGATCATCGTGTGGCGGAGTTCGCTCATGGCGCGGCCGCCCATTCGATGCTTTCGGCCGCCCCGTGGTGGAACAGGGCCGCAAACTCGTCCCGGTCCGATTCGGCGGTTTCATTCGGGGGCCAGAAATCGCCCGTTCGGACCGCCATGCACACGCCTTCGGCGCAGCGCAGCGCCGAGGCGTGCAACTCCGCTGAATACGACTCCCACAGCTGAACGCCCGTGTCGCCAACCGCCTTCGGGAGGTTGAAGTACCCGCAATCCGCCGCGGGAAACTCGCCGGCGAGCGCCTCCATATAGAGCGGGAGCTGAAGGTCCTTCCAGACGCGCATTTTACGCCCAGTCCCGAACCGCGCGAAGTCCCTCGCCAGAACCTGGCCCCGCCCGGCCCGCTTCAGGTGCGCCTCCTCGGGCGACTGCGGTGTGTCGGAGGTCTTGTAGTCGAGGATCCGGACGCGGCCCGTTTCCATGTTGCGGTCGATCCGGTCGATCGATCCGGCGACAGTCACTCCGTCGATCGAAATTTCGAATCGCCGTTCCACCTCCACGGTGCGCCAGCCCTGCGCCCTTTCGCGCGCTTCGATTTCCGCCGCCTTTGCGAGGCGCTGCCTCGCGGACTCAACCTGCACGACAAGCGGCAGGATGAGCCGGCTGCCAAACCTCGCCTTGGCCTCGCTTTCGAGCGCCCCGGCAAGAAAGTCACGCAACGCCGGTCCATCCGTGCAGTCGCGCATCCGTTCGTCCCGCGCCATCGCCTCCAGCGCCCGGTGGCAGAGCGTCCCAAAATCGGTGTCGCTCATCTCGCCCTTTTCCGGGTCCACGGCCTCCATCTTTAGGACGTCGCGCAAATAGAAGCGGAACGGACAGGACAGCCACCTCCTGAGGCCGGTGACCGGCACCCGTAACAGCGGCCGGACCGGCGGTGGCTTAACGCGCCAGGCCCGGTCCCAGGCCATGTTCCTGCCCGACAGCTCGGGCTCGCGGAAAAGCAGAGCGATCCGCCCTGGCAGTGCGGCGTCGTCGCACTGAAGGAGCAGGCGCGAGGGTTTCAGCGGATCGCCCGCCTCCGAGGTCCTTCCAAGGAAGACATCCAACCGGCCGCCACCTTCGCGACTGGCGGAAATGGCCCGCAGGATGTAGGCGTCGCGCGCAAACCGGGACTCATTGGAGCGGAGCCCGATGCGCTCCCGCAGGGTTTCGGGCAGAAACGGATCGCCGGTGATGGCCGCAGGCACGCAGCCGTCATTCAGCCCGACGACCGCCAGATGGGGAGCATCCTCCCAGAGCAGCTCGAGCCATCCCTGGAATTCGACCGCGCCCGCCGGCTTCTCATCGGTGCGGACGGTCGAACCGAAAAGGCGCAGCGCCAGCTCCCATCCCTCCGCGGGAGAAAGTTCCGAAGCCACCGGCGCGCACTGCTGAACGACCTCGGCCCATGCGCGGGCCGCGTCCGCAAGCCGCGCGTCGCCCTCGCGGCCGAGGTCGAACCGGCGCCCGCCGAAGATCCGGCCAAGTGCCGCGGCCGCCCCTTTGGAAAATGGCCCGGCGGACAATTGCCCGCCCAATTCGTCGATCTCGGCAAGGCCGAGGGCGACCGCAGATGCCGGCTCGCGCGGTTCGGTCCGGGCCCTTGCCGCGGCGAGGTCCTGCGGCAGGTGCCGGTCCCTCAGCCGATCGAGCCCTGAAAGCCAGGCTTCGGTTGAGAAGGCGGCGCCCAGCCGTCCCTGCAGGAAGGCGATGAAGTCCGGACACCTCGCCAGGGCCTCGACCGCGGAGAAATGGGTTTCCCGTGAGACAGCGGACAGGGCCGAGAGCAGGTGGTACAGGCCTCCTCCGCGGCGGGTCCGTCCCTCCGGATTGAAGGCCGCGATGCGCGCATGGCCGAAAACGCTCTCCAGCGCCGGCAGCACGTCGGGATCCGCGACCCCGATTCCGAGCAGCCCGTCGGGCGCTTCGTACCGCGCGGCGATGACCGCCACGCGCTCCGCCTGGGCGGCGGCGTCGGCGCAAAGTCCCGCGTGGCAGACCGATTGGGAGTTGGACTCGGGTTCCCCGTCCGAGGCTTCCCGCGGCGATGCTGCCAGGGCGAAGGGCCGCCGGTTCCACGCCTCTGGGATGGGGCGGCCCCATTCATCAAATGCGTCCGCCTCGCTCTCAGGGGCATAAATCAGAATCTCCACGGGTATCGACCTTGCGATGCCTGCGAGGACGGACAGGGCGACGGGGAGGGGGTCGGGCGTCGCGATGACAACGGCGCGCTCGATTCCGGCGGGCGTGCCGCCATTGCGCGCGGCAGACGCTCGGGCAGCCTGGATGTCGATGCGGTTCCGCCTCCCCAGGGCCGCATCGTACAGGCCTTCCAGCTCCGCAAGCTTTCGCCATCGGGACTCCTCGGGCAGTCTTCCGTCCGCGCCGGCGGAGGACAAAGGCACGTCGGCGATGCGCCAGCCGATTTCGCCCAGGGTCACCTGCAATCCGAGGAAGGTTTCCGCCAGCCTGAGCGCCCAGGAAAAACCTCGCACCGCCGGATCGATGGGAAAGACGTCCCGAAACTCACCTGCATCCATGTCCCGGAATACTTCGGACCACGCCATGAGCATTTCCGGCCGGGAGGCGACCGTTTCGTCCCTGTCGGAAATCAGGAGCCCCTCGGGGGTGAGGACGCGCGGCGGGAAGGCGGCCCTGCCAAGCCCGGCGGCGCGCACGGCGATCGCCTCCCGCAGCCTCCGGCCCGATTGGCTTGTCGGAACGACCACCAAAAGCCGGGACAGATCGAGAGGACCCCCGCCGCTCCACTCTCCCGCGAGCCACTCCGCGGCCTGCGGGGCAAGCGGCCTGTCCCATGCGAGGAAGTGCCGGCGGACGTTTGGAGGCGCGGATTCCACCGGGAAAGCCAAACGCGGATGTGCGCCTGTACACAATGCACAAAAAAGGGATCCGCCTTCGCCAAGCCTTCGGCGGACAAGCTTGGCCTTCGCCCGCTGACTCGCCGCCCTTGCTTTCCTAAGATATCGATCCCCTACTTCGCGAAGATGTACTTCGCGGCGCGGGCTTTCGCGCGGTCGGCGGCGTTCCGATGCACGGCGCCGGATTTCGCGGCCCTGTTCATGGCACTGACGTAGGCGATGCCGGCGGATTTCGCCGCGGCGGCGTCCTTCGCCTTCGCTGCGGCATCGAGCTTCTTGTGCAGGGTCTTGAGCTCGGTCTTGACGCCGCGGTTGCGAACTGTGAGACGGACGGCTTTGCGGGCGGCTTTGATCGCAGATTTTGTATTGGCCATGATCTTATGAAGGACGGGAGCTGGCCAAAGACTCAAACGCCAGCGCAAGAGTCAAGCTTGCAGATTACCTGACCCCGACCGTGAACGCCCCGTCTCCCTCGTCGAGATAGCGGACGCCGTTGACCTCGCTCACCTGCAGATACTGGCTCCATTCGCCTCCCGCGGTCCGGCGGCTGGCGGAAATGCGCCTGGTCGCGTTGGTTCGAATGGCTGGCGCATCGACGGCGAGCGCCTCCCCGAGGACCCTTCCGTCCATCCGCCCCGCCTCCTCCTTCAAGCCGAGCAGCCACAGTATCGTCGGGGCCACGTCGGTGTTGCCGCTCGGCACCGTGTCGGTCATCCCCTTGCGGAAGTCCGGCCCCGCAGCGACAAGGGTGTTGTGCATGTCGAATGGGCTGAGGCTACCGTGGCCCCCGACATTCTTTCCGGGTGAGTCCGCAGTCAGAAGGCCCGGTATTCCCAACTCGCTCTTGCCGCCGCTCCAGCGAAGCGAAACCACGATGTCCGGCGCCTGCGGCGAAGCGATGTTGGCCTCCTCCAAGGCGAAGGTGCCTGGAAGGGCGTTTCGGGAGAATACGACGCCGCACCAATCCTGAACCTGGATATAGGAGGCCACGCGGCGGATTGTCCTGGGATCGTGGTCCCCGACGTAGATAAGCGAACTGCCGCCCTCCCCGATGACAAGGACGTCGCCGTTCTTCAGCCCGCCGAGGGCGGCGCGCTCGGCGCGAAATCCCGCCGCGGAGAGCTCGACGGCGACATCCAGCTTCCGCCCGATGGTGGAAAACCCGTGGTCTGAGACGACGATGACATCGGTCGATTGCCTCAGGGTCCTCCTGTCGAGTTCCGCCAGGACGAGGCCAAGGTTCTCGTCGCAGCTCCTGACGGCCCTGAGCGATTGCGCCGATCCCGGGGCCGTCCCGTGCTGGGAAAAATCGGGCTCGGCAAACCAGAGCAGTGAAAACGGGGGAACGGAACGGCCCCACAGCGAGCGGGTCAAGGCGCGGGTGGTCCAGGCATCGCGGGCAATCTTGTCCTTGTCATCGGCGATCGGCGGAAATTCCCCGAGCATGTCCACCAGGCCCCTCTCGAGAAAAGGCGGCAGGGTCGATCCTTCGAACAGAACAGGCGAGGCGTCAGGCAAGTTCGGACGCCGGCTTCGATCGTGCAGCATGGCGATCGGTTTCGAACCGGCGATGGCCGTCCGCCAGCCGTGTTGATGGAGAATCTCGGCGACCGTGGGCCGCCCTAGGTAATGGCCGCCGCTCACCTCGTCCCCGCGGCGGATCACCTCGGCAGCCTCGATGGCGATGGCATTCTGCGGGTTGATCGCCGGACGGTAATCGACGTTCGCGATGACAAAACTGTGCGCGGGCTGGGCACCCGTCGCGATGGCGGTCCCGTTGACCTCTGTCGCGCTGACGTAAACCGGATGATGGCGGGTAAAAAAGACGCCCTCCGCGGCCAGTTTCCACAAGTTTGGGGTCGTTTCCGCTGAAATGAAGTCGGGCCTCATCCCGTCCCACACGACGACCACCACCCGGTGCGGAGGCACGGCCTCTTCGGCAAAACCGGAGACAATAGAAAGGAAGGCGAACAGGAATAAGACGGAAAGACTCGACCTCAAGAGGAAGAGCCTCACCCAGGCCGCTTATCCGTGAAAAGCGAAATCGGGAGCAAGCCCGTTACGACTTGGTGAAAACTGCACTATCCGGCCATTAACCCGAAGATTTCACGAAATTCGTCCAAATCTCATCCAAACCGCTCTCGAAAAAGGGCGTTAAACTCCCTGCGATGTGCTTACAAGCACACCTCGGTCGTCTTCGGCCCTTTTCCCGCGGCGGTTTGGCGATCTTTGGCCGTTTTCATGAAATCTTCGGGTTAACGAGCCAAGTCTGCCGCGGCAAAGCGGCTCGCAGGAGTCGGCCTTTGCAGCCCCGACAAAAACAGTCAGCCAAGTCTGCCGCCGCGCAGCGGTCGGCAGGAGTTGGCATCCGATGCCTTCGACGAATGTTTCGAAGGCATCGACAGAAGGATAGCTTTGGGGCCGATAAGCCGGATTCTGTTCCCCCCGGTTTGGCCGGGGTTCAGTCGTCATTTCTCTTCCACTTTCGCCTGGCTTGCGCCCGGCTCCGGCAGACCCGCCGTTGCGCGATTTGCACCGCGTACCGGCGGATGCGACATACCCGAGGTTATAGGACGGGCCGCCCAACCTCTTATTTTGTCTTGCACCGGAAGGGGTTTTTCGTGCCGCCCGCCTCGCGGCGAGGCGCGGTGGGCTCTTGCCCCACCTTTTCACCCTTACCCTGGGCAAACCGCTCCGGCTTGCCCAGGGTAAACCCCGAGCTTGTCGAAGGGAGCGTCCAAGGCGGTCTGTTTTCTGTGACACTGTCCGTCGCCGCAGCTTGACCCGCGGCGCCTGCACTTGCCCCGCGGCTCGTGCAGCATCCTGCCCTGTGGTGTCCGGACTTTCCTCTCCAAGTTACTGCGGACGCGGCGGCTAACCGCGTCTTGGGATCAAAGAACTCGGAGCGACGACTTGGCCCCAAAGCTAAGGGGACAGCCTACGCGGCGGCGCTCCCATGGCAAGAGCTCACTGTCTCTGTGCATCACCCGCCCGAAATGTCAGCTTTCGAAATAGATGATCCGGCCGCACTGGTCGCAGGTGGCCAAGTCGCCGTCCGGTCCCTTGCCGCGGGAGGCGGAATCCGCCTCGCTTGAAATCTTCAGGTGGCAGCCGCCGCACTTGCCTGCGCGGATCGGCACGATGACGGGCATTCCCCGGGTGGCCATCCGGTCATACGCCCTCAGGGCGGCGGGAGAGACCGGTGCGCGCGCAGCAGCAAGCTCGACCTGGAGCACCTTCAGCTCGGCGGTCAGATTGGCTTCGCGCTCGTGCAAAGCGCGGATGCGCGCCTCATGGCCGGCGACATTGCGTTTCGAAAGCGACTCCGCCGCCGCAAACTTGTTTTTCGCCTCGTCGATGGCGTACATGATTTCCAGCTCCCGGCCCTCCAGTTCTCCAATTTGCTTCTGCATAGTCTCAATCTCGTGGCCAAGAGCCTGGTATTCATCGTTCTTCCTGACGGAGAGCTGCTGGGTCCGGTACTTGCCCATCCGCTCCGCAGCCACGCCGATCTCGGTCTCGAGATCCTTCTTCCTCGTTTCGAGATCCCTCTGTTCGGCCCTCGCCGTCTCGATCGCCGCCTGCTCCTCAGCGATTGTCCGCTCGACGGCCTGCACCTCCGCCGGCAGGTTCCTCTGCTGGGCTTCCAGCCCAAGTCGCTTGGTGTCGCGATCTTGCAGAATCAGAAGTGCCTCCAAAACAGGGCTTGGCATGGTTGCCTGACACTGGGGCGTCCTCCCGGAAGGGTCAAATGAAACCGGCCTTCCGGATCGGAAGGCCGCCGCGCCGTAGCCATCGGCGAAGGCGGGCCGTAACATGGTCAAACCCCTAAACATTGCCTTCCGGATCGGAAGGCCGCCGCGCCGTAGCCATCGGCGAAGGCGGGCCGTAACATGGTCAAACCCCTAAACATTGCCTTCCGGATCGGAAGGCCGCCGCGCCGTAGCCATCGGCGAAGGCGGACTGCAACA
>Ga0302320_10030532_pt1 | contig 10263 bp, 5 predicted proteins | sample Bog_T0_3_FD_202130 | JGI IMG/M metagenome (GOLD analysis project Ga0302320, IMG submission 202130) | Peat permafrost microbial communities from Stordalen Mire near Abisko, Sweden - Bog_T0_3 | ecosystem: Environmental > Terrestrial > Soil > Wetlands > Peat | place: Sweden: Abisko, Stordalen Mire... | reverse complement strand
AATTGACGATGAAAATGAAATCAACGAGTGCAATGAAGGCAACAACGGGATTTACTATTGGACTTTGAACGTGGCGGCGACCACAAGCCCCGCCCCGACTCTGAAAATAAATGCGGCCAACAACAGTGCCATCCTGATTTGGCCGACCAACCTGTCGGGATACATGTTGCAATACTCCACCAACCTTTGTTCAGGCAACTGGTTCACCAACCCGGTCGTGCCATCCGTCGTGGACGGACAATTCACGGTAACGAATCGCCCTACAAGCCCGATTGAATTCTTTCGGCTCATTAAATAGTAGGGCTCTGTGGCTGAATCCAGCCCAAGACACCCTTGGCCAGGGATCCGCCAGCCCAATGGTAAAATGCGCCGGCTGATTTCCATTGAATTCAAGAAATGCAAAAATAATACCAAACCCGTCCAAATGATTTCGCTAATTCTCACAGCCCTCCGCCAAGATTGCCAGCAACCCGAAAAATGACAATATGTTCGCTGTAGGAGGTAGGAGATGGAGGATAATTCATAGATGGATGCCCTTTTGTGCCGTTTTCATTTTTCGCTTCATCGCCAAGCTATTTCTGGCGTTGAAATCTGGCTGGCCCGAAAACAGAAATGACCGGCAAAAATATTTGCGGCTTCGAGAGATCAATGCCTTGTCCGTCTGTTTCGTGACAGCCGTTGACACAAAGAATTGCGGGACCCGGGGCTCAGGGAGTAGAATTCCAAGATGGCGTTCGCGATTTTGTCGAGTTCAAGACCGATGAGAGTGGCGTTTTTGATGAATGCCTCACCGGGATTTGACGAGCATTGCGATGGCATCGTCAAATGGTCCATGCATGCCTGGGCTGGGCGCGGCAACATGATTGCCGTTATGGAACCGGATGGCACGATTGCTCCCGGTATCTGGCAGGAATTGACTTGTTTTGATCCCGACTGGGTGAGTCTGTTGAACTCGGTTTCGGACGGGTTGCTCAAGGAGGTTGACAGGCGTTTACTGCCATTGCATGTTTCGCCAGCCCGGGAACCAGGAGCACTCAATCCCAATGAGGCTAATCCGTATATCTCCGGGGGGGCGCCTGGGATCAGCGTTGTGCCTACAAAGGACATCATGGAGAACTTCAAGGGCAGGCCGTTGCTGGCCTTCAAGTTCACGAGGGATTGTCCGGCTTACATCAGACGGTTCGTGCACCGTAATTTTGGCTCGTTTGACCAATGGTTTGATATGCCGGATGGCAAGCCGCGATTTCTGGGAAACATGGAGGAATTACTGCGGAAAATATCGGTCGAGGAATACACGGTGGGAGACCTAACATCCCTTTGCAGTGTTATGGTTAGGGCCTCTGGCACGCCTCCACAGCCCGGATGGAAACCGCCCGCGCCATTTTTAATGCCCTGCGAGCTATCGGCGGTTCACCTCCTCCACAACCATGGACTTCGTGGGGCATTCAACTCTGTCTACCGGATTGTTGTCGGGGCGACGCCCGCCGATTTCGTTTTCTACTGGCGGAATTGCTTGGCCGAGGGAACCGGGGTCTGGGACATGCCGTACAGCCATTGTCTGTGGATTCCGCCGGAACTTGCCAGAGAATCTGATTTCATGGCGGCGCTGAAGAATTGGCTGCACCGCCTTACAGGCCAGTCGAGTTCCGGAAGCAGGGTGGTGGAGGCAACAAGCATTTCGATGCCAGAGGAGGAATTGACTCCGTTGCTAAGTCCATTGCGAACGGGACTGGCGAAGCTGCCGGTGCGATGCGTAAACGCAAAGACAATCACTGACAGATGGTATGAGCGTGAGGGACGTTACGGACCTAGGCGCAGGCTGTTTGCGCATCTGGATGCGCAGAGCGCGCAGCAAATGACCGCCGTGGATCGGTCGCCGGTGCTGGAACTAGTTCCACCGCAGGCGTTCCATTCGCCTGAGGCCTGCGGGACGTGGATGTTGGAGGTGCAGATCGAGCGGGAGGTCGGCGATGGTGGAATCCGCGGGCAGGATTGGTGGTTGCTGCCGCGCAATAGCGGGCGGGGTGTCTGCGCGAGGATGTTTCGTTCGATGTCACGGATTTGCCGGAACGGACTTTTTGGTGTGCAAGTTGCGCGGTCTTCGTTGTGGCCCGGGCCGCAGCCTCCGCCGCGGATTCAAATCAATTTGCCGGCCGCCCCAGACGTTGTACCGATGCTTATGCGTTTTCAGGATGACCCGTTGTTCGACGAGGCGGATGCGCGCCATAGGCGCCTTGAATACAGCGCACTGGTTACGAACATTGCGGTTTCGGACGCTGGTCGAAAATTGCGCGGACTTATCGGTGTTTTTGGCGGATTCTCACGCGCACGGGACTATTGGGAGCGGAGATTTTGGCGCGAGTTGTTTTACCAAATGGCGTTGCGCGGGACGGGAAATGACAGACACGTGCTGATTGAGACCGAAGCTGTGCTCAGAAAGGAACTGCAGCGGCATTTTATTGTTCAGCAACCGCAGGCGGCGGCCGAACTGTGCCGGAAAGTCACACACCGCTTGGTAAACCAGGTTGCAAAACGTTTCCGGGATGCGCCGCTGACTTTTTGGAAAATGAACGACTTGCGGCTGGCGTTTGAAAACGAGTTCAAGGAGTCAGCAAAAGGAAATGACGCAGGCCAGATCACTTACATTTCCGGCGAGCAGATTGTATGCCGGACCGGTATTGAGCCAGTGAGCGAGGAAGAGTTCAAGGACGGATTGGCAGAACTGACGGGGCTTGGTGTGTTCTGGATGGGGATGAACCCGGTTTGCCCACATTGCCACCTGGAAACGTGGGTTAGGACTGATAATTTAAAGCAGAAATTTGCTTGCCCAGGCTGCGGCTTTGTATTCTCACTCGTGCCGGAAACTCCTTGGAGTTACCGCCTGAATCCGTTGATTCACCATTGCGTCAACCATGGTGTGCTGCCGGTCTGGCAGGCGCTTGAGGCATTGTCGCATGGCCACAATATTTTCTTCACGCCAAGTTCGGAGTTGCTGCTGTCCCCGGCGGTTAACGGCAAGACAAAGAAGGAAATTGACGTGCTTTGCGTGGTAGAGGGACAGTTGGTGTTGGGGGAGGTAAAAACTGGGCCGCTAGTCGAATCCGACTTCACCGAGTTTGCCGCCATTGTTTTGGCCATCCGCCCGGAACGGGCCGTAATGTTTGTCGAGATGGAGGTTATGGGCGACAAGGAAAAGTCATGGTTTTCAAACTTCAAGCAGACCTGCGCGGCCGGCGGCATTGATGGACAATTGGCGTTTTTACCGAACTATTGACTGGCGGCGGAGCTGCGGGAGGCCGAAATTGCCGGTCTGATCCGCCTAATCAGCCGTGCGGTCGGGTTAGGTTTGCTTTTTGGCGCAAACCACCGCTCAACACCCACGCCAAAAGAGCCAGCAACAGATGGATGGCTCCCATGAAACAAAAGAGGGCATGCCCTGCAGGTCGCGCAGGATTTCCTCCATCTCATCATCGAAGCGCATGATGGCCACCGTCCCGGTCTTCATCCGGATGTAGCTGATAACGTGGTGGTCCCAATCCACATTCTCGGCTTCAAGCAGGGCCAGGTCAGATTGTGATGCCCCCAAATGCCATGTGAGCTTGTAGAACGCCCTGCGTTCCGGATTGTTTTCACGCGCGACTACGGCCAGATGTTCCGCCAGGGTAATGCCGCACTTCTCCTCATGCACAACAGCTAGCCAGCGTTTCTTGGCCAATACCGGCCACGGCAGGCAGTCCATGTCTAGCTGTCAACGACAACTATTCTTCACGGTGGTGAATTTTAATTGTCGTTCGAGGTGTCTAGGGCAAAATTATGGATGCGCCGCAAATAAACGTTGGTGGAAACGGTGCCCGCCTCCAAGACCCGCAAAAAGTGTTCCGGTTTCCGGGTCCATCCAGCCTCACCGTCCGCCTAAACAGATTTATGCCCAAAACAGCCAATGCAGCATCGGCCTGAACCAAAAGCCCCCACTATTGTCGCCAACTTGTACATTTCCCAATAAACACGAGCTTTAACCTTGGTTTGTCCACCATCAACCGCCAAGATGAGCCCGCAAACATAAAACAAAACTGAGCCAAAATGGAGAATGGCTAAAGCACTGACCACATCACAAATTACGGTTGAAATCGCTGAAAATGAAAGTCGTGAAGTTCCGGGTCGCCAAAGCTGCCAAAGACGCGATCTTGGGCAGGAAGAAGAGATTTCTGATCATTTTACCAAGGTACTCTATTGATGGCGGGTGCCTTTTCTGTTCGATTCGATCGTGGCCGACGATCTGATTCTACCGATTCAGACGGGTTTGGGCATAAATTGTTGTAAATGGAGGAACACTTCTTTATATTACCGCCATGAGGAAGAAAATCGGATTGACTATAATCGCGGCAGTTGCGTTCTTCGGAATCGTCTGTGTCCCCAGTGGGCGTGCCGATGAAAAACTTACTCCACTCCAGACGGCGATATCTAGCACGACCGTTTCCGGCGGTGATATTACGATCCTGACAGGTTCTTCTGTGGGCAACATTGGTGTTGATCCCTCTGGATTTTCCGTATCACCGGTTCCCGAACCTTCAGTAGCGGCGTTTTTCGCTCCAGGGATTTTGCTGTTGATTATTCTGGCTAAGTTTAAGAGCCATTTTTCGCGCGCAATCCGTCCAACCGGATATTTTGTGCAAGACCTTCGCTCGCCGGCTACCGATCGCTGATGGAATTTTGAAGTTCAGCGGTGCTGCCTCCGCTATGCCAGCAAAAGCCTACGCTGAATTGAAGACTTCTGAGGCCGCGAAAATCGGGGCTACGGCGGTAGTCATTTTTTGAGCAATCCATGGTGGCAACCTTTGCTGGCTTGGCTCCGGCCCGCCTTCCGTCATTTCCGTTCATTCGTCCGAGCTTGCATCATCTGACATCCGGTCCGCTTCCGTCTGGCACAAGCCCGTGTTGTCCTCAGCGGGTTATTTTTCGCCCTTTCGGAACGCCGCAAGTTTGCGCCAGACCGAAGCGATGCAAAATGGGTGAATTTACCTGTGTATAAAACTGTGTATAAAAGGTAGTGAAATCCTAGTAAAAGGTGGTAGCTGACTAGTGCTTGACTAGCCCATAAACATTGGTATTTTGACTCTGAATTCGGCCTGCTCATAGACCGATTCCGACCCTCGCCTCCAAACATAAACGCTTCTGCGTCAATGTTTTACCACGGCAGGATGCCACCACGGGCATCAAAACGGGAACCACTTTGCCTGCGGACGCCAAACCGTGCCAAACCACGCCAACACGTCCGTAGCACCGTAACAGTTCGGGAAACTTCTTTTGTAGGCTGCACCACAGTCTATGAAAAATCGTTATCGCCTATTGTATCGCGGAGAACGCGGAACTTTCTTCTGCTTCGACAACGTGACCCGCATGCGGACCGGCTTGCAAACCAAGGATCGGGATGCGGCGGAACAAATCGTTCTCGCCAAGAATCAAGCCCTACGCCAGCCCGTTCTGAACCTCCAAATCGCCAAGGCATACCTTGCAGGCACGGACAATGGCGTCACCACCCGCACCTGGCAGAATGCCATTGAAGCCTTGATAAACACCAAACAGGGCGAGAACCAGCACCGCTGGAAGACGGCAGCGAAAGACAAGGCGTTTGGCATGCTGCTGCCACAAGTCATCATCGAAACCAAAGGCGAACTGCTCCTGAATGTTTTGCAAACGGGAACGGTTTCCACCAACGTCTTTTTGAGGCGGCTTCACAATTTCTGCTTGGACATGAACTGGCTGCCATGGCCATTGATTCCCAAAAGCCAATGGCCCGCCGTCAAACACGCAGAAAAGCGTGGCATCACGCTGGCGGAACATCTGGCCATCGTCGCCCGTGAAAATAATCCCGAACGCAAAGCCTTTTATAAACTGGCATGGCACTTGGGCGCCTCGCAATCCGATCTGGCTGGCTTGAAAGCCGAGGACGTTGATTGGGAACAGCACGTCATCAGCTATGCGCGCCGGAAGACCGGTTCGATGGCCATCATGCGCTTTGACAAAGAAATGGCCGAAATCCTGCGCGACCTGCCCGGGAGCGGCCCCTTGTTCCCGAATCTAAGCACTGTCCGCTCCAGCGACCGAGCCACGGAGTTCAAGCAACGTTGCGATGGCCTTGGCATCAAAGGGGCTTCGTTGCACAGCTATCGCTACGCTTGGGCGGAACGGGCCAAGACGGCGGGCTATCCCGAACGGTTTGCCCAGGTGAACCTTGGCCACAATAGCCGGGCGATGGCGCGGGCTTATTCGCGCAAAGCACCGGTGGAAATGCCTTCTCTGAGCGAATACGAGCGGCAACAGAAGGCCATGATTGGGAACCACAGCACCGAACCGTCCGCGCAAACCGTTAACACATAGGAGGCCATTATGTTCATTTGGCAAATAAGAGCATTGAAACTTGAAGATTCGGCGTTGGCATTCCTTGATGGAGTCATCGCCGACTTCGGCCTCTACCTCTTCGTCGGTTTTATCTATTTGCTGATACCATTCAGCATTTGGGTATTGAGCGGAGGACTGCGGCGAAAACTATTAAAGGGAAAACCCATGCCCCCTATCCAACCGACCGTTGTGATTCATTTCCCCATTGGTCGTCCCACACCCCCGCCGGAACCGCACGCGCCATTCCCGCCACCGAACGAACCACTTCACCATGATGACGACGATTAGGATGCTTTCACGAACTTTGACCTGTGGCTGAGCTTGTTTAATCGGACGCGTTTACGCCGGGACGAGGCTGTGGTAGCGGGCCAAGCAATCCCTCGACGATCAGGTGGTGCAGCTAATTGCGAAGCTCAGATAAGAATGCCTTAGCAAATCCAATACCCAAACCGTCGAAGACGAAATGATTTATTTCATCAACAATATCGCGCGCATGCAGCAGAGAAACTTTCGCCGCAAAGGCTTCTTTATCGGCTCGGGGGCATTGAAGCCGGATGTAAAATCGTCATTTAAACCCGCTACTAGCGATCACGCATATTCTGGAGCGAACCCGGCGCGGAAAGCATCCTGGCACTGAGCTCCATCCATAGCAGCAACCGGCTCACGGACTCCTGAAAAAAGCGCCTAAACGATCATGCTGCCAGTAACGCCACCCTGGCTCTTCTGGCTTAACAGAAGAAAGCTGTCGTGCCCCCATCCCGGTCGCGTTCTCGTGAATTTTTGCTGTGCAGTTCTCTCTTGCGGGTGCATTATGAGTGCATCTCGGCTTCAGATGAAATTGATCAAGAATACAGGCAATGATCGGGTGATGGATGCATTGCGCAGCGGGCTTCATTCGTCGTCCAAACTCGACATCGTCACTCCGGCCTTTTCAGTATTCGCATTCGCCGAGTTCGCTGCGCAATTGCAAGGCCTGTCTGCTTGCCGCCTTGTTTCACCTGACAGTTCGCAGACCGACTTGCAACTTCTTGGCTCAGACGCCGACCGGGCGTTCCGCAATCAACTTTCCGCACGCTGGCTTGCCCGCCTATATGTGCTGACTGGATTTTCCATAACGTCGAAGTCCGAAATACGCAAACTACGCTCCCCCAATCGAGCCTGATCATCACCAACCCTGATCCCGCGTTGAGTCGCGCTATCACCGGTCATTGTCCCTTCACCACCGATGGCCTTGGCCTCACGCCAGGCAACCCATTCAGCCTGATCCAGTGTTCAGAAACCCCAGACGAATGCGCTACGCTGCAAACGTGGTTCACGACGCTCCTGGGCAATTTGCCCGCATCGCCTGCGGCCAAGCAAAATTTACTCACACAGTTGGCGAACATCACGGAGCACAAAGCTCCCGCGCTTGCCTACTACCTGATTCTCTACTATCTGTTCAAAGATCTCGGCGAAACGTTGGACGAGGAACAGATCGTCAAATCCGCCACCGGCATCCGCAACACGGTCGTATGGAAAAAACTGTTCAAGTTCCAGCGCGATGGTGTGGTAGGCGCGATTGATAAACTGGACCGCCTCGGCGGTTGCATCATTGCCGACAGCGTCGGCCTCGGCAAAACTTTCGAGGCGCTCGCCGTCATCAAATACCACGAGTTGCGGAACGACCGCGTTTTGGTGCTGGTGCCAAAACGGCTCCGCGACAACTGGACGCTTTACAAGGCGAACGACAAACGGAACATCCTCGCCTCTGACCGTTTTCATTACGATGTCTTGAACCACACCGACCTGTCCCGCGATGGCGGCATGTCCGGCGACATTGATTTGTCCTACGTCAATTGGGGCAACTACGACCTGGTCGTCATTGACGAATCCCATAATTTTCGCAACAAGGCCACGCACAAAGACCGCGACACGCGCTATGGCCACTTGATGAAACGGATCATCAAGTTCGGCGTGAAGACCAAGGTGCTCATGCTTTCGGCCACGCCGGTCAATAACCGCCTGGCCGACCTGAAAAATCAAATTGCCTTTGTCACCGAGGGCGACGACGCGGCGCTCGCCGGCCAGAACATTCCCAGCGTCGAGGCCACCGTCCGGCAGGCGCAGCTTCAATTCAATCGCTGGCTCGCGCTGGAGGAAGCCGACCGCAAGCCCGCCAAGTTGATGGACATGCTCGGCTTCGATTATTTCAAACTGCTGGATTTGCTGACCATCGCCCGCTCGCGGAAACATATCCAGAAATACTACGGCACGGAGGAAACCGGCGAGTTCCCGGAACGCCTCAAGCCCATCAACATCAAATCCGACGTGGATGTCGCCGGGGCGTTCCGCGCCATCCGCGAAATCAATAACGAGATTCGCCGCCTCAATCTCAGCGCCTACGCGCCGCTGCGTTATGTGCTGCCGCCCAAACAGGCGGCCTACGACGAAAAATACAGCACCAAGATTCGCGGCGGCGAAAGTTTCTTCCGCCAGGTGGACCGCGAAGAAAGCCTTGTCCACTTGCTACGGGTCAACATTTTGAAACGGATGGAAAGTTCCGTGGTGTCCTTTGCGCTCACGCTTAAACGCCCGCTTGCCGACGTGGACAGCTTGCTCGCGCAGATTGACGCCCACGAGCCGACGGTCGAAGAAATTTCCATCGAAGACGTGGACGTGGACGATCCGGCGTTTGAATCACTCCTCGTCGGGCGCAAGGTGAAGGTGCTGTTGCAGGACGTGGATTTGGTTCGCTGGCGCCAGGATTTAATTGAGGACCGCAACCGCCTCGACACGTTGCTTTCCGCCGCCGCCGAGATTCTGCCGGAGCGAGACAAAAAACTCGAAGACCTCCGCGCTGTGATCGAGGGAAAACTCCGGAACCCGACCAATCCCGGCAACCGCAAGATCATCGTCTTTACCGCTTTTGCCGACACCGCCCGATATCTATATGGTGAACTAGCCGGTTGGCTGAAAACGACGCACGGTATTGAATCCGCCTTGGTCACCGGTGCGGGACGGAATAAAACCACACTCACCACCATCCGCACCGACCTGGCCAGCATTCTCACATCGTTTTCCCCGCGTTCCAAAGAACGCGGCGCGGAGTTCGCCGCCGAGGGTGAAATTGATTTGCTTGTTGCCACCGATTGCATCAGCGAAGGTCAGAATCTTCAGGATTGCGACTTTCTGATCAATTACGACATCCATTGGAATCCCGTCCGCATCATCCAGCGCTTTGGCCGCATTGACCGCATCGGCTCGCCCAATGCGCGCATCCAACTCGTGAATTTCTGGCCCAACATGGAGCTGGAGGAATACATCAATCTCGAACAGCGCGTCAGCGGGCGCATGGTGTTGCTTGATATTTCCGCCACCGGCGAGGAGAACATGATTGAGCAGCAGACCAACAACCAGATGAACGATCTGGAATATCGCCGCAAACAGTTGCTCAAATTGCAGGACGCCGTCATCGACCTCGAAGATCTCTCCAGCGGCGTTTCCATCACCGACCTGACCTTGAACGATTTCCGAATTGATCTCGCGCGGTTCCTGAAAGACAACCTTGCGCGGCTGGAAAACCTCCCGTTCAGCACGTTCGCGGTGACCGCCACTCACGGCGATGATGATTCCGCCATTCCTCCCGGCGTCATCTTCTGCCTGCGGGCCGTGGGCCCGGCGGCGCTGAATGCCGCCGAACCTAGTATTACTCTGTTAAGTAATGTGTTGACTTCTTGTAGGTATTGGGAAGACTGGCTCCATGAAATGGAGCGAAAGCACTTGGCAACGACACGCGGCTACGCTGCCGCAATTTCTCATTCCCTTGGTCGGCGGGTTGGGCCGGAGTGAACGGCGGGATGGCGCCGCCTTCTATATCAAAGGGCT
>Ga0302320_10030529_pt1 | contig 10264 bp, 8 predicted proteins | sample Bog_T0_3_FD_202130 | JGI IMG/M metagenome (GOLD analysis project Ga0302320, IMG submission 202130) | Peat permafrost microbial communities from Stordalen Mire near Abisko, Sweden - Bog_T0_3 | ecosystem: Environmental > Terrestrial > Soil > Wetlands > Peat | place: Sweden: Abisko, Stordalen Mire... | reverse complement strand
GGATTGCTCAGAACGATGGGGCCGCAGCTTGGCAGGCCTCAGGTGGATACGCTGAAGGGATCGAAGCATCCGAATATGAAGGAGCTTCGTTTCCGTGCCGATGATGGCGCATGGCGGGTTGCATTCGCGTTTGACTCACAGCGCCGGGCCATTCTTTTGGTTGGCGGTGATAAGTCGGGGATTTCGAAAGATAGATTTTACAAGAGTCTGATCGAGGTTGCCGATCGTCGCTTTGATCAACACCAACGAGCGAATTCGGCGAGGAAAGAGGAAAAGTGATGGCCTATTCAACGGTCTCCCTTGAAGAGATGCTTGCCACGGAATCGGAAGAGTTCAGGCAGTCTGTCAAGCAGCGCACAGCCGAGTTGATTGCCGAGGAGTTGAACCTGCGCGAAGTGCGCCGTCTGCGCAAACTGACCCAGGCCAAACTGTCCAAGAAACTTAAGATTGGGCAAGAGGGAGTTTCTCGCATCGAGAAGCGCTCCGATCTATACATCTCAACCCTGCGCAATTACGTGGAGGGAGTGGGGTGCGAATTGATACTGGGAGTGAGATTCCCCGACCAGTCGCTCGTCCTGCTGGCCGGATTAGGCGAGAATCCGAATGGAAAAAAGGCAAAAAAGAAGGCCCGGACGGACGCTAAACCGAAGCCGAAATCGCGCCGCGCAGCTTGAGCAATTCGAGGCCGCCGAGTAAGGGCCGCGTGAAGGCTGTAAATTTAAGCAATATAAGGACTTATTTATCAATATTCGCCTTGCTGAAACCCCCTTTGAACGCGTAAAATAGAAGCACAGCCTGCGGACTCCGGCTCCACTTCAACCGGCCCTCTTTTGCCGCCATCCCGCGGGCTTGAGAATTGAACCTTATGGCAGACGATCAGAACCCCCAGCTCCCTCTTGAAGGTGGCACCCCGCCGCCCAGCGGCACCAACCTCATTCCCATCAACATTGAAGAGGAGATGCGCCGCTCCTATCTCGACTACTCGATGAGCGTCATCATCGGGCGCGCGCTGCCGGATGCCCGCGACGGACTGAAGCCGGTGCATCGGCGCGTGCTCTACACGCTGAGCGAGATGGGCCTGCAGCACAACAAGAAATATGCCAAGTGCGCCAAGGTTGTGGGCCAGGCGATGGGCGTGTACCATCCCCACGGCGACTCCGCGATTTACGACACGCTGGTGCGCATGGCGCAGCCGTTTTCATTGCGCTATCCACTGGTGGACGGGCAGGGCAACTTCGGCTCTGTCGATGGCGATCCGCCAGCGGCCATGCGCTACACCGAGTGCCGCATGGAACGTATTGCCGGCGAGTTGCTGGCCGACATCGATATGGAGACGGTGGACTTTACGCCGAATTATGACGAGTCCACATTCGAGCCGACGGTGCTGCCGACGCGGATTCCCAATCTCATCGTCAATGGATCGAGCGGAATTGCTGTGGGCATGGCCACCAATATTCCGCCGCACAATCTCACCGAGATTTTGAACGCGACCATCGAGCTGGTGCAGAACCCGCACGCCGGCCTGGCCGAAGTGCTGAAACACGTGCAGGGCCCCGACTTCCCGACCGGCGGATTCCTTTACGGCAAGGCCGGAATTCCTCAGGCCTACAAGACCGGCCGCGGCCGCTTCATGATGCGCGCCAAAGTGGCGACAGAAAACCTGACCAAGGAAAAACAGGCGATCATCGTCACCGAGATTCCGTATCAGGTCAACAAGTCGAAGCTGATTGAGCGCATCGCCGAATTGGTGACCGAGAAGATCGTCGACGAGATCAGCGACGTGCGCGACGAGAGCGACCGCGACGGCATGCGGATTGTGATCGAGCTCAAGCGCGGCGCGCAGCCGGAGATTGTTCTCAACCAGCTCTACAAGCACACCTCGATGCAGGAAAGCTTCTCGATGATCTTCCTCGCGGTGCTGAACGGGCAGCCGCGGGAACTGGGTCTCGACGAGGCGATTCGCTGCTTCATTAATCACCGCATCGACGTGGTGCAGAGGCGCACCGTCTTCCTGCTGCGCAAGGCGCGCGAGCGCGAGCACATTCTGGAAGGCTACAAGATTGCGCTCGACAATCTCGACACCGTGATCAAGATCATTCGCGGATCGGGTTCGAGAGCCGAAGCGCGCGAGAATCTCTACGCATGGGGCAAGGGCACAGAGATTGTGGTCACGCTCGACCGCGTCCGCCTGCCGCACGAGGAGCGGGGACTTACTCTTCGGCAGATCGACGCAATCCTCGAATTGCAACTTTACCGTTTGACGCAGCTCTCCATCGACGAGCTGATGACCGAGTTGAAGCTGGTCCGCGAGCGCATCGCCGAATACGAGTCCATTCTGGCCAGCGAGACCAAGCTGCGCGCGGTGATCGTGAAGGAACTTGAAGACGTTCGCGACAGGTATGGCGACGCGCGCCGCACGCAGATTGTGGACGAGAGCGCCGAACTACAGCTTGAAGACCTGATTGCCGACGAGCAGGTTGCGGTGACGGTGAGCCATCAGGGCTACCTGAAGCGCACGCCCATCAGCATCTATCGCCAGCAGCGCCGCGGCGGCACGGGCCGCACCGGCATGAAGACGCGCGAGGAAGATTTTGTCTCGCAGCTCATCGTGAATTCGACGCATGCGTTTCTTCTGTGCTTCACCAACACGGGCCGAGTCTACTGGCTCAAGGTCTACGAGATCCCCGATGTCAGCGCGGCCGGCAAGGGCAAATCGATGCAGAGCCTGCTCGACTTGCAGCCGGGCGAAAACGTCCGCGCCATTCTGCCCGTGCGCGATCTTGAAGAAGAGGGCATGTTCATCTTCTTCGCCACGCAAAAGGGAACGGTAAAGAAGACGCCGCTGAAGGACTTCTCGAACGTGATGGCGCGCGGCATCATCGCTATCGGCATCGACAAGGACGACGAGCTGGTTGCGGCGCGCATTACAGACGGCTCGCAACTGGTCTTCCTCGCCACTCACCTTGGCATGGCCATTCGCTTCGACGAATGCGATGTCCGCTCGATGGGCCGTCCGGCCTATGGCGTTCGTGGCATCGCACTCGCCAAGAATGACTTTGTAGTGGGCGTGGCGATCACTCCCAAGGAGCATGACCCCGCCGACTATCGCATTCTGGCCATCACCGAAAACGGTTTCGGCAAGCGCACCGATGTCGAGGAGTACCGCCTGCAGACGCGCGGCGGCAAGGGCGTCAAGAACATGGCGGTCACGCCACGCATCGGCCGCGTCAACACCATTGCATTGGTCGATGATACGGCGGAGCTGATCATCATCAGCCAGTTCGGCAAGATCATCCGCATCGACACCAAGACGATACGCGCGGCGGGACGCGCCACGCAGGGTGTACGCCTGTTGACCCTCGAACCAGAAGACAAGGTAGCTGCCGCCGTCATCATTCCGCCGGAAGAACTCAAGGACGACGAGCCGACGCTGCTGCAGTGAAACAGTTGTCAGTAGTCAGTTCTCAGTTGTCAGTGAATCCAGGCAGGCGTTCGGGCGTGCTTTCCCAGGTCTCAAAGGCGAGACCTGGGGCACCCGCCCGCGCCGCCTCACCCCACTCGCAACAGAGATTGAAAAGCCCTGTCAATGATGACTTCATCCGGTTGGCATGTGCGATCCCCATTCCCCGCCCGGCGTTTCCCGGAAGAAGACCAACGATGATTTCGCTGTCAGCCGCTTGATATTTCGTGTTACCCTTACGGAATTATCCCGAGCCCCGAGTATTTTCGACTGTAGCCAGGCATTTGTTCCCTGCGGCGCTAGTCGGTCATTCCTCTGGTCTTGCGATGAATACCACCTTTGGGTTGATCGATCGCATCGGCACGAAAGCGCCCGGGGATCCTCGATCTATATGATTTGCCAAATCCTCGTTTCGTCGGGGATATCGAATTTGGCGCGTGTTGTTCTGCGTCGGGAGAATCGTATGTCTTCTGAGAATCTTCCCGAGTGGCTTCCCACGGTGCTGGCGATCGTCTGGGTGGCCCTCCTTTTCATCATCCCTTACGTCGTCCCCATTATGTTTGCGCGCCACATTGGAAGAATCGCTGCCCGCAATCAGATTCCCCAGGAATCGCTTCGTTTCATTGATACAGACGCCTCATCCTGGTCCCGCCGCATCGTCATTGGCGTCATTCCCACGTGGATTGCGCTGGGTTGCATGCTGGAGTTTCAATGGGATCCGCTCAAATGGTCCGCTCTCGGTCTCAGTCTTTTGGTTCTTCTGATTTGGTTTGGAGGTTCAAGAAGGATCACGCGAAAGCTCTTGGCCTCTCCGGAGGAATGACGATCCCCGGATAGGGTTCTCCGTTACGAAGAAAGTTTGAAACCAAGTCTGGCACATGCAGAGAATCATGGAACCAGGCAAGACATCATTTCCGGAGTTGCGCACTCATTACCTTTTATCGCAAAGGACGAGGCGACCCTTCTCAAGAAATGAAGTTCCTCAAGATGCCATTCAGAGAACCGATTCATACTAAGCAACATGAGATACGATCATCTTCCGTAATCAAATGGAAGATGATTGTCGAAGCCGCGCGCAATGCGGTTCAGCATCTTTGAAATTCGGCCCGGATATGCGCGCTCGATCCCAGGGATTTCGCCTCCGCCAAACAGCCACTGAATTTGCACTTAGAATAAGGATTGGGGCATATCCATCGAAGGAATGTTTTGCAGCGTCCGGCCGATCGTTTGCGGCGGAAATCCTTGCGAATTAGAGAGGGAAAGAGCGTATGCCGGCAACAGGAGCTAAGCCGATCGGCGCAATGGACGAAGCTGGTGCGGCCCTCGCCGTGCGGCAGATGTTCGATGCGATTGCGCCACGCTACGATTTGCTGAACCACGTGCTCTCCGCCAATGTGGACCGTCTCTGGTGGTGGCGCACGGCGCGCTGCTTCCGTTCGGTGCTGTCCGATCCGGACGCGGCCATCCTCGATATCTGCTGCGGCACGGGCGACATGACCATGGCCTTGTTGAAGCACCGGCCCGCAGGGGCGCGTCCCATCCTCGCCGCCGATTTTGCGCGCGGCATGCTGAGCCGCGGAGCCAAAAAGTTTGCGGGGCGCGGCGCAGTCCCGCTTGAAGCGGACGCCCTCCATCTTCCGCTTAAATCCGCATCGCTTGATTTGATTGTCACGGCGTTCGGGTTCAGGAATCTGGCGAATTACGAGGCTGGTCTGCGAGAGTTCAACCGCGTGCTCAAGCCAGGCGGCCAACTCGGAATCCTCGATTTCAGTGAGCCAGGTGGCCTTGTCGGCAAAGCTTACGCGGTCTACTTCCGGCGCGTGCTCCCGGCCATCGGACGCCTACTCTGCGGGAAAGACGGACCGTATAACTACCTGCCAACGTCCGTGGGAAATTTTCCTGCCCCTCCGGAGATGCTCGCCCTGATGAGGACAACTGGATATACAGACTGCGCCTGGCAGTCCTACACCTTTGGCATTGCCGGGTTGTACACGGCCCAGCGCGGCACTGTAGCCTAAAGACCTGATGTCCGCTGCCGCTTCCATCCCGCCTGTTTCCCATCCCACTCCGGCCGGGAACTCCGCTGAGAAGCGGCGCGTGGCACTGCATTCCATGTTGGCAGCGGCGGTGATGACGCTGCTGAAGATTGCGGCTGGCCTCCTTTCCGGGTCGCTGGGTGTGCTGTCGGACGCTGCGCATTCGGGGCTGGACCTGCTGGGCGCGACACTCACGTTTTTTTCCGTCCAGGTGAGCGACAAGCCGGCAGACGAAGATCACACCTACGGCCACGGCAAAATCGAGAACCTCTCCGCGTTTGGCGAAACGGGATTGATGGCCGTCTCCTGCGCCTGGATTATCTGGGAAGCGGCCACGCGCACCCTCCACCACACGGTCGCGCTGCGCCACTCCATTTGGCCAGCCCTGGTGCTGATCACCTCGATCGGCGTGGATCTCTGGCGGTCGCGGAAACTCAAGGCGGTCGCCTTGCGCACCGGTTCGCCGGCGCTGGCAACCGACGCGTTTCACTTCGCTTCAGACATCTGGGCGTCGCTGGCCGTTCTGTGCGGACTGACCGCAAGTTGGGTTGGAACGGTAGTTGGGATTGGCTGGTTGCGCTATGCGGACCCGTTTGCGGCGGTCGTGGTTTCCCTGATGATTTTGCGGATGACCCTCTACCTTGGGCGCGAGACGGTGGCCGTGCTGATGGATGAGATTCCGGCGGAGACGCGCCAGCGGCTTGTGCGCGAGGTCGAACAGGTTGAGGGCGTGCTCGCCGTAGAGCAGGCGCGGGTGCGGCGGGCGGGGGCGGGCTATTTTGCCGACCTCACGCTGGCACTACCGCGGCGCTTCACGTTTGAGCACACCGGGGAATTGGTGCGGGCCGCTACGGATGCGGTGCACAATGCGCTGCCAACAGCCGATGTCGTGATTCACACGGTGCCCCGCGAAACGCAGGCCGAAAGCATCTTCGACCGCGTGCGTGCGGTGGCTGCGCGCAACAACGTATCCGTCCATGAATTGAGCGTGCAGTCGCATCATGGAAGGCTGCACGTGGAACTCCACGTGGAACTCGACGAGACCATGCGGCTCAAGGCGGCGCACGAGTTCGTCAGTTCCATGGAAGCGGAGATTCTTCGCGAAGCGCCGGAAGTGAACTCGGTGCTCACGCACATTGAAAGCGAACCTGCCACCATTGAGCAGCCCGAGGTGATGGTGGAGGAAAACCGCAAGATCGAAGTTGCCATGCGCGCCGCGGCCGCCACTCTCCCAGAGATTACGGATGTACACCAGATTCTTGTTGGGCGTGCCGGCGAACACGTTTATCTTTCGTGTCACTGCACTTTGCCGGACGATTTGCCGATGCAAAAGGTGCACCTCGTGATTACCGCGCTTGAGGACCGATTCAAGCTGGAGTGCCCCGAAGTGCAGCGCGTGACCATCCACCCCGAGCCGGTGACGGATAATTTGCGATAGGGCCAAGATTGCATTTCCAAACGGTGAGCCTGAGCCATGGAAACCCGCGGCATTAGAAATTTCTTTCAGATCGCGTCGATGGTAATGCTGCTGGTAGCGGTTGCGCTGCTGGCCGCCATTACCACCATGCACTTTGCCATTCACGGGGCTGAAGTGCAGGTGCCCGCTCTCAAGGGAATGACCGTGGCCGATGCGCGCAGCGAAACCGCGGGGCTGGGGCTCACGCTTGACGTGGATAACCGCTACTACTCCGCCGACGTGCCGGCGGGCCACATACTTTCCGAATCGCCTGAAGCGGGAACGGTGGTTCGGCGAGAGTGGAAGGTGCGCGTTGCCGAGAGCCTGGGGCCGCAGATGGTCGAAGTGCCGGACACTGTCGGCAGGGATGAACGGGTCGCGGCGCTGGAACTGCGGCGCGTTGGCCTCGAAGTGGGCGCGACGGCGCGGCTGCCGTATGGAAAAGCAGCCGAAGGTACAATCCTTTCGCAGGATCCGCCCGCCCACGCACAGGGAATTGAACGGCCCAGAATCAACCTGCTGGTGGCCGCGCCGGACAACCAATCACCCGATGGTTACGCGATGCCCGACTTTATTGGGTGGCCGGTTGCAACTGTGCAGGCACAGTTGGCCAGGGTCGGCATCCGGGCGGAAGAGCCGCAATTCGTCGATGAGGCCGTTGGTCCAGTGGGCACTGGAGACGCGCCGCCCAGGCTGCCAGTAAAGCCGGGCGCGATCGTGGGCCAGACGCCGGCCCCCGGCATGCGCGTGGATCAACATACAACGGTGAAGCTCATCGTGGCGAAGTGAGCGAGCTGACAGTATTTGAGAGATCGGGATTACGAGGAGACGGAGCAATATGTCATTGAGCGAAGATCTGGATCGGGTGACGTTGCAGGAGCGGGAACTTCAGCTGCGGGGGCTGGACGCCGAGGTGGCATGGGAGCTGGGGACACGGTTGAGAACCATGGCTGTAGAGCGCGGTCTCTCGCTTGTCGTCGATGTACGACGGTTCGGGCAGCCGCTCTTTTATGCCGCGCTCGAAGGCACGACGCCGGACAACGTGGAGTGGGTGCGGCGCAAGAGCAACGTGGTGGCCCGGTTCCATCGCAGCTCCTATGGCGTTGGGCTGGTGATGAAGAAGAAGAACGACACTCTGGAAGCACGAGGACTGCCCATCAACGAGTACGCTTCCCACGGCGGTTCGTTTCCGCTGACCGTCGAAGGCACGGGCGTCGTAGGCAGCGCGACGGTTTCCGGATTGCCGCAACGGGCCGATCATGAACTGGTGGTTGAAGCGCTGTGCGCCATGCTGGATCGAGATTATGCTGCGCTGAAGCTGGGACCGGAGTAAGAAAAATCGCAAGCGAAGGGGATTGACTTCCCTGCGGAGCTCGTTCATTACTGCTCTTTGCAGACAACTCTTCAGCTATTCTTCTCGATAATCGCAATGAAGAATCCGTCAGTATGGAAGACACCGGGGAGCAGCCGCAGCGCGCCCTCCTCCGTGAAGCATTCGCGCAATCGGTCCGCGGCGGATTGGGTCAGGATGAGCTGGCTGCACAGAGATTCAATGCAAGACTCCAGAGAGATTTGCCGCGCGCTGGGAGTTGCCGCCAACACAGCAGCCACTACCTGTTCGTTCTCTTCCGGCTCCAGCGAGCAGGTGGAGTAAACAACACGCCCGCCCGGCCTTACGGCGCGCAATGAGGCTTGCAGAATTGTCCTTTGCCGTTCGGCTTGCCGCGGCAAATCTTCGAGGCGAAGCCGATGGCGGATCTCTGGATTGCGGCCGAGCGTGCCCGTGCCGCTGCATGGAACGTCGGCCAAGGCAAGATCGAAACCTGATTCCTCCGCCAGTGTTGCAGCGTCGACGTGACGGCAATAGATTCTCTCGCCGAGCGGAGCCAAACGCTCTTTCAACTGTTCAAAACGTTGGGCGCTCGACTCGCACGCGACGATCCGCGCTTCGGGATTGCGCTCGGCGAGGATCAACGTCTTCCCGCCCGGAGCCGCACAAGCATCGAGAATGCTTTTCACTTCCCCGTTGAAACTCTTAGTGGCACAGCCAGCAATTTCAGCCACCAATTGCGATCCCTCGTCCTGAAGCCGAACCCTGCCCTCAAGAAATGCGGTGGTTGCTGCAACTTCGCCGGAGACCACGGTTCGGGCAGCAGTGAGCAGTTCGCCGGGTTGAAGATCGATACCGGCCTCCTTGAGTTCCAATTCGACAGGAGGACCACCGAGCCGGACAGTCACCACCGGTTGGCTATGCCCGTGGCGGCAGATGGCGCGCGCCGCATCAAGCCCATAGAAGCCGGCCCACCGCTCGACCATCCAGGCCGGGTGCGCCTGCGCCAGAGCCAGTTCCGATGGGGACGCCTCAGAAAAGTCAAAGAATGTCCCGCCCAATTTGCGCAGTACGGCATTCACCATGCCGGAGGCAAATTTGTGGCCGGCCTGCTTGGCCAACTCCACGCTCTCATCGATCGCCGCACGGGCCGGAATCCTGTCCAGATGGAGCAGTTGGAACGCGCCGAGGCGCAGAGCGATCAGGACTTCGCGGTCAAGCTTGGCGTTAGGCCGTTTGAGCAGTACTTGCAGTTGGTGATCGAGCCGGATCTGCCAGCGCAGCACGCCGAGCACCAGCGCAGTGGCAAGATGGCGGTCGGGGGCCGAGAGGGCATTGACGGCCTTGCCACGAAGAAGTTCGTCGGAATGCGATTGTCCCCGCTCGACGGCCATGAGAATGTCGAAGGCGGCCTTGCGGGCGGCGGAGATGGCGGGCATCTGCTTCAACCCAGCCGCGCATCGGCTGCAAGTTGTGTTCCGCGCAGAAATTCGGCGGCGTAGAGCCGCTTCTTGCCTTCGAGTTGCAGCTCGACAAATTCAAGCCAAGTGTCTTCAGCGCAGGCCACAAACAAGCGATGGTCCTGAATGTTAATCTGGCCGGGCGTTGGAGGCTTCGACAACGCCAGGCTCGAAGCCGCTGCGACCTTCATGCTGTGAACAATCAACTTCTTTCCATCGAACGTTGTGAATGCGCCAGGCCAGGGCTGAAAGCCGCGCCAGCGATTGAAAAGCTCCGTTGCTGCGCGCGCCGCAAAATCCATGCGTCCGTCTTCGCGGTCGAGCAGCGGCGCAAAGGTGGCGAATGCATGATTCTGAGGCTGTGGCTGAATCGTTCCGTTCTCAAGCCCAGCAAGCGTTTCAACCATCAGCGGCGCGCCTGCCTTCGCCAGCAATGCAAACAAATCAACGGCAGTTTGGTCAGCGCCGATTTCAACTATCTGCTGCAACAGGATCGGCCCAGTGTCGAGGCCTTCTTCGAGC
>Ga0302320_10030526_pt1 | contig 10264 bp, 10 predicted proteins | sample Bog_T0_3_FD_202130 | JGI IMG/M metagenome (GOLD analysis project Ga0302320, IMG submission 202130) | Peat permafrost microbial communities from Stordalen Mire near Abisko, Sweden - Bog_T0_3 | ecosystem: Environmental > Terrestrial > Soil > Wetlands > Peat | place: Sweden: Abisko, Stordalen Mire... | reverse complement strand
CGAAGCTGCCGGCCTTGGCAAGATCGGACCGAATGGGCCCGCCGCAGCCGCGGCTTCGCCCTTCACGATCATCACTTCCATCAAGGCCGCCGAAGTCCGTCCCGGCCTCGAATCGCGCGCCGCCACGCACAAGCAGGAAACTACAGCTTTCAGGCCTGAAGGCGACCTCCGCGAGCAGCAAGGCCGATTTCGCCGCGATGACTGGCAGGGCGCAACCCACCTGTTGCCGACCTATCTCTACGACGAGTCCACTCCGCGCTTCCTCACCACCCCCAAGTCCTCGGCCTACATCAAGATCGCCGAGGGATGCGACCACCCCTGCACGTTCTGCGTGATACCGAACCTTCGCGGCAAGTTCCGGTCGCGCCGCTTCGAGTCTGTCGTTGCAGAGGCCCAGCAACTGGTGGCCCGCGGCGTCGAGGAAATCACCCTCATCGGCCAGGACACCACCTGCTACGGCGAAGACCTGGGCATCAAGGACGGCCTATCCACTTTGCTCGATACCCTCGCCCGCATTGAAGGCCTCCGCTGGCTCCGCTTCCTCTACGCCTACCCCAACCGGATTACGAACAACCTGCTGGCCACCATCGCCACGCATGACAATATCTGCAAGTATCTCGACGTTCCTCTGCAGCACGCCTCTCCGCAGGTGCTCAAAACCATGAAGCGTGGGGCCGGCGCGGATATCTTCCTCAAGACTCTCGAAAAAGTCCGAGCCGCCGTTCCAGGCATCGCCCTGCGCACTTCCTTTATCGTTGGATTCCCCGGTGAGACCGCCGAAGACATCACCGTGCTCGAAGACTTTGTCAAGGAAGCAAAGTTCGACTGGCTCGGGGTCTTCAGTTACTCCGATGAAGAAGGCTCGGGCGCCTTCTCTCTTGACGCCAAAGTTCCCAAACGCACCATCGAGTCCCGCAAGCGCCGACTCATGAAACTCCAGCAATCCATCAGCAAGCGAGCCAAGCAGCAATGGGTCGGCCGCGAGTTGGTCGTCCTTGCCGAAGGCGAAAGCGATGAGACCCCGCTGCTATGGGAAGGCAGAACCCAGTTCCACGCCCCCGAGATCGACGGCAAGGTTTACATCAACGACTTCGCCGATCTTGGCAGTGACGTGACCACTCTCGAAGCTGGTCGCTTTTACAAAGCTGAGATCACTGAAGCCCACGAGTACGACGTGGTGGCACGAGTTCTCTCCGGCCCGTTGTAACCCGCGCAGTTTTTGAGCGTCCTTGAAACACTCGGGCCTTCCGCACTCAACGAATCGAGACTGTCTCGCGCTGAACACTCGGCAACGTTCCAAATCGAGTCGGGCCCTTTTCATGGAGATTCTCTTACCTCGCGGCAGCAACACAGAGCTAGCCAGCCGCCCTGCTCTAAGTTGATACGTTCTCGACTCTCGCACGAAGAAGAGCCCCGGCTCAGGTAACCCCAACCACGTTACTAATTTGACCGTTACCTTTAATGAAATGCAGCTTGACACTTTTTGAATTCTATATACCATCGTAAAAGCTTCCCAACCGCTATTCACATCGCTCTCCTGCGAGAAGTGGGGGGATGGTGTCGTTTGCTCGCCCCCATTGCGGATAGGAAATCAGAAGGTCGGCCGCAAGATGAGTGCCAATGTTAGTTACCCGATCACCGGGGACCGAAGCCATGTGCCGGCGACGAACGGAGTGTCCCTGAAGCCACTCCTGCTGCTTGCGCGCGAAAAGGGAATCTGGTCGCCTGCCCTGCTTGCCGGCGTGCTGTGGCGTGGCGTAACCAACATTTGGACTCTGCGCGATGTAGTTCAGATCCTCAAGTTCCCGCCATACCTCGATGCAGCTCGTTCCCATCCACGATTCGTGTTCAAATACCTCACTCCCGACTACCTGGTGAGGGGATTGACGGTTCGTGAGCGTGCCGCGTGCTTTGCGCATCACTACCGGCGAATGCAATCGACATTGCCCGATCGCCTGCTGCGGCAGACTTTAGAAGGGGACGTTGACGTGCATGAAATATGGGTAGGCGAGAACCGCTTTACGCTGACGATGGGCCTGCCTCAACCCCTCGACAAAGAGGGTGAAATGTCTCTCAACCTGCGCGTAAATGGCGAAATCGTCTTTGTACTATCCTTCTCCGTAGTGCCTGGATGGGTCGTCAAGTCAGAGTCCGCCGAAGTGATGTTGATTACGCAGCTCCAGGGCAGGAGGGGCGCCTATCAGCAGATTTCTCTTGCCACCAAGTCCTTGCACGACGTTGCACCATGCGCGCTTCTTCTCGCTGCTCTTCAGGGCATCGCATCCGCATTGGGCATCGATCAATTGGCGGGCGTCTGCGCCACCAGCCAAACCTGCTACACCGCAGAGTGCGCCGCCGCTTTCAATACGGCCTATGACGGCTTCTTTCAAGAGCTGGGCATCGCAAGAAATTCCGAGGGCTTCTTTGTGAGCCCGGTCCCCATTGAAGAGAAGCCTCTTGCATCCATCAAGCAGGGCCACAAGCTAAGAACCAGAGAGAAGCGCGCATTCAAACAGCAGATTCAGAAGGTGTGCGCCGCTTTCTTTGCCGAGTTTTTGCCCCTGCGTTCGGCCACGCAGACAGCGAACCCAAACGAGCCGGTGCTTGATTCCAATCCGATGGTCCCCCAGTTTGCTTACCGGCAAAAGCCGCCGCTCGAGGCAATTGGAACTCTGGATTGCGTTAAATCACTCGATCGCATCCCGGTTCCCGTCGAGCAGACCTAACTGTGGTTGGCATGAGCTTCGAGCTTGGTCCGGACCGGATTTCCGCATTGCTAAAGGGTGCGCTTTGTATGGCACTAACTCGCCACTTCCCTCCCCCAAAGATGCGACTTGAATGGTATTCAATGTGATTTATGATCATGGAACGTTCCTATAGCGCTGCCGACACGGCTCCCAAACACAAAGTCCTGAACCGTGGCAGATACCTCGGCCCCAACGGCGGACTGGAATGTTGGAGATGGGCCGTAGCATGATTGCCGACGTCAACGCCGCAGTGAGAGGAAGCGACGGGCAGAAAGCAACTGCTTCGGGCGGGCTACTTGGGCCCATTTCGGCCCTGGCCCGGGAGAAGAAAACCTGGTCACCGGGCTTGCTTCCAGGTGTGCTTTGGCGTGGCTTTACAAACATGGCCACTTTCCTAGATGTACTTCGGTTGGTCAAGGTTCATCCATTCTCCGATGCTGCCAGACTGCATCCAAGATTCGCCTTCAAATATCTCACCCATGACTACCTCGTCAGAGACTTCAGCGTGCCGAAGCGCGCAGCCTGCTTTCTGCATCACTACAGACGGTTGCGAGCGGTGCTCCCCGATCATCTGCTGCGTCGAACCCTGCAAGGGGATGTGAACCTGCACGAAACCGAAAGAGGCGGCGATCGGTTCGGCTTTTCGATGGGATTGTCGCGAGTTTGGGATAAGGAGGGCGAACTGTCTCTGAATCTGCTGCTCAACGACGTTATCTTCTTTCTTCTGGCCTTCACCATCGTCCCCGGATGGGTGGTCGGATCGGAGGCGGAAGAGGTGGTGTTGATCACGCGCGTTCAAGGTTTGAAGGGATGTCAGCCTCAGATCAAGCTGGCTCAGGATGCCTTCGCCTACGCATCCCCACGAGCATTGCTGCTGGCTGCCCTGCAAGGCATTGCAGAAGCCTTCGGGATCGCGGAAATAGCGGGAGTGAGCGCAACCAATCAAAGTTCGTATTGCGAAGAATCCGCTGTCTCGTTGGGCAGAAACTACGACAGTTTCTTTGCCGAGGCGGGGATGGCCAAATCCGCCGCCGGTTTCTACTCCACCCCTGTCCCCATCGAGGGGAAGCCGCTTGGACTGATCAAGCGGGGAAACAAGCCAAAGGTCAAATTGCAACGGGCGCTCAAGCAACAAATCCAGCAGGCTTGTGCCGCATTTTTTGACGATTTTGTCCAGGTTCCCACCCCTGAGTTCGTGGATCTCGATGTGACCGATTCCGAGGAACCTGTTTCATCCACTTGACCGCTCAAGCGATTGCCAGCCCCTCATGTATCGTCCGGTCTGAAGGCGGCAAACATTTCTCACCAGGTCCCACTTTTCCTGATGGTTTCCAGAGGCGAGCGAGCGTGGTCGCGCTGCTGGTGAGAAAATCGATCATTGGAGATCAATCGAAAGATCAACCATGGCCGCAAAGAAAAAATCCGTAAAACTCCACCGCTGCCCCACCTGCGGCATGTTGGTCCGCTTGAACGACGAAGACTTTCCCTTCTGCTCCGACCGCTGCCGCAAGATCGATCTCGGCAAGTGGGCCATGGGCGTCTACAAGATCAGTTCCCCGGTGCTCGACCCGGAAGTGCTGGAAGACCTGGGCGGCCTGGGCGGCGGCGGTGACTCCCATGACGAATAGCCCTACCTCGGACGTGAACGCCCCTGCATTCCCAAAGAAGAAAACACTCTGGGCCTGGAGCATCGCCACCTTCTTCGGCGCTGGCTTCGGCAAGCCCGGCCCCGGCACATGGGGCTCGGTCGCCACTGTTCTCCTGTGGCTCGCCTTCATCTTGCTAGGCCACCCCTCGCCCGTCACCCTGCTTTGCGGGCTTTTAATCCTCATCGGTTTCGCCCTGCTCCTCGGAGTCCCCTCAGCCACCATCGTCGCCCGCGAGTCAGGACGCAAAGATCCTCAATTCGTCGTGATCGACGAGGTTGCCGGCCAGGGCATCGCACTGCTTTTCTGTCGCGCCGACTGGATGCACGGCCTCATCGCCCTGATTCTCTTCCGCCTCTTCGACATCGCCAAGCCATTTCCTGTCCGTCAGCTTGAGAGTCTCCCTGAAGGCTGGGGCATCGTCTTCGACGATGTGGCCGCCGGCCTGTATGCTTTGGGTGTAGCATCCTTGTTACGCATCTGGATCTGACATGCCCCGCAGCCGTCCCCAACCCGCCCCGGAAACACTTCGCGATCCGCGCATCGACGACATCGTGCCCGCCGCCGCTTTGCCCCTCGCTGAGGTAGAGCTGATCGGCGTGCACCTTGGCCCTTTCAGCTTCGGGCAATCCGCCGTCCTGCCTGCCGTTCTGGTCGATGGGCATCCCGCCCACGTCTCCATGAGCCGCCCTACCCGTCTCGCCATTCGCGTGCCGGAGGACGCCTCCACCGGCCTCACCGAGGTCCGCAACCCCTCTGGCGCCAGCAACCTCGCGCCCCTGCGCGTCGCCCGTCAACTCTCAGGGGATCTGCATCCTGTCGCCAACCCCGCCGTGAGCCGCTCTGGCATGATCTATGCCACCATCTCAGGCCCGCGTGGCAAGCTGACCCCGATCTCGATTGTCCGAATCAGCCCCGACGGCCGCGGCACACCGTTTGTCACAGGCATCCTGAACGCCACCGGTCTCGCCTTCAACCCCGATGGCGATCTCTTCGTGACCTCCCGGGCAGAAGGCAACGTGTACCGGGTTGACGCATCCGGCGAGCACACTGTCTATACAGAAGGAATGGGAGTTGCCACCGGCGCCGTGTTCGATGCGGATGGAAATCTTTTTGTCGGCGATCGCAGCGGCACCATTTTCAAGATCGATCCACAGCGCCGCATCTTCGTCCACGCCACGCTTGAACCCAGCGTTGCCGCCTATCATCTGGCCGCCGGCGCAGACGGCACGCTCTTCGTGACTGCGCCGTCGCTCTCCTCGAACGACGCCATCTGGGTCATCGACTCCCACGGCGAGACGCGCGCCTGGTTTCGCGGATTGGGCCGGCCGCAGGGCCTGGCGATCTCAAAAGACGGCGACGTCTACCTCGCCGCCTGCCTGCATGGCCGCCGCGGACTGGTGCGCGTGACCCCAACCGGAGACGCAACGCTCGTGCTGGCAGGAACCAACCTTATAGGCGTTGCCTTTTCTCCCCTCGGCACTACCGTTCTTGCCACTCATGACGCCATCTACGATGTGGACCTGGGCGTCGAAGGGCTTACGCTCTTTTAGCTCGTCCAGCAAAACCCTGCCGATCACCGCTTCGGGCCCCGTATCCCTATTCCCGTATCATTTGGCAGAATATAGACCAGGAGACCTGGCCTCTGACATGACCATTGCCCCTACCCCCTGCCCGCCTTATTACGCGGTGATCTTTACCTCCACAAGCTCCGGAGATGACTCCGGCTACGAAGCCATGGCCGACGCCATGGTGTCGCTCGCCGGCCAGCAGCGCGGATTCCTCGGCATCGAATCCGCTCGCGATACGCTCGGCATCACGGTATCGTATTGGGATAGCCTCGAAGCCATCGCGGCATGGAAGCAGAACTCCGCCCACCTTGTCGCCCAGCAACGCGGCCGCGATCTCTGGTATAAGGCCTTCAAGACAAGAATCTGCCGCGTCGAGCGAGACTATGTGTATAACAAGGAAGAACAAGCCGACGTTGCACCGGTGCGGATCTCGCGCTGAAGGCTGGAAGCTGAAAGCCAGTGGCTTGATCCTAGCGGCCAGGAGCTGAACCTATGAAATCTGAAATCATCGCCGTCGGCTCCGAGATGCTCACTCCATGGCGTCAAGATACGAACTCGCTCTATGTGACAGAAAAGCTCAATGAGATCGGCGTCACTGTGGCCTTCAAGACCATCGTCGGCGACCGTCGCAAAGACCTGGTCAATGCCATCCGCATCGCGCTCGGCCGGGCAGACATTCTGGTGATCACTGGCGGGCTCGGCCCCACGGAAGACGACCTGACCCGCGAAGCTGTAGCCGAGGCTCTCTCGCTCACGCTCCGCCGCGAAGCCACCCTGGTCGCCTCCCTCCATGCCCGCGCCGCGCTATCCCGCATCGTGATGCCCACAAACAACCTCAAGCAGGCCGAGGTCCTTGAGGGTGCAACTGTGCTGCCCAATGCCAACGGCAGCGCCCCTGGCCAGTGGCTCGACACCCGCTTCGCGGGCTACCGCAAGATCATCCTGCTCGTCCCCGGCCCTCCGAGCGAGTGCCGCCCGCTGTTTGACGCCGCGTGCATGCCCCGTCTCCGCGCCGCCATCCCCAAGCGCCACATCGCCAAGCGCACGCTGCGCGCCGCCATGATTCCCGAGTCCCAGGCCGACGCGTTTCTCGCCCCCATCTACACCACCTACAAAGACGTTGAAACGACAATCCTGGCCCATGCCGGCGACATCCAACTGACCCTGATCTGCACCAAGCCCAGCCTCGCGCTCGCCCAGGCGCGCGTCGACGAACTCGCCACGCGCATGGAAGAAGCGCTTGAAGACTGGCTCTACTCCTCCGATGTCGAATCCCTCGAGCAGATTGTCCTTTTCTACCTGGGGCTTCGCCAGTTGACGCTGGCCGTTGCGGAAAGCTGCACCGGCGGCATGATCGCCGAACGCATCACCAGCGTTCCCGGCAGCTCGCGCTCCTTCCTTGGCGGCGCCATCGTCTATTCCGACGCGCTCAAGTACGCCTTTGCCGGCGTGCCGCCGGAGCTGATCGCCGAGCACGGGGCGGTGTCCGCGGAGGTAGCCAAAGCCCTGGCCCACGGCATCCGCCTTCGCACCGGCGCATCGATCGGAGTGGGCATTACAGGCATTGCCGGCCCCACCGGCGGCACGGACGACAAGCCAGTGGGCCTGGTCTATATGGCTGTCTCCGACGGGACCAAGAATGAGGTCACGGAGCGAACCTTCCGGGGAGACCGCACCAGAATCCGCGAGTTCGCCACCCAGCAAACCCTCGACCTGATTCGCCGCAGACTCATGTAACCGGCAAGCCGCTATTGAATCTATGATTTAGCATAAGAGTCTAAAGATTTTGACCATCGCGAAGCACTCGCCTCTCGAACAAAAATGGATGGAGGCATAACTGAGCCGCTCGATTGAAAACTGAAGACTCTCCAAGACCCAAGTTGCAAACACGACGTTCGGTTGCCGGTAATTGGGAACGACTTCTCAGGTCTTCTATCGTAGAATACTGAGACATGGGTGCGGCACACTCCAAAATGCGTAAGCGGAAATGCAACCCAAAGCGACAGATGGCCATCTCACCCGACGACGCGAAACTCCAGGCGCTTTCCGATACCGTGGTTTACAAAGGAAGCCCTTACCACAAAAAACATCCCGCAGATTTTGGGCTAACACCTCCTGCGCAGCCTCGGATGAACAAGACCCTGTGCGATGGCACACATGTGAAGCTTCAACTGGCTACCGAGCTACTTCGCACTGGCGCAAGATTAGGTCTGATCTCAGCCCAAGAGCGGAACGGTCTCCCAAGGAATATCTGGGCTGTGTCCCCGAATGGGATCGCCCTTGAAGCACAGCTTGAAAATGAAGAATCAGGTACGTACCACGGTTACCCAATGGAGCCCGAAGACCCGCTAGTCGCCGAAGTCCTTGCACGGTGGAAGGATGGAACACCAAGTGAGTGAATCCTTAACCATTTCGGTAGCCGAGTGGCTTGCAGGCAATTGTGGTAGTCCGTTAGAGAAGGCAACCAACGCTGAACTATCCATCGCCATAGGCAATCACCATGTCACCGAGGTCGAAGACTTCGAATCGAAGACTGTGAGAAGGACGGTTCGAGCTTCAGCCGGGTTGGCCGCGATATGGCTTGTTGCAAATTGGTGGAGACTCCGTTGGGAACCTGAACCGAGCATTCAGACACGCGAAGATCTAAACTGGGCAATGTCGCACAAGATGCCCGCAATCGGCGGCGGATTCGTTTGGCCCGATCTAGCTTTTACGGGATCAGATGGATCCGAGATAGCTGCGGTCTGTAAGCGACCCAATAGCCCGGTTTCAGAAGAGCTGTCCCCGATACGCTACCTCAATAGTTTCTCCGCTTTTATTGACGTCACTGCCTTCGAGCGCAGCATCTCTACCTTCGTTGAAACAGTCCTTGCTCGGCTGCATTCGTGTGGAATCCGATCAAGCGAATTGCATGATTTGTGGGATGATCTCCGTTACGAAAAAGGGGACGCCAAGGCGTCTTCACATAGAAGACTAGAGGCGCATTTAGGTCTCGACCCCGATGAAGACGACCCACTGATCGGCTCCCTCGCCAAATGGTCTAAGACGTACGGTAAGCATGCATTGGAAGAAATATCAGCTTCGACTGACAAGGCCCACATCAAGGCAATTCTAGAGGAGGCAAAGGCGGCCGCCCAAGGAGTCAGATCGTTTGGCGAAATGCCGGGCAGAAACGAGAGCTCGGCCTTGATGAATCTGCCGACTGATACTGCTCCGTGGCAACAGGGACAAGCTGCTGCCTATGCTCTTAGGGAAAAATGGCAGCTTGGCTCTGATCCCGTCCCAGATGAAACGCTTGCCGACCGCCTGAACATCTCGCTCAGTAAGTTGGTCGACGTGAAGGAAAAGGCGCCATTTTCGTTTGCACTTCGTGGCGGAGCCGGATTGGGTTTTGTATCGAATCGACCACATAGCCACGGAAGGCGTTTCGACACCGCCCGCCTAATTGGCGATTACGTGGGCTTCGATTTAGACGATTCACTAAGGCCTGCTACCGGGGCTGTAACGAACCGGCAAAAATTCCAGCGCGCCTTTGCAGCCGAATTCCTTTGCCCATCGGAGATGATACGTGAGCGTTTCTCCGGAAAGCTCGAACCGGGAAGAATCGGGGATACTGTATCTGAACTGTCCGCTGAATACAAAGTTTCCGAGCAGCTTATCCGTCATCACATGGAGAATCGGAACGTCCTTCCCTATGGAATCGCTGCAGGGTCGCTAGTCTTCGCATAAAAGAATCGCGCACTTCCAGTAGTCTCGCCTGATTTTGAGGGGGCCTGGAATACGGGACGTCATCGATGAGGTGCTCGCGACAGCTCAGGATTAAATAGCAAGGGGCCTATTCCTAAGGACTCAACAGTGAAGACAGGCACCACGGATGACCTGATCCGCCGCAGACTCATGTAACCGGCAAGCCGGCACTTGCCCTCGATGGCCAAGTTCCGGTATATGATCTCCTCACCGGAAACCAGCCAGGATTCAGGCCCCAAGACATGGCGCACAAGGTTTTTATTTGTCACTCATCGACGGACAAGGCGGTCGCCGATGCGGCGTGCGCCGCGCTGGAGGCGCAACGCATTCCCTGCTGGATCGCGCCCCGGGACATTCTGGCCGGAGAAGAGTACGGAGAGGCCATTGTCGATGCATTGACTGAATGCCAGATCGTTCTCCTCATCTTCTCCCAGGATGCCAATAACTCTCCTCAGGTCAGGCGTGAGATCGAGCGGGCCGTCAGCAAGGGCAAAATCATCGTCCCTTTCCGCATTGAAGATGTCATGCCCTCTCGCGCCATGGAGTTTGCGCT
>Ga0302320_10030524_pt1 | contig 10265 bp, 9 predicted proteins | sample Bog_T0_3_FD_202130 | JGI IMG/M metagenome (GOLD analysis project Ga0302320, IMG submission 202130) | Peat permafrost microbial communities from Stordalen Mire near Abisko, Sweden - Bog_T0_3 | ecosystem: Environmental > Terrestrial > Soil > Wetlands > Peat | place: Sweden: Abisko, Stordalen Mire... | reverse complement strand
TTAATTGCTGACAGAAGCAGATTAAGAATATGGTCACGATCAGGATTAAGAGGCATTACCAAAAATGCCAAGCGCCCCGCCAGACAATCCACACGCCGAGTAGGAAATTGGTGATGGCGTGCGCCGTCATCGCGTCGCCGAGCCGGTTTTTGCGAAGCACCAGCCATTGAAACGCCGCGCCGCATAAAATACCCGCCAGCCATTCGTCGTGGGAAAACCCAAAAACGGCAATGGTCGCGAAGAACGGGAACGGCAGGAATTGGTTCAGCGGCACGGATAGAAAATCCTGCTTCGCGATGTAGCGATACAAGAACGAACGGTAAAAAACCTCCTCCAGCGGCGGCACAACTAAAGTCATTCCCAAAATGTGGATCGCGATGAAAAACCAGGCGAGCGGGGAATTTTTGCCGAAACAGTCATTCGGATTGCCCGTCGCGCCGCCGGAAAAAAACTTTGGATAAAATGGGTCAAGCCCGACCCAGATCGCAAAAATCCCAGCGCCGACCACGACGGCCTCCCAACTGAAAGCCCAGCGCATTTCTGAAACCACCGGCCGCATTTCCCAGATGAGCCACGCGCCGGCGAGCGTTTTTCCGAAATAAAACCAATAAGCCGACGCCGCGCCGAACTTTCCCTGGCAGCACGTCAACGCGAGAAAAACGAGAAACGGTGCCACGCGGGCAGTCGCTGGCTTGGCGAAGAATTTTTCCAGGAGGCGCACGCGAAGTGGTGGCGAGGGGTTTATTCGCCAATTTGCTGCGTTTGCTGCGTGCCGTCCGGCCGTTGAAATATGACGCTGCTCTTCAAAATCTGTTTCACCTGAAAATCGCCCACGCGGTCGCCAGCGCTGACAGCTTTGCCGTCAACAATCGCCACCGGGCGGGCGGCGTTGAAAATGATGCCCTGAACCTTGGGCGGCTGCTCCGCAGTGCTGGCCGGCGGCGGCGAATTTGTATCGGTAACCGGCGGGGGCAAGGCGCTGGTTGCAGCCGCGGGCGCAGGTGCGGGTGCGGTTTCAGCCGGTGGCGCAGAAATCTCCTGCGCCTTGACAGGCGTGGCTGGCGGAGTCTTCGGAGTTTTGTGTCCAAACAAAGCCGGGCCGATGAAAAAACACGCGGCGGCCAGAAATAAAACCACCGCCACCACCAGAATCCAACCGGTGCCGCCGCGCTCGCGAGATTCGACGGGCGGCAACGGTGGCGCGCCGGTCGGGGGACTGTTCTGCTGCGAATTCTGGGCGCGCTTGAGCGCATCGTTGATCAGGCTCATGTATGGATATTTCCTTCCAGCTCGCGGATGGCGCGGCCCACCATGCGATAGGTGATGCGGTCGCTGTGTTCGACATAACCGGCGAGCAACGACTTGTCGCAGACGGCGTTGACGAGCCGCGGAATGCCCCGGCTGTATAAATAGACCCGCCACAGCGCGGGCCGGGTGAAAAACGGCACGCCCTTGGCACCGGCCAGTTCCAGCCGGTGCTGGACGTATTGGGTCACCTCGAAACGCGTGAGCGGCTTGAGATGATAACGCACCGTAATGCGCTGGCGAAGCTGGCGCAGGCGCGGGCTGTTCAGGCGGTCGCGCAATTCAGGCTGGCCGAGCAGGACGATTTGCAGCAGCTTGCGGTCGTCAGTTTCGATGTTGGAAAGCAGGCGGACTTGTTCGAGGAGTTCCTCGGTCAGATTTTGCGCCTCGTCAATGATGAGCACGGATTCCCGGCCCTGCCCTGTCTGTTTCAACAGAAATCCGCTGATGGCCGCGACGGCATCCAGACGGTCCCGGTCGTGGACTTCGAGGCCGAATTCAGTCGCGATGGCCTTCATCAATTCGCCCGCGTTCAGCACCGGGTTCAAAATGACCGCAGTGGAAAAATGACCGTCGAGCTGCTCCAGCATCGCGCGGCACAAGGTCGTCTTGCCCGCGCCCACCTCGCCGGTGAGTTGCACGAAGCCCTTGCGCTCGCGGATTCCATAAAGCAGATGATTCAGCGCCTCGCGGTGCTTGCCGCTGTGGAAAAGGAATCGCGGGTTCGGCGTGATGTCGAACGGCGCCTGCTTCAGTCCGTAGAACTCCAAATACACGCCGCTCCTTTAGCAGAAAATCCGCGCCGCGAAAAGCAAAGGTTTCTACAAAATTTTCCGGACCGCCTTCGCCAGCGCCACCGCCTCCGCCCGCGTGCCGACGGTGATACGCAGATAATTATTCACATCCAGAAAATTGAACCAGCGGACAAGGATTTTCCGCGCGCGCAATTGGTGCAACCATTCGCGCGCGGCGAAGTGCGGCGGCTCGACCAGAATGAAATTTGCCTGGCTCGGAAAAACGCGGAAGCCGAGATTCGTCAGCTCGTATGACAGCCACTCGCGCGTAGCGATGATGCGTTTGAAATTCGTGCGGTAGTATTTCAAATCGTCCAGTGTCGTGGCGGCGGCGATCTGGCCGAGGCCGTTCACATTGTAGCTATCGCGGATTTTGTCCAGTGCGGCGATAAGGTCGCGATGCCCGACAAAATAACCGACGCGTTGGAAGCACAATGAATACGCCTTGGAAAACGTTCGCGCCACGAGGACATGCGGAAATTTCAATGCCAGCTTCAGTGCATTTTCATTAGCAAAATCCACGTAGGCCTCGTCCAAAACCAAAACGCCGCGCTGCGCCGCACAAAGTTCTTCCAGTTCCGACGTTTTGTAACCGCGCCCGCTCGGCGCGTTTGGCGTCGTCACAAACGTCAACGACGCGTCGAATTTCCAAATTCCTGGGCGCTTCAACTCCGCCAGACTTGGCAGGCTGAAATCCCGCTTGAGCTTTACCGCATTTTTTGCCGCACCATGGATGTCCGCCAGCACCGGATATAGCGAATAGCTCGGCGTGAAATATTGCACTGTCGCGCTCGCGAGTTTCGAATCTGGCTTCGGTTCGACAAATGCCCGCGTCGCAAGCGCCAGCAATTCATCCGAGCCGTTGCCAACGATGATATCCTCCGGTTTACACCGATGCAGCTTCGCCAGCTTCTCGCGCAACACCTGGGCCGTTGGATTTGGATACAACCGCAACCGCTCATCCACTGCCGACTTGGCCGCCGCCAGCACGCGCGGCGAAGGCGGATACGGATTCTCGTTCGTGTTGAGCTTGATCAATCCTTTGATCTTCGGCTGCTCGCCCGGCACATAGGCATGCAATCCGCGCACAAGCGGTCGGATCAATTTTTTCAACCCGATTTTGCTCATTTCAAATCAAGGAACTTCCTGAGCCGCAACAAGCCGCACCGGGCCGAGCAAGCCGGAGGGTAAAGGCTGGATTATATTCAGGTTTTGCGGCTGGAAGCGGTTGCCGAATTGCCGGGTCACTCCCTCGTAGTCGTAATTTGGAAGCTTGATGCTCGCCATGTAATTCACGGCGAGATTGGCGACCTCGATGCGGATTTTGTTTTCGCCCGCCTTGAGCTTGCCGGTCATGTCCACCGAATATGGCGGGCACCACACCGAACCGACTCGCTGGTCATTCAGATAAATAACGGCAGCTTCGCGGACAGGAGCGTCCAGACTAGCGTGGACACCCTGCACCCGGCCCTGATCTTGCGTGGGCGTCCCCTGGCCGAAATCAAGCTTCACGGACAAGCCGTCCTTCAACATTTCGGGAGCGACGGCAACAGTTTTCTCGTAGCTCGCGACACCGGAAAAATTAATCTCGTTCGTGAGCGTTGTCCACGACGCAAGTGTGTCCATCGCAACCGGCTCGCCATCTTTGCCGAAACGGACGGTCCAGCCACTGCTCAAATCAAGGGGCTGCGGCAATTCACCCTGCCAAACTGACTTTTTCGGCGCGGGCAAACTGCGTTTCGTGAATGCGACAATCGTCGAAGCGTAAGGCTCTAGGTTCAGATGAACGGTCGTCGAGCCAGCGGAATTCCCAATGGCGGTCGCGGGGCTGACTTCGCCGTTCATGAGGTTCCAGATTTCCGGCTGCAATCCCGCCACGCGAAACGCCGCGTCCACGCTTTTCGGCTCGTTGCTCGTGTTGGCGATGAAATAAATCTCGCCATCTTTGGTATGGCGATGCACCTCGCCAATCTCCGGCGCGGCTGGTGAAATCGCCACGTCCGGTGCCAGCCGTTTGGCCAGCGCTGCCCCGATTTGACTGTCATCTTCGACAAAAATGCCTGGAGCATCCGGGCCCTTGAAAAGCCGCTGGACAATGTTGCGCACGGTCTTGGTGTCCGCATCGGGCGTTACATAACCCGGAGCCAAATCAGGCAGGCGCCGCGTGGCGATGACAATGCCGCCGGCGCGGGCGAATTTTTCCAGTTTTTTCATCGTGGCGAGCGGGATGCGCTCAACTCCCGGCAGCACGACGGCGCGATAATGAACATCGCCGAACGCCAGCGTGTCGCCGGAGACTTTGCCGCGCATGGCGAGCAACTGGTCGTCAAAGAAATCGAGGTCGTAGCCCGCATCGGTGATTGCCTTCACCGAGCCGCCCACTTTCCCTCCAAGTGTTGTGCTTAGGCTGAAATTCCTTCCCAAATCCGTCCACGCGTCGCTGTTCGGAAGGAACAGCGCGACGTCATTGGCAGGCGTTCCCTGCCGCAGTATGTAGCTGGTGCGCTGGAGATATTTCGCCACGTCGGGCATCACGATCCACCACGGATTTTGTTCGTCGAAAACTGCCGCTGCATAAAAGCTCCAGCCGGGACGCGCCGCACCCGGCGCCGTATAAGGCCAGCCGTGGCAGATGATCTGGTTGATGCCGCAGAGGAAATGCAAGTCGGCCTCCGCCTTCATGTCCAGCGGCGTGGCGCGAAACACGACCGAGTGCAGCCAGGTGAATGTCTCGGAAGAAGTAACCGGATTGCCCAGCAAATGGTTTGCCGATGCCGCCCAGCGCGTGGCCGAAAAATCTTTCTCTGTATCTCGTCCACCTAATTCGCCTTCCGGCAGGTCGCAGTAGGCATAGCTGAAAAGCCCCGCCGGCGGCGTGCCGTAGGCCTGGATGCGGAATTTGCTGTTGTTCTCGTGCGCCAGATTTTTGAACGCGGTGATGAAGTAATCGTTGAAAATCTCCGTGACCGTCTGGCCCCAATCCTGGCGGATGTCGAGCGTCTTTGGACCCATGTCGTTAAACAACGCGGGAAGCAGCGGCGTCAAATCATAGCCGCGGCGCTTTTGAAATTCCGCCAAGAAATTCGGCGTCCAGTTCTCGCCCGCCACTTCCAGGCTGTCGCAGAAAATCGCATGGGGCGGATTCGGGCCGCACGCCTTGATCGCCGGCTCGGCAACTTCCTTGATGAACGTCCCGATGGCAGTCGGGCTGTAATGATCAACGATGTAACCCTCATCGCCGATCGCCGCGCGCTTCACATTAACCAAACCCGGCAGACCCAGCGTGTAGAACGTCACCTGCGTCGCACCGCGCAAATCGGACGGCAGCACCGCCGTGTTGCCGTGAACCTCCAACGGCAGGTAAGCACTGGCGCCAGCGGGCGCATCCGTCACCGGGCCGAGCAGCGCTGCGATGATCCCGTCACTTTCCCCGTTGCGTCCCGACGGCACCGTGACCGTCGTTTGCCCCGATGACACGCTGACCGGCGCGGAAGCATGGATGGCATCCACGGCATTGCTGCGGGTGATTTGCGGCCCGCCGCCATAAGGCCAGCCGCTGCCGAGCGTCAAATCCATCCGCAAACCTAGTTCCTTGGCTTTTTCCGCCGTGAACCGCAGCGCCTCCAGATGCTGTGGCGACAAAAACTGGTTGTTCGTGACCCCCGGCAGCTCGCCATCCAACTGGAGCGCATAAGTCTGCTGGACCTCGACGCCGCCGATGCCGCCGGCCTTCATCACTTCCAATTCGCGCTGAATCTCCGGCTTGGTGACCGCCGTGCCGAACCACCACCAGCGCACCATGATCCGCGCGTCTTCCGGCGGCTGGTCAAAGCTGCTTTGTAACTGGCCGATGCTGTCGGCGGCGGACAGTGAACTTGCGGCGAGCAGCATCGCGATGATCGCGACCGATGCGAATGATTTCAAATGTGTCTTCATAATAATTGCCTGTAAATTTCAGCCGGCGGCCATGCCAAGCCGATGAATGGATTCCTCAATAAACCAAGCTGCGGAGGGAAACGCCACAAAAATTCGCTTATGTGAAGCTGGCAAAAATGATGAACTTCACCGCAAAGCGACCTTTGCGGCTTTGCGTCTCTGCGTTGAAAATCACTTTCTAATTTCCGCGCTTTTCCCATGCGCGCCGAGACCTTCGATCTCCGCGAATTTTTGCACCGTCTTCAGCGCTTTCTTCAGCGAGGCGCGGCTGTATTCCACCACGCTCGTGCGGCGCTGGAATTGGTCCACGGTCAGGCCGGCGAACGACGAGCCCCCACCGCCGGTCGGCAGCGTGTGGCTCGGCCCGGCCACGTAATCGCCCAGCACCGTCGGCGACCACGGCCCAAGGAAAATCGCGCCTGCCGTCAAGATGCCCTCGGAAACCTTTCGCGGATTTCGCGTCATCACTTCGCAATGTTCCGGCGCGAGCCGGTTCGCCAGCGCCACGCCATCGGCGTGCGACTTCACTTGAATCAGCCAGCTGTTGTTTTGCAAGGCGCGCTGGATGAATTCGCGGCGCGCAAGCCTGGGCGACTGCTTGATAATTTCAACTCGGACCGCCTTCAAAATTTTGTCCGAGGTCGTCACCAGCCAGACGCGCTCGTGGCCGGAGCCGTGTTCGGCCTGCGCCAGCATGTCGGCGGCGATGAATTTCGGATTCGCTGTGTCGTCGGCGAGCACGAGCAATTCGCTCGGCCCGGGCAGCAAGTCAATCGCGACGTGACCCACGAGCAATCGTTTGGCGGTGACGACGTAGGCGTTGCCCGGGCCGAAAATCTTTTGCACCCGGTGAATGGTCTTTGTGCCGTAAGCCAGCGCGGCAATCGCCTGCGCGCCGCCGACGCGGTAAATCTCCGTCGCACCCGCCGTCCGCGCTGCGAAGAGCAGCGCGGAATTGATCGAGCCATCCTTGCCGCATGGCGTCGTCACGACAATCTCCTTGCAGCCGGCGACCTTCGCGAGAGTGACGGTCATCAGCGCCGTCGAGACGAGTGGTGCGGTTCCGCCGGGGATGTAAACGCCAACGCGCTGGAACGGATCGAACTTTTCACCGACGCTCGCGCCGTGGGAATTATTCATCTGCCAGTTTTTACGCAGCGATTTTCTGGCAAACGCGGCGATATTCGCTTTCGCTTCGGCGACCGCTTTTCGTAAGGATTCATCGGCCTTCAATGACGCAGCGAGCAATTCCGCCTGCGTCACGGCAAGCTGTTCCGCCGTCAGTTTCGCGCCGTCGAATTTTTCCGTGAGTTCCAGAAGCGCATTGTCACCGTGCAGATAAACGTCGTGCAGAATGGCGCGCGCGCGGTTTTCAATCTCGGCATCAAAGAGGCTCGACGCGGCGGCGGCTTCGCGGAGTTGCGCGGCAAAATTCACATCGTTGTGGCGGATGACTTTCATGGCGTCAGGTTAGAAGGAAACGGCCATGAAGTCAAAATTCGCAGATGCGCTTTTCTGGAATCTGTGTTTATCTGTGTCCGTCTATGGCCAACAAGAATCCAATAATCGCCGCGCTGGACGTGCCGTCGGCGGAACAGGCGCTGAAGCTCGCCAGGGAAATCGCGCCCGCAGTCGGGGCATTCAAAATCGGCAGCGAGCTGTTCACGAGCGCCGGACCGGACATCGTCAAAAAAATCCGCGCGACGGGCGCATCGGTTTTTCTCGACCTGAAATTTCACGACATCCCGAACACCGTCGCCAAGGCCGTCGCGTCTGCCGTTCGGCTCGACGTGCAAATGCTTACCATCCACACGAGCGGCGGGCTGGAAATGATGAACGCGGCGGAAGAATCGGCGCAGCAGACGGCGAACCATGCCCGGCTGAACGCGCCGCTGGTGCTCGGCGTCACGGTGCTGACGAGTTCCGACAGCCGCACGCTGATGGAAATCGGTTGCGCGGCAAATGTCGGCACCCAGGTCGAAAGACTGGCGACTCTCGCGGCGAAGGCGGGTTTGCGCGGGCTGGTTTGTTCGCCGCTGGAAATCGCGGACTTGCGGCAGTTTTTGCCTTCGCACATCCAACTCGTGACGCCCGGCATCCGCGCCGGCGCGGAAAAGGCCGACGACCAGAAGCGCACGCTCTCGCCGCGTGAGGCGATGGACGCCGGCGCGAACTGGCTGGTGATCGGGCGTCCGATTTATGCGGCTGAAAACCCGCGCGCGGCGGCAGAGAAGATTTTGGAGACGCTGAATTAGAACGGTTTCAAAAATTCCATGGCCGCCAAGACGGTTTGGGTGAACGAGTCGCGCGTCAGCGTCTTGGACTGCGGCAGCCCCCTGCCGCTTTTTCATCACAGGCCGGTGACGCAAAGCGGCAGAGGGCTGCCGCAGTCCAAAACCTCGCGGAATCTTCCAGCCGGCTTTCAAAGTGCGGCCATAGTTTTTGTTGATCTACTCTACCCACGGATAACACGGTTTTCGATCGGAAGCCGTCTTGTTGCTTCACGGCTTGGGCTCTTCTTTGATGTTGGCGACGAGTTTTTTGACCTTTGCCGCCACAGCGGCGTCGCGCACCTTCACGACTTTTCCCCATGGTGCGTTTTTGTCGGCATTGATGTCGAGCACGAGGTCGGGATTCTTCGAAACCGCATCCGCCAACTGACCTTCCAACTGGTCGAACGTCACCAAGTTCTTATTTTCGCCGACATAGTAAAGCCGGTTCGTCGGATTGGCGTCAATGGTAACGACAAACGGCTTGTTTTCGGTCGCGCCGGCCTTTTGGGCCTGCGCCGATTCGGGCAGCGAAAGCTTCAGCACGGATTGCTGCTTGAACGTCGTCGTCACCAGCAGAAAAATCACGAGCACGATGAGCACGTCAATCAGCGCGACGATGATGACGGCTGGCGTGGTGCGGCGTTTGCGGACGTAGAAACGCATATCAATGCTTCCTGTCGTCGGGGTATTGTCGCCGGATGAATTCGCCGCAGAGCGCCTCCATTTCAACGGCAAGCACCTCGACTTTTTTGCTGAAATAACTCCACGCGATGAGCGACGGGATGGCGATGAGCAGGCCGATGAGCGTCGCGCGCAAAATCAATGCGATGCCTGCGGCGAGTTTCGCGGCGTCGTTCAAGCCGGTCTGACCGACGTCGCCGAACACCGTCATCATGCCGGCGATGGTTCCGACAAGCCCGAGCAGCGGCGCGATGCCGACAATGATTTCGAGCACGACGAGGCCGCGTTCGAGCCGGACGATTTCGTGACGCGCGGCGGTCTGGAGCGCGTCCACGTTGTCGGCTTTCGAGTGGTCGAGGTTGCCGGCGGCGAGCAGCAGGAGGCGTCCGAGCGGAGACGGCTTCAGTTCGCAGACACGGCACAGGGTTTTCACGTCGTCGCGCGTCTGGCATTTCGCCATGGACCGGGCGATTTCCGGTGGCACGACCTTGCTCCAGCGCAACATGAACCCGCGTTCCACGATGAACGCCAGCCCGACGACGGATGTGAATCCCAGCAAAATATAAATGAGTTCGCCCATAAACTCTTAATAGTAGTAAAATGTGAAGGTGATTTCACGGGAAATCGCGCCAATTTCTCGGCGCATCTCTTCCGGCCACGGCTTGAACGGCGCGGGATCGTTGATGGCTTTCTGGCAAACGTAACCGAGCAGGTCGCCGACGGTATTTTCCAGGACGGTCATGTCGGTGATGGTTCCGTCGTCATGCAGACGGAACCGCACCGTGACCTTGCCGGTGCGGTCAAGCGCGAATTGCTGGCTGTCGAGCAGGGAATACCAGCGATATGTCACCGCGTCCACGAATTCGTTGTCATATTCGCCAAACGGTGTCGCCTTCACGTCAAATGACGGAGAAAGTGCCACCTGATGCACGCCCCCATTCTGTCTTATCTCCACGCCCGGCGAACGGTGCATTTGCGCGAGCGCCTGCTCAATCGTGCGCGGGCGCGGAGGCGTTTGTTCCTGCTGTTGCTGCTGCGAATCCTGCGGCTTGCCCAGGGACAAATCACCCGGCTGAACGGTTGGTGTTGGCTGGGCCTGTTCCGGGCTCGCGGGACTGGGTGCCGGTTGGAGTTTGTTGAAATCCGGTTTAGGCACGGTCTCGGTTTTGGGCACGTCGGTCTGCGTGCCGTTCAATTTCGGGACGTCGGCGTCGCGGCTGGCGTCCGGGTTGGCCGCGCGTGAATTTTTGCTGGAATAATACTTCGCGTTTTCGGG
>Ga0302320_10030523_pt1 | contig 10265 bp, 10 predicted proteins | sample Bog_T0_3_FD_202130 | JGI IMG/M metagenome (GOLD analysis project Ga0302320, IMG submission 202130) | Peat permafrost microbial communities from Stordalen Mire near Abisko, Sweden - Bog_T0_3 | ecosystem: Environmental > Terrestrial > Soil > Wetlands > Peat | place: Sweden: Abisko, Stordalen Mire... | reverse complement strand
ATTTTTGCCCGATTTTTGACAATAATTTTACATTCCGGTGGCGGCCACGAAGAGCTGCTCCTCGCCTAGAACGGCCGGTCCCAGACAAACGAATGGCTCAAGACAGCTCGGTTGATTCGACCCTGTCTCAGGCTGAGACGTGCCAACCCCAAAACGAGTGACATAACCTGGCTCGATTTCCGTATAAAACCACGCTCGGAGAGGTACTGGAGCTGGATTAAAGAGATCGGCAGAAGAGCGCATCTGGGCGACCCCCCCGGGGGCAATTCCCTCTCTCTCCGCCAAAAAGCTGGGCGCAGGTAGGCATTGGGCGTGCGCCGTGACATGCCTTGACCATGGAACCGCTCACGCCTTGCTAGGCAAGCGTGGCGCTCTTCAAGTACGCATCACCTGAACGGATCGACGTGCTCGAGAGGTTGAGAATCCGCTTCACCTCAGGGGATGAGTTCAACGATCCCTTCGAGATTACCCCGAGCGCCAGGTTCATGGACAACCCGGAGTACTTCGATCGCTTCGTGACCCGTTACGCCGATCGTCAGGCCTCCAGGGAAATTGCCGAAGGCAAGATCCTCCGAGAGAAAAGAGAAGAGAGAATCGCCGGATTGAAGGTGAAGCTGAGCTCTGACTTCAAGAGCAACCTGCTTGGCATAAAGGGAGCCGCACTTGGGGCAATGCGAACGCGCTTCAAAGACTACCGGATCCTGTGCCTCTCGCGTGTGAATCCAGAAGACCCCGCCGCCCTGTTGCTCTGGGGTCATTACACGGCCGGCCACGCCGGTTTGGTATTTGAGTTCGCCCAGGACCACGAGTGGATCTTGGCGCATGACTCCAGGACCGGCGATCTGCGAGACATGGGCGAGGTCGAATATCGCACCGAGAGGCCGTTGCTCGAAGAAAGTGCCGTGCGGCGCAATTGTTATTTAACGAAGTCAAAGCACTGGGAATATGAACACGAGCACCGCCTGATAAGGAGCAACTCAGACCGGGAACTCGACGCCCTTTCGCTAGCGCCGTTCCCAGGATCGCTGATTCTTTCCGTAACGCTGGGCGCGAATGTGACAGATGAAACGCACGAGAAGGTTGTGGAGATTCTCAATGGCAACCGTGCCCTGGCGCACGTGAAGGTCTACCAGGGCGAATTACACGTCGACGAATATAGGGTCGCACGATCCCTGCTGAACCCATGAATTGGGACAAAGCAGGCGTCGGGGAGGCCGCGCATTTGGAAAGACCGGCGCGGTGGCGTTCGCATTAAGGGGACTCGTTGCGAATCGAGAGTTGAATAGGCACCGGGAGCGTGGAAGAATGGACGCCATGCCCACAAAGAAAGAGAATTATTACCAACTGACGATCGATGCTCTGAAATTGAACGGCATGACTCGCAAGGAACTCATTGAGTGCGAGCGCTCTATGCTTAGAGCCGCAGACTTATTTCAACATTGTGGTGCTAAGGAGGAAGCGCGTCATCTTCGGGACCTTGGAAGAGCTTTTCATGTAACATTGGTGAACAAGGCCCGACGTGCAGCGGCGGCTTTAGCGAAGTGACAGGCAGCGGTACTTCCAATGGCATACTTTACAGCACGCGTTGTTCTCCATTCGTGGGCCGATTCCTCCCACTATGCAGTACTTCACACGGCTATGACAAATGCTGGATTTTCAAGGGTCGTTGCCGCGAATGACGGAGCAAACTATGAACTCCCTCCGGCGGAATACCTTTTGATCGGTACGTACAAAATCGCAGACGTGCTCGCTAAGGCCCAGAGCGCCGCCGCCCAGACCGGCCACACTGACTCTATTTTAGTGACTGAAGGGGTGACTCTAACTTGGTCCGGATTGAAGCGGGTTCCTCAATGACTGACGGCTCAGAGGATCCTGAAACGCAGGTTTCAAGCGTTCCTAAAAACGACAGCCCGATTATTGTGTCTCGCGGACCGCGAGGGGAGGGAGAGGGCATCGACGGTATTAAGCAGATGCAATCTTACTCTGCTCTATCTTCGCCGACTACTCCCAAGTTACTCACCAAGCAGGTTTTTGTCGCCTATTCTTATCGTCTGTATCCAAAGGATGATTACCGCAAAGTCTATAAGGAGCTAGCCCACAAATATGATGTTACATTCATATTCGCGGACGAGAAGATAACCAACATGCACATAATGAAGAAGATCGAGACCCTTATCCGAGGGGCTGATTTCTCCATATTTGATATTTCTGGATGGAATCCGAATGTGACTCTTGAGCTTGGGTATGCCATGGCAATCGGAGACAATTGGTATATCGCAATTGATCCGAGCAAGACCGTCATCAATGAAGTTCCTTCAGACCTCCGAGGTTTGGACCGCATTCAATACTCCTCTTACACGGAACTTGGCACGAGCTTAACAGTCCTGATGGAGCAATGGTATCCGTTGCGTAAGCCTGCGAGTATTACCGAGTTTATTGACGAGCGCAAAGCCCAGGTAATCGAGCTGCTTCGAAGGTCCCCTGGCCAAACAATGGGAACCATAAAGACTGTCTTGGGTGTCTCGACTGATGTTGCTCAACTGGTTGTGAGGGCAATGATCGGCGCAGAAGTTGAAACTCGAGGAACCCACAAGGGGAAGAGGTATTACCTCCGAGCATCTACGTCGCCTAAGACCTAGTCTAGATTTGAAATATTGCTGTGGAGCGCCGAACCGGCAGGTTAAGTAATGCATACGACAATGATTGATTTAAGAAACTCGGCGTCGTTCCACCCGATAGGCCGGAAGTGATTGGGAAACCCGATTGCGGGTTCCATGACATACACATCATTCGGCTCCGTGACGTTTTCCACGCGTACACAATGATAGGTTTCACCGACACCGCGCTGGCCCGTTGTTGTCAGAAGAAAAATCCCATCCGATACTCTCTTTGCGTGACGCTTGAGAAATTGTTTGCCTGCGCCGACCGCGAAATGCACAGCCAGCCCCTCTGCCTGCAATAGATGGAACAAATGATGCGGAGCCATCGCGCCATCCCTCGGCTGCGTGTTGGCTGGAGGGTCGAAGAATTTCCCCTTGTTTGTTTCCAGTGGGTACTTGTCGATTAGCTGCTGCTGGGATAAAGGACGATTCTTATCCGTCAATAACGATGAAAGGCAGGCCAGCATGCAGCATCGTGGATCCTGCTGCCGGATGTGGGTAACGGCCATTATCAACCTAGTCTGGGATCCAGATGTGGGATTGTCGATGCTGCTGGATCTGTCATGGCTAAAAATGGACGGAAGCAGAACGGCGTACCCACAGGCATTTTTGAGAGATTCATCTTCCACTAATTGCAGGTCAAAAAGGCGACAGAATGAAGCGTTGAGCGCAGCTAATTGACGCGGCAGTCTAGGGGTTGCACCGCACCATGGAAGCCGATCCGCAATCGCGTTCCGCTCCGCCTGAGTTCACTCCCAGGCAGTTGGAACTAATCGCCGCGCTCCCGAGGGTCGGTAAACGGTTTCACTTGGCTTCGATGTTCAAGGGCGCACTCATCGCAATGAAGCAAGAGAACAACCCGGAGGCATTCATACATGTGGCCCAATCGCTGCGCGAGCTATTGGAGAAGTTCGAGCTGACGATCAACTTACCGCTTTCGGGCAGTGAAACGGAAGAAGGGGTCGGCCACATCGGACCGAAAGCGCGCGAATATGCGGCCAAATGGGCCAAGGCCAAATCCACTTCAGTGTGTTTCGTGCAAATGTCTGGCGGCTGGAGTGGGACCATCGATACGAACCTCCAGGGTTTCCTCAACGATACCGAGACGTTCGTCCGCTGGTACGAGGCTAATCCCATTTATCTCAAGAACAAGGAAGCCGCTGTAATGGTCACCTTAGACCCGATGTTTGAGAACCTTTCAGTGGATGAACAAGAGCGCATCGCACTCGAATGGGATTCACTGAAGAAATTCTTCATCAAGGTCGCTCATCACCGCACCGCGGTGAAGCGACCGGAGATGGAGAACGCCCTGGAGCGCCTCGAGATATTCCTCCATCGTCGGCTAATCCCGGTCGAGGTGGAAAACAAGAACGCCATCCTCAAGTTCATCGAAGGAATCGAATCCCCGTGATTACCGACCAACAGATCAGGCAATTGCGGGAACTGCTCAACAGCGGCGCCGACATGGCTTTCTTCTTCTCGAAAATCAAGAGTCCAGAGTGGCTCCCAGCCTTGGCCAGAAACGGCTTTTACGCCAAACCTCCGCCGCCAACCCAGAAGGGTAACACTATCTTTCACCCAGTGTGGCCGCAGACACGGTTTCTCATCGGCCTGGCTGCAACCGGACCTTCCGAGGTCGCAGCAGTAACGGCGGCCATCCCTGCGACCGGAAACGCTACTGTGAACGAGGATATTTTTCGAATCGCGGTCGCGTTGCCGCCTAAGGACATGGAAATGTTGATTCCTCGGATCGAGAAATGGCTGAGGACAGCGAACCTGCGCTGGCACAGCGTCGCACTCGCCCAATTTGTATGCAAGGCCGCGGAAGGCGGCAAAGTGCCGGCGGCCCTCGGCGTCGCGGCCAACATTCTTGCGTTCCGAGATGCCCCGACTTTTGAAGACGGTCCCGCAGAAATGACAAGCCCGATCGCTGGTTGGAAGCCCGAACCCGTTTCGCGTTTTGAATCTTACGAATATGGTGAATTCTTGACTCGCATTCTGCCGACGCTGACAAGCGCCGACGCGTGCGGTACGGTCCGGGTGCTTTGTAAGATCGTGGACGGCTATGTTCAGCTGCGCGGGCGAATCGATGCCGAACGACCAGGTTACGATGGATCACAGTTCTGGCGTCCGTCTGTCGCTGGGCATGAGCAAAATTCGCCCTATGATGCCGTCACTAGCCTTATTACCGCCTTAGCGCGCACCGGTGAACAGGAGATTAAGTCTGGCCACATGACTTTCGAGATGGTCTGCCAGACCACCAAGGCATTTCCGTGGGACATCTTCCGCCGTCTCGAACTTTACTGGATGGGTAGGTTCTATGACAGGCTGAGTCCCTCTATCATCAAAGAGGCGCTTCTTAACCGGGAATACGTCCGCTCAGACCGTTTCGACCTCGAATACGGAGAACTCGCTAAAGTCGCATTTGCTTCACTCGGCGAAGCCGAGCAAAGACAGGTGATCGCATGGATCGACGAGGGGCCGGAACTCGCGCCGGGAATTTGGGAATCTTTTCACGGATCGGAGCTGGGAAAAAAGCAGGCCGAAGACTGGGCAAATGGATGGCGGCAGAAAAAGCTGTTTTGGATCAAGGACTATCTTTTTGAGCCCGTTAAGACGAATTATGTCGGATGGGAGAAGCAATTTGGTACGCCTGAGCATCCAGGCTTTCATGCATGGGGGGGCTCGTTCGAGTCTGGACTCCAAAGCCCTATGAGTTTGCCGGATTTTATCGCCAAATCCTTGGATGAACAGGCACAGCACCTTCGCACATGGGAGCCCAAAGCGGGCGACTTCAACGGGCCAACTAAAGAGGCTCTTGGCAATGTATTCCGGACTGCAATTGGGGAGGCGCCCGCGACCTACATTGAACACGCCGAGTTGTTTGTTGATCTTCCGCCGGTATATGTGGCAGCGTTTTTTTCGGCTCTGTGGGAGACGCTCAAGGATGGTGCTCCACATGCAATGACTGGCGTTTGGAAGACGGCCGAGTGGCTCGTCAGTCAGCCGAACGAGGAGACGGACTTATTTGACGAATTTACGCGCAACTCTCGAAGGAGCCGTCCTTGGCACGCGGCTCGAATGGCATTGGCGCGACTGCTCAACTCGCTCCTAGGTTCGCAAGGGCACCCATTGCCAATCGACGACAAAGAAAGAATCTGGCCATTGCTGGAGCAACTTGCGACCGACCCCGATCCAAACATTCACGCCAGCGCAGAGGACCCCGATAACGAAGATAGCATGGGGCCATTTAACCTTTCGCTGAACACGGTGCGCGGTGAAGCCATTCACGGCGTGTTTTCATATATCATGTGGCGAAATCGGCTAGCCGCGGATAAGAAAGCGGGTCTGCCACCGGAAGCACGTAGGCTTCTCGAACGGCATCTCGATCCGGCAATCGAACCGACGCGGACAATCCGAAGCATCTTCGGGGCAAACATTAATCGGTTGTTTCATTGGGATGAAAAATGGATGGAGTCGAACCAGCAGCGCATTTTTTCTGAAAGCCATCCACTGCTTGACGAGATTGCGTGGTCCACATTTATCACCCATGCTCAACCTTTCAGCGACGTCTTTGATCTCCTGAATGGCCGATTTCGGCGCGCGGTGATGGAGATGGTGTCGTCACGGCGTGAAAAAGGCGACCCTGACCCCCGTGTAGCCCTCGGCGGTTATCTAGTGGCTTTGTATTGGGGCGACATTCTCGATTTGTGGCAGGAAAATGGTCTACTTTCCCTGTTTTTTTCCCGCGCTCCGGATTCGGTGCGCGGTAAGGTAATTAAATTCGTTGGCTCTACCGCAAAGAAGGCTGTTCAGCCGATTGCTCCTGTGGTGATTGGGCGATTGGTCGAATTTTGGGAATGGCGCTATAAGGTGGCGAAGGAGGACGGCGGCATAAACCATGCTGAGGAGCTGGCTAATTTCGTCTGGTGGTTTTATTCGGAGAAATTTGACGTCAAGTGGGCGGCCACCGAGATGGTTAGGGCTCTCGAACTTTCGACCACGAGCGTGATGGAGTCCCTCTACTTACGACGCTTTTCCGAGATCGCCGACGAACAAACGGCTGAGGCCCTTTGTGCTCTGGAGTTGGCAGTTGGAAGGATTGGCAAACCCCCTTCCGCATTCTGGTTCGATGACGAAGCCATCAAGATTCTGTCGGCAGCATTAAGGTCCCAGGACTCCGAACTCCAGCGACGGGCGAAGGCACTCCAGGATTCATTCGTGAAACAAGGGCGATATGACTACATCAACCTGCCCAAGGCTCCCGCGAAGGCCCTTGAATAGAATGAAGGCAATTCCCAATCTGAACTTCGTAACGCCGGTATACCTAGAGGCGGTCGGGAAACTTGAGCACCTCGGGTCAGCTGTCCTTTTGCGCTCCACAGAATCCTACTGGCTAGTGACGGCCGCGCACGTAGCCGCCGCGTTTGAGCGGGGCACCGTTCTCTTGCCGCGGGCCACCGGCGGGTTCTTCCGTCTAATGGGATGCCCTATAGTAAGCTGTTCTCTTCGGCTTAAAGACGCGCATAAAGACAAGACCGACCTCTTTTGTGTTGCATTAAACGATCTTGAAGCGGCGGCTTTGTCGACGACGGACGTTGGCTTCCTGCCTTTGCACCCAGACACTGTTGACCTCGCCGGAGATGTGCCAGTCGATAGTTTTGGGGTCGTATGGGGTTTTCCCACTCCATCGATCACCGTGGAGGGTCGCCATGCGACGGTCGCACCTGCATTTTTCTACGACTTGCGATTTGCTAGAAAAGAACGATTGCGCCGCGCCGACTTAGATTACTCTCAAAACATTGCACTCGCTATGCCGCGAAAGCTGTTACGAAACGGCGTGGTACAACATGATTTCCGGCCGAATGGATTGAGCGGCGGTGCGATCATGCGAAGTGATCCGGACGGTCTTCGGCTCGTTGGTATTGTAACAGAGTATCACGCCGATCGATTGCTTCTGGTTGGAAGCCGCATTGGGCATCTTTTCGCCTCTATTGCCCACCATATGAAACGCGGAGCGCCAATCCTCAAGGTGATGACCTCACGAGTTACCCATCCAGCAATTATTAGCGTTGAACTCGCCGTTTCTAAGAGCGGTGCTGACTTGAACCAGTTATTTGTTCCGGATAAAGCAGGGGTCGGGTAAGATTTAATTGCTCAATCGTCTACGTCGCGGCAGCGCTGGTCGAGTTGGCGCGCAATTAGGTCGATTTCCCGCTCCTGGAGGTCGATCTCACCGCGCCCCGCAATGGCGCTAGTCAGAAAGTCGGGATTTACGACGCGTAGAGTCGAGCTGGCGCTCTCGCGGACAAACCAGCCGGGTAGAGTGAGCAGTGGCTTCACTCGCACGTTTAACCCTGTGCATCCATGTATCCATTTTGCGAGCCATGCAGCTTCGTCGATCGCCTGTTGAACTCCGTGACGATCTTCTCCCCATGGCCAGATTAGTTTCGCGCCGTCGAAGAAGACCTCGTGGTCCTTAAATCCGGGACGCGCAGCACCCTTACGTCGGGTTTTTACCTCGACTACAGTTATACCTGTTGATCCGACCACTACATGATCGATATTAAATCCGCTTTTTCCAGGTTCGCAGGGAACGTCGTGGAAGACCCTGTAGCCTTGAAGTTGTAGTGGGCGCAGTTTCTCCGCAACGAGGCGTTCGCCGAACCATCCAAGAAAATAATTAGAACGCTCTTTCCAAAGACGTAAGCAACGCCATGCGCTCGCGACCGCGATGAAAAGAAGAGCTCCGACTGCGCCCAACGCGGCGTTCAATCCGCTCAGACCCGCAAGCCTGCCTATCATGCCGAGAACCGGCCAGCAGAAGAGTGCAACAATGACAGATCCAGCAAATTCCCAAACAAACGATTCATCCAGTTTGAGAATGCGCCTTCTCAGTCCTTCACCGGGACCGCGGAGCAGCTTATCGCCTTCTTTGAATGGCCACCTGGTTCCACGTCTCCGCGTAAGGAAGACGATACCGCCGACAACGAATGCACAGTAGGTTACAAAGTAGCCGATCAAAAAGAATGGGAGCCATGTATTAGCAGACATTGTTGAAATTCTGGAGAGCGTTCCGAAGTGACCAGCGATCCGATAAGCTATTCGGTGGTGGATGGAAACGGATCCTGATAGAAAGCCAGAAAGAATTTGAATCTGTCTTGGTTTCTCGCCCACTCATAATCGCTGACGAACTCGGAGCCCAGATGCCAAAGATGCTCCCTTTGGTCCCAGGTGGCTGGGGCGTCATTGAACAGCTGAATCGTTGTTCTACTAAAATCTGCCTCGGGGTTCTTGACGAACCATCGCTCCCAGCCTCCACCCCCTGAAATACCAATTTTGTCGTACCCGACTTCGAAGCCACCTTGAGCGTTCAATTTGTCATGTGTAACCAACCGAGCAGGAACTTTTAAGCCACTAACGACCCAGATTCGTGCTTGGGCAGGATTATTTCTTGGTGAGAATAGGCCGAGTGGCATTCTCGACAGTTGGCGATCAGCCTGCGCGTAAAAGAAGTAGGTCAATGCTCGATTGAGTCTCTGTTTGTCGATGGCCGAAAGGCGATCTGGCGACGGCGAACACGACGTCAGTAGCAGTGCGTTCAATATGCATAACAGAGCCGACAGACAGACTCGACGTATACCATGCGAACTAACGTTCATAATGGAGTGGGACGTGAAACCGGATGAATATGCTTCGAATACCGCAATGACGCCGACGAAAAGAAGCCGCCGCACTCCGGTTTGAGGCCACAGGCGTCACATTGCGGCAAATAGATGTTTTTCCAGTCAGAAATCGATTTCTTCGCGAAGCGATGAAGTGCATGAGGTAGCAGACATAGCTGGTGGTTGTAGATGGAAACTTTGATGCCTTGATCATCTAGGATCGTAACGGCCTCTTTGAGCTCGCGTTGATAGTCGATTGGATCGATCCAAAGCGCGTCGAGATTCGATCTGGCATAACCCATCAATTCCAGCCCCATGAAGACCACCTGATGAACAAACGGCAGATTTCGCGCGACGAAAACGGCAAACTGAGGGAGTCGTGCAAACGTCTCTCGATGAATTACCATCCTCAATTCTACGCTGACACCGACCCTCGCTAAATTGAGGATGCCAAAGATAGTCTGCTCAAAGGCGCCTTTTGCTTGGACGACGAAGTCGTGATTTGCAGCGGTATCGGCATAGAGCGGAATGCCAACGACAAGGTCGGGATGCTGGATTCCAGAAACACGCTGCGCATATTTTAGATAAGAGAAGAGCCTCCCATTCGATAGCATATGTAGCGCGGTATTGGGCAGGCACTGTTTTGCGGTTCGAAGGATTTCAAGAAGCTTTGCGTGCAAGAGCGTTGGTTCGCCGCCTGTGATTCCGAGCTCCACGGTTTCCTTCGCCATCCACGGAAGCATTTGAAGGATGTCCTCCGCCAAGAAACTATCGTCTCTAACCCTCGGCGGCTGGGAACACATTAGGCATCGGCTATTGCATCTCTCAGTGAGGAAAAGCGTATTAAACGGTGAGTTGCGCCGGTAGAGCACGCGCACCGAGTTTGAGTGGGGATTTAACCGCACCATATCTCCTTCGGCCAGGTACTCCAGACCGCTTG
>Ga0302320_10030522_pt1 | contig 10265 bp, 5 predicted proteins | sample Bog_T0_3_FD_202130 | JGI IMG/M metagenome (GOLD analysis project Ga0302320, IMG submission 202130) | Peat permafrost microbial communities from Stordalen Mire near Abisko, Sweden - Bog_T0_3 | ecosystem: Environmental > Terrestrial > Soil > Wetlands > Peat | place: Sweden: Abisko, Stordalen Mire... | reverse complement strand
GAGAATTACAGCAACCTCCTGTTGTGGCTGGATGAGTTCCGGCAGCATCAGATTGCGGCGGACAAGGAGCCGATGTTGCGGGACTGCTACGGGCGGCAGTTGTCGGGCAAGTGGACGCCGGACGGGAAGCAGCGGCAGATTCGCACCATGGCCATGGTCAGCGGCGAGAGCACGACGAGCGACGCGGCGACGCGGAGCCGGTATCCGCACGTGTTGATCAGCGAACAGAAGCGGCTGGCCAACCACTTCGATTGGATGCAGAACCACCTTGAATACTTCTTTTTCTTTTTCCGCGAGCTGCTGTACCGGCGGCCGGAATTTGTGCAATTGGTGATGGCGGAGATTGAAGCGTGGATGCACGACTCGGCGCTGACGTCGGTGCCGGCGCGCGAGAAGGTGACGCACTCGGTGTGCTAAGCATCACGACGAGCGTGCCGGGTTTGTGGCTGGCGAAGTGTCAGGCCGTTTCCAGCCTGAACATTGCCGGGGCGTCGTTGATGCCGTGGAATTTGATGCGGACGATAGCCGGGACGGGTTCATACCCGCCCTTGCTCTCGGTGAACCCGATGTTGTTTCAGGATCAGGCGCCGGTGGTGGCGGGCGTTCCGCAGGTCTCCGGGTCATATTTGGTGGGAACGCCATGCGAGCAGCAACCGGAACCGCCGCGTTGGAAGCCGAATACTTTCTTTCCGGCGAACTTCACGATTCTGGATCCGAACGGGAATTATCAGAAGAGCGGCCACAGTGGCGTCTCGGGGCCGACGCCGCCGAGCTGGCAAAATGATGGGCAGTACACTTGCGATAATTGGACTCCGGGACCGGGGCTTTTTCCTGGCGGTGTGCCGATAGGCCTGACGTGGAACCTCATCAAAGTGCCGAAGCTGAGCGTGACGCCGGCGCAGCACCGCGTTCCTGACATTCCGCGGTACCCCATGTATTTAGGCGGTCCCTCGTTTGGGTTCAATAATTATTCGCCGGCGGAAACCGTGGACATTAACGGCAGCTTTGGTTGCGACTACGAATTGATCACCAGTGACGGGGGCGGCAACCTGACGGCGCAGAGTTTTAATCCGGTGAGCGACCGGAACAGGAAAGAGCAGATCACGCCGATGGCGCCGGCAAACGCGCTAGCGATGGCGCTGGCGATGACCAACTACACCTGGCGGTTCAAGGCGCATACGAACTGGGCGGTCGTGAAGATCCCGACTTCGCTCAGCACCAACCTGGTGGCGCACACCCGCACGAACAAAGTCGGCCGCATCTTGACGGTCACCAATTCGGTGGTGGTGACGAACAGCTTCGTTTTGCAAACGAACATGGCGAAAGCTTTTCCCGCGAGCGGCAAGGAGTTTGGGCCGATGGCGCAGGACTGGCACGCGGCGACGGGTCTGGGCAGCGGGACGAACATCAGCATGACCAGCGAGGCCGGACTGCTCCTGGGGGCGGTGCAGGGGCTGGCGCAGCAGCAAGGAATCTTCACGAACCGGGCGGGCGCGCGTTTTGCGCTGGTGGTGAACGACGCAACGAACGGGCTGGTTTTTGTGCCGCAATGATCCGCTGGAGATTCTGCAATGAAAACGCCCTGTGAACAACGGGGCGTTTTCTTTTACCCATCGCCTCGTAGCCAAAGCACAACAGCCATGATCATCGCGCCAGAAATCAAAAAAAACAATATTTCGTCACAATTAACGCAAAATGCGTGAACCTGATGGGTTTATTACGTAAGAGAGATTAATCAGGCCGGGCGTTTGATCGTTGAACGGAGCGTGAAGGTCAATTGACATCTGACCAAATTCCTGACCGTTCTTCAATTTAAGATAAAATTGCCGATCGCCGGAATCGCCACGCTGGCCACCCTTGATTTTGCCGTGGATTTCAAACGTCGGGACATAACCATCCGGCGGCGCATCATACATGGGAGAGCCGAGGTCCTCCTCAAAGAGTCCGCCATTGATAATCTTTATTCCCGCTGACCAGTCATAAACCTGGCCACGAGTGACTTGGTTCGTATATTGAATCCAAACCGTCAGATCTCCATCGCCGGCTTCCGCTATGGTGCCTTTAAGCAAATCAATCACATGTGGCTTGCCGTCTGGTGCAATATCGAAAGTCTTTTCACCAGTTATCAGTTGCTCATGAATGTTCGTGCTCCACATTTTAACAATTATCGGGTTGTCAAAACTTCCACCAACTGTACCAAAACTGTATTGGGCGCGTTCAGGTTCGTAGCCGTCCTTTTGAATTGTCCCGATACCTATCCCCTCACCGACTTCCCCATGGATTTCAATACGCCCATCGCCGTCTGTGGTTCGCTCAAGTTGAATAGACTTCGATCCAAGCTCCATGAGCGCGGGATCGAGAGCAGTTAATTGCATGATGCCAAACTTTACCTTAACCTCTGGCACTGGATTACTACTTTGGTCAATAAATCGCACAAAAAGATTAATCGGCTTATTCTTGTCATCTACAAATGACTTGGTGACTTCTGCGATTCCCACGCTGCTTGGGATAAGCGGTGTTCGATTTGTTTGAGACAGTACAGGTCGCGAAATATGTTGGTCGCTGACGATCGCATTGCGCGCAGGTTGATTAGTTGACTGGACTATTTCTTGCTTTGGCTGTATAACAACGTTTTGGTGTTTTGACCGCAGCCAAAAGACGAATGCCACCATAAACAGCACTACAGCCGATATACAAATTAAAAAACGTGGCCTCATAAGCTCTTTTTAAGACCCATATGATAAAGCACCATATCCCAGAAAAGCGACCGTTGCGGATTGTCAGAACGAAATTCAGCACTATGCCAAATATGCGCTCCATAATTATTGCCCGACGTGTCTGGAGGCCACGTGCTTGGCAAATTGACTTGATTGTAACCTGAGACGTTCAGGAAAACGCCACCAACATTCCGCTGCATTCCGAGCGCATAGCTGCGGGATTGGATGATTTCATCAAATAATTCGTAGGTATTGCCGGGGAAAAATAGTTCGGTCGAGCCAGAGTTCTTATAGTAAAAATCAGGCGGGATGAATGAATAGTTGAGATCGAGGATTGGTTTTGCATTTTGGAATAACAACCATGCGTTATTTAACGCCCAGTCGTTGGTGTTGTACAAGTTCACATAGGTTCCAGCGCCGACGCTGCTGTTGAAATAGCACGGCGCTCCACTTATCCAGTAGTGAGCATAACAATCCGGTGCTCCCCAATCGTGAGTCAGCATATATTCGGTAGTGGTTGGATCATAAGCATGGGCAGAGACTGCGCCCTGCATTGCCACATATGTATTAACGACCTGGTTTGAACCCGCCAACCGCAAGGCTTCGCCGGCGACGACGTTTCCCAAACTGTGCGCCATCAAATAGACATGGCCGGGATATTCCGTGTTCAAATCCTTTAGCTTGTTCAACAACCCTTGCGCTGAATTCCACGCCTGTCCTTCGCTTGCGCCGAACTGTAGGGCATGTGCTGCCGTCGGCCAGTTGAACGCGCCGAACCGTCCTTGATAGCCCTGCCAGTAAAGCCGCTTGAAGGCGGTTTCCGCAAACCGGTCTTTCTCCCACGTTGCCATGTTGTAGCCATGTACGTGAAGAATGTAGGGAGTATTGGTATCTTGAGTAAGTGGATATTTGAAAGGACTTGTCATTGAATTGGTCGGATAATCCGGGGCCAGAATTGCCGTGTTCGTCGCAGGAACGAGGGAATTGTCACCCACGGTCCATCGCTCATACATTTGCTTGATGTCCACTATTTGAATATAAGCGGTCGTCTGCGCCAACGTATTGCCGTTGCCATCTGCAATGGTCAATGTCAGCCCGCCCGTGCCATTGCTCACGCCGCACCAGATAAAATAATTACCAAGCGAGGCGGGGTTACCGTTGGTGTCGAAGTAACTAAGCTGAATGCTCTGACCGGGATTGAGTCGTCCGATATACGGGCATTGGACGGCATTTGTTTGCAACGTGGCAACCGTCTCGTTGGTCTGATAGCCAATGCCTCCGGCATTGTCCGCGGCCATAAACAAATCAATTGTTGGATTGGCAGAATTTGGATTACCAAGGTCTCCCCAACTTAATGTAAGAGTGCTGTCTTGCGGCAACGCTGCGATCAAGTTTGTTGTCATGCCAGCAATCCACAATCTGGCGAAATCCTCCAGGTCGCGGGTACAGGGGATAGCGCGAAATTCTTGAGAGACAAATCCATCGCTTACAAAGTTCGAGTAATTATAGTCAGGTGTATTGATTGCAGCATACGCCGGGCAATCCGCGACTTCCTGGTCGTCCTGCTCTGCGTTAAAAAAATTACCGTCATGATCCCACCTGTCATAATTATTATTGCACCAAAACACATAAGGACTGTTGGCCGAAGTATTGTCCGGCCCGTTTACAGACAGGTCCATCACGCCGTCATGGTTTACGTCAAGAACAAGTTTAACCACCTGGACAATTCCCGTACCTTGCGCGCTTTCGCCCCAATTGGTCATCGTCACCAACGCTACCGGGCCGACGATGGTTGGAACAAACACGCCATATGGCGAAATGACGCCCGCACTATTGGTAGTCACGTTGCCGTCGCCGTCGATTTGATATGCCGCTTGGAAGTATTGGCCAAGGTAGGAATAAACATTGGGATAGCCGTTGAGCAATACTTGTTTGGCGTATCCAGCAAACAAATTCGTTTGCCCGAAGCCCGCCACCAAGTCATTCGTGTTGTTAGGCAAATCGGGCGTGAAAAGGTAGCTCCCCGGCAACGGATATGACTGAGGTTGGGCAAAATAATAGTCCACCGTTTTTAATTGAGGAATGGCCGTCTGTGAGAACAAGCCGCCAGTCGGAACCGGTGAAATTGTTCCGCCAGCGTTTAGAATCTGCGTTTGGAGCGACCCATTTGTGTTGTACGCAAATCGGGCCGTAACGAATTGCAGACCGTAGAAATTCGAGCTAATGGTTGTCATTGAGTAGTAGTTGCTATTCGCGTCGCTCACACCATCACATGAAAGGGCGTCCATATAAGGCCAATCCACGTTTGTTTCCGATTGCGGGTAACAACTCGTCCAAGGCGTTTGGCTCGGGTCCAAGATCGCTTGGATCGTTGCAGTATTCGTTTCCGTTAATTGGAATTGATAGGTTGGGGTCGCGGACATTGTGACAGTGGAAAACGGTTCGTATGGACCTAAGGTGCCTGTCGGCCCTAACGTCACTGACAGGCCAAGTCCGGTGGTCAAATAGCCCGTCGTTGGGTCCAGGTCGTTAACCGAAAAGACAAAATTATAGTAAAAGTAGTTTTCAACAAACGGGCGGAATGTATCCAATGTGGGGGGAAGGTTGCCATAGGCGGGGAAGTTGCAATACGGCGAGGCGATGTAGGTCACATCGTACAATCCGGCATAGCCATAGTATGCCCAATTATTGTAACTAAATTGCGAAAAATTGTTCGCTGCCCGGAGAAGAAAACTGGCGTTTTGCGCCATTTGCTCTCGGCCATCATAAAACGGTGTTTGATTTTCTTGAAAGCCCTGGCTCCACCACAATGAGTCCGCTTGTGTCATATCGCTGACGCTGCCGTTCCCGTTGATTGTTTGCACGTACCAGTCCTCATCGGCATCGCGCAGGGACGAGCCGTCAAACCAGGCGGCGGGCAAAGCAGCGCTGTTGTTCTGCAGGGAGTTTAGCGGCAGGTTGAAAGTTGCCTCCGTGTATTCATACGTGTCCCAATTGAAGTCGCTTCGCGTCAGCATCAATGCCGTAGTGCCGGATGGGACCGGTCCTGGGATCAGCAGTTCATTTTCCCCGTGCGAACCAAGCATGATTTGCGCCGGCACGGTGGTACCGGAGTTAAACATTGTGAGCGTTTCGTAGGCGGATTCACGATTCGAATAAATGGCATAAATCCCATAGGTTGGTTCGCCATTCTCCGGCGTAAACACCGTAATCGGCGAGTTGTCAACGAAGTTGGTCGCAGTGCTTGGCAAAGAGAAAGATTGATAACCCTCTGAGTCCCAGACAGGGTAATTAGGATTGTACCGTTCGATAATATAGCCAGTGACGTTGCCCTGTGATGGCTGCCAAGTTACCGTCACTGTGTCATATCGGCTGTTGTAAAACACCGAAAAGGCCGGTGGCGCCAATGGTGTTACCCACGTGGTTAGCGCAATATTCATTTCATATTTTTGGTAAATCGTATAACCATCTCCAATGCCATCTTGGGCATCAGGATTCACCGTGTTTGTCCCAAAAGTTAATTGCTCCCACCAGTCGGGTATGTCCGTTCCGTCACTGCTCTGCCACGATCGCAAACGTAAAAATAAATTGCTTGAACTGATCGCCGGCTCGATCCAAACCGTCCAATTGGTCAGTTCGGAACCATACACAAACCAGTTTGGGTTTGCTGACTGCCACGGCTGCGTCAGGTTGAAAGTATATTGCAATTCCATTTGGGCATCCGCTGTCGTATTCGAGATAATGCCGTTCATGTAGCTGGACCCAGCCGCCATTTGGGCGATGGAAATCCACAGATTGGTGCCGGGGTTGAAAGTAAAATATGAGTTGGTTAAGCCATCCGGACTGTATGTGCCGCCTCCATCACCAAAACCGGGCGGGCCGGGGCTACCACTATCCATCGCACCCATTCCCATAGGACTTGCCGAAAGCGCAGTATAATCCACGTTAAGATCGTTCATTAGATAGCTGCCGTCCGCCAGTCGCCACAGGTCCACGCCCGCCGTGTCTGCGGGGAACGGGACGCCAGGCTGATTCATGCTCCAAAATGTTCCTCCCATTGGCCGCCCCAGGCGATTTGTGGGCAGAGACTCAAATGGAATCGTTGGCACTTCGTTGAGCGCGCCCACCAAAACCGTCAGTTGGTCATCCGACCATTTGCGGAGTGACGTCATGTTGGTTCCGCACAGCGGAAGCATCGCAGATGGGTCCGGCGCGGCAATCAGATTCAAGATTGATGGGTAATTTGCCGCTTCCTGCGTTTGTGCCACCCCCTGACCGATGATCGTGACAATCACCAGCCCGGCACAAATCCATTTCAATGTTTTCATTCTGGCTTTCCTTTGGTTTTTATACGGCTAATGCATTGATGATCAAATAAATACACTCGCTAGCACGACCCTCGCAGAACAGCGCCGATTCTAGCAAGAAGAATCGCAAAGCTTTTAATGCACGTACATTGCTCGTACTTATCAGGAAAATGCGATGCAATAATGTGTGACATTTTTGAAGAATGAATGAAGGCGAACCCAGTGCTTCGGTACCAATGGCCGGTTACGCCCCGGGGTGGCAAGAGTCATGATCGTGGCAGGCGCTGCCGATGTTGCAATTCCTGCGTTGGTGCATAGGCAGCGAGGTCCAGCGAATTGTACAACACAAGTGCGATGCTTCGGCTGGTGATTGATTGCAAAACGACGGGCGAATGAATGCGGCGTGGACGGCGCTCTGGCTGGGGGCGACGGCGGCGAACCGGGATCTGACGGTGATGAGGATGCGGTGACGGCGTGAACACAAAAAACCCAAGGCGGCGCAGGCGGAGTTTTGGTGATTGTTCCACGTGGAACACAGCGCAACACGATGCGCGATTGTTAGTCGTGAAACACAGCGTAAAAAGAAACGTAATAAAAAAGGTTGACGCCGCCGTGCGCCAGCGTTAATTTGGAGCCACAATTTGGCCCAAGAGACGCAACAACTATGTCTCAATCCGGCGCGCAAATTACTTCACCCTCCTTCGCCAAGCCTGCGGAGGGCGGGCGGCCAGTGAAAATCCTGGCCTTTGGCGATTCTCCAACCCGCATGACTGGCTTTGGCCGCGTCATGCGCAACGTGCTACAACGGTGGTGGGAAACTGCGGTCGAGACGACCGCAGAACCCGCAGGCGGGACGCCTGCACTACATTGTTGGGGCATCGGCTACGAGGGCTGGCCGCATGATCTTCCTTGCCGGATCTTCCCCGGCGGCACGCATGACTGGAATTCCGCGCCGCGCCTGAGCCAGTTTCTCAAGGTCCTTGCGGACGGCCAATACACGCAGGTGTTCATGCTGATGGACCCGGACGCGCTGAGCGTCCACGGCTTTCCCCAAAAGCTGCGGCAGATGTGCAAAGCCCGGGGCATCCGGGTGCTGCTGTACTATCCGGTGGACGCGCCGCTGGAACCGGAATGGCTGGGGATTCTGGATGCGGCGGACGTGGCGGTATCGTACACCGAATACGGACGGGAGGCAACGCGCCGGGCGATGGGCAAGAGCCAGTATCCCATCGAGGTGGTGCCCCATGGCGTGGATGAATGCTTTGCGCCAATGTCAGTGGAGGACCGGGCGAAAGCGAGGGTGATTGAGTTTGAACTGGAAACCCCGGCGGCGGACAAGAATGTCCGCGCTCCGCGGCGGCGGTTTAATTTCGTGGAGGATGACACCTTCCTGATGCTGGGGGTGAACAAGAACGAATGGCGGAAAGACCCGCTGCGGATGCTCGAGATCCTGGTGGGGCTGCGGCGGTTGGACGTGCCGGCAAAGCTGCTGCTGCGGATGGATCCAATGAGCGCAATGGGCGGCGTTCATCTGGAACTGGCGGCGAAGCAACTTGGGCTGACCTATGGCAAGGAGTGGTGTCACATCGGGCCGGTGGCTGATGAACTGCTGGCGGGACTCTATAACGCGGCGGACCTGTACCTGACGACCTCGCTCGGGGAAGGCTGGGGCCTTGGAGTGACCGAGGCGATGGCGTGCCACACGCCCGTGGCGATGCCGCGGCACACGAGTCTGGCGGAAATTGGGGAAGCCTTGGGCGAAGGCACCCAAGGCGCGTCGGGCGAGGCACCCGACGCGGCACGCGAGGCGCGTGCGCTCCCCGGAGTGATCTGGCTGCCAATGGAGACCGGTTTCGTGTGTGGTGCGGACACGCGGTTGCGGCGCCGGGTGGGGCTGCAAGGCGCCATCCAACGGATTTATGAGGCCAGGGATCATGGACGGTGCGGGAATGGTGTGCGCAACGCGCTGGCGCCGGGTCTCCCCAACAACCCTCATCCGCCCTGCGGGCACCTTCTCCCACTCCCGTGGGCGAAGGAATTGCGCGCTGAAGATTTATGGCCCCTTTGACCAACAATGCGGTGGACGCCAATGCGCTGGAATCCTCGGTGATGAAGCTGTGGCAGGAATTCCTGGCGCGCTATTTCGACGGCGGCAAGCACGACGTGGGGGCGACGCCACTGGTTCAGTTTCCGGCGGCGGAGCTGCTGTTCCAACAGAGCGCGGTGTCGCAGCCGCTGGCGGCTGCTGGCGGTCTGGCGATCACGCTGGTGGCGAGCGAGGGCGCGCGGCGCAAGTGGACGGCATTTGAGAATGTGGCCTCACCCGCTCCATCCGGCGGGGCGCCGGACGGGACGGCGGATCGGGTTTGGGCCGGAGGCGGTGAAGGACGTGAAGCGGTCGGCAGACATGCTAGTCAACGAGGTGCATCAGGCCATCGCCAAGATTGACCGGGAGATTGCGCGCAATCCCGGCTTCGGCAAGAAGGCGCTGGCCGCCCGTCAGCAGCAGATCCAGCAGTTGAAAAACTTCCTGCCCTTCACGAATGCCTCGGCGAGCAGCTTCAAAAATCCTGGCATTGCGGGCATGTTCTTTGGCGGCGGGATGGAAGAAAAGATTCCAAAGCTGCCCAAGGGGTTCAGCTTCACCGTGCCGCTACGGGAGATTCTGAAGAAGGGTTACGCGGGGGTGGCGCTGGCGAATCGCGAACGCGGTGAGGGCGCGCTGCGGGGTATCTTTCAAGGGACGGCGCAAAGCTATGGGCCGGCGCCGTCCGTGGTGGCGGCACACGCGGCGGCAGCGGTCACGCAGGCCATCAAGGAAGCAAAAGTAAAAGTAGAAAGTGGGAAAGCAGAAAGCAGAAATGAGGGGAAGAAAGGCAAGGGCGGCGGTGGCGGTGGTGGTGGTGGCAAGGGCGGCGAAGAAGAGCGCGTGCTGGAACCGGCGAGCGGTCCGGAAGTCGAGCGGCGCGTGGAGGAGACTCCCGGCTCGGCGGATCGGATCACGACCACGCGGCGGACGGGCGCGTACTCCACGCAAGCGGCGTTGGAACAAGAAGGGAAGATTCTCAAGCTGACCTCGCGGGAATTGACCGAGCAGGCGACGGCGGCGGGGCTGCGGACCTACCTGATCGGCCTGAAGAAAGATTATTTACGGGACCTGCCGGGAGCTGGCGCCGGGAACTTCGGCGCGCTGCGGGCGCAATACGGAGACAAGGCGAAGAAGGCATTTGGGGCGTATGAA
>Ga0302320_10030521_pt1 | contig 10266 bp, 5 predicted proteins | sample Bog_T0_3_FD_202130 | JGI IMG/M metagenome (GOLD analysis project Ga0302320, IMG submission 202130) | Peat permafrost microbial communities from Stordalen Mire near Abisko, Sweden - Bog_T0_3 | ecosystem: Environmental > Terrestrial > Soil > Wetlands > Peat | place: Sweden: Abisko, Stordalen Mire... | reverse complement strand
GACCCCTCATCCGGCGTCGTCCCTCCGCCACCTTCTCCCCCGCGGAGAAGGAAAAACATCAAGAGCAGTGGTTGGTGGGGAGTGGCTCGTGTTTGGTGCCGGCGGCCGGGGGCGGAATGACCAATTAAGAATTAGGAATTAAGAATTAGGAATTGAGAACTATAACGAACACTTCGACGCATAATTCTTCATTCTTAATTCGTAATTCGTAATTTTTAATTGTCCCGAGCCCCGTATCCCGTATCCCGCGCCCCGAATTCCGCATTCCGTATCCCGAACCCCGAGCCCCGGATTCCTGACTCCTTTTCAGGACTACTTTACGGGGAGAAAAGTCAGGACGAATTCGCAGGACTATTTGACTTGCGCAAAACGCGATTTCTGCGCCCGGCGACCCGTCAGTCCCCATCCTCGCATAGCTCTCTTCGCGTTATTTCAAAAAAAGTCATCCTAAAGGCCTATAATTTCACAGCCGAAAAAATTCACCGCTGAAAGAAATCGCTGTCAAAAAAACGCCGCCAAAAAAAATTCCGGCCCCAAAAAAATCGCCGGGTAGGGCAAGCTCCACCCCAAAGTTCGAAAAATGCCCCCGGGCCAACCACCATCCGCTCGCGGCGCAACCAGTCCGGCGGCAACCACCCCGTAGCCAACCATCCCCAGGACCAACCACCCCCGATCGGCTTCATTCTCGTCGCGCCGTGCCCATCAGTCCGCCTGAGGGTTGGCATTCGGCAGTCGATTGCCTGTCTCTAAACACATCCTTGCCAATCTGGGTAACAACTTGCTGGCTTGCTACAAAGGCCCAAGGCTGTGGCGTGAATTCGCCCAGCCCGGAATGCGCCGTAGAGGCGGCTTTATGCCGCCATTCGGGTGTTGAGGGGCGAGAGGTTATGGCGGGGTAAAGCCGCCTCTACAGCGATTTGGGGCGTTTCGTATCAGTAGACCTAATTCCCGAACGCAACACCACTTCCAGGCGACAAGTCAGGGGGAATCATGAAAATGGCACGAAGAGAGTTTGTGGAGTTGCTGGGGGCTTCGGTGGCCTCCCTGTCCGTGGGAGACCTGGGGTTCGGGGCTGGTTCGCCCGTGGGGCAGGAGTCCATTGAACTGGGTGGCTGGCGGCTGACGGTTGCGCCAACTGGTGATGTCACCTCCCTGACCGATGGCAAGCTGGAACTGATCAACGGCAAGCTGGGCGACAATCACGCCCGTGTGGTGATGCCGGGCAAGGCGCTTTATGAGTGCAACCGCCCCGTCAGCGTGCGGCGGGAAGGCGCCCGCGTGATATTCCTCTACACCTTCGCGGGGCAGCATACCTTTACGGTCGATTACGTGGTGGAACTGGTTGAGCTGCATGACCGCATGGCGGCCATGCGGCAGAACGTCAAGATCTACGCCCCGGAAAGAATTACGGACAGCGTGAAGCTGGTGCTGCCGCGCAACATCCAATTGCCGGGTGAAGGTCGAAAGGTGTTCGTCCCGCTGAAGAACGGCGTGGGACGGCGCAAACCCATCGGCGGGCTTGATAGCGAGGATGAGTATCTTTTCCGCTTTGCCGGAACCTATGAAGGCGGGCGCCCGCAGATGCTGGCCATCCCCATGCTGGATGAGTACGCGGCACAAACCGATCTGCATCTCACCGTGATTGCAGATCCGTACTTCACCTCGCACATCACCTTGCCCTTTGACGACCAGATTGGCGTCTTCCATTGCATCTACCCATCGAATGTCGGCTTGAAGAATGAGGAGAGAACGCTCTACACCGGGCTGCATCGCGGCGACGCCAACACGGCGATGAAGGTTTTTTACGCCACGGCGCTGGCCGACGTTCGCCCCGGCCCGGATTGGCTGCACTCCGTGGCCATGATTGATTACGACTACCTCAGCAAGAACGGGCACGGATGGTTTGCCGACATTGACAAGCTCACGCAGGTCATCAAGCCCCAGGATCGGGACAAGGTCTTCCTGGCGCTGCACGCCTGGTATGACCTGGTGGGTCGATACACCTACGACCGCGCGACCAACTCCCTGGATAAAAAGTGGACCGCCTTTCCCAGCGCGCGTGACAAGGCGGTGCAGGCGCTGGGCGACGCTCCGGAAGCGTGGAACTTCTGGTATTGGCACAAGCGGGCGCTGGAAAATCTGCAACCGGTGGAGATGTCAATTGCCGAAGTCCATCGCCGCATCAAGTACGCCAAGGACCGCGGCTTCCGCGTGGGCCTGTATTACGCTGACGGCCTCTCTTCCTGCGATCGCGGTAAACCTTTGGCCGACCCCAGCACCGTGCTGCACTGGGGCGGGTGGCACGGGCCGGATACATTGGGGAAAACCTATCAGCAGTCGCCGCTGCATCCCGGCGTGCGTGATTTCTTCAAGGGGTATCTGCAAGCGCTGATCAATGAGTACGGGCGCGAGGTGGATGGCTTCATCATGGATGAAACCTTCTTTGTCGATCCCGGCGACTTGGGCACGGCGGCCTATCCCGGCTACGGCGACCGAGCCATGATGACCCTGGTGAAGGAACTTGCGGCCATCGTGGCGGCGGCAAGCCCGCAACTGGCGTTCTTTGCTTCGGACGTCATCGGCGTGCGCACGTGGACGCACAAGGCTCCCTATGCGTTGATGGCCCACGGCACCTACCAGGATTCGGGGAGCGCGCCGGAAGCGTGGCCCTATGGGCTTTTTCCGAACTATAGAAACACTCTCTGGTCATGCAACTGGATGCCGGTGACGCATTTTCGTTATACAAAGTACGGCGTCGAGACATTCGATACTCCGGTCGTTATTACCAATGGCTGCGCGGGTGACGACACGGGAATCTCTGAAGTGAGCCCGCAGATTCTTCAGGCCATGCTTGACCTGTTTGAGAAACGGAAGACCCGGCGCATGGATATTGGCTGGATTGAAGAGAGCCAGGGGAATTACACGTATCAGGGAAGGGAAGTTAAGTATAAGGCGAGTTTGTGGACGGAGTAACGGCACGGTTTGTGCCATGGCCGTTCCGGCCGTTCGTGGGCACAGGCAGGAGTGCCTGTGTCACGTTGCGGGGCCAGCGGGGCTGGCCCCTAACAAGTAATTCGCAATGACGAATCGGGCACGGGCTTATGAGAACACGGCTGAAAGCAGCGCCATGCGTACGTACAGGCCGTTCTGGGCCTGGCGGAAGTAGGCGGCGCGCGGATCGGCGTCAACTTCCATGCTGATTTCGTCCAGGCGCGGAAGCGGGTGCATGATGATGGATTTCTCCTTCATCAAACTCAGCGCGTGCTGGTTGATCACATAAACGCCGCGGCATTTTTCGTAGTCGGAGATGCGGTCGCCGAAGCGCTCCTTCTGAATGCGCGTCTGGTAGACCACATCGACTTCGGGAAGAACCTTGTCAAGGTCGGTCTCTTCCGTGTACCAGATGTTGCGCTCGCGCAGGTGCTCAAGAATGTCTTCCTTCATCTTCAGCAGCGTGGGGGCGACAAAGTAGATCTTGATGTCCTTGTACTTGCTCAGCAGATATGTGAGGGAGCGCACGGTGCGGCCCTGGGCAAGGTCTCCCACCATGGCGATCTTGATGCCGTCGATGGTTCCAATCTCCTTGCGAATGGTGTAAAGATCCAGCAGCGCCTGCGTGGGGTGCTGGCCCGCGCCGTCACCGGCATTGATGATGGGAGCTTTGGAGATGGCCGCGGCACGCTTGGCCGCACCCACTTCATAATGGCGAATCACGATGACGTCCGCATATCCATTGAGGATTTGCACGGTGTCTTCCAGCGTTTCACCCTTGGCTACGGAAGAAAATTCGCGGGCGTTTTCCGTGGAGATCACCCTTCCTCCCAAACGGTGCATGGCGGTTTCAAAGGAGAAGCGCGTGCGGGTGGAGGGCTCATAGAAAAGCGTGGCCATGATGCGTTTCTGAAATTCCACCGTGCCGCCGTGGGCCACGACGTGTTCCATTTCAAAGGCCGTGTCGAAAATATGAAGAAGCGTGGATGAATTAAATTGTTGAGCTTCGATGACGTGATGCAATTTCATGGCGGGTTTTACTCCTCCTCGAGCGGGAATGGCTGAAGCGCCGCAGGCCCCCGGCGCTCTACCCTTTGTGCAAAGGGTGCGGAGGAATTGTAATCCCATCCACCGGCGGCGCCTTGGAAAAACAGGCGGCATGGCAGAATATCACAGGAGGGGAATGGCGGCGGGCGAAAGGTGCGAGGGACTAGGGATTAGGGGTTTGGGAAAACGAACGATCGAACTTCGCGAATATTTCCCGCTCCCAGCACCCAGTCCCCAGCACTTAGCCCTAACCCCTGCTTTTCCGACTCCGAACTCCGAACCCCGGACTCCGAACTCTCGCGTCCGGTTGCTGGACTTCGCGATTCCTGAGATACTTTTGGCTGGCCCTAATTCCTATTGGAAAGGTTGACGATGAGCACATCACATAGAGAAACGATTCCGGCTGCGCCCGTGCAACGAATTTTTGCGGCGGCGAAATTTGCGGCGGAGAAGCATGCCGCGCAGAAGCGCAAGGGTGAGGCGGCGGAGCCCTACGTCAACCATCTGATTGAGGTGGCGCAACTGATTGCCAGCAGCAGCGAGCAGTTGGACGCCAACCTGGTGATGGCGGGGTTGCTTCACGACACGATTGAGGATACGGGCACGACGGCAGAGGAACTCGAACAAGTCTTTGGCGCCGACGTCAGTTCCCTGGTTGTTGAATTGACCGACGATAAATCGCTGCCCAAAGATGTCCGCAAAGAGTTGCAGGTGGAGCACGCTCCGCACAAGTCGCCCCGGGCCCAGGTGATTAAATTGGCGGACAAGATCTCAAACCTTCGATCCCTGCTCACCAGTCCGCCGGCAAACTGGAGCACCGAACGCAAGCGCGATTACTTTGCCTGGGCGCAGCGTGTTGTGAACGCTCTCAGCGCGCCCAACCCCATTTTAAAAGCGGAGTTTGAACGGACGTTTGCCTTATTTAAGGAGTAAAGCGGCGGCTCGACGGTCCAATTGCTCTCCATGGCCGCATGGAAGGTTTGTAGCGCGGGTGTCCCCACCCGCGCGTTCACGATGGGTGAATGGACATCAGGAGCGGGTGTCCCCACCCGCGCGTTCACGATGGGTGAATGGACATCAGGCGCGGGTGGGGACACCTGCGCGTTCACGATGGGTGAATGGACATCAGGCGCGGGTGGGGACACCCGCGCTACAACGATCTGCCTCAGATTTCAAACTCAGCTTGCTGGGAGAATATTAGTTTGACCGGCCCGATCAAGCCCGCGGGCGGGATGTTCTCCGCACCATATTCGCGCGACATGATTTGGTACCACTGCTGGCGCTCATTATAGCTTCCATACTTCTCGATCACCTTATCGGCTGACTCCGGGCGCTTCTGGCCCGCCACGGCGTTGATCAGACGATTGCTGACGCGCACTTCAATAAAATTCTTGCCCGGCTTCACCAGATTGCTCACGTCGTGCAGGTGGGGACGCTTCCACGTTACGCCCGCCGCCGTGCTGTTCAGCCAAACCTTGCTGGCATCCATCACCGTTCCCAAATCAAGCGTGACGAGGCGCCCTGCGGCCAGCAGACCAGGAGGAATTTCAAACTCCAGTTCATAGCGCGCCGTGCCGGAGAAGTTGCGCGTATCGGCGTCGTCACTCCATGAATGGAGCACGCCCATCTTCTTCACCAGCTTGTCAAACTTGTAAGCCTGGAACGTCACCAGCCATTCACCTGTGATTTCGAGCGGCGCCGGCAGATCTTTGACTAGCAGTTCTTTCCGTCCCGCCTTCGAGGTGCCTCCGGTGCGGATATAGATGGTTCCGTTGTTGGCGGAAGTGCAGATGACCTTGCCAGCGCCCACTGCCTGAACTTCATCCGCGTTCGTTTCCACGATGTGCGCGGGCTCGGGCGCGTCTTTGAAGATATAGAACACAGACTCATAGGGCTTCAGGCGGAAAGGAACGCGCACGCCTTTGCTTTCGATCACGTAATTCGCCACAGATTTTGTCTCACCAGTCTCCGCGTTCCATAGCTCCACGGATTTACGCTCCGTGCGGAAGAGGGCGGAATTTTCCTGATAATCCGCACTGGTGTTGGTCACAAAGTAGACATCGGAATCCCCAGCTCGGCGATGCAGATGCAACACTGCCTCAACGCGTTTTTCCAGCTCAAAGTCCGGTTGCAGATGCTCGCGCAAGATTTTGGGAAGGTCTGTCTCGAGGCGAAGCAGAATCGCCTCACCCTGGCCGAATTTGTTCTTGATGATGGAATCATGGATGGGAATTGTTCCGAACATCTCATTAATAATGCTCTTCACTTTGGCGTCGTTCTCTTCGTAACCCGTGAACCCGGTGGAGAACTCCGGCAGGCGCTCAATAGCAATCACGACTCCGCCCGATTGGCAGAAATCGCGCACGCGCTCAAGAGTCGCGAGAGATAGATAGGTCATGCGCGGGAGAATCAGGACGGAGTGCTCCATCTTCTCGATCACCAATTTTCCGTTCGAAAGGCTTGAGCGCTCCACCAGTACCTGATCGTTCACAAAGTTGAAGTCGAATCCATTGTGGACAATCAGTGGCGCGATATCGCCCCATTTGATGGCCGTCTCCGGCGCCCAATACATTTCCGCCGAGGGACTGGACTTGCTCCACGCATCGGGAATCGGAGAAAGAATTGCGACATCGCCCACGAATCGTCCCTGCGAAAGCAGTGAGCAGCAGCGCGCGATGTAAGAGGAGAACTGGTTGTAATACTGCCACCAGGGTTCCGTGTGGCGGATCACCGAGACGGCAAACATCTCATGGAAAGGCTCGGTGCTGTCGTCAGGGTCGTTATAGGTGTAGCCGCAATTGAGAATCTCCTGATAGCCGTCGCGCAGTGAGGGGTCGAGGACGGACTTCAGCAGCTCCATGTTGACCACATAGCGGTAGGAGCTGGGATAGCCCGGGGCGCTTAAGAACGTAAAGCTCTCGGCGGACGTCAGGGGCTTGCCATAGATATGGGCGGAACTGGTGGCCGTCTTGCGATGCACGGAGACTTGCGGCTCGCGCAGCGTCACCTGCTCGCCTTCGCCTATGGAGTTGGAAGCGTAGGATTGCAGAATCTCGCCGATGCTGCCATGTGATTGCACGCGGGAGATCAGGCTGTTCTGTTCGCACCATTCCCTTAAGGGGACGAAGAAATTATCGATGATCAGTTGGGAGAGCACGTGAACAAAGTCATGCCGCACGTAGGGCGTCCTGTCACCAACGTCGTACCAGAGCGCCAGCAGATGCGGCTGGAGGTCATATCCCTTGCGCTTCTTAAATTCCGCCAGATAGCTGTCTGTCCAGTAGTAGGCGTTATGAGGCAAGTGGATTTCAAAACTGTCGCAAAAAATGCCGCGAACGGTTTTGCCAAACTCCGCGCCCGCAACTTTTTTGAAGGCGCCACCCACCACTTGAAGGTGCCGGTTGAGCGACTCGCGGGATAGGTGGTCAATCACCAGTCCTTCGCCACCCAGGGCCGCGCCGCGCACCGGTTGCCGCGTGGGCGCCTGCTTGAGTGAGATGATCTTCCACTTCCCCTCGGGAATCGGCCAGCCCACGGCTTGCCGCACCACGGCCCAGTAATTCGGGTCGGTGTAGCGGAGGTAGGGACGCAGGTCAACGATGCTCCTGGGGTCAAGCACTTCATCGGACCCCACTGTGCGCGCAGCGAATAGGCCGATGAGCTTTTCGTGCTCGCCCACGTCGCCTGGAATCTTGACGCCGTAACGGTCGGGGCCCACCACCTCATCCACGGTGCGCACGATGCATTTGGCGCCGAGTTCAATGGGAATCCACGGCCCACCGTAGGGCCATCCCGTACCCATTGTGAAGTCAACCCGCATGCCAAGTTGACCTGCTTTTTGCACGGTGAACTTTGTCAATTCCTCCCAGCGGTCAGAGAGGAAGGCGAAATTTCCCTCCGGCTCCACCGGACTGAGCCAGCTTAACTCCACCCCGGTCAGGCCCTGCTTCTTCATCTGCTCAAGTTCATAGGCAATGCCCTCTTCGGTGGCTTGCGGCCCCATCCACCACCAGCGGGTCCAGTCCTGATTTTGAGCTGGCGGCTTCTCAAATGCCTGGCGAAGGCTCTCGTAGCCGGCACTTCCGTTGGTAGTTGGAAAGGGTTGTGCCGCGGCAAAGGGAAACGCTGAGGGCATTGAGCCCAAGCCAAATGCTGCACCCGCGGCTCCGAGTGATGTCTTAAGAAAATTTCTGCGACGCATGGATGTTTTCACCAGAAATGGGATTTTATGGCTACGTTTGCCTGGCTTGGCAGCAAGGGCCCGGCGGGGAAAGGGAAGAGACGTGCAAGTCAGTCAGGGGATGAGACCGGAGAGGCTTGGCGCGTTGGAAAATAAGTCCGGAGAATTAATGATCCCGCATCAGGGACTTTCCCAGGCAAACGCGCCCATACTACCTGCCTCCGCGAAAACATGCAACAGACGACATTGCTTGTCCCCTCTTCCCCTCACAATTGGAGCCTGGTTATGCTAAAGTAACTGGGATTTCATAAGTATGGGAAGCATCTTGCCGGGTGAATCGGCCGGTAAGGTCTCCCGCAGGAATGAGGAAATGAGTCAACCTTCAGATCCGGGCAGTTTGCCCATAACATCGGTAAAAGCCTCGCTGCATGAAGTGGAACGCCGCCGCAGCGAGCGTTTGCTCATTACTGTCCCCATCCGCGTCGAGGGTGTGGACCGCAACGGTGAGAAGTTCAGCGAAGAGACCCGGACTCTTATCATCAGTCGACAGGGGGCGCGTATTATCCTGAAGAGGATGGTGTCCGCGGGCGCTTCCGTGCTCATTACCAACCTGGTAGTTCGCCGAACCGGCAGATTCCGTATCGTGGGCCCAACCCAGCCGCCTTCCGGTGATGGCGGCGAGTGGGGGGTGGAGTGCCAGGAAGCAAATTACGACATTTGGGGGATTGGATTTCCACCGGCTTCACTGACAGCGGGAGCTTGCGCCGCACTGCTGGAGTGCCGTCGCTGCCACGCGGTAAAGCTAACCCCGCTTTCGCTGGTTGAGTATGAAGTGTTGGGAGCATCTGGTTTGCTGGCTAAGGAGTGCGAACCCTGTGCGCGCTTGACCTCCTGGAGTTGCAAGGAAACTTCCACAAGCCTTCCCGGCGAAGAGGGATGCACCCCGGTCGATACCCCCGGTGCCCATACTGAACATCGGCTCGGCAAGGACGTCCGCGCCCATAATCGCGTGGTGCTCCAATTACCCATGCGCGTGCGAAGCTTCTACGGCACGGAGGAGATCACCCGCAGCGAAAATGTCTCGCGCGGCGGCATCTGCTTCATCACGGACCGGAGTTACGAAGTGGGCGAAATTATTCTGATTACCTGCCCCTATGAATCAGGCGGCCACAACGTTGAAATCCGCGGCAAGGTGGTGCGGCGCCGCGAAATGCAGGGCACCGGGCGCAAGATCTATGGCATCTGCTATGAGCGGTAGAAACTCCGCTCCTAAAAGTCTCCTTAAGCCTCGTTAAGACGAACTGGCAAGACAACCTTGGGATTTTTAATTCCCTATATCCTGCCTATTCTGCTTATCGATGTACCAACCCGGTTTAAGCTTCCCCCCAGATGTCCGATAAGCAAAGTGGCGGGTCATGCGCTTGAGCTTACTGGAATTGGGTGGGGGATGATGTGGACTTTGCCATGACACAGGGGGGCTTGCTCGTACATTCATGTGAAGAATGGCCTTGTGCCGTCTGCCGCCCGAGCCAAATTTCTGAGAGCCGTGCTTATTGTCTATGCCTCAATTGCGCCTACGGCCTTGTCGCGGCAGCAAGTGCGGGTGAGCCAGGCGCGCGTGCTCTGCTGGACGAAATTTCCGACGCCTTGAGCCAATTGGAGGCGCAACAGGGTGATACGCACCTGCCCGCCAATTGAGCCCTTTTGTTACTTGGCTTCAATGCAGCTCCCGCCCCTGTAAATCAGCCAGTTTGATGCGAGGTCTGAAGCCGTCTTCCACTCCTTCACGAAGCCCCTCGCTTCGAGGCCGCACTTGTGCCATCGTCGTTCATCCCCCGATCTAAGGCACAAAAAGCCCACTTCTCTCTATGAGTTAGACAATAAGCCTCACTTGCCACTTCCCTTCATGCGTTTTTTGTGGGACTATTTAACTTCGTGGGTCCGCCCTCCAGTCTGTCCACCAAACTTAATTTGGTACGGCCTGTAACTGGGGCGAGGGAGAACTGGCTCTTGGCGTCGGTCAAGAATTTAACATTCAAAGAAGTCCT
>Ga0302320_10030517_pt1 | contig 10267 bp, 9 predicted proteins | sample Bog_T0_3_FD_202130 | JGI IMG/M metagenome (GOLD analysis project Ga0302320, IMG submission 202130) | Peat permafrost microbial communities from Stordalen Mire near Abisko, Sweden - Bog_T0_3 | ecosystem: Environmental > Terrestrial > Soil > Wetlands > Peat | place: Sweden: Abisko, Stordalen Mire... | reverse complement strand
CTTTGGGAGTCTAAAATCATGCTTCCCTCAGGAAATAGGAATGGCCTTGTCTCCTTAAACCTCATTCTTAGATACTTTTCTCTCTAAAATGAAGCTCAGCGCTACTATTCAATCACACCGCCAACCACTTCAGTCGAAGCGTTGGAAAAAGAGATCAAGAAGCCTTTAACTATGGCCAGCTTCTTAAAGGTATTGTTAATGCTCTATGTTCCAAGTATTTGGTGACAGAAAACTGATATGTAGTTCCTTTATGCAGAAATCATATATCGGGATCTCTTCCACTAAAAACGGCATTTCGTGATCGACCGATATATAGTAATGGTGACACAATCCACGATCCAATCATCATTCTTGATGATAGTGAGGCGGATTAGGGACAGTCACCAGAGTTGCGAGATATTTCAATCAGCTCCCAAGCCTTGAGACTACGTACCTTGAAACGCATAGTAATGAGAAGAAGTAAGTAATTAACACTATATGAGATTCAATTGGCTGATAATGACTAGATTCTTGGGTTGGTAAGGCAAAGAGTATTCGGGGACACAGAATAAAGCAAAATGAGTCCCTCGAAAGAGTGCAATGTGCTTGTGATGAAGATAAATGTGGGATGGACTGCCAGAATAGGGCAATGTTGTATGAGTGCGACTCGTCCAACTGCGTCTTTGGTGATACATGCACCAACCGAGCATTTCAAACACTGGAGAAAAAGAGGGACATAAGAAAATTTGGTGTTAAAATCATTGAGACTACCAATCGTGGCTTTGGAATCATTGCAACAAAGAACTTCGAGCCAGGGGAGCTCATTCTAGAGTATACCGGCGAAATTATCGTCCTGAATGAAGCGTTAAGACGTGCGAGGAAGTGGTATAAAGCCAGTAATGTAAGCACCTCGGTAAGTAAAACGACTTTTTCGCTAACTCAGTGTCCTAGTACAATTATCTGCTGGAGCCGAACCTGGTTATAGACGCTACTCGAGGCGACATTGCTAGTTTCGTCAATTATTCCTGTATGCCAAATTGTACAGTCACCACCTGCCACGTACTTGGCACGCCACGGATTGGAATTTTCGCTGGCTTTCAGGGTGTTGGGGCTGGTGTCGAAGTCACCATCAACTACAACTTCATGCCTTTTCCCAACGCACAGGTAGAGGCTTGTTATTGCGGCAGTGAAAACTGCAGGGGCTATATAGGACCGAAGAATGCAAGAATCAGCATACATTGATTCAGACAGGATACAAGGTCTAGACGTTACCCTTTGGATAGGATATGCTACGGGCAAGGAGACCAGATATAAATGACCTTTCATAGCAGAGAGGTGGGAAATTGGGAAATTGCTTAATCAGCTAGGCCGCTTAAGTTGACATACCTTGAGGAAAGCTCATCAAACTGTTTTGTACGAAAGCCTCCACATCCGTAAGTACTCCAGCTGAAAAGGCTGTGAGGTTGTAGAGGCCATAGACCTGAGAGGTATATAGGAATTGAGGAGGGAGGCCTTCCCCATGGAGGCGAACTTCAAAAGGCTACTCGTACATGATAGCTCAAGCACGCCATGAACGTCTGCGCGTCTGGTAGTTCCTAGGCACTGGCGGCCATCGGGGATATCCAAACTTATTCAGTTAGACATTACTTCGTATTTTGTTCACCCAGGCACCAATAAATCTAGCTGGTCGCTGGGGAGACTGGGAATGTTGTGCGCGCATGCCCTCCTGCCATGATGCCCCCTGGGAGAAGCATTTAGGGAGGCTGTGTTTATCTACGTAGTATCAGTACAGCCTCCTGTGACTCCATTCGTATGGGAAGAGGAGAGAGGGAGAGAGAGGAGGGTTGTGAAAGAGAGGGACTGACCTACCTGAGAGACAGCAGCTGATACCAGCGGACATAGAGATCTCGGAATTTTGGAAGCCGCGAAGACGGCCCTTGTGCATGAAAGGTGCCAGAGTCCTGGGTACTCGCCTCAATATGATGCGAAGGCGGATGATCTCACGGAGGACGATGGATCTCGACACTAACGATGGTTGGGATAGTTATCCCCACCAATTGCCTGCCCAGTCTACACCACATTCACCTCACCTTCCATCCCTTTCTATGCCCATTGCAGACCCCTTCCAAGCGCGCACTTCCCTCTCCAGCCTTTTCCCCACGCTCGCCTCTGCCGGGGCTAGGCGCAAGTGGTGACACGTTCCATCCAACCTTACTGCGATGGCTACAAAAACAGAGATCAAAGGTAGACGACTCATGTTTCCAGAGTCCAGGTACTCTCTGCTTATTGTTCGTGGCCCGTCCTCACCTCATGCCCATACCCGTCGCTCATTCTCATGCCTCACTTCATCATCCCATTATGTGAATAGGCTGACGGCTGGGTTGTTGCGTCTTCCTCAGACTCTATTCTGCTTGTGCTGCGCGGAACTGCTTGTAATTATGTCGACCAATCGACGACGGCAATCACCCTCCTCGCCGCCCCCCATCCTAGAGCCCTCTTCTGCACCTAGCCTGCCTAAACGTTCCGCGCTCTGTCCCCTCCATGCCTTTTTCTTCCACGCCGAGTGCATTTCATCCTTCTCTTTCCCTTTTCGCGGCCTCCAATTTGCGCGGGTCCCAGCCACCCCATACAATTAGATGCGGATCTGGTGTCGTTTTATCGTATTATAGTATTCGTCCTCTTTGGTGCCCCCAGAAATCACTCGTCGTGGTGCCGCGCAATAGCTAGTTACCATTGCCCTTTCCTCCCTGGTGGTTATGAACTTCCTTCCTCCGCCCAGTGACCATTCAGTCTCCTCACAGCAAGCACTCTCGCTCTCACCGCTCGCGCAAGCTTTCGCGGGTTGGTGCTGCCATTGTGTGATGCGGTGATGCTGTGAAAGGATCATGCGGCGGCGATATAGGACGGCGATGGTGATGTACAGCAGAGGTGGTGATAATGATGCGGTGATGGTGAGGCGCGGGGACGGAGATGGACGGTGGGTTATGCGGAACTGACGGGGATGCGGAGTCAGCGGGTAATGGGAAGCAGCGGAGGTTATGATGCAGGATGGGAGTTGGATAGCAGTGGTAGAGATATGATAGTGGAAAATACAGCGATGATGAGAATACGGAGCTGATAGAACTAGAGGTGGGGTTGGTGGAGGATGCGGCGATCCTCGCGGTGTTTCAGCGCCCTACTGTCAAATTAAGCTGCCGAGATAGCGGCTAATCGCAGCTAGCATCCCAGGAACAAATCAAATAACCGCTCCCAATCATATATCGTTTACTTTTAATTCTATTGCTAAGTAAATGCCATCATCCTTTTAACTCATTTGTGTACCGAATTCTCCGGAGTGGTAGTCCATGATCTCTTTGCCGCAAAGTTATAGCGGGAACCGATTTCGGCACTGTCTCTTTCAATGGCCGCCCTCTGAATCTGTAACAACGACTTCTATGAATGTAGAACTCTTTCGGGACAGTTCACAGCCCTATGAACATTTTCAGAGTGGCGTGGCTCAGAATCAAATCAACGAAATAACTTCACAGTTTTCCTTTCGTACTTATTCCAAAGCTGTCAGTCTGAACACTATACGATTTGATTGTAGATTGATAGTAATTCTTAATCCCGGGGCACGCCGCTCTAATAATACCGCAGTACTTCTAAGTTAACTTACCTCAGATTTTCCTTGCAACTCCAAGTCTCCAGGCACATTACTCGAAAATAGCCAACAATTCTAACACAAACGCCCGCTATAGCGCTTGAAATCCTGAGGCAAGTCACGGAAGGAGTTGTTGGACTCTGGTCTCCAACCCCAACTCGCGCAAGCCTCTTTGCCTGGTTAGGGGCCTGATGGCAAAGCCGCGGTGGGGAGAGCGAGTAAGAACGTATTTAAGATGATTGAACATATGTTCAGGGAGAACAGACATATATCCGCTTTTCCTGGTCAACCATTGGTTTGTTACTTTATAGCAAGGAAGATTCAACGTTTTACAGTCGAGATAAGAACTTAAGCTAGGTGGAAGTAGGAGTGCGAGGGCTGCGCATATGAATGTGCTTAAATAGTAGTAGCAAGGTGTCAGGAAGTGGTCACGGATATCTATGTGATGGCCGCCTCACATGCAGATAGCAGAGACAAGCAATTGTATTTCAAAGCTCTTTTGATATCTGCTTTGTAGAACTCTTTACAGTCCCTGGCCCGGGGTGAGCAAAATTACAATCCTGATATCGTTCTAAACTAAACCAAAGGCGCCCTCGCTATGTGTTTCACTACTGTTATGTCTATTAATCCTACATATCAAAACGCATAATCGGCCACAGCCAAGTCTAGAGTTTCACCAAAGAACCGAAATATCCATTTCAAAGAGAAATGCTGGTCTCATATAGTTTTCACGAACTATCCTCTGCGAATCATCGTATTCGCTGCGAGGGCTGGGGACACTCTCTACTTCTTCTCTAGGATATTTGTCGATCTTAATCTTATTGTTCGCGAAGCCAAATATATCTTTATCACCGTTATGTACCAATATCCAGGCTCTTATAAGGTTTATAAAGATGTTCTTCCGAACCAGCCGGAAAATAGCGACTATAAATTTCCCTATGATTACTAGGCATAGGGGAGAAGGGGGATGTGAAAGATCGTGTGAACGATGTAAGGCCTGGTAACTGGAGAAGGTGCGAGGGATACTAGAAGCATGGTGACCTTTTCGATGATCGAGGAAATGGAAGGCTCAAAGAAAGCTCGCATTGAACGCTGCTCGAAGTTCGAGGAAGATAAGTAGTATCATGTGTGTATGTGCCGGGTTCGTAAATGCGGCTATAAGGCGTGTGAATAAACAAGTGGCATGAAAAGAGAATTGAATTGTGTTTTTGATTTTAGAGATAAGTTGTCCTTTGCTGAAGCAGGTCATCGACTCGAAACAGGTCACAGAAAATGGTGACTAATTTCGCGTACCTTTTTGGGTAGTTTTGCGGTCGTAGAAGCTTAATTCTGTTGGAAGATAGTCCGGCTTACCGCCAAAGGTGAACCCTCATTGAGGTCCTCACGCGCGATAAAGGTCCAACGACGTTGAATGGAAATAGAGAATTCTTTTGAAAGGGAAGTCCCAATTGAAAAGGCGAGACGTATGGGAGCGAAAAACAAAACAAAAGCAATAGCATCAATCATTCGTCAATCTCGTTGCAGGTAAGTAACGCGAGGCACAGCACAAGGCACCCTCGCGATGGCGCCGAGAAGTGACGGAGACGAGCAAATCAGCCGAACCTCCTGAGCGATCCCCAGTCTCCTAACGCCTTTGAGAGGGGCAGCCTGTTCGGTGAACAAGAGTAGTTTAGACTAATAACCTTATTTATTGATTGTTGGTATTGCTGAATTTTTGACTTACCAGTTGAGAGGGCATCGAAGCAAGATTCACTCCAGCTTACGGGTCTCAAAGCTCAACTCTTCACAATCGCTCCTATTCGCTAGGTGTACAAAGTGGTATTACATGCTACGGGCGTCTTTGGTCGTGCCTCCTAAGAGCACCAGTTCGTGAGCCATACCCACAGCGAAGCAACTAAACCGTTCAAGGGTTGGAGACAGTTAGCAGAGTCAAATAACAAGGCAAAATGTGCGAAGAAGAATTGATAGTAAATAGGTCAATGGCGGGCTTCCGTTACCAGAACGTGCGAGGTCTTTTATCACGGCATTAATTTGCCGCGGTTTCCAAGCCCGCCCATACCCTTCTCCTCCATCTTCTCGCACTCCGAAGTTGGATCCGCAAAGTTAGCCCTTCTCCCATAACAGCCTGAGGGAATACCTCACAATGCTGCCCAGAGAATAGTGTCGGCTGGCGTTGTTTATCTGGGAATGTAACTGAGATGTCGCGCAATTTTGGTAAGGTTGTAACGTTATTTGGTGTAGCGGAGAGAATTTGGAAGCTGTCGAAGAGATAGGATTGTGATGAGGGGAAAGGCTTGGAAGAATCTTCAAACAACCAAATCCGCCGCCAGATACACCAATAACCACTTCAACCAAAGTGCGCCAGTGGCGGAGGAGGCGGCGGCAACGTCAATTGGGCGAGAGCATATATAGATATCCCAAGAATAATTCTATTAATGTCTCCAATATCAGCGTCGAGCCAAACCCGACATATGCAGGTTCATCGACTTCTCTTGGGGTAGGTGGTGGGGACCGAAGGTTCACAGGGTAAAGAGAGTAATTTCAAGAACAACTGAGACCATAAACTAAGTAGGAATCATCTATCAGAAAATTCACCATCAGTTGTCTGACTCTGCGAGTCATCCCAGCCCATCCAAACACTATCTTCATAACAGTCTTCCCAACCAATTCGCTCATTCAATTCTACCTTAACAAAGTCGAGAATGATATGGACCAGTGCCGAGAATTTATGGCTTATTAAGTCGTAGCTGAGACCATAGCCCGAGTTTGCAATATAACGTCCCAAGAAAAGAATTCGCTCTGAAAGCGACTTGCCAAAGTTGTTAAGTTTTTTGGTTGTGAACCACTTCTCCGGGAAGTAATTCTCAGTTCACTCAAATCCACGCAGAGCAATGTCTTCTGGTAAAGGGTAATCAACACCATTTTCAAGCACAGGCATATCACCATTATTGACGCCAGCTGACTCTCCATGTTCAGCCAAAAGCCTGTTCAGCTTCGCGCTTAATAGCTCTCAGGGCAACTTGAGTTCTAGATAAATCATTACATGGCGATGTCGACACATTTCATACATAAAAACCAAAGTAATATAGATAAACGAAAGACCGTTTGAATCATTATCTCTCCATAGAAGAATTTCGAGAATTGAGTTATTTAGAAGTTGAGCGTTCTCGAAAGACTCTATCAGAGACTAATCTGCAGAAACGCCATTCTCGTTTTCAGGAGAAATGGCTTTCATCAGTAAGGCTTCTTTCGATCCGAAACCGAGAATTGCTGTAATGTTGACGATAGCGATATTGAATGTAACCCTCTCGATTTGAGCATCAAATTGGTTTAAGACTTCTTTGAGAACAAGACCAAAAACTTTCCATTTATTTTCCTGTAAACAGGATCTTATATGCTCTGAGTATAGCTCTATCGAAAAGAGGCATGCTATATTTGTCTTTATTGAAGATAGTTAAGATAGAGTCTTGCGTTTTGGGGCAAGGGGCCTCAATGTAGAGAGATTTAGAGTAAGAGAAGAGCTGTTAAAGAGCATTTGGTGAAAAGATAGCAAGATGGTGATAAATATACCAGCCGTCGGATATTTTTCAGAGGCTTTTGAGTACCAGTAGCGTGGCATACCTACCCAGATTCTCTTGTCTATCCTATCAGTATTTTCGATAGCCATTCTATAACGAGAAATATCGCCAAGACGTTCAATCCATACGTCTTCGAATGCTGGGCATTCTTCAAATAATAGGGTCATCACTGGGTACACCAGATAGACCACTGACAACATGCAGTCCAAAGAAGCAGGCAAGTAATGTTTCAGGAGTTCAAGGAACGAATGAACTCCATGACGCCACACCCTTGCCGGTATAGAGTAATTTGATATTATTCGACGTAGAGCTAGACTAGCAGATAGATGTTGCGAAACGAGGAAGAGGTTGTGGAATTCGTGGAGTAAAATGTGGTGCCTCACGAAGAGTGGCTTCCAGGTATAAGCCGCCCACTTAGCTGTCCACTCTTGCTTGGCTGGATTAAGCGCTGCTATGCAATTGTCGGCTGCTATACACTTGGCTTCCGCCTTCTTCAGAATTTCGTAGATACCTTTAAACTCGGCTACAAATTGTTCTTAAGATATTGATTTCGGCTTTAGTTCACGTATGATGGTATCTGATTTGGCGACAGAGTGCTGCGCTGCATGTGCCTGAGTATTACTTTGAGCAAAAGATTTCTCATTCTGGTTGCGCTAGATCCAGTCGAAAACGTAATCTTTCTGGAAACCCTCACGAATGAAGAGATCGCGAAAAAGGTTGCGAAAGTAATCGTAATCAGGTTCGTCATCGAAACCAAGGGAACGAGCGTAGTTCAAGTAGACCACAAACTCTTGAGGCAAACCACGGCAAAGTACCTCAATTGACGTATTTCTTTTCTTCTCGAAGATTAGGTCGTATTTATTCTTCTTGGAGGTAGCCTCCAGGCCCTGCCAGGGAAGGGAGCCACGTAAGTAGTAGACCATAACATATCCGAGGGATTCCATATCATCATGGCGAGATTGCTCTGATAAATTAGCCTTGCCAAAAGAAGAAAAAATGAATGGTAAAAGTGTAGCACGTACCCATATCCAAATGAGTATTAATTGAAGTATAACCAACTGTACCAATGAACTTCTTGTTCTCACGAAATGTAACGTGATCTTTAGACTGGTGATCACGATACTGCTTGGCGAAATGGAAATTAATTATGCTGACTTAATTGCCACGCATTTCAAACCCCATGTGGAAGGTACTCAGTTTGATATCGCGGTGGATGAAAAATCTTTCGTGAATATTCTAGATATGAGAAATCAACTGATCTGCAAGCAGGAGCACTGTCTTCAAAGAGAATCTGCCGTTGCAGCTGCTCAAGTGGTGTTGTAGGTTGGGACCCAAAGGATCTAGCATAATAACATCGTAGCCATCCACGGCGCCAAACCAACGGATAAATGGAATACCGACCCTGCCAGCGAGGGCTTTATAGATATGAGCATTGTTCCTGAGCTGTCGCTCAGCCTTGTCGCTTGCGAACTTGATTGTAACCTTTTCATTACATGTTGTGTTCGTCCCAACATAAGCTTTTCCAGGGTTGTCATTAGAGTTTGGATTATCAATTCTGTATAGCCCGCCAATAAGAAAATCCTATAGAAGTAAGCAAACTACTGCTAATAAAAATATGCCAGATTTTCAAATAATGTGAAAATATATAGAAAGGGTAACGCGTTCGCATTGAGGTTGTGTTAGAGCTTGTGAGGAAAATTGGCATGAAGATGAATAGAGATGAAGCACAAACCGTAAATGTTAGGAATTGGCTGCTTAATAAGCATCGTACGATTATAACGTAATCCAGATCTCCCTATATAGAGTCTCTCTTTTACTTGCTCTTAGGAATGTATGCGTACATTTCAATTGATATCTGTTCCATCCTCATTCTCTCTCTGGTTATAATCCTCATATCGTGACAGTAAGAAGATTGGGTCCCGATTGAGAAGCGAAACGACTAACTGAACTATTATCCATTCTAGGCGACAGAATAGTTGTAAAGGCTATGAGTGCGAACAATAATCATAGGCCAGGATATCACCATATCCTGGCATAGATACGAGGCTAAGGGAAGTTGCAGTTGAAAATGATTTTTTTGGTGTGGGATATGCCGGACTTTTATGGGCGGGTGAAGCGGGTATTTCCGCAAATATGAGGCGAAATAAGGCAAACGCCAAGGCTAGCTGGCCAATGGAACCGTTCCAGGGTGCTTCCACATTGACGGGAAAGTCAAAGAGAAAGTATGCCGGTAGCATTAAGGAAAATTATGATTAACATACTTTCGTCAACTTATTCATCAGTCTTGTGAAAAATCGCTCCTTATCATAGTAAGGGTTTGGAAAGCACAGTATTAAAACCCCTTCTCTTTCGACAAGTATATTCCAGCAAAATTAAGGCATGTAAAAACCAACTTTTTTTCTCTATCTGCGACCCAGAGCAATAACCAAGGAAGAAGGTCTTTTGATTGATTCCTTATCGCTCCCAATAGGTTTTGTCCAGGTTCCAGCTCTGAAGAATGGCAGTGTCATGGAATTAACCTTGAAGAGCACTTGAATAAATGTTGCTCTCTATAGAAATTGCAAAAGACAGGCCATTATCCGATACAGAGTATGTAAATTGACCGCAGGGCAACCCCCAAGCAGACAAGCCAGCCCGTCATCCTGCAATTGAAGTGATTTTCCCGCTACTGTTCAGCTACTACCCTATCCCGAGCTCTTTTTGAGTGATTTATTTGTAAAGAAAGGTAATTTTGGTATTGGGCATCTTAAGCATTGAGATCATTTGCTAGAAAGTGTCAGCAGCAGTAGGAAGAGTACTTGGAATAGGGAGATTAAGCTAACCTGCGCTCTGGTGAATTCGCAAGGTGCAAAGATTAGGCTTGCAGTCATGTTTCAAGCTTGACCTTTCCAATCCTCAAGCTCGCACCACCTTTATTGTTTGCTGGCCAATATTTGCTTTGCGCCCAGATCTCCTTCTCGCCGTCATCTTCCGGATCATCTTCGGTCGGGTCTTCGTTGGTGTCTGGTGATGCAAATCGTACTCTTTTCCTCGCGCCCTTCATCTTCAGTACTGTCGTCGCCTTGGCAGC
>Ga0302320_10030516_pt1 | contig 10267 bp, 8 predicted proteins | sample Bog_T0_3_FD_202130 | JGI IMG/M metagenome (GOLD analysis project Ga0302320, IMG submission 202130) | Peat permafrost microbial communities from Stordalen Mire near Abisko, Sweden - Bog_T0_3 | ecosystem: Environmental > Terrestrial > Soil > Wetlands > Peat | place: Sweden: Abisko, Stordalen Mire... | reverse complement strand
AACCTGATCCGCGTCGTTGAACGCCAGAGTGACCGTGTGGGCGGCGAGGGCGCGCGGTACGCCGGGGGATGTGGGAACGCCGAGCGTCAACGCGCCAGATCCCGCCTTGATCAGGAGCGAATCGGAGTGGCCGTGGTAGCAGCCCTCGAATTTCACGATGGTGTCGCGGCCGGTGAATCCGCGCGCAAGCCGGATCGCACTCATGGTCGCCTCGGTCCCCGAACTCACGAAACGCACCAGCTCGATCGAAGGCATGAGTTCGACGACGCGGCGGGCGAGCGTGGTTTCCAGCTCGCACGGCGCTCCGAAGCTCAGGCCGTCGGACGCCGTCCTGCGCACGGCCGCGATCACGTGCGGATGCGCATGGCCGAGAATCATCGGACCCCAGGAGCCGACGTAGTCGATGAAGCGACGCCCGTCCGCAGCGATCACCTGCGCGCCGGCCGCCTGTTTGAAGAAAATGGGTTCGCCGCCCACGCCGCGAAACGCCCGCACGGGCGAGTTGACGCCCCCCGGAATGTACCGGCACGCCTCCTGATAAAGACTCACTCGATCTCTCCTGCTGCTAAATCACGCCAACGCCGCGAAGGGCAGGCTGAGCCGCACCTCGAAGCCTCCTCCGACACGATTCTGCGCCTTGGCCGCGCCACCGTGAGCCTTCATCACCTTCGAGGTGATGGCAAGTCCGATTCCCTCACCGCCGCTGTCGCGGTCTCGCGATTCGGCCACCCGGTAAAACGGCTCGAATATCCGCTCCAAGTCGCTTGCCGGCACGCCGGGGCCGCGATCGCGAACCGCGATGACGAGGCCGGCCTGGCCGCGCTCCACGGCGACCTCCACGGACGCGCCCTGCGGACTATAGCGCACCGCATTGCGCAGCACGTTTTCGATGGCGCTGCGCAGAAGCTCGCGGTCGCCGCTGACCGCGCTTTTCGCCAGGCCCAAGGTCTTGACGTCGCAGCCTTTGGCGTCGCCTTCGAAGCTCGCGTCGCGCACGACCTCTTCGATCACCTCATCGAGATCGAACGGCTCGCGCACCAGCGGCGCATCGCTGCCGTTCAATCTGGCGAGCTTGAGCACCTGGCTGATCAATTCGTCGAGACGTTCGATTTCGCTTTCCAGCCGATCGAGCTGCCGCGCGAGGTCCGCGGCCGGCTGGCGCGCGAGTCCGACCGCGAGACGCATCCGCGCGAGCGGCGAGCGCAGCTCGTGCGAGATGTCGCGCAGCAGCCGCGTGATCGCCTCGCGGTTGGCCCGCAGTTGATCGGCCATGGCGTCGAAGTCGCGGGCCAGCACCGCCAGCTCATCCTTGCGCCCTTCGAGTCCGGCGCTCACGCGGGCGCTCAGATGTTCGCCGGCGAGCGCGCGCGCGCCCTCCTGGATGCGCCTGATCGGAGCGCTCAAATGTTGCGCGAGCCACCAGCTCGCGAGGGCGCTCACGGCCAGAGCGAGCGACAAGATCATCATGGAGATTCCCGGCAGGCTCAGCGCACCGAAAATGCTCGGACGCCGGGGATTCAACACCACCGTGTAGGCTGCGCCGTCGGGCCCGACGATTTGCGGAAGCGCGCGCCGCGGTCGAAAATTCCCCGGCGGCGGGCGGTCGGGCGGCGGCTGCGGATCGGCCTGGTCGGAATCGGCCATCGACTCTCGATTGAAGAATTCAAGCCGCCGGGCGGCGCTGTCGGAGAGACGGCGGCCGAGTATGTCGCGCCCGTCGGGCCCGATGATGTACAGGTCGCGGTCCGGGATCGAGTGCTCGTTGGAAGCCAGCCATTTCTTGAGAGCCGGGAGGCCGCCCTTGCCCAGAACCTCGGAGGCTTCTATCGCCACCGCGGGACGGCGCTGAAATTCGCGCGACTCGTATTCACGCGCTGCCACCGTGAAGGTGACCGCGATGCTGCCGCCGACGATGAGCGCCATGGCGATCCAGAACAGGACGAAGATGCGTAGAAACAGGCTGTGCATGCGCCTGCTTAAGACGGCGCGCAGGTGAGCGTGTAGCCTGATCCGCGCACGTTCTTGATCTCGGGATTCTTGCCCGCCTCGAGGTCCAGCTTGCGGCGCAGGTTGCTGATGTGCGTATCGATGCTGCGGTCGTACGGCACGAGCTTGCGTCCGAGCGCCTGCTCGGTCATCGATTCCCTCGAGATCACCTGGCCCGCGGATCGCATCAGGATCTCGAGCACTCGAAACTCCGCGCCGGTGAGTGCGATCGGCTGATCCGCCACCCGCACCTGGTGCATGCCCGCGTGCAACACGATCGGACCGACAGAGACCTCGTCCGACGCCCCGCCGCGCGCCGGGCGGTTCGAGACGCGCCGCAGGATCGCGCGAATGCGCGCCACCAGCTCGCGCGGGTTGAACGGCTTGCTGAGGTAGTCGTCGGCGCCGAGCTCCAGGCCGACGATCCGGTCGACATCGTCGCCGCGTGCGGTGAGCATCAGAATCGGTGTTTCGTACGAGGCGCCGAGCTTGCGCAGAACGTCGAAACCGCCGACGCTCGGCAGCATCACATCGAGAATCAGAATCTCGTAATCGCCCACCTTGAGTTCGGCGAGCGCATCGCCGCCGTCGTGAACGCTCTTCACCTCGAAGTGTTCCGCGTTCAAGTACTCGGTGAGCATCTGGCACAGCTCGCGGTCGTCGTCCACCAAGAGGACTCTGGCGTCGCGCTGCGTCGCGGGCTCGGTTTGCTGCTTGCCGGGCGTGTTGGTCATAACCTGGATTTCCCTTGAATTGCGACCAGTTTCACGCCTCGCCAGGCGTTCGTAAATGAATTGACAATTCTTTGCAAGACGTTCACGCAACATTGCGTCAACCCGGCATCGGCCGCGGACGTTTGACCCTAGACTATCCACCACCCTAACGCCGAGGAGAAGCAGTTTCCATGGTTACTCTACGAAAGTTGATTCCTGCTCTTTGTATAGCAGCCTCGCTCACCGCGGTGGGCGTCTATGCGGCGACTACAGAGCCGACCGCGCCGGCACCCGGCGGCGGATGGCATCACGGGCATCACCACGGCTTCGGGCCGATGGGCTTCGTGCTGCACAATCTGAATTTGACCGCGGATCAGAAAACGCGCGTCAAGGGCGTCTTCTCAGATGAGAAGAGCCAGTTCGAAGCGCTGCGCGCGAGCAGCATGGCGAACCGCGAGGCTCTCGCCAAGACGCCGCCGACCGATCCGGGCTACCCGGCCCTGATTCAGACCGCGCAAACCAATGCCGCGACCCGCATCAAGCTCGAAAGCGAGGCCTGGACGGCGGTGTATCAGAACGTGCTGACCAAGCCTCAGCAGGAGGCGATCCCCGGCATCGTCGCCGCGGCGCAGGCGTCACGCCAGGAGCGCATGGAGGCTTGGAGGTCGCAGCACGCAGCGCCCGCCGCGCCGTGATCCAGGCGGGCTTTAGCGTTGAGCCGACGCGAAGCCGTCCTTCTTGAGCAGGTCGATCACGCTGTCGCGGCCGACGAGATGGGCGGTGCCGACGATGACAAGGTAGTTCTTGTCATCGTTGAGCATCGCCTCGATCCGCGAAATCCACTTGCGATTGCGCGCCAACAACACCGATTGATACACGGCCGGATCGCGGCCCAGATCGGATTTGAGCTCCGTCTCGAACCAAGCCATGTCGCCCCGCTGCCAGGCATGCACCATGCCGTCGACGACCTTGGGCAGATCGTGTGCCTGCTCGAGGCTTGCCATCAGATATTCGGCTTGAGTCGCCATCGACATGCTTTCGAATATCGACAATTGGTCGTGCACCGTTTCGAGGCCGGCGATGCTCTTGCCGTCGCTGCGCGCGCGGCCCAGAAAATACATTTCGACCCCCGATGACGGATCGAAGCCGAGCTGCATGAGCTGAACCTGCGAGATCGCCTCTGCGACGAACCAGGGCGCGAATTGATCGAGCGTCGACAGTTCAAATCCGACGTCGTGCGCCAGGCTTTGCGCATGCGAGTACCGTTCCGCCCCCATCACCTCGGGCAGGCTCTTGCCGTCCGGCAGCGTCGCGCTCGACAGCATCTCCGCCTGGATCTCGGCGGAGTCCATCTGATCGAGATTGATCTCCATGACCAGCGCCTTGGAGTTCTTGTAGGCGTCCATGACCGCCGGGGCGAGCGGATAGTCGGCCGCGCGCAGGGTGTGGATCGAACCGAGCAGGTAGACGGTGTTGTGCTTGCCCTGCAGTTCGAACAGGGAATGCAGCGAGCCGTCGGCGCGGGCGGTGCCGAGCGCCAAACACGTGAGCGCCAGCAGCGCCAGTCGTGACTTCATTCGTCAGGTGCCTGCTAACGCGACGCGGCCGCTTGACGCATGGGAAGCGATTCGACCCAGAAGACCTCGCTGTGGATGCGGCCGTCGGGCTGCAGCGCGAAGGATCGGTACGCCGGGGGGCGCGAATCCACCGCGTAGCGATCGCTGTGCGGCAGGAATTGCGCGCCGGTCGAGGGAGTGGCGTACAGCTCCACGGAGCCGCGCTTGCCGCTGTACTCCTGGTGCACGTGTCCCCATGCGACCGCGCGTACGTGGGAATGCGCGTCGATGATCCGCCAGAATTCGTCGGCGTTGGCGAGACCGATGCCGTCCAGCCACTGGCTCTTCATCAGCACCGGGTGATGATGCAAGCACACCATCGCGTGCGCGCCCGAAGCGGCGAGTGCGCGGTCGAGGCGCTCCAGTTCCTGCACAGTCAGACGTCCCCCGACATGGCCCGGGTCGTAGCTGTCGAGCATGATGAACTGCCAGCCGCCCGCGGCGTGCGTGCCGCAGATTTGAAACGGCGCCTGGGCGAGCGACTGGCGCATGGCGGCGGGTTCGTCGTGATTGCCGGGAATGCACAGCACCGGCTTCGGCGTGTTACCGAAGATGCTGCGAAATCGCAAATAACCGGAAGGGTCATCCTGCACGAGATCGCCGGTGACGAGCACGGCGGCGAAATCCGGAACTCTGCGAAATGCGTCGTCGAGCACGCACCGCAGACTCGCATCGGTCACGACGCCGCGCAGCGATCCATCAGCGCTGCCGTACAAATGCGGATCGGTTATTTGTAGAATTTTCATGTTGCAAATCGTAGCAAACCGGTCAGTGCTCGACGGTGAACTGGGTCATGGCGGCGCTCTCTCCCGCGATACATAAGCAGACTGCGATTGTGTGAACACGGTTCCGTGAAAAAGGGACTTGCGTCCCGATATTGCTGGCGAGAAGCGCATCGGGGACAATGACCGCCCGCCCCTCCACAAGAAGCCCCTCAAAATGCCAACTCGCCGCGAGCTTGCCAACGCCATTCGTGCCTTGTCGATGGACGCCGTCCAGAAAGCCAATTCGGGCCATCCTGGCGCGCCCATGGGCATGGCGGATATCGCCGAGGTGCTCTGGCGCGACGTACTTAAGTTCAATCCGGGCAATCCGGCCTGGCTGGACCGCGACCGATTCGTGCTTTCCAACGGCCACGCCTCGATGCTGCTTTATTCGGTCTTGTATCTCACGGGCTACCCTTTGTCGATCGAGGAGATCAAGAATTTCCGCCAATTCGGCTCCAAAACCGCGGGCCACCCGGAGCGCGAAATTCACCTGGGAATCGAGACCACCACGGGGCCGCTGGGCCAGGGGTTTGCCAACGCAGTGGGCATGGCGCTCGCGGAGCGCTCGCTCGCGTCGACTTTCAACCGGCCCGGCCACGCCATCATCGATCATCACACGTACGTGTTTCTCGGCGATGGATGCATGATGGAAGGGATCTCGCACGAAGCGGCCTCGTTCGCGGGCACCCAGAAGCTGGGCAAACTGATTCTGATCTACGATGACAATGGCATCTCGATCGACGGCAAGGTCGCCGGCTGGTTCGGCGACAACACCGCGGAGCGCTTCGAGGCCTATGGCTGGCACGTGTTGCCGAGCGTCGACGGCCACAGCAGCGATGCGGTTGCCGCGGCGCTCGCGGCCGCACGGGCGGTGACGGACAAACCGTCGCTGATTTGCGCCAAGACCGTCATCGGGTGGGGCGCGCCCAACAAGCAGGGCAGCGCTTCGATGCACGGCGAAGCGGTGGGTAATGAGGAAATCGCCGCAACGCGCGCCCACCTCGGCTGGACCTCGCCGCCGTTCGAAATTCCCGCGGACATTCGCGCGGCGTGGGACATGCGGGAGAAGGGTGCACGTTCGGAACAAGAGTGGCGCGAGCGTTTCGTCGCCTACAAGTCTGAGTTTCCGGCCCTGGCAGCCGAACTGGAGCGGCGCGTGAGCGGCGATCTGCCGGCCGGATTCGGCGGTATTTTGGGCGCCTGCACCACTCAGGCGCAGGCGGACGGAAAGTCGCTCGCGACGCGCCAATCTTCGCAGTCCACGCTCAATTCGCTCGGCCCCTCGCTCCCCGAACTGCTGGGCGGATCGGCCGATTTGACGCCCTCGAACGGCACGCTTCGCAAGGACTCGGTCACGTTGTCCGTGCAGGCGCCCGCCGGCAATTATGTTCACTATGGAGTGCGCGAGTTCGGGATGTCCGCGATCATGAACGGCGTTGCCGCGCACGGGGGCTTCATCCCCTACGGCGGCACATTCCTCACCTTCTGCGATTACGCACGCAACGCACTGCGCATGGCGGCGCTCATGCGGCTGCGCGTAGTCTTCGTGTACACCCACGATTCGATCGGTCTCGGCGAAGATGGACCGACCCACCAGCCGGTCGAACAACTGGCGGGCCTGCGCGCGATACCCCACATGGACGTCTGGAGGACCTGCGATGCGGCGGAGACCGCGGTCGCCTGGGGCGTCGCGATCGAAAACCGCGATGGACCGACCTGTCTCGTCTTCACCCGCCAGGCGCTGGTGCCCCAGGACCGCCGGCCCGACCAGGTCGCGCAGATCGCGCGGGGCGGCTATGTTTTGATCGACTCGGAGGGGCCGCCCGAAGTCATCGTCATCGCCACGGGTTCGGAGGTCGCCATCGCAGCCGATGCCGTGCGCGCCGCGGCGGCCAAAGGCCGCAAGGTGCGACTGGTGTCCATGCCGAGCACCACCACCTTTGACCGGCAGGACGAGGCCTATCGGGACAGCGTCCTGCCCCCCCGGGTCCAGCCCCGCGTGGCCGTCGAGGCCGGCGCAAGCGAGCCGTGGTGGCGTTACGTGGGCCTGAAGGGCCAGGTCGTCGGAATCGATCATTTCGGTGCATCGGCGCCGGCCAAGGAATTGTTCAAACAGTATGGGTTCACGGCCGAACACGTATTGCAGGCGATCGAAAAAGTGCTGAGGGCTTAGAATTGGCCCTCACTGTCCAGATGGCAACGGGGAGTACGAGTCGATGACGATAAAAGTGGGCATCAACGGTTACGGGCGCATCGGGCGCAACATTCTGCGCGCGCTGTATGAGGGAAAGCACTCGGGCGAGGTCAAGATCGTCGCCATCAACGATCTGGGCGATGCGAACACCAACGCGCACTTGACGCGGTTCGACACGGCCCATGGCCGATTCAAGGCCGAGGTCCGGGTCGACGGAGACTCCATGGTGGTGAACGGCGACCGTATCCGGGTGGTTGCCCAGCGTGATCCCGCCAAGCTGCCCTGGGGCGAGCTCGGGGCGGATTTTGTCCTGGAGTGCACCGGACTTTTCACCAGCAAGGCGAAGGCATCCGCGCACCTCTCAGCCGGCGCCAAGAAGGTCGTGATCTCGGCGCCGGGCGGCGACGATGTCGATGCGACCATCGTTTACGGGGTGAATCACCAGCGCCTGAAGGCCTCCGATACGGTAATCTCGAATGCATCGTGCACCACGAATTGCCTCGCGCCGCTGGTCAAAGTCCTGCACGACGGAATCGGCGTCGTGGCCGGCGTCATGAACACGATCCACTCCTATACCAATGATCAGGTGCTCACCGATGTGTATCACTCCGACCTGCGCCGCGCGCGCTCGGCAACCATGTCGATGATCCCGACCAAGACCGGCGCGGCCGCAGCGGTGGGGTTGGTGCTGCCTGAACTCAAGGGCAAGATCGACGGTTTCGCGATCCGGGTGCCCACCATCAATGTGTCGCTGGTCGATCTGTCGTTCAGCGCCGCCCGCAAGACCACCGTCGAGGAAATTCACTCGTTGGTCAAAGCGGCGGCCAATGGACCGCTCAAGGGTATTCTCGCGTACAACGATCAGCCGCTGGTGTCGGTGGATTTCAACCACGACCCCGCCTCATCGACCTACGATGCGACCCTCACCAAGGTCATCGAGGGAACGCTGGTGAAGGTCTGTTCGTGGTATGACAACGAATGGGGTTTTTCCAACCGCATGCTGGACACCGTAGTCGCCTGGTCGAAGGCCGGCTGAAGCGCGCCGCAAGGCGCGGGGATGAACATGAAAATCGTCAAAATGACCAGCTTGGACCTTGCGGGGAAGCGGGTTTTGATACGCGAGGATTTGAATGTGCCGATCAAGGACGGCGCCGTCGTCAGCGATGCCCGGATTCGCGCGGCGCTGCCCACCATCCAGGCGGCGCTGACCGCGAAGGCGAGCGTGATGCTCATGTCCCACCTCGGACGGCCCGAGGAGGGCAAGTTCGCCGAGGAATTCTCGCTCGCCCCGGTCGCGAAGCGGCTCACCCAGCTGTTGGGAGTGCCGGCTCCGCTCAAGCGCGACTGGCTGGACGGCGTCGCCGTTGCCCCGGGCGAAGTGGTGCTCCTTGAAAACGTCCGTTTCAACAAGGGCGAGAAGAAGAATTCCGACGAGCTCTCGAAAAAAATGGCCGCGCTTTGCGATATCTATGTGATGGACGCCTTCGGCACCGCTCACCGTGCTGAAGCGAGCACCCATGGCGTGGCGAAATATGCCCCGATCGCCTGCGCGGGACCTTTGCTGGTGAGCGAGCTTACCGCGCTCGAGACGGCACTCGAGAAGCCGGCGCGTCCTCTGCTGGCGATCGTGGCGGGATCCAAGGTCTCGACCAAGCTGACGGTGCTCGAGACCCTGCTCTCGAAGGTCGACCAGCTGATCGTCGGAGGCGGGATTGCGAACACCTTTCTCGCTGCGCAGGGCTTCAATGTCGGCAAGTCGCTGCACGAGCCGGACATGCTCGATATCTGCCGCCGGTTGCTGGATCAGTCGCAAAAACGCGGCATCGTGATCCCCATGCCGACCGATGTCGTGGTCGCGACGGAGTTCTCGGCGGTCGCCGAGGCCGACGTGAAACCGGTCGGGAGCGTGGCGGCGAACGAGATGATCCTCGATATCGGGCCGGATTCGGCCGAGCAATTGTCGACGCTGATCGCCTCGGCGGGCACGATACTTTGGAACGGTCCGGTCGGCGTGTTCGAGTTCGACCAATTCGGCGAGGGCACACGCACCCTCGCCAACGCGATTGCGCGCAGCAAGGCTTTTTCGCTGGCGGGCGGCGGCGATACGCTCGCCGCCATCGAGAAGTACGGGGTCGAGGACAGCATTTCCTACATATCGACCGGTGGCGGCGCGTTCCTCGAGTTCGTCGAGGGTAAGAAGCTGCCGGCGGTGGATATCCTTGAGCGGCGGGCGGCATGAGCTTCATCCTGCGCCGGGCGAAGATCGTCGCCACGTTGGGTCCCGCCACCGACGATCCGAAGGTGATGACCGAGATGGTGCGTGCGGGCGTCGACGTGGTCCGCATCAATTTCTCCCACGGCGAGCTCGCCGACCATTCGCGGCGGCTCGGGCTGGTGCGCGACGCGGCAAAGCGCGCGGGCCGGTACGTGGGCGTGCTCGGCGACCTGCAGGGCCCGAAGATCCGGATCGACCGTTTCGCCGGCGGCAAGGTGGAATTGGTCGATGGCGCCGAGTTCACGCTCGATGCATCCTTGGGCGTCGATGCCGGCGACGTGCACGCGGTCGGCATCGCGTACAAGAAATTGCCGTCCGATGTATCGGTCGGGGATGTGTTGCTGCTCAATGACGGCCAGATCGCGCTGCAGGTGTTGTCCATCGACGGTCCGCGGATCAAGAGCCGCGTGTTGGTGGGCGGCGAGCTCGGCAACAACAAGGGCATCAACCGGCAGGGCGGAGGTCTGTCGGCCGGCGCCCTGACCGACAAGGATCGGGTGGACATCGGCCTTGCCGCTGCGCTCAACGTCGACTATCTGGCCGTCTCCTTCGCGCGCGACGCGTCGGACATGAACGAGGCGCGCCAGTTGCTGCGCGCCGCGGGCAGCCAGGCGCTGCTGATCGCCAAGATCGAGCGAGCCGAGGCGATCAGAAACCTGGCCGAAGTTTGCACGGCGAGCGACGCTGTGATGGTGGCGCGCGGCGATCTGGGTGTC
>Ga0302320_10030515_pt1 | contig 10267 bp, 9 predicted proteins | sample Bog_T0_3_FD_202130 | JGI IMG/M metagenome (GOLD analysis project Ga0302320, IMG submission 202130) | Peat permafrost microbial communities from Stordalen Mire near Abisko, Sweden - Bog_T0_3 | ecosystem: Environmental > Terrestrial > Soil > Wetlands > Peat | place: Sweden: Abisko, Stordalen Mire... | reverse complement strand
CGAGGCGGACGGCTTCCTGCTGGGCGAGGCGGACGGCTTTCTGCTGGGGGAGGCTGACGGCTTGCGCGTCGGCGACGCGGATGGTTTCCTGCTGGGCGAGGCGGACGGCTTCCTGCTGGGCGAGGCGGACGGCTTTCTGCTGGGGGAGGCTGACGGCTTGCGCGAGGGCGAGGCGGACGGTTTCCTGGAAGGCGAGGCGGACGGTTTCCTGGAAGGCGAGACGGACGGCTTGGAGCTCGTGGGGGACGCGGAGGGGCTGCGCGAGGGCGAGGCGGACGGCTTCCTGGACGGCGACGCCGAGGGCTTCCTGGACGGCGAGGCCGAAGGCTTCCTCGACGGCGAGGCGGACGGTTTCCTGGAAGGCGACGCCGACGGTTTCCTGGAAGGCGACGCCGACGGCTTCCTGCTGGGGGAAGCGGACGGTTTCCTGGAAGGCGACGCCGAGGGCTTCCTGGACGGCGAGGCGGACGGCTTGCGCGAAGGCGAGGCCGAGGGCATGCGCGTCGGCGAGACGGAGGGCTTCCTGGACGGCGAGGCGGACGGCTTGCGCGAAGGCGAGGCCGAGGGCTTGCGCGTCGGCGAGACGGAGGGCTTCCTGGACGGCGAGGCGGAGGGTTTCCTGGACGGCGAGGCGGTGGGATCCAGCGTCGTGGGGACGTTGACCGGGCTTTTCGACGGGCGCGAGGTTTTCGGCGACGCTGACGGCGAGCGCGTTGGACTCTTCGACGGCTTGGAGCTCGTCGGCGAAGCTGACGGCAGCCGGGTGGGGCTTTTCGACGGCTTGGAGCTCGTCGGCGAGACGGACGGAAGCCGGGTGGGGCTTTTCGACGGCCTGGAGCTTGTCGGCGACGCCGACGGTTTCCTGGAAGGCGAGGAGGACGGCTTGCGCGAAGGCGAGGCAGTGGGTTTCCTGGAAGGCGAGACGGACGGCTTGCGCGAAGGCGAGGCAGTGGGTTTCCTGGAAGGTGAGACGGACGGCTTGCGCGAAGGCGAGGCGGACGGCTTGCGCGAGGGCGAGGCAGTGGGTTTCCTGGACGGCGAGGAGGACGGCTTGCGCGAGGGCGACGCCGATGGCTTTGCAGACGGCGAGGCGGACGGCTTGCGCGAGGGCGACGCCGATGGCTTTGCAGACGGCGAGGCGGACGGCTTGCGCGAGGGCGAGAGAGTGGGCGAGCGCGAGGGCCGCGACGAGCTCGGGGCCGCGCTCGGGCTGCGCGAAGGCCGCGAGGACGTCGGCGACGCCGAGGGCTTGCGCGAGGGCGACGCCGATGGCTTTGCAGACGGCGAGGCGGACGGGTTCCTGGAAGGCGAGGCGGACGGTTTCCTGGACGGCGAGGCCGTCGGTTTCCTGGAAGGCGACGCCGATGGCTTTGCAGACGGCGACGCCGAGGGCTTGCGTGACGGCGAGCCCGTCGGTTTCCTGGACGGCGAGGCGGACGGCTTCCTGGACGGCGAGGCGGACGGCTTCCCGGACGGGGAGGCGGACGGCTTGCGCCCGGGCGAGAGAGTGGGCGAGCGCGAGGGCCGCGAGGAGCTCGGGGCCGCGCTCGGGCTGCGCGAGGGCCGCGAGGACGTCGGCGACGCCGAGGGCTTCCTGGACGGCGAGGCGGACGGCTTCCTGGACGGCGAGGCGGTCGGCTTCCCGGACGGCGAGCGCGAGGGCTTGCGCGAGGGCGAGAGAGTGGGCGAGCGCGAGGGCTTGCGCGAGGGCGAGAGAGTGGGCGAGCGCGAGGGCCGCGAGGAGCTCGGGGCCGCGCTCGGGCTGCGCGAGGGCCGCGAGGACGTCGGCGACGCCGAGGGCTTGCGGGACGGCGAGCCCGTCGGCTTGCTGGAAGGCGAGGCGGACGGCTTCCTGGACGGCGAGGCGGACGGCTTGCTGCTGGGGGACGCCGAGGGCTTGCGCGAGGGCTTGGCGGACGGCGCGGCGGACGGGCTGCCGGACGGCGCGGACGACGTCGGCGAGATCGACGGGCTGCCGGACGGGGCGGCCCCGGAAGGCGAGTCGGTCGGGCCGCTGGACGGCGAGACGGTGGGGTCCCTGGTCGTCGGGAAGTTGACCGGGCTGCGGGAGGGCCGCGCGGTCCTCGGGCTGCGCGACGGGCGCCGCGTCGGGCTTCTCGACGGCCTCGCCGACGGCGACCTGGACGGTTTCCGCGAAGGCGAGGCGGACGGCCGGGAGGTGGGCAGCGTGGGGGCTTCCGAGGGCTGCGCGGTGGGCAGCGTCGGCGAGGCGGTCGGCGACTTGGTGTACCCCGAGCCCTGCACGCCGCAGATGCAGTAGAAGGACGCGAACCGCGCCGCGCACGACAGCGACTGGTTGGTCGAGATGGCGTCGACGAGGTCCTGGCCGCCGCTGGTGCCGTACAAGTAGCTCGGCTGGAGCGAGGACGCCTCCGCCGGCGGGGGGCACGTGCCCGTGCCGGAGAAGGTAAAGTCGCAGCAGGAAGTGTACGTCGTGTTCGCGAACCCGGTCGCGAGGCACCCCGTGGCGACGGAGACGTTGGGCTGCCCGGGCGCGAGCGGCGCCAGCAGAGGCCCCTCGAACATCGCGGTCCACGACGGCGCGACGAGCGCGCCGAGGCTGTTGTAGACGGGGTTGGCCGGGTTTATGCCGAGGTCCAGGGGCGGCGAGTAGAAGGCGCTGTAGTCGTTGTAGACCCCCGCGGTGCACACGAGGATCGTGGCGACGTTGCAGCCGCCGGCCGCGTAGGAAGGCGAGCTGGTGCACTCGAAGCTCGCAAACTCCTTCGGCGTGTACACGGCCGCGAAGTCGAGCGGGAGCATGCTCTGCGTGTGGTAGACGTAGTACCCGGGGGTGTACGGCGAGGCGGTCGGCGCCGAGGTCGAGGGCGAGGCGCTGGGCGCCGAGGTCGAGGGCGACGCGGTCGGCGCGGCGGTCGAGGGCGAGGCGGTGGGGCTCTTGGAAGGCTTGCCCGACGGCGCGGCGGTCGGGCTTCCGGAGGGCGCGCGGGACGGCGCGGCGGTCGATGGCGAGGCGGAGGGTCGCCGGGAAGGCTTGCCCGACGGCGCGGCGGATTCGCTGGGCACGGGCGGGCTGGGCGGTGAGTCCCGCGCCCGCGCCTCCTCTCCCGCGCGTACTTCGAGTGTTCACCCCACGTACCCGTCAGTCTAGGAGGGCGAGGCGGTCGGGCTCGACGACGGCACGCGCGAGGGCGAGGACGTCGGGCCGACGTTGATCGTCGGCGTGAACGTCGGGCTGTACGAGGGGCGGAAGGAGGGGCGGAAGGAGGGGCTGATGACGGGCTGGAGGCTGGGGGCGAACCTTGGCGAGCGCGTGGGGCTCCGGGTCGGCCGCCGCGTGGGGACCGCGGTCGGCGAGGGGGTCAGGTACGGCTCGACGCAGACGCAGAGGACGGGCAAGCTGGCGGAGCAGTTGGCGGCGACCTCGTCGGCGAACAAGTAGAAGCTGGCGGCGTCGTTGGTGCCGCAGAACTGGTAGGTGCCGTTGACGTCGGACTGCGTCCAGAAGCTGCCCGTGACGACGCTCTGGAGGGTGTTCTGCAACCGGGTGTACCTAAAGGTGGGCGTGAGGACCCACTGCGTCGAGCACGCCTCGAGCAGGCCGCAGTTGTCAAAGGCCAGCCTAAAGTCGGTGCCCGTGAACGAGACCAGGGGCTGGATGCCGCCGTAGCATTCCGCCGGCGCCTCGAGGCTATCCGCGCAGGCCGCGGCGGCAGCCGCGCTCGTGAGGTTCTCGCCGCTCAGTACCGCCGTCGACGCGTACAAGCAGAGCGGGACGGGCGGGTCGGGCGGGTACGGCAAGTTCGGTTCTACGAACGTGCGGACGGTGCACGCGCCGCTGGCCGCCGCGCCGGCAGCGAGGGCGAGAGCGGGGAGCAGCCGGATCATGGTGTGTTTACTCGCCGCGGCGGGTCCCTAGCCGCGAACACGGCGCGCTCGTCGAGCGCCGTCGGGGTGCAAGCGCTGGCGAGCGAGGAGCAGCCGGTGTTTACTAGTTGCTGTCACCCACCCGCTTCCCGCCACCCTTCGGAAGCCGCTTCGCCAGGACGCGCGCTCCTTCCACCATGCCCCACATCGCGAACAGGATGCCCGTGACGACCAAATTGGCGCAGAATTGCGGCAGCGCGAACGTGGCGCCGTCGACGTTCGCGCCCGGGAAGCTCGGGTACAGGATGAGGTTGATGAACCGCTGCGTGAACCACCACGCCCACATGTACGCGTTGGTGAACTCAAAGGTCAGGAAGATGCCGCTGAGGATCTTCGGCGGCGCGAAGTCGCCCTTCTGATGCGGCTTGTGCGCTGGGTCGTCGATAACCTTGAACATCGCCGCCCACCACCCCTGATGCGGGTACATCGTCGTGCGCTCGAACCCAACCCACCACAGGAAGAGCACCAGACTAGCCAGGATGGTCACGAGCAGGAGGTAGCCGACCATGTTGCTGATGCCGTTCGCCAGGCCGCTCGCGCCGTAGGTCAGCACGGGCGCGTACTGGCTGTACGTGACGTCGACCTCGAACATGGCGTACGTCAACACGGGGTTCAGGCCGTACGTGAACCACATCGCCCACATCACCGCGAGGCTGAACTCGTAGCTCTGGCGCACGAGCCTCACGATGAAGCGCCAGGGGCGGTAAACGCGCTTCGTATGGGGACGCTTGGCGTCGCGGACGTTATCGTAGAAAACCCCGTCCCCGTGTTCGTCTTGAACCCAAAGGTACGCCGCCCATCCGATGCCGGCCGCCACGAGCTGCGAGGCAATCACGACGACGACGCACAGGCCGTTGATGAAGCTGAGCGCTAACTGGCACGCCGACCCGGTCGACATCAGGATCGCCCAGCCGGGCACGAGGCTGAACGCGACGAACCATCCCCAAACGAACGAATAGATGTATTGGAAGGACGCGAGCGGGCCCTTATCGATTCCGAGCGCAAACTCGAGCAGAAACTTGCCGCTGAAGTTGCTCCGCCATCCCGAGAACTCCGGCCATTTGAATTTGCTCTGCAATTGGTGGCTCTCGTACGTGTACTTGTACGCGTCGTACAACGTGCAGAACAGTGCGGCGAGAATCGAAGTCGTCAGCCCGATGATCACGATCGCCGCGACGCTGAACCCAAAGTCGGACGCCGCGCTCGTGGGGTAGAAGCTCGTCTGCGAGTAGAACGTCGTGTTGGGGATGTAGTTGAGCGAGATGTTGCACCCGCTGAACCCGGCGGAGGGGTAGGGGTACGCCGCCGACGGGACCTGCAGGATCTGCATCTGCAGGAACTGGATCGCGCACAGCGAGAGCCAGATCGCCCAGGTGAACTTGTAGCCGTACGCCGCGACCTTGTAGAAGAAGAGCGGCGTGCCGTACTCCTCAGTGTCGATTTCGTTTTTGCTATTGCGCTGCGGGAAGACGAGCCAGGCTGCGAGCATGATGAAGATCAGGAAGAGCGTCGGCACGAAGCGGACGCCGTGGACCTGGTTGTACGCGTTCCCGTGGCCGTTCATGCCGTCTACGATGATGAACAGCAGATCCTCGTAGAGGAAGATGCCAAAGCTGAACATGGCGACGAACTCGACGGAATAGCGCCAAACGTCGAAGAGGTAGTTCCAGCGCGAGCGCTCATTCTCGGGCGACTTTGGAACTGGGGGTTCATCCTCGGGCAAACCGATCGGCGTCGCGCGGCGCGGGAGGTGAGGCATGGGGAGCGCGTTTACGTGCTGCGTGGGTCGGTATAGATATTAGTAACAGTCGTCCAGCCAGGCCTTGTAGACCCAGTAGATGCCCGCGAGCGCGGCGAGGTAGACGACGAGGAAGACCGAGGCGATGATCACGGCGGAGAGCCCCATGTTCGCGGCGAAGGAGCCGAGCGCGAGGTCGGCGGCGCCAAAGTACCAGCAGGTGTAGACCGTGTTGATCGGGCAGACTTGCGGCGTGAGCGCCAGGAACAGGACGACGAACCACGCCGCGACCTCGACAAACGACACGACCATCAGCGTCCACGACACCATGTCCCGCATCCGCACGAACTTCTTCCGCTCCTTGTTGTCGGTCCTCGAGAGGTCCTCCGGCGCCGGCGGCGGAGACCGCTTGCGGTACGCGAACCATACCAGGGTGAACGCCGCGGGAACAAAGTTGAAGATGACGGCCACGATGAGCGCGGCGATGCACTGCGCGCGCGAGGGCAGCCGGGCGTTCTGGAGGAGGATTTCGTACTCGGTGAACGTCATTTAAGGTCACCGCGTGCTTACTCTTCTACGGCAAACAGCCCCGCGCGCGCTCCCTTCAGCTTGGCGAGAATGTCCTTCCACGGCTCCGTGTCCAGAGAGTCGAACGGGACCCACTTGAATCCCGGGACGGGCAACGCCTTGGCCTTCCTGTCCACGAGGTGGACGTGGTAGATGACCGCGCACACGTATGCGTCGTCCGTGTTCTCGTCCGAGTAAAAGTAGCCAGTATAGACCGGGAAGCAGCCCTGCGACTCGAACAGATGGTCTGCCGGCGACAGCCCGGAGATCGTCGGGCGCAGCGCCGCTTTGCACAAGTCGCGCCCTTCCTTGCTCTCGCACGGACCGATTGCCGGGGTCCCAGTGACGACTCCGACGAGAACCTGCAGCTTGGAACCCTGGTAGCACGTCACGACGGCGCCGACGCGGAGCTGCGGCCCAAAGTTCTCGAAGACGCCCGGCCCCCTGATGCCGGTGGACACGGGCGCCGGCGGGAGATGCTTCTTGAATACCTTCAGGATTGACTCGTCGACAGGGCCCGGCGAGGGCCCTTTCGAGAAGACCCACGGAGGGGAGTCGGCGTTCCGCTGGATCTTGGTGCCAAGGTAGAACTTGCCGCGGTAGAAGAGATGCATGCGTTTAAAAGAGTGTGCGGAACCCTTTCGTACGGCGGTGCTCGCCGGGCTGGCGGGATCCATGCGGCACACACCGCGCGCCCACCGCGCAGCGTACCGCCGCCGCCGCCGGAATGAACTTCGACCCGTTCGGCGCCGACGAGGTCAGCCGCGGGAGCGAGCGCGGGGCGTACGCTGCGCTGCACGCCGGGATGCACGGCGTGGCGGAATGGCGCGGTGTCCAGGAAACCGCGCTTTCGAACGCGTCGACCGCGGCGCTCGCGCGCGTCCTGGCGGGGCACCTCGACGACCCGGGCGCGCGCTTCGCGCTCATGCAGGCGGTCGTCCGCGCGCTGGCCGAGGAGCCCGTCCTGAGCCTGGGGGCGATCGACCACGGGGAAGTCGTCGCCGAGCTCGACCGGTTGTGGAGGGGCAGCATTACCGGCGACCGTTTCCTGGGCGCGAGCCTCGCGAACGTCGTCTACGGCACGGGGAACGCCGTCGCGGCCGCGGGCGCGCTGGCCTCGGCCAACGCGCTGCACAAGAAGACGGTCCTGACGGCCGCGGACATTGACGTTTCCGTCGAGCGCGTCGCGCGGATCCGCGGCGCGGCGGAGTTCGCGCACCGCTCGCTGATGGACCTGGAGTCGGCGTACAAGGACGGGCTGCAGAAGACGCGCGCGGCGCGCGACATCCTGTTCGCGGTCGTGGAGGAGGCGCGCGCCGAGAGCGAGCGCGCCTGCCGCGCGCGCGAGGCCTTTGTCCACCAGAAGTTCGCCGCGCCGCCGCCGCCCCCCGCCCCCGCGGGCTCCGAGTCCGAGTCCGAGCCGGAGCCCGGGGACGAGCTCCCGGCCAAGCCGAAGAAGAAGCGGCCGCGCGTCGACCGCATTCTGATCACGCCGGCGACGCAGGCGCTGTTCATGAAGGTCACGCCGCCGGACCTCTCGGTCCTGATGCACAAGAAGATCAAGTCGGTCATCGTGGAGACGGACGAGATCGCGGCCGGGCTCCTGCTCTTCTGCAAGTACCCGCCGCCGGGCGGCCGCCCGCCGGCGGGGGCGATCACGATCGGCGACGAGCGGGTCGTTCTCGCCGTCGCGGGGCCGGACCCCAAGGGCGCCCGGTTCTTCGTGCACTCGCTGGCGCACGTCGAGCCGATCCTGCGCCAGCACATCAACCGCGCGGGCCTGAAGAACTGGGTGTTCGACGTTTACGCGCACTACCCCGCCTTCAAGGAGTTCATGGAGCGCCCCGGGACCGCCGAGCGCGTCGCGGCGATGATGCCGAAGCTCGGGCGCTGCCCGCCGCACAAGAAGCCGGGCTCCTAGGCTTCCTCACTCCGGGGTCGGTTCGGGGGTCGGGGAGGTCGTCGGGCTGGAAGAATCCCTGGCGCAGACGCAGTAAAAGTACGACGTGCTCGCGCAGCCGATGATGCTCGGCACGAGCTCGTACTCGCTGCCCGAGAAGCGGCCGTACGTGGCCGCGACGTACTTGTTCACGGCGTGCGTGGCGAACTCGCCCACCGCGCCGTAGTACTCGGTCCCGCCCCCGGCGGTAAAGTCGTTGCAGTTGCGCTGCAGCGAGATGAAGTCGCCGTTGCCGTCGCACCCGGTGTAGACGTCGGAGTAGCCCGGCTGGGGCTGCAGGAACCGCTGGAAGACCTCGTAGTTGAAGACCTGGAGCCAGTTGTCGACGACCTTGCGGTTCTTGCTGTTGTACACGGCCGCGGCGGGGGAGACGCCGAGGTCTTCGGGCACCCGCGTCCGCGCGCCGCCCGTGGAGAGACACAGGAGGAGCGTCGTCGCGGTGCAGTTCAGGGGCGGGTAGAACGGGCTGGAGGGGCAGAGCGCCGCGGCGGCCTCGAGCGGCGTCGAGCCCGCGAGGACGCTCCCGGAGGCGACGGCGCCCGACGGGAAGACGGCGAGCGTGGTCAGCGGGAGCGTCGGCGGGGTCGGCGCGGAGGGCGTCGGCGAGGCCGTCGGGTACGCGACGGGCTGGATGGTCGGGGAGGGGAATTTCCGAAACGTCGGCGAGCTCGTGGTCGGGGCTGGCGCCGAGGTCGGCGGGAGGGCCTGGGAGCTCGAGCAGACGCAGAACAGCGAGCTCGTCGTGTCGCACGAGTAGACAATCTCGTACTCGCCGGGCGCGACGTACTGCGCGCCGTACCGTGGGTTCCGGAGGTATGGCCCCGCGTTGTAGACGCCGTTGTACTTCTGGGACCCGTAGCGGTACGTGCCGATGTAGGTCGCGAACTCGCCCGAGGGGCCGTAGAAGGTGAAGTCGGCGCAGTTGTGCGCCGCGCTGCCCCGTCCTGACGTGGTGCAGCCCGAGAAGAGTGTGTTGCCGAACCCGCTGTAGATCCCCTTGTTGGCGACGGGGTTGAAGAAGTCGGTGGTGAAGAACTCGGGCCAGGTGCGCGCGACCAGGAAGCCGTGCGTGCTGAAGACGGGGAGGTCGGGCGGGAGGCCGAGGTCGACGGGGACCTGGGTCGTGGCGTTGCGGTCGCTGAGGCAGACGAGGAGCGTGGCGGCGTCGCAGCCGGCGACGGCGTACGCCTCCGGGGTCGGGCAGTAGGTCGCGGCGACCGCCTCGACGGTCGTGCCGGCCAGGAAGTCGCTCTGGAACGTGTCGCGGGTGCCGTAGACGACGTAGTGCGTCGCCTGGCTCGGCGAGGCCGTCGGCGCCTCGGACGGCGAGGCGGTGGGGCTTGTTGACGGTTGACTCGTCGTCGGGCTCGCGGACGGCACGGCGGTCGGGCTCGCGGACGGCGAGGAGTAGACGCACATGCACAGAACGCCAATGGCGTTGTTGTCGCATGTCGTGAGGGCGGTCATCCACACCTCGCCGCCCGGGTTGTTCGTCGTGCCGAACGAGCCGGCGGGCGGCGCCAGGCTCGTCCAGTTGTCGCACGCCAGGCCCGCGTCGTACGTTCCGGTCGCGGTGCAGCCTGTCCAGTACCCGTCGGGAGCGACCAGTCCGTAGCTCTCCAGCGGGGAAGGCGAACCGGTGGACATGAACGAGGGCACGCTCGGCGCGATGAGCGGGTACGCCGGAGAGTCCGCGCGGACCTCGAGCGTGGGCGAGTACCCCAGATCCGTGACGATCCCCTCCATGTCGAGCGAGGGCGTGCAGAAAACCGCGCTGACGGACGGGCCCTCGCAGCTAGCAGGCGCCTGCGTCGCGCAGACACTGGTGGCCGTGCTCGGCGGGAGCAGAAAATCCGCGGGAACGTAGGGGTCGCCGATGAACAGGACGATATACGTCCCCGCTGGCGTCGGCACGCCCGTCGTCGGGGCCGGGGTCGGGAGCGTCGGGCTCGCGGACGGCGCTGCTGTCGGCTGCGTCGGGCTCGCGGACGGCGAGGCGCTCGGGCTCGCGGACCGCGAGCTGCCCGGCGCGGCGGTCGGCGAGCTACTCGGGCTTGCTGTCGGCGAGGCGGTGGGGCTTGTTGACGGTTGAC
>Ga0302320_10030514_pt1 | contig 10268 bp, 6 predicted proteins | sample Bog_T0_3_FD_202130 | JGI IMG/M metagenome (GOLD analysis project Ga0302320, IMG submission 202130) | Peat permafrost microbial communities from Stordalen Mire near Abisko, Sweden - Bog_T0_3 | ecosystem: Environmental > Terrestrial > Soil > Wetlands > Peat | place: Sweden: Abisko, Stordalen Mire... | reverse complement strand
GACCACCGCCTCCTGGAAACTGGCCGCCAGGTCCGCCACCTGCTGCGGCTCAAGCACGATCTGCGAGAGGTCCGGCTTTCCCGGCCCGGCGATGCGGTAACGCACGGCCGTCTTCAGCCCGCTGAAGCTGAAATCCAGGCGGTCGTCTTCGCCCAGGAACGACCGCGGCAAGCGGTAGGCGCGGGCATTGCCGCCTTGGGCCACTTTCTGGATCGAGGGTCCGCCGGGATAGGGCAGCCCGAGCATGGCAGCCACCTTGTCGAAGGCCTCACCGGCCGCATCATCGATCGTCGCCCCGAGGAGCGTGAAGTCCAGCGGCCCCTGGCAGCGATAGAGACTCGAATGTCCGCCACTGATGATCAGGCCGACGCAAGGGAAGACGTCGCCGGTTCCGGCCGCGATTCGGCAGGCATAGATGTGGGCCTGGAGATGATTCACGGCCAGCAACGGCTTGTCGATCGCCAGGCAGAGGGCCTTGGCCGCCACGAGTCCGACGAGCAGCGACCCGGCCAGGCCCGGCGTGTTGGCCACCGCGACCGCATCGATGTCGTTGAGCGTCAGGCCGGCGCGTTGCAGGGCTTCGTCGATTACCGGCAGGATGCGTTCCAGGTGTGCCCGCGAGGCGATTTCCGGCACGACGCCGCCGAAGCGCTGGTGGAGCGCGTCTTGCGAGGCCACGACGGAGGACTTCACCTCGAGCCGATCGTTGACGATCGCCGCGGCCGTTTCATCGCAAGTGGTCTCGATAGCCAGGAGGTGCATGGACTATTTCCCCAACTCCTCGCGCAGATACTTCAGCGCCATTTCCAGTTGGCGGTCGACGAAGGGCTGCTTAGCGGCCGAAGTCTTGGCCGGCGTGTCGGCCGCGCGCGGGGTTGCGTCGGGGCTGGTCGAAGCGGGACGGCGGGCGAGCGGCTCGTCCTTTTGCACGCCCGCCGATCTGTCGTCGCCCGCGCGGGCGGCAATGATGTCGCGGGCGCGGCGGTCGGCCGCCAACGCGCGGGTCTCGCGGTCGTCAATCGCCAGTTCGTACCCCAGGTCCGGCATTACGCCCCACTCGTCCTTGTCCTTCGAGTCCGGAAAGCGATGGATGTTCTTGCCGCTGGGGCGCCGGTACGCGGCCGTGGTCAACTTCAAGGCGCTGCGGCCGTTCTCCAGTTCGATGATGTTCTGCACGCTGCCTTTGCCCCAGGTCCGCTCGCCCATGATCACGGCCCGCTGGTGGTCTTGAAGGCATGCCGCGACGATCTCGCTGGCGCTGGCGCTGAAATGATTGACCAGCACCACCATCGGGAAGCCCTCGAAGACCTCGTCGCTGCCGTCGGCATCCCAGACGCGCTCGGGCGAGTTGCGGCCCTTGGTGCTGACGATGCGCCCCTTGGAAACGTACAGCTTGCCGATTTCGATGGCCGAGCGGAGCAGCCCGCCCGGGTTGAAACGCATGTCGAGGACCAGCCCGCGCAACTTGCGTTTCTTCAGGTCTTCCATCGCGCCGCGCAACTCCTTGGCCGTATCGAGGCTGAAGGTGCTCACGCGGATATAACCGATCGCATACTTTTCATCGTACATGTACTCCCAGCGATCGTTCTTGTTGCGGCGGTCGCCCAGCACGGTCTCGACGTGAACGATCTCGCGGGTAAGCGTGTACTTCTCGCGCTTGCGGCTGCCGGCGTGAACGACGGCGATCGAGACCTTCGTGCCGCTGGCCCCTTTCATCATGCGGATGGCGTCGTCGGTCTGAAGACCCTCGGTGCTCTTGCCGTCGATCTCGACGATGCGGTCGCCGGCCTGAATGCCGGCGCGGTAGGCGGGCGTGCCGTAGATGGGGCTGAGCACCTTGAGGTCGCCGTCGTCCAGCGAGACTTGAATGCCGATGCCGCCGAATTCGCTATCTACCGAACTGCGGAACTGGGCCAACTCTTCGGGGCCGATGTACGACGAATAGGGATCGAGCTTGGTCATCATCCCGCGGATCGCGGCCTCGATCAACTCGCGGCGATCAACCGGCTTGACGTAATTGCGATCCACCTGATCGACCGTGTCGGCCAGCAACTGGTAAAGCTCGTAATAGTCGTCTTGGGCAGCGGAAGTTTTCTCACTCTTGCTAGTACTGCTTGCCGCCTTGTCGCTGCCGGCCGCGGGGTTCGCGCCGTAAGCCTCGATGCGACACTGCTGGACAACCAGGGCCAAGAGTGTCAAAACCAGCAGACAAAACGACTTGGGGAGCTTCATGGGAGTTTCGCACAAGGTAACATTGTCGTGAAACGAAGTAACTCAAACTGTAAACGCCCCCGCTGGGCCTACGCTGACGGCACCGATGCTCCAACCGCGAAGCGGTTCAACTCCAAAGCCCTGGGTCGCGCAGCGCACCCTGGGATTAGGTGAAACGCACAACCGCACCGCGAAGCGGTGCCACGGGAGTAGCACCGCTTCGCGGTGCGGACGATCATGGCGCTTCGTCAACCCAGGGTGCGCTGCGCGACCCTGGGCTTTGGAGTTACACGCCTTCGGCGTGAATATTGCGCGATCGAAAACGCGAAAGTCGTTGCGTGCCATATCCATACGTTCTAATCTTGTGCGATAAGGGGCAGGCCCAGCGGGGGCAGGAGGCAGCGATTACTCCTAACCTAATAGAACTATAACGACTTGCGGCCATTTGAGCAAGAAACGAAAATGGCGTTATCCCAGTCGTTCGATCCGCGCGACAACGTCCGCCTGGGTCCACTCGCGATCGGTTGATAACACCACATAGCAGGCCCGGTCGCTGCAACAGTCGAGGATCACCTGGTAGGGGTTGGGCGCGGCGTAGCCCTCCGCACACGGTTCGTGGCCGTGAATCAGTACCTGGGCATCCATCATTTCGGCGAACGCCTTGGCATTTTCCGGGCGGTGATCGCGTCCCCATACCATTTGGAAAATGTCGCCCCGCTCGTAGAATTCCAGCGGATCGAGCGGCCGATCGAAGATCGTCCTGTCGAAAGGCCGGGTATCGATTCCCTCCGGTATGCTGTGGCAGACAAACGTCCCGCGACCGATCCGAACCGCCAGGGGCGAGGTCTGCAGGAATTCCAGGAGGGCCTTGCGCACCCGTTCGCAGTCCACTCCGTACATCTGCTCCAACCCCATGTGAAACAAAAGGTTGAGCATCTGCTTGTTTTTTTGGATCGGGTAGTCGGTCAGTTCCGCCAGCTCGTGGTTGCCCAACAGGAAATGGACGCGCTCGGGATACTGAAGTTTCAAGCGAGCGATGTCTTCGACCATCGCGTGCGACATGCACCCGCCATTCTGCGGGTAAGTCGGCCCACCGTGGCAGACCTCTTGCAAGACGAGGTGCCGGCGGGGCCGCGCATCCAGGTCAGCGATACGGCAGATGAGGTTGAAATTCCGCCGATGTCCATGCAAATCGCCGGTCAGCATCACGTCGTCGGCCGTCTCGGGTCCGATTTCGATCACGTTTCCCCGGCGGCCGACCGTGGCAAGGTTTGCCGCAGCGGCTTCGTGAAATAGCGAAATCGTGCTTTCCGTGTATTCTGACGACGCAACCATAATGTCACTTTGCGCCGCCTCGGTTGATGGCAGGCGTCAAAGGGAGGAAACAGTATTGATTCTGACCGCTGGTAGTATAAGAGTTTACCACAAACGGGTCCAGGAGGCGGTAAATCCTTCTCAGGCTACCTATCTATTCGATCGTGCAATCGACCGGCGAATTGCCGATGTTTCAGCCGGAAGCGGTTTTGACGTTTTTCTGGATTCTAACGGTTATTCCGCCCGATGTTTCCAAGGGGGCTCGACCCAATATCCCGCAACGGGGTCGTGGAACCCGGCCTGGAAGACACGGGGGGAACTCATGGCACAAGGGCCGTGAGTTGGAGTGTCTCGGCCGGCGTTTGACGGCCCGACCACAATTCGAAGCTTCGGCCTGCACCGCGACGAACTGCCCCGACGGCGTCGCAGTGCCGGACGGCGAAGGCCCGCTCGGAACGATTCCGTACGGGAGAAAGGAAACATCGCACATGCGACGTACATTACTTGCCTTGGCCATGTCGGCGATTCTCGCGCTGTTCGCTGGTTGCGCCAGTAACTGCTGCAATCAGGGCACCGGTTGCCATCTGGCGCCGGGCGCTTGTTACAACCAACCGGGCTATGGCCGTTTGCACTGTGACGCACAGGGGGATCAGGGAGGTCCGCAGGGTGGTGCGCAGCAAGGCGGTCCCGCCGGCGTTGTGAGCTGGCCGTATTACACGGTCCGCGGGCCGCGCGACTTCCTCGAGACGCACCCGCAAAGCATCGGCCCGTAACGGTAGCCGGCGCGTTTTGGAGTGCGGTGGCTTGCCACCGCTTTTCAAAACGCGCGGAGTTCGTGCGGGATTGGCCGTATTGGAAAGCGGCAGCAAGCCGCCGCACTCCAAAGGCCGCAGGCCAGCGCAGAAAAAAACGGCTGCCTGCACCGCGAAGACATGCTGCGTGAATTGTCACGCTATCAGGGCGCCGGTGGTAAACCTACAACCAGCCGGCCCTCGAGAAGGGGCATTATGTCTTATGGCGGCGAGCAGCCGTTTTCGAGTCACATTCGAGATCTGAAATCTTCTTTGCGCTCCTGTCGTTAAGAGGTCGAATCCAAGGAGAGGCCACCGTTGGAAGAGCGGCTGACAGTACGATTCTTCGGCTGCGTGCGGTCTGAAACGACGTCGATCGCAACGTCACGGAAAGGTTCAACTCGGTTTCAGTCGCTGGCAGGTTTGCTCCTCCACTGATGATATACACGACGCCTGAGCGAAGTCAAAAATCGGCGCGAGGAAAAATCCCGCGGCGATTCACGATTCGATTGCAAGTCATGTTGCCGCATGCGTTTGCGACTCGAAAAATTTTCTAAAGTTGCGCCGCGGACGTGCGTGGACAAGGTTTCGCTGACACTCACGACCGGCACGTCATGCGCGGATTCCCTGCGGGAAAGAACCGCCAAATCCGCTAGCGGCAACGAAACGGACAAGGTTGAGGGGATGAAGACGGATGTAGGTGCGAAGGCGAGCCGGAAGCGTAAGCTTCCGGGTTTCCCGGAGACTAACGTCTCCGGCTCGCCCGTCTCCGACTCGCCACACGCGAGATGCCTGCACCACAATCCTACGAGCCGTAAGGATCGCCACCGGCCGGCGCGTCCCCGGCCGGCGCATCTTGCTTGGCCGGTTTCTGCTTGAAGTCCAGGAAGGGCTGCGCCGCCTCGTTGCGCGTCTCGTTGGCGCTGACCACGTGGATCGCCGGCTCGTCCCGGAAGATGCATACCGTCACGCATCCGCCGCAGCCCGTGCAACGGTCGGGATCGACCATGGGCTGACTCACCCAGCGGGAACTCTGCGTCTTGCCATCGTTGATCTGCACTTCCACGTCGACCATGCGAATGGCCTTCTCGGGAAAAGGACAGGCCTCGACGCAGGTGCCGCAATCCCGCCCATAAGCGTAAGGAATGCAGCGCGAATGATCGAGCATGGCAATGCCGATCTTCGTGGCGTGCTTCTGTTCGACGGTCAAGCGGGCGATCGCGCCGGTGGGGCAGACGTGGCCGCAGAGCGTGCAGTCGTACTCGCATCGCCCCAGGCGCGGATTGACCACGGGCGTCCAAAGGCCCTCAAGCCCCGCCTGGTCCCATGCGGGTTGCAAGCAGCCCGTCGGACAAATCTTCATGCACGCGCCGCAGGCCGTGCAACGGGCGAGAAAGTTTCGTTCCGGCAGGGCGCCGGGGGGGCGAATGAGCGACTGGTTGCCGGTAGCGCCGCGGGCCTGGGGAGCGGCGCGGAAGATGGCCATCGCGGCCGTCGCGCCGGCCAGCGTGCCCGCCACGCGCGAGGCGTCGCGGAGGAACCGCCGTCGCGAGCGGCTGGGTGCCTGCACGCTCGTAGTACCGGCTTTAGCCGGAATGCCGGCTAGAACCGGCACAGCAAACGTCCAGCGAAGGCTCTCCTTGCGGCACGCGGACGTACAATTGAGGCAGCCGAAACACTCGGAGGCCTTCCAGGACTCGCCAGCCGCCGCGGAAGCCGCGCCGTGACACTTCAGCCCGCACAGATCGCAATGGTTGCAGGTTGCCGGATCGAGGCGGCGCTGCAAGAATGGCCGCAAGGCGAAGACTCCCAACAGTGCCCCGAGCGGGCAGACGTAGCGGCACCAGAAGCGATGCCGGTATCGGTTCAGCAACAGGATTGCCAGGAAGAGCAGGCCGATCAGGCTGCCGCCGAAGAACGACTGCCGCTCGGTCTCCGCCAGGTGTTCGCGGACCAGCCAGCGTCCCCAATCGGCCGCGCCCGCCCGCGCGGTCCCTTCTTCCACGACCCACTGCGCGGCGGGAAAGAGGAACGTGGCCGTGGAGCGATAGAGCAGCACCAGCGGATCGAAGATCGCGCCGGTATGGACGCCGCACGCGGCCATCAGCAGCACTCCGGCCAGCAGATAGTATTTGGCGTACTGCCAAGGCGACCAGTGGTCGCCGCGCTTCGGTCCTGGCCAGCAGTAGCTGAGGAAGCGGCCGGCCAGGGCGTTGAGCGTGCCCAGCGGACAGAACCATCCGCAGAAGACCCGGCCCAATAGCATGGTCACGACCAGGGTGCCCAGCGAGAGGCACAAGGCCGCGGGCACGGCGTGGGCCGACAGCCAACCCAGCGCCAACAGCAGCGGGTCGGTGAGGAAGTAGAACTGCAACAGCAGGCCCGGCTGGGCGTCGCCGTGACGGCGGGTCGCCAGCATCAGGCCGAAGAACAGCCCCAGCGCGGCCAACTGCACGATGCGGCGCAGACCGGCCCCGCCCAGCCATCGGCGCACGCCACTCATGCTACGGAGATCTCCTTCGGCGCCAGGGCGTGGTAATCGACCTTGCCCAGTCCGGCTTTCTCGGCATATTTGAGGATCGCGGCGGCCTTTCGCGTGGCTGCCGGCGGGTTGCCCAGCAGTTCCAGGCCCAAGGCGTCCAGGGCCACGATGTCGACGCCGGCCGCGACCGTGCCGCGGACCGCCACGTCTTCCAACCGGCCGCCGGTCGGCCCGTGGGCCGTAAGCACGCGCACGGCGTCCAAGACGGTGAGTTGCGGCTTCATGAACCGCGTCAGGTCGGTCAGGCAGGCCGAGAAGTCCTGGTGGAACGGCGCGCGGTTGTCCATCACGCCCATGTAGTTCTTCATGGCCATCGTGGCATTGGAGAGGACGTGGTGTTTGACGATGGGCACGTTGATCACCAGATCGCAGTCGATGATGTCTGGATACAACAGCATCAACTTGACCCGCTCGCCCTTGATATCGACCTGCTTGTAGCGGTCCTTGTCGAGATAGACGAGTTCGGCGCCCAGCGGCTTGACGGCCTCGGCGATGCCGCTGGCGGCATAGGTGCGGACGGCCGGGTTCACCGAGTTGTCGCCCACCTTGACGGTCTTGGCTCCGGCGTCGAAGCACATCTTCACGATCGCGGCCACGACCTCGGGATTGGTGTTGCCGGCCTGTTCGGGCTTGCGGTCCCAGCCGATGTTCGGTTTGACCCAAACGACATCGCCGCGTTTGACGAAGCGTTTCATGCCGCCCAGGCCCTCGATAGCCTCCTTGGCGAGTTGCCCGGCCACTTTGGCAATGCCCTCGTTGGTGGCCGCCGCCTGTGCGGCGCCCTTCCAGCGGGCGATCGTCATGTTGACCGGCTTGCCGGCCGGCGCGGGATCGGCCGCCGCAAGACGTTGAGATTGCAGCAAGAGCAGGCCGGTCGCAGCCGAAGAAACAACAAAATCGCGTCGCGTGTACTTGCACATGGCGGGAATTCCCCTGGTAGAAAGGCGGGCAGATTGTGGAAAATCAAGGTGGGCAACACTGTCGGCGCCGGCCCGGTCAGGCAGACCGGCCAACAAGACAGCAGTCCGCATTATATCACGACGCGGGCCGCGGATGCCATAAGGAAACGGCCAAATAATCGGCCGCGAGACGTTTCATTTTTGCATGTGCAGCATTCTTAAACTTCCGATCGGGCCGGGTCGGTTGTCTTGCGTAGTTCGCTCCGGTGGCGTATCTTGGAGGCTCTTCCGGGTATAGGTACGAAGGCGAGCCGGAAGCGTTAGCTTCCGGGTTTTCCGCGTTAGCTTCCGGGCCTCCCGGAGACTAACGTCTCCGGCTCGCCACGCGCGCGACGCGGTATTCGCGCTCAAAACCGGAAGAGCCCGAATAATCCACGGGAGGCGCCATGCCAGATTCCGGCCCAAAGAACGACAAAGACGCCTTCGCCGAGTTCGTGATCGAACGGCTGCGGGAAGTCGGCGTCACCAGCCCCATCGTCTATGACGACGAACAGTTTCAATTGCAGGTCGAAGGCGAAAAAGGTTCGGTCCTCTTCCTGAACAACGCCTATCAGGAATATTCCAGCCTTCCCGAGGAGCATCGCTCGCAGGCCCTGCGCAGGTTCGTGCGGGGCTGGCTCCAGGCCAACAAGCCGGCGCCCGAGGAATATGCCGACATCCAGCCCGACATCCTGCCCGCGGTGCGGTCGCGAAGCTTTTTCGAGGCGGCCCGGCTGCGGATGGCGCTGGGCGGCAGCGAAGACACGTTCCTGCCCTACCAGACGCTCGGCGACGACCTGGGCCTGGGGTTGGTGTATGACATGCCCGATTCGATGAAGCCGATATCCAATCGGGAACTCGACCAGTGGGGCGTGACGTTTTACGAGGCGCTGGAGTCGGCCCGCGACAATCTCCGCCACGTGCCGCCCCGGATCATCGGGCCCAAAGAGGGGCCGGGCACGTATGTCTTCACCACCAACGACGGCTACGATTCCACTCGCTTGATTCTCCTGGACCTGATCCGGCAATTCGAGGTGGAGGGCGATTACATCGCCATGGCGCCGGGCCGCGAAATGCTCATCGTCACGGGATCGGAGGACATGGCCGGGCTCGAGGCCATGCTGGCCCTGGCCAAGAAGGCCATGCAGCAGCCGCGGACGGTCTCGGGCGTGGCGCTGCGGTTGGAGGGCGACGAATGGACGCGGTGGACGCCGGTCTCCGAGCATCCGCTTTGCGACGAGCTTCACGGCTTGTGGCTGCAATCGCAGGGCCAGGACTACGCCGAGCAGAAGGAATTGCTCGACAAGCTGCATGAAGCGCGGGGCGAGGACGTCTTCGTCGCCAGCTTCAATGTGATGCAGCACAAGGAGAGCGGCCACCGGCTCAACTTCTGCGTCTGGACCGACGGGACCGTGAGCCTGCTGCCCCGCACGGAGCAAGTGGTCCTGGGCGGCGAAGGGCGGCAGACGATCGTGGCGCCGTGGGAGCGCGTGGTCGAGGTGGCCGGCCAACACATGACCCCGCTGGACATGTATCCCGAACGGTTCCGCGTGGAGGAGTTTCCCACGCCCGAACAGCTTGCCGTGCTGGCGCAACAGCGTCCGGAGTGAAACGTAGTCCGTGAACGCCATTTGTCTGGTCATCGATCGCTTGCACCGCGGGTTCCTGGGCGCGTACGGCAATACGTGGGTGGAAACGCCGGCCTTCGATCGGCTGGCGGCCGAGTCGTTCGTCTTCGACCAGATGCTCGTCGATTCGCCACGGCTGGCCACGCTCTATCGCTCCTATTGGCAGGGCCTGCATGCCTTGGCCCCGGACGTGGAGGGCCGTGCATCGCTGCCGGCCCTGCTGCGCGAAGCGGGCGTGCATTGCGCGCTGGCGACCGACGACCGCAGCGTGCTCGAACATCCGTTGGCTGTCGAGTTCGACGAGTTCGTCGAAATCGACCCGCCCTGGCAGTCGCAAATGGCCGCCGACGGGGCCTACGAAGATACGCACCTGGCGCGCTGCTTCTTCCAGATCATCGAATGGGTACAATCGGCCCGGCGGCCGTTCTTCCTTTGGTGCCACCTGGGCAGCCTGGGCACTACGTGGGACGCGCCGCGCGAGTGTCGTGAACGCTTTTGGGGTGAAAGCGATCCGCCCCTGCTGACCACCGCCGATGTGCCCGACCGCATGCTCCCCAAAGGCTTCGACCCGGACGACCTGCTGATCTACACGCAGGCCTACGCGGGACAACTCGCGCTGCTGGATACCTGCCTGGGTGGATTCCTCGAAGTCTTGGACGGAGGCCATGCCGCGCAGAAAACGCTGCTGGCGGTCACCGCGGCGCGCGGCTTTCCCATGGGCGAGCACCTGCGGCTGGGACCGTGCGACGAGGCGTTGCACGGCGAACTGGTCCACGTGCCGCTGGTGCTCCGCTTTCCCGATCGGCTCGCCGCGGCCGCGCGCAGCCAGGCCCTGGTCGAGCCG
>Ga0302320_10030512_pt1 | contig 10268 bp, 15 predicted proteins | sample Bog_T0_3_FD_202130 | JGI IMG/M metagenome (GOLD analysis project Ga0302320, IMG submission 202130) | Peat permafrost microbial communities from Stordalen Mire near Abisko, Sweden - Bog_T0_3 | ecosystem: Environmental > Terrestrial > Soil > Wetlands > Peat | place: Sweden: Abisko, Stordalen Mire... | reverse complement strand
TTTCGTAGCGACGCCACCCATTGTTTCGATGCCGAGTGACAGAGGAATAACATCGAGGAGAAGCACATCGTGCACGTCGCCACCGAGAATGCCGCCCTGAATAGCCGCGCCGACTGCAACGACTTCGTCGGGATTGACGCTCATATTTGGCTCCTTGCCAAAGTATGCTTTGACCGCCGCCTGAATGGCCGGCATGCGGGTCTGTCCGCCGACCAAGATGACTTCGTTGAGGTCACCGACCTTGAATGGCGAGGCATCCATAGCGCGTTTGGTTATCATCATCGCGCGGTCTATGAATTCAGCCGTGAGCTCTTCGAGCTTTGCCCGAGTGAATGTGACGAGCAAGTGCTTTGGCCCATCGGCACCACTTGTAATAAACGGGATATTGATTTCAGTTTGCATTGCAGTCGACAACTCTATCTTGGCCTTTTCTGCAGCTTCATCGAGACGTTGCAAAGCAAGAGCATCCTTCTTCAGATCCACACCGTTCTCCTTCATGAATGTATCAGCCAGCCAATTGACGATCTTGGCATCAATGTCACGACCGCCGAGGTGGCTGTCTCCGTCTGTTGACTTTACTTCAATTGTATCCGCACCGACATCGAGCACACTGATGTCGAATGTTCCGCCTCCGAAGTCGAATACCGCTATCTTCTCGTCCTTTTTCTTGTTAAAGCCGTAGGCCAATGCCGCCGCCGTCGGCTCATTGATGATGCGTTTGACGTCGAGACCTGCGATCTGACCGGCGTCTTTGGTAGCCTGGCGCTGGGAATCGTTAAAGTAAGCCGGGACAGTGATGACCGCCTCGGTTATTTTTTCTCCTAGGCGCGTTTCTGCGTCAACCTTGAGCTTGCCGAGAATCATGGCGCTGATCTCTTCCGGGCGCATCCATTTGCCGGCCATGTTCACTTCTATGCCGCCACTGGCGGATTTCCTCGTCTCGAATGGCACGTTCTTTATATCTTTCTGCACTCCCGGATCGTCATAGGTGTGGCCCATGAAGCGCTTGATCTGGAAGATGGTGTTCTTTGGGTTCGTCACCGCCTGCCTCTTGGCAAGCAAGCCAACGAGCCTTTCGCCCGTTTTCGACTGGGCGACGATGGAAGGAGTGGTTCTCGCTCCCTCCGCGTTCTCTAGGACCTTCGGCGTGCCGGCTTCCATGACGGCAACAGCCGAGAAAGTCGTTCCGAGGTCTATTCCGATGATTTTGGACATGATTTTTCTATATAATTAATTTTATTTAATTTCGACTGCTTTCTGTTTGAATAATTCAACGCTCTTCTCTTGTAATTTCTCTAAAGATTTGAATGTGCCAACCTCCATTCCTTCACCGCTTGCAACCATAGAAGAAGAATTGGGATCATTCTCGAAGTTCACCTTATAGAGAATGTAGATGTTATTTAGTTTTTTCCAACGAGGGCTATTTAGATAATCCATTTTTGGTTAATTTAAGTTAACTAATAATGCTAATTTAACTTGATTTCTAAGGATTTTCGCAAGTTCAACAAGTAAGTGCTTGACAAGTAGGTGGTAAGTATGCTATCCTTTTTGTAGTTGGTTTGTGGTTCATTGACTTAATAACGGGTTGGCTTTTGAAAGGAAACCAAGGGTGTCCCGAAACAATACACCTTAACGAAAGATCATGTATTATTCCATCAAAAATGATGTCTCTGCAGTGAAGGAAATTCTTGCGAGAGGCATCCCCAAGAGCAACAACGGTAAAATCAGGGCGGCGAGACGAATTGTTAATGAGGTCGTGAATCCGAGTGGATGCGACAGCAGCCAGTTCTATACCGGCGCCGGAGTCATTATCTCGACGGTCAAATCTGTCGAAGAATTTATTGATCGGTTCGATAGATTCTGTAAGGCGTCTTGGACAGACTGATTACTGTTACATCTCAATCACACCTTGCTTTGGCGGGTGTGATTTTCTTTTCCCAACTTTTTAATGAACTTCTTTCTCGTGGCTCAAATGGTGGAAATGAGCCGCAACCGTCACTTCACCTCCACTATCTTCGCCGGGCTTTGGTGGCCTTTGACCAGTTTGACGGATTTTCCGGGAAACATTTCCCTCATGATCCGGAGGACTCGCCTGTTGGCCATATTGCGCTCGGCTTCTTCTTTAACAGAAACGAAGTATAGATCATCCGCTTTCTTTTCCACTTTTTCCGTTCGAGAACCTGTTTTTACTTTAATTTTAATGAACATGATGTTGGCTATGCTTTATGTCGCTTACGAAAGATGACAAGAATCTTGTCATCTTTTTGAAGTAGGGCAAAGTATGTTCCCTACTCTTCGCGTGAATACTTTACCAAAGTAAAGTGACGCGGAACTAATTAAAGGAAGGCGCGCGCGTTGGTTGACTCATAAAAAATTCGAGCGATGAGTAATATGGAGAAGCGACTCGCGACCAAGAGCGGACCTTTGATTCGATAATCTTTGCGGCGGCTTTTGTGCACGGCAAACAAAGTTTAGTACAAGGTAGCACCTTGTACACACGACCCGGCAAGCTGGCAACCCTTACCCCTTCAAAAATTGGTTGCGCAGAAACAATCTGTCCTCGCACTTCCCCATTTACTAGAGAAACAAGGAAAAGGACACGGAACTGTTGGCCGGTGCGGTCAGTCAGGACTTTTTCTATGAAGCGGGATTGTAGATGAGGTGTGAGCATAATGTTATATGACGACATTATAGCAAGAATATTTCAAAAATCAAGCCTATCTGCTATACTCTATCCATGCAAACATTAATCCATGCCGACATATTTTTTTTTGTGACGACCATCGTTGTTGTCCTTGTGGCTATCGTCTTGATCGTCATTCTTATTTATATCGCAATCATCTTGGCTGACATTCGCCAACTATCACGTACAATAAGAAAAGAGGGCGCAGAGATAGCAGAAGATGTTGACATGCTCCGTCAAGAATTCAGGCATGAAGTCCATCAAGGGGCCTCGGCTGCAAGCTCGTTCTTCCGCTTCATCCAAGGTTTATTCAAGAAGAAGAGCGGCCGCCGCAAATCAAAATCCGAGTAATTGGATAATATTTATCGAACCGTGCGTTTCGTAATACCAGATGAGCCAGACCGCTACCACAACGAGAAGCGCCATGAGCAGTGCATTTTGATTTGAATTACCTTTTTGCATTGAATTCTCCGACCTTGACCTTTGCCGGTCTCATTGGCCGACCATTAAGATTATAACCTTTTTGCACGACATTGATAATGGTGTGATTTTTGTCTTCGGAATCAATAGGCTCATACACAGCCGCCTCATCGCGCATAGGATCGAATTTTTGACCGGTGGGATTGACTTCTTCGAGACCTGCATCACTCAAAGCTTTTTTAAGTTGCCCCGCTATCGATTCCACACCAACGCGCCAATTCTTGTCGGCTTTTTCCCAGGCTTCCTTGTTACCCATGGCGAGTTCGAAGCTGTCGAGAACTGGTATAAGCCCGTCAATGAGACGTTCGTTGGCGAATTTGACGAACTCGGTTCTATCGGTCTCATCGCGCTTGCGGGCATTTATGAGATCGGCCTTTGCCCTTTGCCAGCCTGTCAGATATTCCTGCTTTTCTTCAAGAGCTTTCTTGAGCTTTTCTCGCAGTTTCTTTATCGTATCCGCAGCGCTTTCCTCTGCCACAACACTATCATCGAGCTCGTCGGCGACGATATCAGATTTCTCGGTTTCATCTTTTTTCATGGTTGTAAGTATAAATCGAAAAAAGAGGCCTTGCAACCTCTTTTTTAAACTCAGGATAGACCTGAGTGTAACTATCGCTCAGCGAATAATAAAACAAAAGCAGTTTTGTTTTATTAGCGCTTCGCCCACTGTGGAGCTTTGCGGGCTTTTTTCAGGCCGAACTTGCGGCGCTCTTTGGCGCGAGGATCACGCTTTAGAAAGCCGGCTTTCTTGAGCTTGCCACGCAATTCCTTGTCGTGGATGATAAGGGCACGGGCAAGACCGTGACGGATGGCTTCGGCCTGGCCATTTGCACCGCCGCCTTTGACCAAAACGGTGATCGTAAATGCTTGTGACATCTTTGATGAGGTCAATGATTCAATAGCAAGTGCCTGCAATTCTTTTGTCGGGAAAAACGCGGTGAGTTCCCTTCCATTGACGATATAGGAATTCTTTGCGGCAGGAGTGATGCGCACGCGGGCAGAAGCGGTCTTTCTGCGGCCGACGGTTTCAATGTATCGATCTTTTGTTGTAGTTGTTGGTGTCATAAAAATTATTCTGATACTGTCAGATTCTTCATCATTTCGCGACGTAGGCTGTTCGACGGCAACATGCGATACACAGCTATACGAAAAGCTTCGGAGTAGCCCTTGCGGTCGCCGAGGTGGCCGAGCGATTCCTCAAATAGACCTCCGCGAAAGCCGGTAAAAGTGACATAAATCTTGTCTTTCTTTTTCTTTTCATTTATGTCGGCTTTGGCACAGTTAATTATGGAAACCTTGACGCCAGAAAGTATGTTGCGTGAATAGCTCGGTGATTTCTTGCCCATAAGAAAACTGGCGGCTTCGCTGGCAACGCGCCCAAGCTTCTTGTCCTTTGCATCGATGATGATAGGTTTCATATTTGTATTAAACGAATTCAATCACAGCCATGGCCGCCGCGTCAAGTTTTCGAAGCGGCAATTTCGTGATTCGCGTATAGCCGCCGGTGCGAGTTTTGTATTTCGGTGCGAGGGTGTCGACCAATTTTTTTGATTCATCGCCCACGCCTATTCTCGACATGACCAGCCGACGAGAAGCGACCGTGCCAACACGCGCTTTTGTAACCAATTTTTCAACGTACGGCCGAAGAGCTTTGGCTTTTGCGAGCGTTGTCGTAATTTTTTCGTCACGGATAAGATTGCGCGCCAGAGAGCGCATGAGCGCGTTCCTCACATTTTTCTCACGACCGAATTTCTTTATTGTTGAATGATGCCTCATGGATGTTTATTTCAAACTGATCCCATACTGAGCGAGCACTTTCTTTATCTCCTGTATTCCCTTTGACCCGAGGCCATCTATGTCTAGGATATCGAGCTCTTTTTTGCGGGCAAGACCGCCGACGGTGCGGACGTTCGCATTCGACAATGCTTTGACCGTGCGGATGGACAATCCGATGTCATCTATGCGGGTCTTGAGGAATTCGACGTCGACCAATGGTTTTTCTGCCGCGGCTTCACCTTTTTCATCCTCTGCTATAGATTTCTCCACTTTTTCCTCGACCGCCGGTTCTTCTTCCTTCCAGCCGACTATAGCCTTGAGCTGGGTTATCATAAGACCGATTGATTTTTCCATGGCTTCACGCGCAGTTATTGTGCCGTCGGTCTCAATCGATAGGCGCAAACGGTTGAAGTCGGTGCGGTCGCCGACTCGCATGTTTTCGACTTCATAATTACATTTCTTTATCGGCGAGAACGAAGCGTCGAGAGCGATGGCGCCTACATCTACGCGGTCCTTGTGTAGAATCTCTTTTGAAAGGTAGCCGAGGCCTTTTTCAACAGTGATCTCCATGTCGAGTTCAGCGCCTTTGTCGGTCAGGTCCGCGATGTGTAGTTCAGGATTGAGAATCTCGACCTGGCCGGGATGCTCGATAGCTTTTGCAGTGATATTTTTCACGCCCTTTGCGGAAAGGGTCAGGACCTGCGGCTCGTCAGTGGAAAGCTGAACGCGCAGGCGCTTGAGATTCAAAAGAATGGTGATGACGTCTTCTTTTATGCCGGAAAGAACGGAGAATTCATGGTCGGCGCCCTTGACTTTGACCTTTGTGACAGCCGCGCCTGGCAAGGATGACAAAATAATCCGGCGCAAAGAATTGCCAAGTGTGTGGCCATAGCCTGGATAAAGGCCGTCGATCTCGTAGACGCCGCTCCAGCCTTCCTCGCGGATGATCTTTGGTTTCGAAGGGATGATGATATCAAATGTTGACATGGTTTTTTTGTTATTAAAAACGTTGATAAAGTTTAACGCAAATTAACGGCTGTAAAATTCCAGGACCGTTCCGACATCGAACAGGAGCTCGGTCCGATCCGCCGTCGGTTTTCCTTCGACTGCAAGCTCCCGTTTTTCGGCGTCGAGCTTTAGCCATGCCGGCAATTTGATTGCCTTCCATCTCTCGTCCTGTTTTGCAAAGAGAGGCTTTGCGGCCGATCGGGCGCGTATGCCGATCTTGTCGCCGACATCGACGGAATATGAAGGGATGTTCACGCGCGAACCGTTGACATTTATATGTCCGTGCGAGACCAATTGCCGGGCGGCACGGCGTGTCGGGGCCAATCCGCCACGGAGAACCGCATTGTCGAGACGTGATTCGAGATAATTGACGAGGTGGTTGGCAGAGTCGCCTTTCCTCGCCAGAGCGTTCTTGACATATTTCGTGAATTGGGTAGACGTGACGCCATAGCTCATGCGGGCTTTTTGCTTTTCCAAAAGTCCCTGGCCATATTCGCTCTTTGAACGCATGATTGGCGAAGTCTTGTCTTTGCGGGCGGCGCGCATGGCGTACTTTTGAGTCTGTGTCTTTTCGAACACAGCGGCGCCGAGTCTGCGAGCTATTTTGTATTTTGGTCCGATTATCATGATATTTTATACGCGACGCGGTTTCTTTGGCTTTGGGCCGTTGAACGGCACCGGCGTCTGATCCTTGATCGAAACAATCGCCGCTCCATGCGTAATAAAGCCGCGAATGACAGCTTCGCGGCCTGACCCAACACCTTTGACAACGACATCGATCTCCTTCAATCCGAGATTCTGGGCTTTTGCTCCGAGCGTTTCGCCGACTTTTGCTGCTGCGAACGGCGTGCCCTTCTTTGCTCCCTTGAAACCGAGCGAACCTGCCGAGGACCACATGATAGCGTTGCCGTCCATATCGGTCAGAATGGCTTTTGTATTGTTATAACTCGATTGCACATGCAAAATACCGCGGTCAAGGCGCTTTTTCGATGACGCAACCGGAGCCTTTGGCTCTGTCTTGGCCGACTTATCATTGCCTGCTGTTTCTGTGATTCTTTTTTTACCCATTTTATTAAAAATTATGTCTTTTCTTCCTTCCTGCGGCCGGAACCCATAGTCTTTCTGGTATTTCCGCGAACTGTGCGGGAGTTCGTCTTTGTTCTCTGACCGCGTGTCGGCAAATGACGGGCGTGACGACTACCGCGATATGACTTGATGTCCTTGAGCCTCTTTATATTGCTCGCCACTTCGCGTTTGAGGTCGCCTTCGAGGCGGAATGATTCGACCATTTTGCGTATCTCGTTCTCTTCGGCAACTGAAACGTCTTTTGCTTTTTTAGCTGCGTCCACCTTGACTCTGCCCAAGATAAATTTGGCTCGCGAACGTCCGATGCCATAAACAGCAGTCAAGGCTACGTCGAGCCTCTTGTTATCCGGTATGGTGATTCCAATTATGCGCATGTGTTTATGAAATATAAAAATTTTGCTTATCCCTGCCTCTGCTTGTGCCTCGGGTTGGCCGAACAGACTATATATACGTACCCCTTGCGGCGCACTACTTTGCATTTTGAGCATATTTTTTTGACTGATGCTTTTACGCGCATGGGTTTTATTAGTCTATAAAGTCCTTAAAGTTCATAAAGTCTGTAAAGTCGGTGCGAGTAATTCTTGTGTTCACTTTATGGACTTTCAACTTTATGGACTTCCTTTTTCTTTTACATTCGACGACTAATCCTGGCCTTGCCGCCATAAGGATCAATAGCCAACTCGACTCTGTCTCCGACAAGGACGCGGATACGGTGGAGACGCATTTTGCCGGCCAAATAAGCCAGCTTTTGGCCCTCTTGGCCGTCTATCTCCACCTTGAAAAGCGTATTGGGCAACGCCTCGACAACCGTGCCCATGGCGCTTTGAATTTTATTCTTTCCGCTGTCCTTATCCATTATTTGAAACGAGTTTTTCTATCATAGCAAGGGCTGTATATAATGTCAAATGCGTGTTGGGGAAAGTTAAGGAAAGTTAAAATCCGCCGACGGCGGACTAAAGAAAAGTTAAAATGGCGGGAACCTCGGCAAAATGTATGCTCAGGGTAGGTATATACTTGTTTGGTCAACATTTACAATGTACGTACATTGTAAACATGCCTTAAAAGAGTACACCTACACCCCAGCCATTCATGAGTAAAATTGCTTGTTAAAAAAGTTTGGAAAAGAAAATGACCCCCTTCCATTTCAATTTAATTCGTACTGGTCGAAATGGCGACAGAAATCCTCTTTGGCGAAGAAGGAATAGTGCGTATCCAGAATGGCACGATGGAGACTTGGGCGCTCTGAATAACCGAGCTGTACTGACTAAAAACAGAATTGCTGGCGGAAATGGGCTTGCCTTCGAGCTGGCTCTTTATATTGTTCGCATCAATCACGCCGACTATATTGATAGCGCCAGACAAGGTGAACTTGACCGATGAAGTTTTTGTTGAAAATGTCTGACCGGCGAGCGGAGCAAAGACGAGCGAACCGAGGCCGTTGACCGAATAATTATCGGCCGGAAATTGGGCGATCTGGTTTTTTGCAAGAGTGTTTTCGAGATCGCTTTCCTTGAAAATGATGCCCGTGACCATAGCGCTCATGGAAATATTTGCAGTAGTCGAGCCGATGGAAGAGACGGTTGTTGAAGAGAGAACAACACTAATTGCTTTTGGATACATAATATATCCGGTCGGCACTAGACTCTCTAGAACTTGTGGCGCAGATAAAGAAAGATTCGAAGTCAAAGTTGCCGCGGTGGTTGCCAAGGTCGCACTCCCGACAGTCATTTTCGTGCCAGATGAACCGCCTGTCACGTCAGAAGTCATCCTGCCGTAAAAGATTTTCGCTTTGGCTGTTCCCTGCCAAGCTACGATCGACAGGTCTCCTTTCAAGCTCGCCAAAGAAAAATTATAAGACGGACCCGGGACGTCAGCGATGACCTTGACGGCAACTGTGCCGGATGATTTTGAGGTGGCGGCAGGTATGACGACTGTCGAGACGGTTTTGTAAACAAGACCTTGATCATTCAGGAGTCGCGTTCCGGCGATTATTTTTTGGGTCGATGGACTGGATGCATTTATGAGTATGGCCATACCTGTCGCGTATGTGTTGACGGCGGCTCCAGGAGATGCGGGTACAGAGACATGAGCAGTGGTTGTCGTTGAAATGACTTGAAAAGCCAAATTAGGCGATTCCGCGTTTTGCGCCGCCGAATAAGTTCCCCCAACAGGCACGTTTTGTGATCGCAACGAAATAGAAACTGAGGCACGAGCGAGAAAAATCGAAGCCGCATAGACAATGACGACGCAACATACTAGAGCAGCTCCAATGAGAAGCCATGTGTGATTTTTGATAGTTTTTTTCTTTTTTCCGGCACGAATTTCTTTTTTTGAAGTTGAAGAGGGGAGCGTATCCGCATGTTCAAGGTGAACAGGAACGCGTATGCCCCGTTCGGCACGGAAAGCGGCAGTGTGCGAAGAATTTTTTCGCATCGATTCCTTGTCTAAAGCAACATCGCGGATGGTGCGGCGCCGGGAAGGCACTATGTCTTGTACGATTTTTTTTGTAGCCATGAGAATTTGTGCCTATTATATTACAATTTTCTCGACAATGACAGCGCCGCGGAATATAGGCTTGCCGAGAGGTCGACAGGAACAGACGGATCATGTTCGACAAAAGGAGTCGCGATCTCGGCAAGAGCGCGCATGACCGATGTCGTCGGCGAAAACTGCTTTATGGCTTGTTCAAAAACCGGACTAAAGTTTCCCGCCGAAATATATGCGACGGCAGGCAATATGCCTTCCTTTCCGCCGGAAACAAGACCGACGATACCGCGCGTCCATTCTGGCAAGATTTTCTCAAGGATTAATCGGGTCACATCCACCATTTGACTCGTATTTGACCCGCTATCCAACATGGCCAAAGTTGAAGCCGCTGTCGTCTCGCTTTCATTCGTCATGCCGGCAAATTTACGAACGAGAGTATCCGAACCGAACGGCAGTGAGCCGCTGACCGCGCAGACCCCTTTCCGTACTATCAAAACATCGGTCAATTCGCCGTGGACTTGGAGCCAGATATAATCTGTGTGATGCGGCAAAATTGAACGCAAGGCGATATATCTCAAAATAAGCGACGAATGAAAAACTTCATTGCCGGCGCGGAAAAATCTGTTGATGCGAGACTTTATTTCGTTCGACATTTTGCGTGAAGCAAAAGAGACTACCATAGTGCCTTCGAGCGAGAGGGCGCGCTTGCCTTCATATTCGGCGACCGGGTAACCGTTTATCTTTATCT
>Ga0302320_10030511_pt1 | contig 10268 bp, 7 predicted proteins | sample Bog_T0_3_FD_202130 | JGI IMG/M metagenome (GOLD analysis project Ga0302320, IMG submission 202130) | Peat permafrost microbial communities from Stordalen Mire near Abisko, Sweden - Bog_T0_3 | ecosystem: Environmental > Terrestrial > Soil > Wetlands > Peat | place: Sweden: Abisko, Stordalen Mire... | reverse complement strand
GCGGAGGCGATATTGATCTGGGCGAAGGTGGTACCATTGGTGGAACGCCAAATTTCGTAGCCATTGGCATTGGCGGAGGTGCCCGTCCACGCCAGATTGATTTGGACTGGAGAAACCGGCTGGGCGGTGAGGCCAGAGGGAGCGGAAGGCGGCGAAGTGGAAGCGGGGAAGAGGCCGAAAATGGCGACGGCATGGCTGGCGCCGACATAGACCTTGCCATTGGCGACGGTAGGGACGGAGAATTTTACGCCACTGGGGAGTTGATCACGGCTGCCGGCGATCGAGCTATTGTAGATTTCCGTGGCCAGGTTGCTCGCATTGTAGGCGACAAGAACGGCGGGAGTACCGTATGCCGTGCCCCAGACGATCCCGTTGGATGCGCCGTTTGCGGAAATGCTGGGGGTAACTCCCGGATGGACGAATTCCCTTGTCCCCGACGTAATGGGGCCGGAGAGGACGCCATTGGCGATGGTGAACTGCCGCATATCATCGGTCTGGGCCCCGTAATAGATGGAGCCATTGAAGTAAGCGGGGGTGGAGAAAACGGAGGCACCACCGCTAATCTGGAGGGTCTGGAGGACGGGGTCGGTGGATCCGGTGGAATTGTAGTGGGCGTTGCCGGTAGTCAGCATGTCGCGATTGATGAGGTACATCAAACCCTGCTTGCCCGCGCCAACCATGAGATGCTGATAAGCGGAGGAGGCCACGGAACTGGGGAGTAGAATGGGGCCACCGGCGCCGAGGTCGCTGTCGCCATTTTGGAGGCTGGCCTGGTTGTAAGGCGTGAACCAATCGAGAGGCTGGGCGCCGGAAGCAGGGAAACTGGTGCCGGAGAGTTTGACGAAGGAATCGCCGAATTCCGTGGGAGTGGTAAAGCCACCGGTAGCGTTGCCGTAGATTCCGTTACCGACCTCGAAATAGAGGGCGCTATTCGTGGAATCCACACAGGGGCCGCCGCCGCCCATCCAGATACCGCCCTCGCCGGCATTGCTGCCAAACTGGGCGGTGGTGCTATCCGGGGTGGAGACCCAAGTCTGTGCGAGGGCAAGGGATGGGGAGGTCTTAAAGTCCAGCACCCATCCGTGGTAAGGATTGGTATCGGCGTAGCCGGCGTAGGTGACGTAGAGCTGGCCGTTGAAAAATGCGAGCGCGGGGCGCTGGTTGCTGTATTCCGTCGCGAAATTCAAAACGCCGCCGGAACTGGCGACTCCCGTGCCGGGAAAGGTAGCCTGAACCAGGAGCGGGCCACCGAGTTTCTCGGTGCCATCAAAGATGCTCAAGGCATGGATGCGGTGGTAGTAGGTGGTGCCGGAGTCATTGGTAAAGGCGTCAACGTAGAGGGTATCGGTCGCGGGATCGATGGTGGGGGTCCCGATGATGCCGACTTCCGGAACGATATCCTGATAGTTGCCGTAACGATTCCCGAAGATGCTGTTAGGGGTAACGGCGGATGGGCCGAGATTCACGTGCCACAGGAGACCACCGCTGGTGCCGGTATTGGAGTCCGCATCGAATGCGTAAACGCTGTTATGAGCGGTGCAAATAAAGAGGACATTATGAACGCCCTGCCCGGGAATGGTGATACCCGAGAGATAGAGAGGCTGTGCGTACACATCGCCATCGACGGCGTATTGAAAGAGCTGGCCGAATTTCAGGTAATTGACATTGGCCGGTGTCAGAATGGTTTCATTCAAATTCTGCCCGGTACGGTTAAGATCGTTGTGATACGTGGTGACGTTCACCTGGGCGTGGAGCGTCGACGCGACGATGGCGTCAAGAAGCATGCACACGAAGCCGGTGAGGAGGGCTTTCATGGTGAGAAGGTTACCAATCGATGCGGGACCCGCCTGGATCGGGATGGAGTTGCCTGCCGAGAAGGATTGCCACGGGAGCGCCGAATTTATCGACGGAAAGGCGCGCGTAAATGGAGAAAGGGGGACCGCCGGCGTAGGTGGTGGGTACGCTCATGAACCAAGCGACGGCCCGTTTCGGCACCTGGACATCGATCCTGATGCGGGTGCCGGGGGAGTCGACGACTTCGCCGGTCACGCCGCCGTCGGCGGTTTTATCGAAAATGGAGGAACGACAGACGAATTGGAGCTTGATGAGTTTGCCCTGAAGGGCGTGCGAGGAGAACTGAACGGCCTTGGGGCCGTATTCGGAAGCGCCAGCCACCTCTTTCGCAGGGACTAAGACCTGGCCGACGGCGGGCACCGCCAGAAGAAGTAAGAACAACAGGGCGGAGGGTTTCACCTTGGGAGGAAGATGCATTGGGAAGGCGTTCTGGCAAGAGATTATTCGGTTGTTGGGAGACGAATGCGGAGAGGGGGGATCTTTGACGCAGAATTAATGACTTGTGAACATGACGGAGGCTTTATGATGACTCGCATTCACTTTGCACCGGCCTCCAATAGGCAGCGTGAACATCGGCGTCGTGTGACCGAAGTCGCAATTCGCAATGACTGGCACCTGGTGGAGGGCGGGAATCTGGTCGATGAGCGCGGACAGGTTTTGAAAGGTCACGCCGCCACGACTGCCAAAGCGCCCCAAGACAAGCGCCCGAACCGCAGAAAACTCCGGCTGAAGCGATAGCGCTCGCAAGCTGTTATCCAATTCCATCAAGGTTGCCTTCCCATCGGCCGGGCTTTCAAGAAATAGAATCGTCTCGCGCAGGGATGGAAAGCAACTCGAACCCTGGAGCATGTTCAGACACCAATAATTTCCGCCGACGATCCTGCCTTCCGCTTCGCCTTCATGAATGGCCCAGTAACCGTCCGCGTCATGGTAATTGCGATTCTCCTGGTCTTTGTGCCACGCATCTTCACTCCACCTATCCGCGGGCTCTATTTCAATGGGGGCATCGGTAAAGATGCACCTCTTGAAGTGATCCAGCACGTAATCGGCTCCATTGCGCATCATGAAAGTCGTGAAGTTCGGCCCGTAGTAAGTCGTAACACCTGAGCGAGCGAGAATCGCATTTAAGACGTGGCCGACATCGGAGTAACCGCAGAAAATTTTTGGATGCGCGGAGATTTCCTGGTAGTCAATTCCGTCAACGATTTGCAACGCCCCCATGCCGCCTGTAACGGCCAGGATCGCTTTTACCGATGGGGAAATCATTGCCTCGTTCAAATCCTCGAGCCGATGCCGGGGCGAGGTGGTCAGATGCTCGTTGCACTCCCTGACATGACGCCCAAAGCTTACTGTCAGCCCCATGGATTCGAGGCGCTTGGTCGCGAATGCAACGTCACTTTCCGCAAAACCACCAGGTTGAATCACCGCGCCAAGGGACCGCGAGATCGCCAAAACGCGTATCTCATCGCCGGCCTTCAATCTGGGGGGTGAAAGCATTGCCTTGAGCCTGCGGAAGAAGCCCCATCAGCCGGTAGTCTGAACGGCGCCGATGGATAAATCCGGTTCGGACGCTTATAGCATTGGTCCTTGACGGTGTACATTCGGTTTTTGGCCAATAGTAGAGGGTGAAGCGTCCATGGGCGTGGACCGAAAACAGGACTTCCCTTGACCGAAGCACCAATCGATGCGGGAGCCGCCTGGATCTGGATGGACGGATGGGGAGGGTGGATCATTAACGCAGAGGCCGCAGAGACGCGGAGGAAAGAGAATTCGATTAAAAGGTCTATACATCCCTCAGTTGTTATGCTATGAAACGAGCATGAATCGCTCTATCCCCCAGACTGTAATGCTCTATCCCCCAGACTGTAATGCTCTATCCCCCAGACTGTAATGCTCTATCCCCCAGACTGTAATGCTCTATCCCCCAGATTGGGACACCTTGTCCCCCGGACCGTGAAACTGGCCGCGCTCTCCATTGTTCTTCTGTGGATTGGCGCGGTGAACCATGCATCGGCCACGTACCGCTTTACCACGATCTACGTCCCGAACTCCCTGCAGACCTTCGCGCAGGGCATATCCGACGGAAAAATTGTCGGAACTTACGAAGATCAAGAGGGTAACTATCATGGATTTGTCTATGACGGTAGCAAGTACACCGCCCTGGATGATCCGTCCGAAAATCCAACTGGCCAAAAGTTTACACAAGCCACGGGCATTTCTGGTGGCCAGATCGTCGGCTATTACACGGGCGGCGATGCTGCAACGCACGGATTCATTTTGTCGGGTACCACATACAAGACGCTGGATGATCCGACGGCAAATGGTTTTGGCACGATGCCATACGGCGTATCCGGCAACTATGTTGCAGGGCAATATTCCACGCCGGGCGGCGGGAGCGCTAATTTCCTCTTAACATTATCCAGTACGACCTACACCACCTTTCAGGACCCCGCCGGAAAGGTGACCGGGGCTTCGGGCGTCACTGGGATATATGGCAACAGCGTTATCGGGACTATCCGGCCCAACATGAACGATTACGAAGGGTTTATATGGGACCTCTCGACCAATACTTACACCACGCTGCAATTCCCGCTGACGGCCAAAAAGAACACCCCTTATACAACCCCGGAAGGAATTTGCGGCAGCGACATCGTAGGCTATTACTATGATTCCAATGATATTGACTATCATGGCTTCCTGCTATCGGGCGGCAAATATACAAGTATCAATTACCCCGGCAGCACCAGTGGCACCCAGCTCAACGGTATCTCCAATGGTTGCCTCATCGGCATGTACGCCAAGCCCTTTCTCGCCGTCCCCGAGGGACTCGATGCTGGGACCTATACCGTCCTCCTGAAGCCAACCAGCACGGACTCCTCCGTGCCGCAGGGTACCGGCTATGCGACACTCACGGTCAATAGCACCGGCGGTGTCGTCTTCTCCGGTCAGCTTGCCGATTGCGAAGCCATTTCCGGCACTGGCTCCATGTTTGCCGATGCGTTCACCCTCAAGGAGACCTTGAGCTATCCCGCTGTCGCGGCAAAGGGGGCAACTGGCGCGCTGTGCGGCACCCTGGTATTTCAAAAGCTCGCGGGCGCCGACTTCAACGGAACGCTCAAGTGGATCAAGCCGGCGCAGACCAAGGGCAAATTCCCGGCGGCCATCGACGCCGACCTGAATGTGATCGGCTCCCTATACACACCGCCTGCAGCCGGGAGCAGCGCCCTCCCCGGTTTCACCAATGGCACTTTGGCCGTGTCAGGAGCTGCGCAAATCACTCAGGCGGTGATCCTGACTTCCGCCAATTCCTTCGCTGTCAACGCCCCGTTCCAGGATCAGACGGCACTTACCCTCACCCCGGCGACCGGGGTCTTCAAAGGCTCTTTCCTCTACCCCGGCCAGAGTGCGCCCACGGCATTCATCGGCGTTCTCTACCAGGATCAAATTATCGGCGGCGGCTTTTACGTCGGTCCTGTCGGGGCTGGAAATATCAGCCTGTCACGGTGAGATGATGCTCCACCGCGACATACCGGTCTTGTAGGGCTGAGCTACCTGGCGTTGGACGCGCGATGAAAGAGCGCGAGCTGGAAGACCGGCTCATCGAGCGGTCGCAGCAGTTCATTCTCGAACTCGGCTACGGGTTCTGCTTCGCTGTTTTCAGTGGTTTTGTCCCGCAGAGACGCTGAGGTGAACATTGATCGCCACTTCGAGGACCTGTGTGCCAATGTCATTCTCTCTCATTGCAGCAGAATCCTCTGCGCACCCGCGTCTCTGCGCGAGTCTGTTTTCCTGACAGGCATCCACCGGAAATATGGAGGAGCCGGTGTTCCATTGCGTGTGATCGAATCGGCGCAAAATCTGTTTTCATGAACACGGGGTCTGTGGCACGATGATTGGAACGTATGAGCCGAGTACGCATATTGGTGGGGACGAGAAAGGGGGCGTTCATCCTGAATTCGGATGGGAAACGGGAGGAGTGGGAAATCAGCGGGCCGCATTTTGCGGGGTGGGAGATTTATCATCTCAAAGGATCGCCGGCCAATCCGGACCGATTGTATGCGTCGCAATCGAGCGGTTGGTTTGGGCAGGTGATCCAACGGTCTGACGATGCGGGAAAGACGTGGGAGGCGGTCGGGAATGATTTTCGGTACGAGGGCGTCCCGGGGACTCACAAGTGGTATGACGGCTCGCAACATCCATGGGAGTTCAAGCGGATCTGGCACCTGGAACCTTCGCCGGACGATCCCGACCTGGTGTACGCGGGGGCGGAGGATGCGGCGCTGTTCAAGACGGCGGATGGGGGCCGCACTTGGGGTGAGATGCCAGCGCTGCGCAACGCCAAGAGCGACCTGTGGCAGCCGGGAGCCGGAGGGATGGGGCTGCATACGATTGTTCTCGATCCCGGGAATCCGATGCGGATTTTTGTGGCGATCTCGGCGGCGGGGGTGTTCCGGACGGATGACGGGGGCGAGGCGTGGGTGCCGGTAAATCGCGGGCTGAAGTCGCCGTATGAGTTGCCCGATCCGGACGCGGAGGTGGGGCATTGCGTGCACCGCATTGCCATGCATGCGTCCCGGCCGGATGTGCTTTACATGCAGAAGCACTGGGATGTGATGCGCAGCGATGACGGAGGGGGATGCTGGCATGAGGTCAGCGGGAATTTGCCATCGGATTTCGGTTTCCCGATCCAGGTTCACGCGTTTGAGCCGGAGACGGTTTATGTGGTGCCGATCAAGAGTGACTCGGAGCATTTTCCGCCGGAGGGGAAATTGCGCGTGTACCGTAGCCGCACGGGCGGGGACGAGTGGGAGGCGATGACGAAGGGGCTGCCGCAGAAGGATTGCTATGTAAATGTGCTGCGGGACGCGATGTCCGCGGATGCGCTGGATCCGTGCGGGGTTTATTTTGGGACGACCGGTGGGCAGGTTTATGCGTCGGCGGATAATGGGGAGACGTGGAACGCAGTGGTGCGGGATCTGCCGGCAGTTTTATCGGTCGAGGCGCAGACGTTGCCGTGATCCGGGTGGTGCTGCCGTATCATTTGCGCACGCTGGCGGGGATCGACGGCGAGGTGGAACTGGAGATCGACGGGGCGATTACGCTGGGGGTGGTGCTGGGGGCGATCGAGGAGCGGCACCCGGTGCTGCGCGGGACGATACGGGATCGCGATACCTTGCAGCGAAGACCGTTTATCCGGTTTTATGCGTGCAGGGAGGATTTGTCGGACGAGGGGGGGGATTATGTGCTGCCGGAGGGGGTGGCGGCGGGGGTTGAGCCGCTTTTTATCGCGGGGGCGATGGCGGGGGGGTGATGGGAAAGGCTATAGGTTACCTTTTTTGTAGCCGAAGAAGCCGCGGCGGCGGATCATTTCGGCGACCTGGGCGGGGACGGTTTCGTCCCAGGTTTCGTCGCCCTCGGCGATGCGCTTGAGGACGTCGCGGGAGAAGATGGAGAGGTACTTGGGAGTGAAGTTATCCAGGTGGACGAAGCTGCCGCGGCGGCAGAGGTACTCGTACAGGGGGCGAAGCTCCGAGGCTACCTGGACGGTGTTGACGGTTTGCAGCGGGTCGCCCTCCTTGCGCTGGAGCGGATAGATATAGAGCTTGAGATCGTTCTTGAAGAGCCGGCCGAAGCTCTCGAGAGTCCCGCCGGGCAACTGGGTGTAATACTTCTCATCGAAGAGCTCGATGAGGCTGGGGACGCCCATGACGATGCCGATTCGCTCCCGGGTCTGGCGGGCGAGGTATGCGGCGAGGCGGTAGTATTCGAAGTAATCGGAAATGAGGACGGTCATGCCGCAGGCGGCGAGGAGCTCGGCGCGTGCGAGGAAGTCGCGGCGATCGACGTCCTTGCCGCCGGCTAGGAGGTTGCGCATGGTGAGTTCCATTAGGGGAACGACCGGCTTATCCGTGACGGCGGGGTCGTCCTTGAACTTGGCGATGGCGCACTCGAGCATGTCGAGATTGACATGGGTCATGGGGCGGAAGCTGCCGCGCTCGACGAGGACGGCCCGCTTGTAGAGGACCTCGGCGGGCTGAAGGACTTCGCGGCCGGCGCTGAACATGGCGGCGCCGCTGAGGCCGAGCTGGACGAGCTTGAGGGCCATGAGACGGTTATCGACGTTGCGGAACTCGATGCCGTCGAACTCGATCATGTCGATCTCGATGCGGCCTGTGGTGAGTTTATCGAGCAGGGACTCGACCAGCTCGTCCGGCATGTGGTGCAGGAAAAAAGCGCCGTAGCAGAGATTGACCCCGACGATGCCGAGGGCCTCCTGCTGGAGGGAGGCTTCGGCATCGAGCATGCGGACGTGCATGACGATCTGGCTGGGCTCGTCGTGAGGGCGGCTCTGAAATTTGATGCCCATCCAGCCATGGCACTCGTTGCCGCCCTTGAAGCTGCGGGCGACGACGGTATCGGCGAAGGCAAAGAAGGCTGTGGTATCGCCGCGATCCTGGAGGCGGTCGATATCGAGCTCAAATTCGCGGTCGAGCATGGCCTGGAGACGGCCGCGGGAAACGTAGCGTTCGCTCTGGCCGTAGATGGCATCGCTGACCTTCATGTCATAAGCGGAAATGCTCTTTGCGATGGTGCCTGCGGCGCCGCCGACGCGAAAGAACCAGCGGACAACTTCCTGGCCCGCGCCGATCTCGGCAAAGGTGCCGTACCAGCGGGGATCGAGGTTGATCTTAAGCGCCTTGTTGTGGGTATCGACAGCTTCAGCTTTCATTTGGTACGAAACGCGTAGCGAATTGGCGGGAAATGGCGAGTCCCAAAACGGGATCGCGGGTGGGCGGTGCTTTTTTTTTAACCGCAGATTTCCGCAGATTTCCGCAGATTTTCACAGATTGCGGGATCGCGGCGAATTCATTTGGGTGAACGAAGCGGCGGCATTTCGTGTCCGACTCGCCTCCGTACGCCTGAGGCGGTATTGGCAAAGTCCGCTTATCGAAGTTCGTACCCCGTATAGTGGAGCCCTGACAGTGATTGACCGCATGGCCGGGCGCTGCCGCTGATTGCGCTGGTCTTCCGATTCGCTTGGCCGGACCCTGCAAAACTGGGTTTCAAAGATTTTACACGGGCGCCACCCGGTACCCGAACAGGTTGAAAAATTATGTGTGCTGGGTTTGGAAACAATCACCAATCAGGGGCCGTCGAGCGATCCTATAATTTCGGAATTCAATTACGGCTACAACACGGCGGGCGACGTCACTTCCTGGTCACAGCAGACCGACAGCAATACGCCGGTCGCATATGGCTACGGTTACGATGGGGCTAGGGAACTTCTGAGTGCCATCAAGACAAGCAGCACGGGCGGCGCAGCTCTTGACACCTACGCTTACCGGTACGATCCTGCGGGAAACAGACTGAGCCAGCAAATCAATGACACCGTGAGTAGTTCCACATACAATGACCTCAATCAGGTGACCAGCGTCAACGGCAGCGGTTCGTTGTCGATCAGTGGCAGCCTCAATGAGCCGGGTACCGTTACTGTAGATGGGACTGCGGTAGTTTACACAGACTCGAATAATAATTTCACTGTGCTTGTGCCGGTCGTCGCAGGGTCTAACAGCATCCCGATCACAGCGACGGCTACTGGAACGAGTCCTGGCCAGACAAATAAAACCCTCATAGTCACCGCTACCGGCGGAACGCCGATTCCATCGCTGTCATACGATTTAAATGGTAATCTGGCGAGCGACGGTACGCGGATATACACTTGGGATGTAGCGAACCGATTGATCGCCATCAATGAACCTGGAGGAGCGATTTCACAATTTGCTTACGACGGCCTGGGACGGCGTGTGAGGATCACCGAGACTGGGAGCAACGGGATAGTCACTAGTACAAAGAATTTAGTTTGGGATGGGATGACAATCCGGGAGGAGCGGAACGCAAGCAATGCTGTGACGAAGATGTATTTCAACAACGGCGTCCAGATCGGCGGCACGAATTACTACTACACGAAGGATCATCTCGGAAGCGTTCGTGAGGTCATGACCGTAACCGGTACGAACGTGAACATGCAGACCCGGTACGATTATGATTCGTACGGACAGCAGATGCTTGTGAGCGGAACAGCAGTTGCTGACTTTGGATTCACCGGACTGTATTTTCACCAACCGAGCGGACTGCTGCTGGCTCCGTACAGGGAATATTCATCTCCACTGGGACGTTGGATCAGCCGCGATCCTGTAGACACCGTGACGTACATGGCGAGATCGATATTTGCTGGGAAAAACGCGCTCAAAGTTGGAGTCGCTGAAATGTCCGAGGGTCCTAATCTATATGAGTATGTTTCCGATGATCCAATTGATAGGACGGACCCCTTAGGCTTAGAGAAAGACCCCGCGTGTGTCGCCAGGTGTAACAATTGGAGAAACGGGAGGGAGGCAGCTCTCTTAGCTGGTGAG
>Ga0302320_10030510_pt1 | contig 10268 bp, 8 predicted proteins | sample Bog_T0_3_FD_202130 | JGI IMG/M metagenome (GOLD analysis project Ga0302320, IMG submission 202130) | Peat permafrost microbial communities from Stordalen Mire near Abisko, Sweden - Bog_T0_3 | ecosystem: Environmental > Terrestrial > Soil > Wetlands > Peat | place: Sweden: Abisko, Stordalen Mire... | reverse complement strand
AAAAATCGAGGAAATTACCGCAAAACCGTCATCCCAAGTTCAAATCGACACCAAACAAAATCCACCCTAACCCTTTGCTACAAAAAGCCTATCAACTCCGCCTTCAGCGCTTAACCGGACGGCAGTGATAAAAAGGGCGTTCTCAATGAAGAAAGAAAAGCCGCTTGAATCCGCTCGGCGGCCGGCCTGTGGAAATGTGGACAAGGCAAGCGCCTTGACCACAGTCCCACAGGAGAACAAAAACAGAAGAAGCGGACTTTTGATGTGCTACCAAATCCGGCCAAGTTAATTAGCTATCGACAGACTTCCTGCAATCCGCGTTGACACGTGCGGTCTTTTTCAGTGCCCTCCTGACGGGGACAGCCTTTGGCAGTCTGTGGATCTCGAGCAACCCTGGGATGTCGAGCATGGGCAAACTGCTGGCGCTATCCCTCGCCTGCACTCTCGCGTCGGCTGTGTTGTTCCAGCCAGCGCTCATGGCCCCACCACGCTCCAAAGACAAATCGTCGAAGGCATGAGTTCAGCACAAAATGGGCGGGGTTGCGTCGCGGCTCAGCGGCCGGCGTATCGTCGCGGTTCTTTTTTACGTGGTGCATCATAACGCGGTGTGTCATCTTGAGATGCAGAATCGCCGCATCATGGCGCAAACACACCAAGCGCTGGGCTGACATCAGATCAGCCTGACGACAATAATCCCCTTGATCGTTTCGAGATCGAGGATGGAGCATGGCGGAAAGCCACGTGGTGTCGGCGTTGGTTAGCAAACGAGCCGAGATTGCCGGGTTTATTGCCCGAACAAAGCAGCAGTTCAGCCAATTTCGCGCCGATCTCGTTCATCTTGACGCCACGCTGCGCCTGTTTGCTCCGGAATTGGAGCCGAAGACGATTCCGGCGAAGCGAATCCGGCAAGCCGATCTTTGGTTCGAGCATGGAGAATTGCCGCGGCGCGTGCTCGACGCGCTTCGGCGGGTGGGGGAGGAGTTTGAGACGCTGGTGGAGAATGTGAAAGGTCAAAGGTCACGCGCTCACCGTGAATCTGCTTGGCGCCATTCGTGCCCGCCTCGAGGCCTTCAATGGACGAACATTCGCGGTGAACCTGTCAGTGAGGGCCCGTCATATCACGGCGGCGTCGCCAGAACGTCCTGTCTGGCCAGCGTTGTTCCAGTGCGTAGTATTCGCGCAGTTTGCCACAGTAGGATGCAAACTCACGCCGAAGCACTAGTCGGTATTGTGAGAGCCCACGCGGATCACCGCGGCGCAGCCAGTCGGCAATGGCGTAGGAGGCGAAGACGCCGGAACGCAGTGCTCTGACGATACCATCACCAGAAACCGGGTCGTAGCGCAGCCCGGCGTCACCCACGCACAACAGCGGAAGTTCCCCTGTGTTGTCAAAAAATCGCGAACCTGCCGGCCAGATCACGGGGCGGCCAAATCTGTAGCTGAGGTCAGCGACCCGCCGCACGTGCTCGGTCTCAGCGAGAAGGCGTACAAAGCCACGCCTGCATGACAATTCGAGTGGCCGCACCCGGTCGGCATCAGTCATGCAGACAACCACGCGGTCCCCGTCGGGAATCATAGCCGTGTACCACCAGCCCTCGGCAAAGGTCTCAATCATTAACCCTTCATTGCCGTCGCTGCGTGATCCGGTGCGGAAGCAGCAGCCGACTAAACGGTCAATATTTATCGGCCGCAACCGAGATTGACGGGCCACCGCCGCGGCGCGCCCTGTGGCGTCTACCACAAAATGCGTCGAATGAATCGAGCCGTCAGAAAGCGACACGTACCATTCTTCAGCTTGTTTGATGAGGGCAACCACCTTGGCTTGGAACAGGGCCGAGACGCGCGATGAAGCGGCCTTGACCAGCATTTGGTCGAAGGCGGCACGGTCGAGCCGCCACCCGACCTGATGCGTATGAAACAGAAATTCGTTGCTGACGAGGCGAGAATCGCCCCATGCTGCCATTGTGCGATACGAAGGGCAATGCCCACCGCCGATGAATTCGTTCCACACGCCGAGATGGGCAAGTATCGGATTGATATATGGCGGTACGGTCTCGCCGATGCGCGCCTCGTCTCGTCGGGATGGATCGACGAGCCCAATGCGCAGCTCGGGCGCGAATGTAGCGAGCGACAACGCCGTGGCGCATCCGGCAGGACCGGAGCCGGCGATCAGAACATCGAGATCAGCCATGCGCTTCTGCAGCCTTCAACCAATGTTACCGCTTCAACCGGCCTTTACAGCATAAAACGAGCACACGACGCCGGCGGGGTTCACGGTGTTGGGTTGGCTGCCTGAATGAGGTATGGTGCGTATTACAGAGCCAACGATGGCTGAAACCTGATCAACGCCATTCGGCCAATGAGGCACCAAATAGCCTTCATAATCGTAGATCCACTTCTCTCCGCTGACGATACCTACTCCCTGGAACCGCACATGCATCGGGTTGCCGTAGGCGCGCGAGCCCTTGAGCACGAGCGACCAGCCGGGACCTCCGATCGTGCCTTTCAGCGCCTGCATCGGCGCCTGCTCGATGATGATGGTGCCGCGGCCGAATTCAATGTCATTGAAGCTTTTGCTGATGTCAGGATCGTTGAGGAAGCTCCGGTAGGTCCAAGTCCCTTCGAAGGGATTTTCGGTCATGGCTTGCTCCTTGCGAGCTTACGAGTTCGGCTGTCGCACCACGGCGGCAATTCAGCGCTGCTGCGTCTCGATCGAGACATAGATATAGTCGTTGCCGGTTGCTGCGGTATCATAGACGGACGGCGGCAGGAATGGGTTGCGGATGATGAATCCCAGCTTTGCCCATTCGGTCACCATCTTGAGGTCACCGGCATCCGTCTGCGGCACGCCGCGCGTCCAATTGGTCCATACATAAGTGGGATCTTTTCCGCCGGTCACCCAGACCTCGGCATATTGCAATGGCCGGTGCGCAGGCCACCACATCGTGGTCCATATCTTGGTATCCTTGCGCAGCTCCGTATCATTCTCGCTGTCCGGGTAGGTGACGTTCCAGTCGGCATAAGTGATATCATTGGGATTCATGGTGCACTCGTTGAAATCAGTCTGCCACGGCAGTGCAGAATATTTGGTGATATCACCTGGCTCGAGCCCCATGTCGAAGTTGCTGTCCTGGCTGAGCGGATTCTCGACGTTGAAGGTATAGTCGGCGTCAATGCCCGTGCCGGTATTCTGCTGCGCCGCGGTTTCGCCGAAATCCGACACCGAACGGTCGGCCTTAAAACGGTAAGGTTCCCAATAGATCGCCGAATTTCGCATGATCCAGGTGGCTTCGCCGCCTGGGCAGAAAGCGCCGCCAAGGACGTTGCTCATCACGCCGCGATCGAGCTCGCGCCCAGTCTTAGGCGGCTCGGTGGGGTAGGGCAAGTAGGGGGTATAAGGTGGACTCTTGAGCCAGCCCTCGTCAATCTCGTTGATAAAGCGCCCGTCGGTCCATTGCTTGAGAATGAATAGCATATAGTCAGTGAGCCGAAGAAATTTTGACGGCGCCGTGTTGGTCAGAGGATTATCGCCGCACAGCAGCGGCATCAATGGCAAGTTGTGCAGCCGGCTGCTGACGCGGTCCTCGATTTTGAACTCATTCTCCTCACCGGGCAGGCGCAGCAAACTGAACAGGTATAGCCTGAGGGGCCCATAAGGGTCCTGCAATACTTCGCCAGCCTTCGCAGTCTGGCTCATTGGCGCGAAGCGCGCGAGATTGGCGTACTCGATTTTCCGCGAAACCTGCGGCGCGGTGTCACTCTGATGCTCTGCGATCTCACGTGCCCGCCGGCTGCCGGGCACCACAGACAGTTTGCTGGGATCGAAGAGGCCGCGCTGCTCTTGGTCGTGAGGGAAGTTCGACTGCGCAAGGATGTCACACAGGAAGCGGAACTGGTCCGGGCGATAAAGGATCGGCCAGATATCACGGTAGAAGAGCGGCCGGAAGTCAGTGTTCCATGTGAGCCGGCCACCATCGCGCCATTGACGCAGCTGGGCTTCGTTGCGAAAATCGATGCATTCTGGATTATCGAAGCTGCCGAGCCGTCCGTAAAGGCTGGTATCGGTGGCAAAGTTGCGCACAAACAGATCGTGCATGGCTTCGTCCATCGTCACCATATCCAGCACCTGAGGCACATAGCGCGGGTAGCCGACAATCACCCACGCGGGATAATCGACATCGATATACCGAGTCCTGTTCACTTCAGCTGAATACATGATAAGCCGCGCCATCACGGGTCCGTCTGACGTATCATCATACCAGCCGTCGTTGTTCGCATAATCCTCAGTATGCGGCTCGCCTGGCCCGGTCTTCTCTGAGCCGGAGCAGCCATGGCCGCCGAGCACGATCAGGCGGCTCATGTTGTCGAGCATCATTTCGCCTAGCGTATCGATCGAGTTCGGTGAAAGCGGCGGCGGAAAAGTCGTCGCGTAGCTGCCTTCGCCGCTACGGTCGAACGAGGCATGGCGCTTGCTGCCATCGACCGTGCGCGGGCCGGGGTCGATGATCAACCGGCTGCGCTGAGTAACGCTGGCGTTGCGGCGGGGATGATCTGGCGGATAACCATGCTCGCCCAGTGTGGTGTCGAACTGGTACCAGCATGCTTTCTTGTTGGCGAGGTAGACCCGCCAGCGAATATCCGTCAGCGTGCCGTGGTTGCCGCCGCCTTCAACCTCATCGCCAATCTTGAGCGGCCGTCCTTCGGGAGATACTTCGTCGTAGACAAACACCTGGAAGCGCGCTGCCTGACGCTTAATACGGCCTTGCGCGTCGCGGAAGGTGGTGACAAGCATGGGTGTTACACCGTCCGATCCGAAACGCTGATTGCCATTGCCATCGCATTCCAACGGAAGGCCTGCCGGTGTTTCGGGGGCAAGGTAAAATTCAGTGTCGCTGTTGCCGAGACGCGCGATACCAATGCCCGGATGGATCTTGTAGGTCGCCATGTTTCCCCCTCCGTCGAGCTTTTAGCTTCAGTCGAGCAGGTTGAGAGAAACGCCCTCAAGCCGCAGCAGGTCATGCTCCTCGCGGTAGTCAACGCCGATCACCAGCAGTGTGATTTGCAGTTCATCCCCGCTCTCCAACATCCGGCGGGCGGCGGCGGTCACGTCGAGGCGATGGTTGCGCGGCGTGTTGTGGTGACGCGGGCGCTGGTCGAACGGCCGCGACCGCGGCGGCGGCAACTCGCAATGGCCGGGACCGCCGTAACACTCGCCATGGCCAAAGATAGCCAGATAGCCAGCGTAATGCGGGTTGCCGCGCACTGGTGTCGACGCATCGGCGCCCGGCTGGTTCAGAAAGGCCCGCACGAAGCACGAGCGCAGTAACTGCGGCACCCAGTGCATGCGAATTTCGGCCGTTTTGAAGCCGGGAGCCCTTGGATCGATCTTGAGTGGTGCCGAGACAAATCGCCCAATCGGCGCCTCAATCCCGACCGGCATGAAAAATGAGCAGCGGACATATTCGTAACCGAACCGGGAAATGTCCAGCGTGTCCCGGATCGTGTAGCTCCATGGCGACAGCACGGAATCGAGGTCGTAAGGCAGTCCAGTCGGGTTTCGCGTCTGCCACTCCGACCAAAGCCGGTCGACATTTACATGGATTGGCCAGAACACCGGATCATAGGACGCGGTCAGATTGGAGAACATATCGCCGACTGTGGGCTGCGAATAGAGGTCGCTCCTTGAGTGAAACTTGCGATCCTTCACCGTGGCGGCGAAGTTGCGCCGCTCGGCCAGCGCCTGCCCGGGAGGGGCCGCAGGATTTACTGGCGCCGGCCGGTCGCAAGCATAGGCAGGCAGGAACGATTTCGGCGGAACGAATTCCGGATTTTGCCCGCCGGTCCAGATGTGCATCGTGTTATGCGGATTTTGATCAAGGAATCCGAATGATGCATTGTAGACGTTGCCGCCGCCGAAATCCCGGAAGTTGTTGAGGCTCAAAATTTGGTCGATGTCCTCGGCAGTTGGATAATGATAGTGGATGCGTTCGTTAATGGTCTTCCCGCCCTCATATTCGGCCGGGTAGCGCAACGGATACCACAGCGCATTCGACTTCAACAAAGCATCGATCATCCTCTGACGATTCTCATTGCGCGGGTCGGGCGTGAAGTCCGTGTAGCCAATCGTGTTGATCACGTAGCAGAAGAATTTGTGCTGCGAGACGAAGTACTTGCGCGGTTCGGCCAGTCTGCGGAACGCCTCAGCTTGCGCCGGCGTCGGCCGCGGGCGCAAGGCCTCAATCATGTCCTCAACTTCCTTCGCACGCAGAAACGCTTGGCATGCCTCAGGGATAATGCAGCCATTCTCAGGCTCATCCGGACAGTATTTCGGCATGGTCCAGTCCCAATAAGGGACCGTGATGTCTTTGGCGAAGTCTTGCAGGTTCTGCTCGAACTCGTAGAGATAGGCCCGATGCCACGGCAGGAACCGCTCCCATCCGTGCTGGCAATGGTTCTGGTGGATCAGCGCCTGGTTGTTGTAGCTGCGCCGGTCGTCTTCGTATTTATTGAGGTCATAGATCTGCCGGAACGCATCGCGCAGCGCATCTACCTCAGGCTCGCCGAGACAGTCGAGATTGGCGCGCTGCCTCGGCTCGCCTTCACGATATGCATAGCGCCGTGCATCCGCGTTGGCGGCCGGGAATTCAAGTTCAGTCACCTTGCCCCGCACCAATTCGCGGACGGTGAAGTCGAGCGGAGTATGCCCGCCTTCGTCAGCCGGGCAGCCATCGTCGATCCATTCGGCGATGAAGGCGATATCTTCCTCCGCCACGCGGCTTCCGTCCCACATGAATGGCGGAAAGCGGTTGCCGTCAAAGGGGGGTGCACCGCGCAATGCATGGATCAGACCGGAGCCTGTGCTGCGGCTTTCCCCGTGGCCGCAACAGGATGCCTGTGCGGCCGGCGCGATCAACCGCACACCAAAGACTTTCGCTTCCACAAGCGCGTCGAGCGGCAAATCCCAGAAGCGGCCTAGTCCGCCGTAATTCGACGCGCTGTTGCCAGCGGCCGCCTCAAGAATGGCCTTCACGCGGGCATAGCGGCTCTCATGCCGTCCTTCCGCAGACATATTTGCCATGACTGTAGCCTCCAGACCGGTATCGCAAGGCAGCCACGGGCGTTAAGGAGACCGCCAGTTGCCGCACGATCCCCGTCCGCTCGTAGTTATTGTCACTGGGCCTTCTGCGAGAACAGCCAGGAAAAATCGGCGGTCAGTTGGCCGGATGTTTTTGGGGCGGTTTTCGAGATGTGGATACCGGCCGAGGAATGGCAGCCCATGCAGCTCTCCGTGCCAAAGACGGGTGTGCCGTCGGCAACCGGCGTGCCGGGCGGAGGCGGGTTCTTGGGGTCCGGCGGACATGTAACGTTGTTCGGCACTTCCTCTTGCTGGCAGGCCGGCTGAACACCCGTCTGGAAGTAGGTCTCCATGGTGATGTTGGTCAGATAGACTGGAGTCGGATTGCCGCCCGGCTTGTTGGTGATCGCACCCGGCAGACCGGCGGTCCATGGCGTTGGCGCGGCGGCCGGATCGGTCGGCCATTGCGTGTCGATCAGTTGGTAGTATTGCAACGGCGAGCCGATTTTTGCGAGTACCGACTCGGCTTCGACGTTGAGGTCCCGCTTGTCATTGGGAATTGGGATTGCTCGGACGGCCTGCGTTTTCGGGCTTGGGATCCAGTTGCCATTTTTTTTGGAAGGCTCCTGGTTCGGCACGCAGGTCGGGCAGCCGGGGTCGAAGAAGGAGGGCTTTAATTTGGAGTGAGCCACGGGATCCACATCGAGATTGTCAACCTGCTCGAAAGTCGACCAGATCCACTGAGGCGAACTTTTGCTCTTGTGGGCGATGTGCATTCCGACGAGCCCGACCCGAACGTTCTTGTCGACCTGTTGGCCGTTCACCGCCGTGGCGACGACTGCTGGCATGGTGAGATAACGGGCCGGATCGTCGCCCGCCTCGAGGATTTTCCAAGCGAGCTTGAGCTCGAAAGCGCCACTTGCATCCTGGGTGTCGACGCCGGATGGCAGATCGAGCGTCTTGTGTGTTTTCGAGAAGTCGATCTGACCGTCAATGCTGTAGAGTTTGTTTTCGCAAATGTACCTCACCTCGTTCGGGTCCATCAAGATTTCGTAATAGACGAAATTGCCATTTTGGTCGACCAGCGGACCGGTGAACGCCTGCTTGATATCGTCCAATGGCTTAATCGGGCTTAGTTCACCAACCGCGGAAATATTGCCAAGCAGGAGGGTTTTCCGCTTGTCGAAGTCGGCGGTAAGCTTGAACGGCTTCAAGCCGGGAGCGAGGGGAACTGCTGTATTTCGCGTCAGAGAAAGGGCGAGTTCGGCGGTTGGCTTGCCGCAAATTGGCGGCGCCGCGCCGCCAGGCAGGAAGATGTCGGTGCTATTCGTCCACAACGTCCAGGCGGGCGGCGCCCCGGAACTATCTTTGACGTCGGCAAGTCTGTGGCCTTGATCGTTCGTCGGCCAGTTGAGCGACAGGAAGGCCTGCCACGACCACAGGTCGAATAGGCGCTGGACTTTCGCGAATTCACTTTTCTTTTCGAGATCCTTCTGCATCGCCGTATCGACATCGCCCGGCAATTGCCCGGGCGTCAGGTTCGGTGCGATATTCGGGAAGTTGGCAAGATATGCTGGCCGACTTTGGGCCGCCGCTGGCTGCGCCGCCGCGATAGCGACAGTCGCCACCGCCGCGGCCAAGATGTGCTTTGACGATCGAAGGGACAACATCTGAATTCCTCCCTAGCCGAAGAGAGCGGCTGGGGCCGCGTCATTTGCGCAGCTTCTGGGCCAGCTGCCCAATGAAAGCCAAAAGTTAACCGTATTTTTACATCATTTCAATCACCACTGACGCTGGAGGTCAAACGTTTTATTGCCGAAACCCATCGCCTGTAAGATCAACCCTGGCAGAAGTGCCGAAGGTTGATCATCGGTCGAGTCGCCCGAGGGAACTTCCCCCTCGGGCTCTCCCAGAACCGTACGTGAGACTCTCGCCTCATACGGCTCTTCATGTCCCCTGCAAATTACCAAGTTTGCGTAGACCTTCAGTTCCTCCCATTTCTGGTTGACCAAAGATCTATTTTGGACATGTCAGCCCCTTCGCTCCATTTCCATTACAGAAACTTCATCACTACTTCGAGCTGATCCGCCCCTGTGCTCCGCTTCGGTACTCTCGCCTCGTGGGGTCACCAATTGGGCTTCTCCCTTATCATCAGAACGACAGGTTCTCATGTTCCGCGTTAAAGCCTGTATTGAGTTCATGCCCCCTCTATGCCGACTGCCGCTTTGCCTGTTATGCCAGTTCACATCAAAGCTTATCCCATGCTACCTATAGAAGCTTGGTTTTGACAGTATCAATGCCCTTTTTCGACACCTCATCAGGGGTTCATTTGCATTCATCTCCTCAATACGCACCTGACAGTTCTTAGACTGCCTTTTCCCTCATCGCTCACGACAAATGCTCTTAACAAATGCCGCATGGGGTGGTTTGATCCCAGCTACTGGAAGCCGAAACCGAGAGACCTACTCTCATCTTTAACGCAGCATGAAAGGCTTACGCCTTCCTTCATGACACACTATAGGCCAAGGCTTTGAAGGCGTAGTGCAACTGGCTGAGGCGTTCGAACCGAAGCAGCAAGCGGCGAAATTTATCTTCCCAGCCAAACACCCGCTCTATGGTATTGAACCGCTCTTTAAAAATGGCAGAGTTGAAGAGTGGTTTGCGGCCACGTTTAGAGCCCCTTCGACCGCGAGGGTTCGCGTTGATATTGGCAACCATCCTGCGATTGAAAATGGCTTTCCGGTTCCTCCGGCAATCGTAGACGCCATCCAAACTGACGATCGTTCCTTGAAGGTCAAGGCCGACGGCAAGGGCGATGCGTGACACCAGCGGCAGGGCTTCTCGCAAGAGCGGCGATTCATTGCGATTGCCGGGCGCCGAAACATACGGTGCAATCACATTGCAATTCGAGAGCGGCAAAAACTCTGGGGTGATGGGGAATAGCAAATGTTAACCAAGACCGTTTCATGAAAATCGCCGACTTGAGGGAGGCGGCGATGGAATGGACGGTGACGATCGAGGGACCCGACGAATTTGGCGAAATCCAGCGGGCGCAAGTGCAGATCGAGAAAGGGTTTGAAAGGCTCGCGTCTGGCGAAATTGGTCTGTCGATCGACGACGGCAAGAGGATCATGTCCGCGCTCCAGGAGTTCGTCGTGAAGGAAGAGCTCGCGACCTATGCTCTGGCGCGGCG
>Ga0302320_10030505_pt1 | contig 10269 bp, 7 predicted proteins | sample Bog_T0_3_FD_202130 | JGI IMG/M metagenome (GOLD analysis project Ga0302320, IMG submission 202130) | Peat permafrost microbial communities from Stordalen Mire near Abisko, Sweden - Bog_T0_3 | ecosystem: Environmental > Terrestrial > Soil > Wetlands > Peat | place: Sweden: Abisko, Stordalen Mire... | reverse complement strand
ACGCCTCAGGGTGTGGCTCGGCCAAAGTTCCGCCGGTTTCCCGGAAGAGCGGGGAGTGGATGACGCCGAGCTTGTGGGCGACGAATGTGGCCGTGGTGGCGAGGACGCCGAGGCCGTATTGAACGCTGCGCCGGAAGTTGATGGAGGAGGCTTCCTTGAAGTAACGGGTGGGGCAGGAGATTTCGCCGATGGGAAAGCCGAAGAGGATGGTCTGGGCGATCATCTGGTTGTCGAAGACAAAGTCGTCGGAATTTTCAAGCAGGGGAAGGGTTTCAAGAAGGCGGCGGGAGAAGGCGCGGAAGCCGGTGTGGTATTCAGACAGCTTTACGCCGAGAAACAGGTTTTGGAACGCGGTGAGGAAGCGGTTGGAGATGTACTTATAAAAGGGCATGCCGCCTTTGAGTGCGCCGGCCCCGAGAATACGCGAGCCGAGGGCCATGTCGTAGACGCCGCTGGCGACCATGCCGGCGATGGCGGCGACGAGAGCGGGGGTGTACTGGTAGTCGGGATGGACCATGACGACGATGTCGGCGCCGGCGTCGAGGGCTTCGCGATAGCAGGTTTGCTGATTGCGTCCGTAGCCATAGTTGGCGTCGTGGAGGAAGGTGCGGACGCCGAGCGAGCGGGAAAGGGCGGCGGTGCGGTCGTTGCTGGAGTCGTCGACAAGGATGCGGATGTCGACAACATCGGGAAGGCCGCGGACGGTCTGCTCGAGGGTTTTTTCGGCGTTGAAGGCGGGCATGACAACCGCGATCCGCTTTCCGTCGATCATGTCGTGCTCTCCTGATTTGCCGGTAGGTCCATCGAGTTAGACGCAAGATTGCCGGTTGGCGAGGTGCGCGATGCAATTTTCAGATATTGTCAGCATCAACGTCCGGCGTCGCGATCCGGGGGGAGGTGATCGCGGCTGGTCGGGATTTCTGGCAAGCCATGAAGTTTTGAATCTATTCCGATTGAAACACATCACGGCGAACTAGAGCGGAGAATCGGATGGTATGATGGGGCGGTTTGAAGAAGTCCAGAAGGAATCCGCCGTGCTGAAAAGCTTTTCATTGCCGCTCCTCTTGCTGGTGACACCATTGCTTGTAATTGCCCAAAACGCGAGCGTCCGCTTCGACGCCGGGACCAAGGTCTTCCGGCTGGATGGCGGCGACACAACCTATGTGTTTGGCGTAAATGAACGGGGGGAGTTGCAACAGCTCTACTGGGGTGCGCGGCTGGGCGCGAGTGATCGCTTCCCACAGGCCGCGGCGCAGCCGGGGTGGGCTTCGTTCGATTCGTCGTACAACAACACACCGCAGGAGTACGGTGGCTGGGGCGCGGGGCTGTTCAACGAGCCCGCGCTGAAGGTGACTTTTGCCGACGGAACCCGCGACCTGGTGCTGCACTACGAGAGCCACGCGGAGACGGTCAATGGATTCGACGTGGTGCTGAAAGATATTTCGCGGCCGATTTTTGTGACGCTGCATTACGCGATGGACCCGGCGAGCGGGGTCCTTGCTCGGAGTGCAACGATCGAGAACCGGGGTGCGGATGCAGTGACGGTGGAGCAGGCGGCCGCAGCGGCATGGGCTCTGCCGGCCGGGCACTACACTCTGAATTACTTGACCGGGCGCTGGGCCGGAGAATGGTCGCTGACGCAGGAGGCGGTGCATCCGGGCGCGCGGGTGATCGAGAGCCGGAGGGGATCGACGGGGCACCAGGCGAATCCGTGGTTTGCGATCCAGAGCGGCGTGGCGGACGAGGAGCATGGCGACGTGTGGTTCGGGGCGCTCGGGTGGAGCGGGAGCTGGCGCATCACTGTGGAGCAGGACCAGTTGGACGCGGTGCGGGTGACGGGCGGGTTCAATCCGTTCGACTTTGGGTACGTGTTGAAGGGTGGCGAAAAGCTGGAGACGCCGGTGTTTTACGGCGGATATGCGGCGGATGGGCTGGGCGGCGCTTCAAGGCTGCTGCACGGCTATGAGTTGGCGCATATTCTGCCGCGGACACAGGCTACGGCGGGGCAGGCGACGCCGAAGCCGAGGCCGGTGATTTACAACTCGTGGGAGGCGACCGAATTTCGCGTCAACGAGGCCGGGCAGATTGCGTTGGCGGAGAAGGCCGCGGCGCTGGGCATTGACCGGTTCGTGATGGACGACGGCTGGTTTGGACAGCGCAAGGACGACCATGCGGGCCTGGGCGACTGGTACGTGAACAAGGAGAAGTTTCCCAACGGGCTCAAGCCTCTGATCGACAAGGTTCATGCCCTGGGGATGAGCTTTGGGTTATGGGTGGAGCCGGAGATGGTGAATCCGGATTCGGATTTGTACCGCGCGCATCCGGACTGGGTATTGCATTTTGCGGGCAGGCCGGAGAGCGAGCAGCGGAATCAGTTAGTGCTGAACCTGGCGCGGCCAGACGTGCGCGCGTATGTGTTTGGGTTCCTGGACAAGATTCTGACCGAGAACGATATTGCCTTTCTGAAATGGGATTACAACCGCAACTGGACCGAACCGGGCTGGGATCAGTTGCCGGCGGCGGAGCAGAAGCGGGTGTATGTGGAGTTCACGCAGAATCTGTACGGAATCCTGGCGGAACTGCGGCAGAAGCATCCGAATGTGGAGATCGAGAGCTGCTCGGGCGGCGGCGGGCGCGTGGACCTGGGGATTCTGCGCTACACGGACGAGGTGTGGCCTTCCGACAACACCGATCCATTCGATCGGCTGACGATTCAGGATGGGTTCACGTATGCGTACACGCCACAGGCGATGATGGCGTGGGTGACCGACTCGCCGCACTGGCTGAACAAGCGGACCACGTCGCTGAGCTACCGCATGTTGAGCTCGATGCAGGGGTCGCTGGGGATTGGCGCCAATATCGACAAATGGACGCCGGAGGATACGGCGCTGGCCAAGCGGCTGATTGCGGCCTACCACGCGGTGCAGCCGACGATTACGCAGGGCGCGCTGTACCGGCTGATTTCGCCACGGGACGGGAGCGAGTTTTCTGCTACGCAGACGGTGCGGGCGGACAAGGGGCAGGCTGTGGTATTTGCGTTCATCCACTCGACGCAGAAGGGGCGCGTGTTTCCGACGCTCAAGCTGAAGGGGCTGGACCCGGTGGCGGAGTATGCGCTGACGCCGATCGAGGGCAAGGTGCGGCCAGAGACACCGGCGGTGGCCAGCGGGGCCTGGTGGATGAACCATGGGCTGGATTTCGACGAGGGGTTCCGCGGGGATTTTCAGGGAGCGGCGGTGCGGCTGGACCGGAAGTAGCTCTGAGCAACTCGACCTGTTGCCGCGTCTGTTGATATATGGCATGATACATATCAACGGAGGCGGCGATGGCGGAGACTGCAAAAGCGCGAGTTTTTATGAGCGGGCGGAGCCAGGCGGTCCGCATTCCGGCCGAGTACCGCTTCACGGCGAATGAGGTTTATATCCGGCGAGATGCGCAGACGGGCGACGTGATCCTTTCGCAGGCGCCGGGTAGCTGGGACGAGGTGTTTGCGGCCCTGGACAAGGCGGGATTTCCCGAGGACTTTCTGGACGATCGCGGCCAGGGGCCGGTGCAAGAGCGCGAAGAGCTATGAGCCGGCTGTATCTGCTGGATACAAACACAGTGAGCTATATTGCGAAGGGCAAGTCACCGGCGGCGCGGGCGCGTCTGGCGTCGCTGGGCCCGGATGAGACGGCCTGCATCTCGATTATCACGGAGTTCGAGCTGGAGTTTGGGCTGGCAAAGAACCCGAAGGCAGCGCAACTGAGGGACTCGCTGCGCTGGTTGTTGGCGCGGATGAGGGTGCTGCCGCTGGGGTCGCCGGAAGCGCGGACGTATGGGCAGCTTCGGGTGAGACAGCAGGCTGTCGGACGGCCGCTGGAGAGCATGGACATGCTGATCGCGGCTCATGCGCTCGCGGTGGGGGCGGTGCTGGTGACGCGGGACGGAGCGTTCAGCTCTGTGGCAGGGCTCGTAACGGAGAATTGGGCGACGGACTTGGTGAAGTAGACCCGAACCCGGCAAGTGCTATCATCCTGCAGGCGGCGGAGTGCTCCAAGCCGGGCACGGGTTGAGCCTTTGGCTCGATTCCAAGCTCTCTCTGGGGATACCCCAGGGGAACGTGAAGAACTCCACGATTCGTCGCGTGACCGTCGCTGCGCTCTGGGCGCAGATCAGGTCACGCAGGGTGAGACTCGTTGGAGCATTCCGCTGTTTCTTCGCGATGCTGAATCCTTCCTTTTATTCTGCGCTGGCGCGGTCGATTCTCGCGGGAGAAGCGGGGGCGGACGTGGTTGCGGCGCGGATGCGCGAGACGCTGGGAGCGAGCTGGCGATGGATCCGTTCACTCGCGGAGCGCTATGAAGAGGCGTTTGGCGGACGGATTCGGCCGAGGCGCAAGGATGTCGCCGCCTTCCTGCGAGCGGACGACGGACTGCGGTACGCGGAGCGCAAGTACAAGGACAAGTTGCGGATTGCGCGATGGGTTGGAGAGCCTGCGCGGATGCTACCTGCGGAGGCGGCGCGGGAGTGGCCGGTTCCGAAGATCGAGACGGCGGGGGAGTTGGCGGCCTGGCTTGGCGTGAGCACCGGCGAACTGGAGTGGTTTGCGGATTTGAAGCGGCTGAATGCGCAGGCGCGGGACGTTGGCGATCCGGGCAGCTTTGCGAGTCCCGTTCAGCACTATCGTTACAGAGTTCTGGCGAAGAAGAGCGGTAACGTTCGGCTGATCGAGGCGCCCAAGGCGCGGCTCAAGGAGTTACTGGGAGTTATCCTGCGCGAGTTACTGGAGAAGATTCCGAGTCATGCGGCGGCGCATGGGTTTCTCAAGGGCAGATCGATCAAGACCTTTGCCGCTCCGCATGCGGGAAAGCGCGTGGTTCTGCGGATGGATTTGCGGGACTTTTTCCCGTCGATCTCGGGGGCGCGGGTGCAGGCGTTCTTTCGGACGGCAGGTTACCCGGACGCCGTGGCCGATCTGCTGGGCGGAATCTGCACCAATGCCGCGCCGCGCGGGATGTGGCGGAAACTCGGCAAGGGCCTGGCCCCCCCGGCTATAGCCGAGGCACAGGCGCTCTATGCGGGCCGGCATCTGCCGCAGGGCGCGCCGACTTCGCCGGCGCTGGCGAATCTCTGCGCGTGGCGTGTGGATTGCCGGTTGAGCGGATTGGCGGAGGCGGCTGGTGCAAACTACACGCGCTATGCCGACGATCTGGCGTTTTCCGGCGACAGGGATTTCGAGCGGTGTGCGGAGCGATTCGCCGCACGGGCGGCGGCGATTCTGATGGAGGAGGGGTTTGCGGTTCACCATCGCAAGACGCGGGTGATGCGGCAGGGAGTGCGGCAGTATCTTGCGGGGCTGGTGACCAACGAACACATCAATGTGGTGCGCGCGGACTTCGATACGTTGAAGGCGATTCTGACGAATTGCGTGCGGCATGGGGCGGAGAGCCAGAACCGCGACGGGCGTGCGGCGTTCCGGCAGCATCTGGATGGGCGAGTGGGGTTTGTGGAAATGGTGAACCCGGCGAAGGGGGCGCGGCTGCGAAGCATCTTCGAGCGGGTTCAGTGGTGATAGACACCCATCGGCTGCTTCGAGAAAAAGCATCCACTGATCCTTCGACTCGCTACGCTCGCTCGGGATGACAGTCAGTTGATTCGGTATCAATTGAGCGGGCCTCCAGCTAGAAGCTAAAAGCTAATAGCTGGAGGCTGCCTTGCTTTACCGGGTCTTTGCGACTTCTTCGACGGTGACGGGGTCGAGGAAGGGCATGGAGGCGCGGAGTTTCTTGCCGATGACTTCGATGGGGTGTTTGGCTTCCTTCTTGCGGAAGGCTTCGAACTTCTTGCGGCCGGAGTTCTGGTCCTTGAGGAAGGTCTTGGCGAATTTGCCGTTCTGGATTTCGGTGAGGATGGCCTTCATGGCCAGGCGGCTCTCGGCGTTGATGACGCGCGGGCCGCTGACGTAGTCGCCCCACTCGGCGGTGTCGGAGATGGAGTAGCGCATGTAGGCGAGGCCGCCGCGATAGATGAGATCGACGATCAGCTTGAGCTCATGGAGGCACTCGAAGTAGGCGCTCTCGGGCTGATAGCCGGCCTCGACGAGGGTTTCGAAGCCCGCCTTGACGAGGGCGCTGACGCCGCCGCAGAGCACGGCCTGCTCGCCGAAGAGGTCGGTTTCGGTCTCCTCTTTGAACGTGGTTTCGAGGACCCCGGCGCGAGTTCCGCCGATGCCCTTGAGGTAGCTGAGGGTAAGCGCGTGGGCGTTGCCGGTGGCGTCCTGATGGATGGCGATGAGGCAGGGAACGCCGCCGCCCTCGGTGAAGACTTCGCGGACGCGATGGCCGGGCGCCTTGGGCGCGGCCATGCCTACGTCGATGCCCTTGGCGGGAATGATCGTCTTGAAGTGGATGTTGAAGCCGTGGGCGAAGAGCAGCAACTTGCCGGCAGTGAGGTTGGGGCCGATTTCTTCAGCGTAGAGCTTGGCGGCGGTCTGATCGGGGACCAGGACCATGATGACATCGGCCCATTTGGTGGCCTTGGCGGGGGTGGTTACCTGCAGGCCGGCCTTCTTGGCCTTGGCTCTGGATTTCGAGGCGGTCTGGAGGCCGACCATCACTTCGACTCCGGAGTCCTTGAGGTTGAGGGCATGGGCATGTCCCTGAGAGCCGTAGCCGATGATGGCTACCTTCTTGGCCTGGATGAGGGCAAGGTCGGCGTCGTGATCGTAATAAGTCTTTGCCATTGTTTTTCTTCTTTTTCCTTTGCGGGTTGGTGCTCTTTAAAGTGTACGAGTTGTGTTCGGGGTTTCCCACCCTTGCGCCAGAAATAAGCAGCAAGGATGGGGCACGCGGCCTTAGCGGCGCAACCGGCGTGGCTCAAGGCGATGTGCTATTCCGGCTCGCTGGGAATGGTCTCTTCGGCGATCTCCGCGGGCTCGGCGACTGGTTCCGCGGCTTCGTCGTGTCCGGCGCCCATGGCTTTCAGGACGCTGGAGACATGGCGTCCGCGGCGCATAGTCATTTTACCGCTTCGGCAGATTTCGAGGATGCGGTCCTCGTCTTCGCGCAGCACTTCGATGAGGCCTTCGATCTTGCTTTCGACGCCGGTCATCTCGATCATGAGCGACTCCGAGGTGAGATCGACGATGCGGGCGCGGAAGACTTCGACGAGGTCGAAGATCTGGGAGCGGTTGGCCGGAGTGGCGGCGACCTTGATGAGCGCCAGCTCGCGCGTGACGGCCGGGTCCTTGGCGATGTCGTCCACATCGACCACGTTTTCCAGCTTGAAGAGGCTGGCGCGGATGCGGTGACCGGCTTCGGCGGAGGCGTCGCAGACCAGCGTGAGGCGCGAGAGGCCGACGCGCTCGCTGCGGCCGACGGTCAGCGAGTTGATGTTGATGTTGAGGCGGCGGAACAGCGATGCCACGCGGGTGAGCACGCCGGGAATGTCTTCAACGTAAGCGACGAATGTGTGCAACATGGTAGCTTCTAGCCTCTAGCTTCTAGCTCCTAGCTTGCAGCTCGCAACTTTCAGCTTCCGCGGGCCGCCAAGAGTTCTGGGCGGCACCGGACAAGCTGAAAGCTGGAAGCTGACAGCCAAGAGCTGTCTTAGTTGTCTTCCGCGCGCTCTTCCAGCGGGTTTTTGCCGGGGCGGCGGATCATTTCATGCAGGGCGCTGCCGGCGGGGATCATGGGGTAGACGGACTCTTCCTTTTCGACCATGAAGTTGAGCAGGAAGGTGCCGGGCGCGGTGCGGGCCTGGGCAACGGCATCGACGACTTCAGAGCGCGCGTGGACGGCGCGGCCGGCGATGCCGTGCGCGTCGGCGAGCTTGACGAAGTCGGGGCTGACCAGCGGGGTGCATTCGTAGTTCTTGTCGTAGAAGAACTCCTGCCACTGGCGCACCATGCCGAGAAAGCCGTTGTTGATGATGGCGATGTTGATCTTGATCTTATCCTGCACGATGGTGGAGAGCTCGGAGGCGGTCATCTGGAAGCCGCCGTCGCCGGCGATGACCCAGACCTCTTTTTCCGGGCAGGCGAACTTTGCGCCGATGGCCGCCGGCAGCGCGAAGCCCATGGTGCCCAGGCCGCCGGAGGTGATGAGCGAGCGCGGTGTCTCGTGGTGGAAGTATTGCGCCTCCCACATTTGATGTTGGCCCACGTCGGTGACCACGATGGCGTTGCCGCCGGTAATGCGCCAGATGTCGTGAATGACATGCGCGGCGTAGAGGTGGCCGGAGTCGGGCAGGTTCTTGATGTCGCGCACAGCGGATGCGCCCTTGCTGGCTTCGATGGTCTTGAGCCACGCGGAGCCGTCGCGGCCGCCCTGGCCGCGGCTGCCGATGCGCGGCAGCAACTCTTCCAGCACCGCGCGCAGATCGCCGACCAGAGCCACATCGACCTTGATGTTCTTGTCGATCTCGGCGGGATCGACTTCGATGTGAATCTTCTTCGCCTTGAGGGCATAGGTGGAGGTGGAACCGGTGACGCGATCGTCGAACCTCATGCCGCAGGCGATGAGCAGGTCGGCTTCCTGAATGGCGTGGTTGACCCAGGCCTCGCCGTGCATGCCCATCATGCCGAGGTTGAGCGGGTGCGAGGCAGGGAAGCTGCCAAGGCCGAGCAGGGTGAGGGCGACGGGGATTTGCGCGCGCTCGGCGAGGGTGCGGATTTGTTCCATTGCGCCGGACTCGGAGACGCCGTGGCCGGCGAGGATGACGGGGCGCTTGGCGTTGCGGATGAGCTCGGCTGCCTGGGCAAGGCCGGACTCTTCCACGGTGAGCATGGGGTGGGGGCGATAGGGGCGCGGCTTGGCGGCGGCGAAGTCGAAGACGGCCGTGGCCTGCTGCGCGTCCTTGGTGATGTCGACGAGCACCGGGCCGGGGCGGCCTGACTGCGCGATCTGGAAGGCGTGGCGGATGGCCTTGGCGATGTCTTCCGGGCGATTGATGAGGAAGTTGTGCTTGGTCACCGGCAGCGTGATGCCGGTGATGTCCACTTCCTGAAAGGCGTCGGTGCCGAGGATCTTGGACGAGACATTGCCGGTGATGCAGACCATGGGAATGGAATCGAGCATGGCGGTGGCGATGCCGGTGACGAGGTTGGTCGCGCCGGGGCCGCTGGTGGCGATGGCCACGCCCACCTTGCCCGAGGCGCGCGCGTAGCCGTCGGCCATGTGCGATGCGCCCTGCTCGTGGCGGACCAGGACGTGGTGGATGGGAAACTTGCGCAGCGCGTCGTAGACCGGCAGGATTGCTCCGCCGGGGTAGCCGAAGACAGTGTCTACGCCCTCGCCCACCAGCGTGGCCCACACGATCTCGGCGCCGGTGAGGCGGGTGGGTGTGGTGAGGTGAGCGTTGGCGGCTTGTGCGGTTGCGTCGGTTGCGTTGGTTCCCATGGATGACTCCTTTTGAGCTGTCAGCCTTCAGCTTTCAGCTATCAGCTTGTTTCTTGACGATCCCAGGTTGCCTGTACTGCGCCTCGTTGAAAGCCCTTTGCTGAAAGCTGAGAGCTGACAGCTCGTGGCTGCACTTACGTGGTTGCACCTTCGGATGCGCTGGTCACGCGGTCAACGTATTTACGGAAGACTCCCTTGGGCCAGCGAAGTGCGGGAGGCGCAAAGTTGGCGAGGCGCGCCGCGATTTCTTCGTCGCTGACCTCGAGAGTGAGCTTGCGATTGGGAATGTCGAAGTGAATCATGTCACCTTCGCGCACGGCGGCGATGGGGCCGCCGACAAAGGCTTCCGGAGCGACGTGGCCGGCGGTGAAGCCGCGGGTTGCGCCGGAAAAGCGGCCGTCGGTGAGCAGGGCCACGGTGGGGCTGAGCTCGGGGTTGCCGCTGACGGCCGCGGTGACTTGCAGCATCTCGCGCATGCCGGGACCGCCCTTGGGGCCTTCGTAACGGATGACGAGAACGTCGTTGGGCTTGATGTGGCCGGTCTGTACGGCGGCAAAGCAGTCTTCCTCGCACTCGAAGACGCGGGCCGGGCCGCGATGCTCGTAGCGGTTGGCGGCGGCGATCTTCATCACGCAGCCCTCGGGCGCGAGGTTGCCCTTGAGAATGACCAGGCCGCCGGTGGGCTTGATGGGATTCTCGAACGTATGAATGACCACCTGGCCGGGCGTCTCCTCGGCGAGTGCGGCTTCTTCGGCGAGGGTGCGTCCGCTGATGGTGAGCGTGGAGCCGTCGGCATGGCCGGCTTCAATGAGGCGTTTGGCGAGAAGGCGCGAGCCGCCGGCGGCCTGGTAGTCGGACGCGACGTATTTGCCGGCGGGGGTGAGGTCGC
>Ga0302320_10030504_pt1 | contig 10269 bp, 9 predicted proteins | sample Bog_T0_3_FD_202130 | JGI IMG/M metagenome (GOLD analysis project Ga0302320, IMG submission 202130) | Peat permafrost microbial communities from Stordalen Mire near Abisko, Sweden - Bog_T0_3 | ecosystem: Environmental > Terrestrial > Soil > Wetlands > Peat | place: Sweden: Abisko, Stordalen Mire... | reverse complement strand
CCCGAGAAGGTCAACAGCGAACCGCACTCCGCCTGGATGGTGAAAATCAACCTCACCGATCCCGCCGAAATCGCCAACCTGCTCTCCGTCGCCGACTACGAGAAGTTCATCGCCGAGGAGCAGTAGCCAGGAGCCGGAGAGTTCGATGGAGCGGCAGGTTTTCAGGGTGTCATCCCGAGCGAAGCGAGGAATCCCCGCACCGCTCGAATCTCCCGTATGGTTCCGAGTCGTCTCGACCAGCCAACCCTGCTTCGAGCTTCTTGCAACCATAATTTGACGGCTGCGCAATTCACGGCCTTTCGCACTCAGGACGAATCATCATGCGCTATCTTCCCAAGTCTTCCGCCGAACGCGCCCACATGCTGGACGCCATCGGCATCCGCTCCATCGACGAACTCTTCGCGCCCATCCCGGCCCAGTTCCGTCTCGACCGCGATCTCTGTCTGCCGGCGCAGATGGCCGAGAGCGAAATCGTCGAATGGTTCCGCGCCCGCGCCGCTGAAAACGGCACCGGCTATGACATCCTTCTCGGCGCCGGAGCTTACAACCACTATCGCCCAGTCTCGATCGACGCGCTCATTTCGCGCGGCGAGTGGTTCACCGCCTACACGCCCTATCAGCCGGAGATCGCGCAAGGCACACTGCAGGCCATCTTCGAATTCCAGAGCATGATCTGCGAGCTTACCGGCATGGAGGTGGCCAACGCCTCCATGTATGACGGCTCGACCGGCGCCGCCGAAGCCGTCATGATGGCCATCCGCATCACCGGCCGCAGCGAGGCCATTCTCGCCCGCAGCGTCCACCCCGAGTACCGCGAGGTGATCGCCACCTACGCCCGCTATCAGGGCCTGCCGCTCACCGAGGTCGCCTTCACCGAAAACGGGCGCGTCGATCTCGCCGCCCTCGACGCCGCCATCACCCCGCAGACCGCCTGCGTCCTCATCCAGTCGCCCAACTTCTTCGGCACCATCGAAGACGTTGCCGCCATTGCCGACGTGGTCCACGCCAAGGGCGCGCTGCTGGTCGTCTCCATCGCCGAGGCGCTCTCGCTCGGCATCGTGCGCCCGCCCTCCGAAGCCGACATCATCTCGCTCGAAATGCAATCCTTCGGCGTCCCGCTCAGTTACGGCGGCCCGTACGCCGGAGTCATCGCCACCCGCGAGAAGTTCATCCGCCAGATTCCCGGACGCCTCGTCGGCCAGACCACCGACCGCAACGGCAAGCGCGGATTCGTCCTCACCCTTTCCACCCGCGAGCAGCACATCCGCCGCGAGAAGGCGACCTCCAACATCTGCACCAACCAGGCGCTGGTCGCGCTCATGGTCAATATCTACATGGACGTCTATGGCCGCGAAGGCATCCGCGAACTGGCCACGCAGAACCTCGCCAAGGCCGCCTACGCCCGCCAGGCGCTGGGAGCAAGTGGCAAGGTCCTGTTCGACGGCGCGCCGCGCTTCAACGAATTCGTTCTCCAGACCTCCGGCGACCCCGAAGAAGTTTCGCAACGCCTCGCCGCCCGCAAAATCATCGGCGGCCTGCCCCTCGGCCGCTTCTATCCCGAACTCGGAAACGCCGCCGTCTGGTGCGCCACCGAACTCACATCCCGCGCCGCCATCGACGCCGCAGCCATCGAGGTGAACGCATGAGCAACCTAGCGCCCGCGGCCGGCAGTGGAACGTTACCCGACCTAGCGCCCGCGGTCGGCAGCGCAGCGTTACCCGACCTAGCGCCCGCGGTCGGCAGCGCAGCGTTACCCGACCTAGCGCCCGCGGTCGGCAGCGCAGCGTTACCCGTCTCCCCAGCAGCCATCGAGGTGAACGCATGAGTAACCAGGACATCAAGAAGGTCAGCACGCACATCTCGCAGAACGAAGGCCTCATCTTCGAACACTCCTCGCCCGGCAAGAAGGCCTATCGCCTGCGCGCGCTTGACGTGCCTCCCGTCGATGCCGCCGCCGAGCTCGGCGCCGCCGTGCGCACCGCGCCAGCCGCGCTTCCTGAGGTCAGCGAACTCGAAATCATCCGCCACTTCACCCGCCTCTCCACCTGGAATTACGCGGTCGATCACGGCATGTACCCGCTCGGCTCCTGCACCATGAAGTACAACCCGCGGGTCAACGAGGTCGTGGCCCGTCTCGACGGCATCGCCGGAACCCATCCCTATCAGCCCGAGCAACTCGCCCAGGGCGCGCTGCGCATCATGAAGTGCCTGGCCGACCAGCTCATCGAAATCACCGGCATGGACGCCATCACCCTGCAGCCCGCCGCCGGAGCTCACGGCGAACTCACGGGAATCCTCCTCATGCGCGCCTGCCTCGAGTCCCGCGGCAATCCGCGCAAGAAAATTCTCATTCCGGATTCGGCCCACGGCACCAATCCCGCCACCGCCGCCATGGTCGGCTACCAGGTCGAAAATCTGCGCAGCAATGAAAGTGGCATGGTCGATCTCGCCGCCCTCGAGGCGCAGATGAACGAGGATGTCGCCGGCCTCATGCTCACCAACCCCAACACCCTCGGCATCTTCGACCAGCAGATCGCCCAGATCGCCGAAATCCTCCATCGCAAGGGCGGCCTGCTCTACATGGACGGAGCCAACATGAACGCCCTCGTCGCCAAGGCGCGTCCCGGCGACTTCGGCGTTGACGTCATGCACCTCAACCTGCACAAGACTTTTTCCACCCCGCATGGCGGAGGCGGTCCCGGCTCCGGTCCGGTCGCCTGCAAGTCGCATCTCGAACCGTTCCTGCCCCGGCCCATCGTGGTCGAGACCGTCGTCGGCACCTTGCGTCTCGATTACGACCGTCCGCAATCCATCGGACGCGTCCGCGCCTTCTTCGGCAACTTCGGCATGCACGTGCGCGCCCTCGCCTACATCATGGCCAACGGTCCCGACGGATTGCGCCAGACCACAGAAGACGCCGTGCTCAACGCCAACTACCTGCGCAAGAAACTCGAAGGCGTCTACGATCTCCCCTACTCCACTCCCACCATGCATGAGGTCGTCTTCAGCGACAAGCTGCAGACCCCGCATGGCGTCAAGACCGGAGACATCGCCAAGCGCCTCATCGACTATGGCTTCCATCCCTACACCGTCAGCTTCCCCATGGTCGTCCACGGCGCGCTGATGATCGAGCCCACCGAGAGCGAGCCGCTCGAGGAACTCGATCTGTTCGTTGACGCCATGAAAGCCATCGCGCAGGAGGCCATCGACTCTCCCGAGTTGATCGCCAAAGCGCCCCACTCCACGCGCGTCTCGCGCATGGACGAAACCGCCGCCGCCCGCAAACCAATCCTGCGCTGGAAACCGGAGACAAAATAGTCCGGAGAGCGAACTCGCGCGAGCCCCGTCCAAACTCTTTTCCCGGTTGGACGGGGCTTTTGAATTTGCTCCCACCTTGCGTCGCCGCGCCGGTCCCGGTCGCCGCGCCTTACGGTTGACCATTCAGTTAACCACCACTCGATCGAGGGTATCCAACTGGTGAATCCTTCAAACTTCGCAAAAGGATTAACCACCTAGCAACATTCGCCTTCCAAACGATTACCTTCCTCGTTAATCGTCCCGGCTCCCGGCCGCTAGCCGCGATGGCGAGCAAAGAGGTACTCTGAAACTATGCGAGTCGTAAAATCGAGCGTTCGCCTCCTGTTTCTGCTGAGCCTGCTGTGCGCTCCGCTGTTGGCACAGTCGGTTTTCAAAGCGCTCTCCACCGGCGTTGCAGGCGCCCAGGCCGCGGTCAAAGCCGCCGACCCACTGGGCCGCGACACGCCGCGTGGCACCCTCATCGGCTTCATGCAGGCCGCGCAGGAAGGCGACACCGGCCGCGCCGCCGAGTATCTCCAGGTCCCGCGCCAGGAAACCGAGATCGACTCCACCCGCGTCGTGCACGACCTCAAGGTGCTGCTCGATCACGCCTTCGTGGGCCGTCTCGGATCGATTACCAACAATTCCGAACTCGCGTTCGATCCGCAGCTCGAGGCCAATCATCAGCGCATCGGCGAATTCGCCGTCAACGGCCAGGAACTGCCGCTGCTGGTGGTGCGCGTGCCCGACGGCAACGGCGGGCATCTCTGGCTCATCGCCTGGGAAACGCTCAGCAAGACCGAAGACGTCGCCAACGACGTACGCTCGCATGAACTGGAGCAGCACCTGCCGCACCTGCTCGTGCACAACACCATTCTTTCCATCCCGCTCTGGGTCTGGCTGGCGTTCCTGCTACTCATCCCGGTCGCGCTGCTGGCCGGAGCCGCCGCCGTCGCGCTGGTCGGCGCACCCGCATGGTTGCTGGCCCGCATCAATCACCGCGCCGCGCGCTCCGAGATCTGGGTCAACATTCGCGGTCCCGTGCTGCTGTTCGCCACCGCCGCCGCACACGCCGTCGGCATGCACCTGATCGTCGTTCCCCTGCTCTTCCGCGAATACTACGGCAAGGTGCAGGGCACCGCGCTGTTGTTCGCCGTGGCCTGGCTGCTGTGGGATTTCGTTACCCTGTGGACGCGCCGCACCCGCCGCCGCATCACCGCTCCGGAAGAGCGCGGCATGCTCTCGCTCACCCTGCTGCTGCACCGCATGTTGAAGGTCGCAATCGCCACCGTGGCGCTGTTCAGCATCTTGTACCTCGCAGGACTCAACCTCTCCGCCGCACTCGCCGGACTCGGCATCGGCGGCATCGCCGTGGCCCTGGCCGCGCAAAAATCCATCGAAAATCTTTTCGGCGGCATCAGCATACTCACCGACCGCGTGATGCGCGTTGGCGATCTCTGCCGCGTCGGCGAAACTCTCGGCACGGTGGAAGACATCGGTCTTCGTTCCACGCTCATTCGCACCTTCGAGCGCGGCCTCATCTCGGTACCCAACGGATCGCTTGCCGCCGCCAACATAGAAAACCTCAGCGCCCGCGACAAAATGCGCATCTTCGGCAAACTCGGCCTGCGTTATGAATCCACCCAGGAACCGCTCAAAAAGGTGCTAATCCAGGTAGGCGCGATGCTGCGCGATCATCCCAGGGTCGAAACCGCAACCGCATGGATACGGCTTGCCAAACTCGCCGAAAGCGCGATGGAACTGGAGATGCAAGCCTACGTGCTGACCCGCGAGTATGACGACTACGCCGCCGTGCGTGAAGACCTGCTGCTGCGCATCATGGACATCGTCGAAAGCTGCGGCACCGCGCTCTCTTCCCCGTCGCAAACCGTCTTCCTCGCGCGCGAACCTAAAGCGCCGCAACTGAAAACCGAAAGCGCCGCCAAAGAATAATGCCGCGCTGCTGGCACCGGACCCGTGCCTTCACGGCAGGTCGAGCGATGTCTTCAATGCGGTCTCGATCGGCTCCATGCCAGATGGCGAAATCGAGCCGAGCGGAGGATAGATCACCAACTGCTTTTCAATGGTTGTGGGCTGATCGCATTTCACCCAGGATTCAAAGTTCAGGCCGCCGGCGCCAACCCGCAACCTGGGACGCAACGAAAATACCCGATGCTCCGACTTCGAGATTGGCAGCACGCACACATCCAGCGAATGTGCGTTCAAACTGTCGTTGGAGACGATCAGGGCGGGGCGTTCCTTGTCCAGTGAGATGAGACAGACATCGCCTCGGCGCGGGTACCAGTTCGGCGGTTTCGTAGCCCGCCTCCACGCCGTCATTCGCGCGCCCAGGAATTAACACCGGACTTTTGAAAGGCGCGGCGTTCTTCACGATCCCCGGGCACGTCCGCAAAAAACAGTGCGGATTCCCCGGCGAGATTGGCTTTGCGTTCCTGCTCCAAAGCGTACTTGAGAAGATGATTCACCCGCTCGCTCGCGGACGCGCTCCCCTTCGTACGGTCCACTTCAGACAGGACAGCGGGATCAAGCGAAAACGACCGGATCTTGCGCAGGGCGGATCGGGGGGCAACGGCTCTCATGTTTTCTATTATTATTTCTATTAGTTTTCATGTCAAATAAGATGCTGTGCATCCTAATAATGAATCTCTGCGCTCTCTGCGCTGCTACTTTCTCACCCGGTACAACCTTAGCGGGCTCTCCTCGAAAACTTTGTCTGCCACCTCCTCGATGCCGCGCTGGTAGCGATGATCGCCGTAATCCCACGCGTAGTCGTAGTCGGCAGCGACGCGCTCCCAGTCGGGCGCCACGTCTTCGCAGTGGCCCCAGTAGCCGTCGGAAACGTAAGGCTCCCAGGTAAAGCGCATCGGCGTCTGCCCAGGGACGTCGAACAGGTACGGCGAAATGGCTCCGCGCCGGATCACCGCGTAAGCCCAGTAGTGCACGTAGTAGTAGTCGAGCGGATCTTCGTCCTTGCAGGTATCCACCAGCGGAAAGATGCGCGCGTTGCGGGCAATCTGCTCGATGCCGCCATTCATCGCCACGTTCCTCTCCGTCTCGTCCTGGAACCCGGTGGCGATGTTGAAGACACGCAGTACGGTCAACGCCACGGCGAGCACGGCGATCCAGTTGGCGCGGCGTCCCACCTGCAGCACGGCCAGCGTCAGCAGGCAGAGCGGCGCGACCAGCCGCACGTCGAGATCGGAGCTCGTGCCCCAGCCATACGGCAGCAGCAGGTAAAATCCGAACAAGCCAAGCGAGGCGCCCAGCCAGCGCCAGTTGACGCGAAGCTCGCGATTGCGCACCACCGCGACCAGCAGGCAGAGCGCCAGGCCGTAGAGAAAAATCCGGTCCAGCCGCGGATCGTATCCCTGCGTGGTCAGGTTGCGCAGCGCCGGCAACTTCTCCCCCAGAGGCCGCCACTCCATGCGGCTGTGCGTGCCCGAGATTCCGGGGCGCGCCCACAGAAACAGCAGTGACGGCGGAACCAGAAATCCGGCCAGCCGCAGCCACTCCCGCCACTGTAGCCGCGTAAGTTCATAGCAGACCAGGATGAATGCCGCCGCCGCAAAGCCCAGCAGGTGCGCAAAGTAAGTCAGGAACATGACGGCGGCAAACGTCGCCGCGCGCCATGTGGAAGGCTCGCGGCGAGACCACAGCCACGTCCCAACCATCAGGAAGCAGAAGCCCACGCCGAGATGGTAGGCAGTGAATCCCCAGAAAAACAGCACGTTGTAGGAGAGTGCGCAGGCCAGCAGCGAGAGCTTGATGGAGCCGCGATTGGCCTGCCAGAGAAACCACGCGACCGAGAACGGCAGCAGCACGGTGGTCAGCATGAGCAGCAGCTTGCCCGCCACCTCGACCGGCAGAAATCTCTGCAGCGCGATCGCCAGCAAATCCCACAGGACGTACGGATAGGGCTTCCAGTCGGCGCGGTAATACTGGGCGAACTGATACTGGGGATCGTGCAGATGACTCAGTACGAAGGTGCGCGCCAGGTGGTTCGCGTAGTCCAGCAGCGGCGGCTCGCGCACCAGCAGAAACGGCAGCGCCAGGGCCGACGCCAGCAAAATAAAGAGTGCGATCCAGAGGGCGTTGCGTCTCTGCTCGGGCGGCATGTCGGGCGTGGCTGCTCCTTCACTTCGCAGGATGTTGGGAGTGCTACATGCAAGGTACTAGCTGCGGCTTTCCGCTTTCAAGAGAGAAGCACCGGCGCCCGCGCAAATCGCGGACCTAGCCGCGGGATGCCAACGAACTAAACGCCATGGGCGCCGCGTCATTCCTGCGCGAACAGCACCCACGAGGCTTGCCAGAGCGCCGTGGGAATCTGTCCGCGCGCCCGCGCCGTGATGATGATGTTGTATTGCGTGTCCTCGACGAGGGTCGAGAGAAACTCGGTGGCCGGAGACGGCGCGGCGAGGGCGAGATATTCGAGAAAGGCGTACACATCCCCTTCGGGAACAAGCCCCGGCGCGGCGAAGCTGAGCTCGGTATTCTCCTGGAAAAAATGCCATGCGATCGAGGCCGCCAGGTTAATGGCGCGTTCGTAATGCGCCGAGTCGATCGCGCCGGGAGCGGGATTATCGAAGATGATGCAGACGCGGCGTTCATCCTCGCGCGTGTACTCGCGCACCTTGAGCTCGCCGGATTTCGCCGTGGCTTTCCAGTCCACGTGGCGGGCGCTGTCCTCGGGTTCGTAATCGCGAATGCGGTAGAGATCCGAGCCGCGGCCGCGCTGGTTCGTCTCCATCTCGCCGGTGATCATCGGCAGTACGTCGAACATCTCGTCGGTGGGCTCCACCGAAGGAAATACCAGCACCTCCTGGTTGAGCGCGACCAGGCGCGTCTTGGTGAGAAAGGAAAACGGAAAGCGGGTCGAGATTCCGATGCCGCGCTGGGCGTAGAGTCCGCGCCGCGGAAAGCAAAGGTTCAGCTCTGCGCTCTGGCGGTGGTGGCCGGGAAGAAACGGGAAATACACGCTCTGCTCAAAGACGGGCGGCGACTGCGGCGGCGGAGTGACTTTGGTAAATGCGAAGTCAGGCCAGCGAACCAGCGGCTTGCGTCCGCTGCGCAGGGGAGGAAAAACGAATTCGGCGCGCTGCCAGTGCCACGCCGGGCGATCTGCCTTGTGCAGCGGCGGCACCACGGAGATGGAGAACGCCGGCAGCAGGCGGCGATTGTGGAGCAGCACCGCGCCGGAATAACTCTGCCCGGCAAAGACATGATGCGGAAGATGTAACCCGATCTCCAGCCCGCCGATCATGACCGCGGAAACCACGCCGCTGACCAGCACCGCGCCCAGCATTGCGGCCACCACGATGAACAGCAGGTTGTTCCCCGTATTGAGTGCGGCAACGCCGATCAGCAGGGTGAGCGCAAGATAGACGAGACCTTCGCGGGTCACGTCATAATTCAGCGCGTCGCGAACCCGGTGTGCTACCACCCGGCGCGCCAGGTATGGGACGGTGGAGATGGCAACCACCCCGGCCAGCAGCAGAGCCGACGAGGCAAAGACAGCGGTGGCCAGCGCGTCTCCAGCCTCGCGCGAAGCGGTGGAGAGCAGCGCCGACGCGAACGCCAGCGCAAGTCCGAACAGCGCAATGAAGAAACGCAGCCAGGCGCCGCGATCAACGCCGCGAAGCGCTTCCCCGAATTGCTGGCGCAGGCTCATCAGGTCATTATGACATCCACCACGCCCTGAGGATGCAAGACGCCGCCTCGCCGCCGGTTGCTTACTTCTGCAGGAAGTGCAGCACGTGACGGTTGAATTCGCCGGGCGCTTCCTCGTATGGCAGATGGCCGACATCCGGCAGCACGACGTATTCGACGTTACGGAAGAACTCGCGCAACAGCAGGCCCGACTCCGCGGAGACGACGGGATCGGCTTCTCCCCACAGCAGAAGCACGGGAATGGAGGAGATGGAGTGCAGCGCCGCGTGCAGTTGCTCCATGTCCGGCCGCCAGGTCCGGATGACCTCGAGAGCATAGTCGTAGGAGCGCGGATCGTCGACATTGATCGCATAGCCGGCGAGGGTCTCCGGCGTGACCCGCGAGTCATGCGCGTACATGCGGCCGACCGCTCTTCCCCGCAGCATCGAACTGCGCCGCGCCAGTCCCCGCAGCACCATCCGTCCGAATGGGGTTCGGAAAAATGCCAGCCGAAGGCGGGCATCCGTCATAAACGGATGCGCCGGCGCCACCAAGGCCATGCGGCGGATGATCGGCTCCGGATACGAGCAATCCTGGCTGGCGGCCATCATGGCTACGGCGCCACCATGCGAGGTGGCTACCAGGTCAATCTGCGCATGACCGAGCGACCGCAGAAATCCGAGCAGACGGGCGGCCGAGGCAGCCAGGCCAAAATCCATCGCACCCATCTTCGGGCGGTCGGACTGGCCGATGCCAATCAGGTCGACCGCATAGACGTCACGATGCTGCGCGAAAAATTCGAGATTGTTGCGCCAGCTAAAGCTGTAGCCCAGCAGTCCGTGGACAAAGACCACGGCGGGCAGCACGCGTGGCGGGGGCGCATAGGCGGGCACATGCAGGTAGCGCATGCGATAGGCCCCAATCGGAAACCAGAATTCTCGCTCCTGCAGAAATCGCTGGGACTCTTGCAATTGCACTCCCCGACCCCGGATTTTGTCATCCCCAGCCCTATGTAACCATACCGTCCGTCTGAGAATCAAAATGTTTATCCTAAACTCCGATATTTATTTTGGGAGAGGCCCCGCCGGACCCGATTTTTCGCCCGCACACCATCCCATTTATCATAGGCATGTTCGCAATTCGGAAGTCTCGATGTTGTCTCGAACTGTACAATCGGAAAATAGCCTTATAATTTGGCCATTTAGGCGACCTATGATGAATGGGAAGGTGGCATCCGAGTTGCAGAGCAAGCAGTGGCTTGGCCCCGCGCTGCGATCAAACGCCGCGCGGGGAGCCGTGCGCTCG